>VFQN01001515.1_pt1 | contig 38666 bp, 34 predicted proteins | sample 3512371 | NCBI WGS metagenome assembly VFQN01 (sample SAMN10412370, study PRJNA504923) | tailings metagenome | isolation source: Replicate 2 from Balatoc abandoned mine | place: Philippines: Itogon, Benguet | collected 2017-08-28
ATGTCCGTCGCCTTGACGAGATCGTCCGCCGCGCCTGTCGAGATCTCGTCGAACACCAAGCTTTCGGCAGCGCGTCCGCCGAGCAGCACTGCCATACGATCCTGTAATTCGGATTGGCTCATGAGGAACCGATCCTCCGTCGGCCGCTGAAGTGTGTACCCAAGCGCAGCGATGCCGCGCGGGATGATCGAGACCTTCTGCACCACGTCGGTCTGCGGCAGCGCCATGGCAACAAGGGCGTGTCCCATCTCGTGATGGGCGACAATTTCGCGCTCGCGAGGGATCAAGATGCGACTCTTCTTTTCGAGTCCGGCAACGATGCGCTCAACAGCCTGTGTGAAATCGTCGAGGGTGGTGGCCGTCGCGTCTCGGCGCGTTGCGACAAGCGCGGCCTCGTTGACGAGATTCGCGAGATCGGCGCCAGTGAAGCCTGGGGTGAGCGCGGCAATTGCCGCGACCTCGAGATCGGGCGCCGCACTTATCTTCTTCAGGTGCACATTGAGAATGTCGATCCTGCCCTGACGATCAGGACGGTCGACGAGAACCTGGCGATCGAAGCGTCCGGCACGCAGCAGCGCCGGGTCAAGGATCTCGGGTCGGTTGGTCGCCGCCAGAACGACAATGCCGATGCTCGGATCGAAACCGTCCATCTCGGCGAGCAGCTGATTGAGCGTTTGCTCCTTCTCATCATGCCCGCCCCCGGGCGCGTCGATGCCTCGCGCCCGGCCGAGTGCATCCAACTCATCGATGAACACGATGGCGGGTGCCTGCTCGCGTGCCTGTTGGAAAAGGTCGCGCACGCGCGAGGCTCCAACGCCAACAAACATCTCGACGAATTCGGAGCCGGTGATCGAGAAGAACCGAACGCCCGATTCCCCGGCGACGGCACGTGCGAGAAGCGTCTTGCCCGTTCCGGGCGGTCCGACGAGCAGCAGACCCTTGGGAATGCGGGCGCCGAGTCGGCCATAGGTCGTGGGGTCTTTCAGGAACCCTACGACTTCGGCGAGTTCCTGCTTGGCTTCATCGACGCCCGCGACATCGGCGAATGTAACCTTCACGTCGTTCTCAGCATAGACCTTGGCGCGGCTGCGGCCGATGCTCATCAGACCGCCATGCTGCCCGGCCATCATCGGGCGCAGCAGAAACATCCAAATCAGCACGAACATCGCGGCCGGCATCAGCCACGACAGCAGGTTTTCGAAGAGGCCCGGCGCGGGCTGCCCGGAGAAGGAAATATTACGGCGCGTCAAGGCATCGGCGATCTGAGGATCGACGCGAACGGTGGAGAAATGCGCGGGGGCGCCTTTGTCGACCGGCTGTTTGTAGGCTCCGGTGATCTGGGTCGGTCCGACAACCAGGTCGGTGACGCCGTCCTTTTCGACCAGGCTCTGGAATTCGCTATAGGGGATGACCTTCACGTGGCTCTGGCCGACCAGCAGATCTCGAATGAGGAGTACGGCGAAGACAACGGCGATGAAGTATACGATATCGAATTTGAGCACCTGTTTGGCGGGAGCCTTGTTCTTATTTTCCATCAGGCGCCTTCCGTACCTTAAGTCTCGCCCGTCACGGCCCGATCCGATTGAACAGGCGCGTAACCGACCGGCCCTTCTTTGAGCGCTAAAGCCGATTACCTCTCGCCAACAATGGTCCATTCAAGCGCTCGGCGGCGACGATGCGCTTCCGTAACGGGTCAAACCTTAACTCAAATCAAGTTTGCGTTCGGAAGCTCCCTTTGCCGCAACACCCAGAACTTGATCTCGATTAAAGAATTGGCTTTCCGTGCGGCGTTATCAGGAACGTCTCTTCCCGTGGCGGGCGAAATGACCAAACCGACGATGGATGAGTGCCGCCACCACCGAGACGAGATCGAGAAAGACAAAGCAATGGCCCGCGTCTCTCCCCCCAACGATCGTCCTAAGCCAATCATTTTGGCGCTGCCGGGGAACGAAGCTTTTGCACGAAGTCTTGCGGACGCGAGCGTAGGGGAACTGGGCGCCATCGAAACCCGCTATTTCCCGGACGGCGAAAGCTATGTGCGCCTTGTCTCTGATCTGACTGGCAAGGCGGTTCTTCTGATTTCTACCCTCGCTCGGCCTGATGAGGGCTTCCTGCGCCTTGTCTTCGTCGCCGATGCGGCGCGGTCGCTAGGCGCCTCCGAGGTCGCGCTGATTGCTCCCTATCTCGCCTATATGCGGCAAGATCGGCGCTTCCGGCCGGGCGAGGCCATCACCTCACGAACCTTCGCACGCCTGGTTTCATCGAGCTTCGATCGCCTTGTCACAGTCGATCCGCACTTGCACCGCTATCCGGCGCTGTCTGCGCTCTACGACATCCCCACGCTCACGCTCCATGCGGCGCCGCTCCTGGCGAACTGGATCGCCGCGTCGATTGCCAGGCCGCTCGTCATCGGTCCCGACGAGGAAAGCGAGCAGTGGGTGTCGGCGATTGCGGCGCGAATCGGCGCGCCGCACACAGTGCTGCGCAAGGTTCGCCATGGCGATCGCGATGTAGACATCGAGCTGCCGGATCTTTCGCAATGGAATGGCCTCCAGCCTGTTCTGGTCGACGATATTGCCTCGTCTGGCAACACGCTCATCGAAGCGGCGCGTAAGCTGCCGTTGCAGGGCTTCTCCCGCCCGGACGTCGCCGTTGTGCATGGTATTTTCGCCAGCGACTCCTTTGAGCGGCTGACGCCTCTCTGCGGCAGGATCGTCTCGACCGATGCCGTCATTCACCCGAGCAACGTGATCGGGCTTGCCCCACTGATCGCCGATGCGATAGCAGCCGCGGACACTTCCGACTTAGAACTGATCCGCCATCGGCGACCACCCGAACCGCTCGACGATGTCGAGCGCGCCGGTATCGACTCGTTTCCCGCGAGCGATCCACCGCCCTGGACCGGCGGGGTCGCATAGCGCAGCTGATACAAAGAGCTCCACGAATCCAAGATAGGCAGCAGCGCATGGCCGCTACGACGTATTCAGCCTTCGAACACTGGCGGGCCGGCTACGGGCCGATCAATCATGGCGATGAGACGATCGAGCGTATCCGGGCCTTCGCGCAGTCGGCCAGACTGGATCAGGATGTGTTTTACCGCCGTCTCGCCGCCGCTGACCGGCTGACCTGCGCGGGAATGTGGACGGTCGTTCACATGACCTATGCGAAGCGTGTCGACCTTTCTGGAGCATCGCTGCCTATCGAAGCCTTTAAGGCTATCCCGGAAGGGCATACCGGCGGATCATTGAACATGGTGCCCGCCTTTGTCGGGTATCTCACTGCCAACGCGATCTCAGCCACAACCCGCTCCTGGTTGATGGGACAAGGCCATTGCGTCGCCGCTATTGAAGCGATCAACGCGCTCACCGGCGATGTCTCCGATGCGCAGAAAGGGCGATACGACTGCAGCGAGAAGGGGCTGTCCCAGCTTGCCGCCGATTTCTACTCCTACGCGATCGGCGCCGACGGCCGGCCGGCGGTCCCGCTCGGCAGCCATGCCGGTCCGAATACCGCTGGTGCGATCTCGGAGGGCGGCTATCTCGGCTTTGCCGAAGTTCAATACGTTCATGCGCCGTTGCCGGGAGAGAGCCTGATCGCCTTTCTGAGTGATGGGGCGTTTGAGGAACAGCGTGGTTCGGACTGGACGGCGCGCTGGTGGCGGGCAGAGGATAGTGGCCTCGTTGTTCCGATCATGATTCTCAACGGCCGACGCATCGAGGAGCGCGCTCAGATCGCGCAGCAGGGCGGTGCGGACTGGCTGGCCGATCATCTCCGGCTTAACGGCTTTGATCCCTTCATCATCGACGGCCGCGACCCTGCCGACTTCGTTTGGGCTATCCTGACGGCGGAAGAGCGCCTGGGCCGTTTTGCCGACGATCCAGCCCGCCGCTATCCCGCTCCGATGCCATATGCCATCGCCGAAACCTTAAAAGGCTTCGGCTTCCCTGGCGCGGGCACCAATGCGGCGCACAACCTGCCGCTCATCACTAACCCCTCCCGCGACGAAGCTGCGCGCAATGCGTTCAACGATGCGGCCCGCGCTCTGTTCGTCGCACCGGTCGACATCGAGGCAGCCGTGGCCGCCATCGCCATTCATCAGGAGCAGAAACGGCCGGCGGAAAGCCGACACCCACTCGCTTCGCGCAGTCCGTTGGCACCAAACCTGCCGCAGCCGCAATGGACCGGAATAAACACGCCACCGGATTGTGCCATGCATGCCCTCGACCGTTGGTTCGTGCGCCTTGTCGACGCCAATCCGGCGTTGCGGGTCCGGGTCGGCAATCCGGACGAACTCAGCTCCAACCATATGGGCGCGACCCTCGAGCGGCTATGCCATCGCGTCAACGCGCCGGAGACAGGTGTGGCCGAGGCTCGCGATGGCAGCGTGATAACGGCGCTGAACGAGGAGGCGGTCGCCGCAGCGGCTCTTGCCAACAAGGGTGGCATCAACCTCATCGTCAGTTACGAGGCCTTCGCGATGAAGATGCTCGGCGGCCTGCGTCAGGAGATTGTGTTCGCCCGCCGGCAACGCGAGGATGGAAAGGAGCCGGGCTGGATCTCGGTGCCGCTGGTCGTCACCTCGCACACCTGGGAGAATTCGAAGAATGAGCAGTCGCACCAGGATCCTACTGTCGGCGAGGCGCTCCTGGGCGAGATGTCCGACACGGCGCGCGTCCTGTTTCCGGTCGACGCCAACAGTGCCGTCGCCACAATGGCTTCGGTGTTCGAGGGACGTGGGCAAGTCGCCTGCGTGATCGTCTCAAAGCGCGACATGCCGCACCGCTTCGATGGCGACGCCGCCGTCCGTTTCGTCACCGACGGCGCCGCTCACATAGACGGCCAGGTAGACGACGCGGAGCTGCAGATCGTCGCGATCGGTGCCTATCAACTAGAGGAGGCGCTCAAGGCCGCCCGTCGTCTCAAGAAGCGCGGACGCCGCGTGCTGGTGACCGCGCTGACCGAGCCCGGGCGTTTCCGCGTTCCGCGTGACCCGATCGAGGCGCGCTTCGTGGTGGCAGACGACACGCTCGCGGGTCTGTTCCCACTCAATGTTCCGCGCTTGATCGTTTCGCACACGCGTCCTGAGCCGATGCTCGGTCTGCTGCGACGGCTCGACGGCGGGCCGAAGCAAACTGCAGCGCGCGGCTACATCAGCCGGGGCGGGACGCTCGACGTCGCCGGCATGCTGTTCGCCAACCGTTGCTCGTGGGCGCATCTGATCGACTCAGCCGTCCCACTGGCCGGCTGGTCGCGCGAAGATCTGCTCACGGCCGCCGAATGCAGTGCCATCGATGGGAAAGGCACTCCCGCCGATCTTTCGACTCCCACGCATTGAAGGACGACATGCTCACACTCACCTCTCTCGGCGGCGCTGGTACCGTCACCGGCTCGAAGCATCTCCTCTCCAACGGGGACAAGCGCATCCTCATCGACTCCGGCCTGTTTCAGGGCCTCAAAAACCTGCGCGACCTGAACTGGGCGCCATTACCGGTCGCGCCGTCGAGCATCGACGCGGTCATCCTGACGCATGCCCATCTCGACCATTCGGGCTATCTTCCAAAGCTCGTGCGGGACGGCTTCCGGGGGAGGATCTACGCGACGGAGGCTACGCGCGATGTAGCGGAGCTCATTCTCAAGGACAGCGGGCACCTTGAAGAAAAGGATGCGGAATACGCGAACCGGAAGGGATTTTCTAAGCATAAGCCGGCGCTTGCGCTTTACGGCATTCGCGATGCCGAACGCAGCCTCGAATTTTTCTCGCCGCTTCCTTTCGACAAGCCGATTCAGCTGCCGTTCGGCGCGACGCTGACGTTCCGCCATGCCGGTCACATCTTGGGCGCCGCGACTGCCGAGATCGAATGGGGTGGACGCCGCGTCGCTTTCTCTGGCGATCTTGGCCGCTACGACGATCCGATTCTCCCCGATCCAGCTGCGGTGCCGGAGGCCGACTATGTCGTTATCGAGTCGACCTATGGCAACCGCCTGCACGACGCGGCGGACCCAACAGAAGCGCTTGGCGGCATCGTCGAGCGCACGGTCGCGCGCGGAGGGACGGTGGTTGTCCCCGCCTTCGCCGTCGGTCGCGCCCAGTCCCTGCTCTACCATCTCTGGAAACTCAAGACGGCGGGCCGGTTGGCTCAGGTGCCTGTCTATCTAGACAGCCCGATGGCGATCGATGCCACCGACCTCTTGCACGCTCACCGCCACGATCACCGGCTGACGCCGGAGCAATGCAAGGAGGTCTGCGCGATCGCGACCTACACCCGCGACGTTGAAGGTTCGAAGACCATTACCGCTAGCGTCTACCCGAAGGTTGTGATCTCGGCGAGCGGCATGGCGACCGGCGGTCGTGTGCTTCATCACCTGAAGACTTTCGCCCCAGATTTGCGCAACACGATCCTGTTCTCCGGGTTTCAGGCGGCGGGCACGCGCGGCCGTGCCATGCTGCAGGGCGCCCAAGAGACCAAGATTCATGGTTTTTGGATTCCGGTCCGAGCCGCCGTTGAGGAGCTGTCAATGCTGTCGGCCCATGCTGACGCCAATGAGCTGATCCGATGGCTATCCGGTTTCCGGCGTCCGCCTTCCCGCGTGTTCATTGTGCACGGCGAAGATGAAGCTTCCGAAGCCTTGCGCGTTCGTATTGACCGCGAGCTCGGATGGGACGCGGTGGTCTCGCGTCAAGACCAGGCATTTGAGCTATGACGCTAGACGACCTCACAATCCCGGCGCAGCCGACGCTTCGGGTCCGGCGCATTCGACTGCACACGCAGCATCAGGCGGTGGTCGTGATGCGCACCGACTGCCACGTCTGTCGTTCGGAGGGCCTGTCTGCCCGCTCGCAGGTGCTCGTCTCGAACGGTAGCGCAGACGTTCAGGCCACCTTGTTTCAGGTTGACGGCGATGGGCTGATCTCCATCGACGAGGTTGGTCTTTCCGAGACGGCCTGGCAACGACTCGGCCTGAGCGACGGCGACGCGATCCGGGTGAGCCATGCCCCCGCAATCGATTCTCTCGCCAGTGTGCGCCAGCGCATCTACGGCAATCGCCTTGACGCTCGGGCCTTTGGCGAAATCCTGCGCGACGTGGTCGCCGGGCGCTATACCGAAGTCCATCTTGCCGCGTTCCTCACCGCGAGTGCCGCGCTGCCGCTGGATGAGAATGAAACCGCCGACCTGACTGGCGCCATGATCGATGTCGGCGAGAGGATGCGGTGGAACGCACCGACTGTCATCGACAAGCACTGTGTAGGTGGCCTCCCTGGTAACAGAACCACGCCGATCGTCGTCGCGATTGTGGCCGCGAACGGGCTGGTCATGCCCAAGACCTCCTCGCGCGCCATCACCTCGCCGGCCGGCACCGCCGATACCATGGAAACGTTGGCACCAGTCGAGCTCGACACCGCGACTCTGAGGCGTGTCGTAGAGAACGAAGGAGGCTGCATTGTGTGGGGTGGTGCCGTTCATTTGAGTCCCGCTGACGACATCTTCGTGCGGGTCGAGCGCGAACTCGATGTCGACACCGAGGGCCAGCTCGTCGCTTCGGTAATGTCCAAGAAGATCGCGGCGGGGGCGACCCATGTCGTCATCGACATCCCGGTCGGTCCGACGGCCAAGGTGCGCGGCGAGGATGCCGCAAATCGCCTCGCCTCTCGCCTCGCTGGCGTGGCCACGCGCTTCGGCCTTGCGACGACCTGCATCCAAACCGACGGCGCTCAACCTGTGGGTCGCGGCATCGGACCGGCACTGGAGGCGTGGGACGTGCTCGCCGTCCTGATGAACACGGCGGGCGCACCCGACGATCTGCGTCGACGAGCGGCGGCGCTAGCCGGAGCGGCGCTAGAGATTGGTGGCAAGGCCGCGATCGGAGAAGGCGTCAACCTGGCACTCGAAACGCTTTCGAACGGTCGGGCGTGGTCAAAGTTCGAGGCGATATGCAAAGCGCAGGGAGGGCTCCGCACGCCGCCCAAGGCATCGTATGTCCATCCCCTGAGCGCGGCGCGCGCTGGGCGTGTCGTACATATCAACAACCGCAAGCTCTCCCGGCTCGCCAAGCTCGCCGGAGCTCCGGAAGCAAAGGCGGCAGGCGTTCAAATGGCCGTTCGGCTTGGCGACGAAATCGATCGCGGCCAGCCGCTGCTCCATGTGCACGCTGAGACGACGGGCGAACTCGCCTACGCGCTCGACTATGCTGCCCGGGCAGGGACCATTATCGAAGTCGAGGCTTGAAGGCGCCTGGCCAGGATCGATGCTCCGCGCGCATCCGAAAGATGGATTCCGTCTCGCTCATGGCCGGCGGCCATCGGGAGGCTGTCGGTGGATTGGCTGATCGCAAAACTCGGCCTGGCGCTTGCCGTTAGACTGCTGGTGGGCATCGAGCGAGGCTGGCGCGATCGTGATGCGCCGGATGGCGCAAGGACGGCCGGCATCCGCACCTACGCTATCACGGGACCGCTAGGCGGCCTGTTCGCCGCGCTCGCTCGCAGCCTTGAGGCACCCTCGGTTCTGATCGCGGGCGACTTCGCTTTCACAGCGGTATTCTCTTGGGACAAGGCTCGCGAAGCCATCCGTGATGCGGACTTCAGTGTGACGGACGTCGTCGCCGGAATGTGCGTCTTCGTCCTCGGCGCTCAAGCGGTCGTGGGCGACCAGCGCCGTTGCTGCTCGCGGGACGGCACTCGCGGTCCTGTCTCCCGTCAGGTCCTTCCGGACAGTTTGATCTGACTGCGTAAGAGAGAGTGCGGCTCATCGTCAGCCCGAAGAGGGATGCTAGTCCACTCGGGTCAATGGTCAACGCCTAGTGCTGGTGCCCCGGCCTGCCACCGTCGCCCATCATGTTCTCATGTGCGGCGGCCATCCCGCGCCTGACGAGTTCGCTCACTTCGCCCGCGTGCTTCTGGAGTGCTGCGACCGTCTCCGGATCGGACGAGGTCTGCACCACGACGATGCCCTTCGCTGTCGCTTCGTGCGTGGTCGTGATCTTGTCCTTGTTGCGGAAGATGATCTGCAGCGTCGGGCTTTGGATCGGAAGCTTGGGATCGCGCCCTTCCGCGACTCTCTCGCGCATTCCGATAACGTGGCTGACGATGGTCGCCGCCAGCTCCGGATCATCCGATTCCGTGACCGTACGAATGCCGTTCGGAAGATTGGTCACGGTGCGCCGGATCTTGTCGTGATCCATGAACATGTCGTGGATCTCGCCCCGCTCGGACATCGTCGCGGTGCCGTGGCCCATGCCCATCATTCCCATGCCCATCATACCCGGCCCAAAGCCAGGTCCATGCTGAGCGTTCGCGTAGAGCGCGGCGCCACCGAGCGCAGCGATCAGCGTTCCGACTCCCAGAAGCTTGGCTCCTAAGCGCATCTGACGTCTCCGTAGATCGATCGATTTGGCGGGCACCGGCACGCGATGGCATTCACGACGCCGATCCGTGCTCCGCGAGTTGGAAAGTCGACCCCGGCCCGATGGGGGCCGAGGTCGTCTGGTAGGTTCGTGCGCTCACCGCATCCACGGCGGTCCCATGCCGTGACCTGGACCATGCCCCATGCCGCGGCCCATGCCGGGCCCGCCTGCCATGCCGTGGCCTGCACCTGGGCCATGTCCAGCGGCGGCGAGGCCGGGCAGCACTTCGCGCGCCTTGGCCTTCTGCGCATCATCGAGCTGGGCGAGGAGTGTTTCCGCCGCCGCCGATACTGTCTTGAAGTTCTGCTGGCGCTGCTCCTGCATCTTGGTGATGAAAGCTTCGCGCTCTTTGGCATCCATCTTGAAAATGGTGTCGGGGCTGACCGTCTCGCGTTGTCCGCGTGCCGCTGTAGCGGTATCCGTGACAACCTTGGCGTAGGTGTCCCACGCTGCCTGCTGCTCAGGTTTGATGCCGATCTCGGCCTTGGCTGTGGCGAGCTGTGCAGCGGGATCACCGAAGGTGCCCTGCATTCGGCCCATCATCGGTCCCATGCCATGCCCCTTCATCATTCCGGGCCCCATACCCATGCCCATCCGCCCCGGACCGAACCCTGGCCCCTGCTGCGCGAAGGCATAGGTGGCGACAGCGCCTATGGCCACGATGGCCAACCCAGCTCCCAGGACTTTGATGGTGGTTCTCATCGATCGTCTCCTCAATGGCTCCGACGCTATCCGTCGATGACCGAGACGTACGAGCCCCGTGTCACAGAAGCATTTCGGGACAGCCCTGGTTTGTGACAGAGTTTGCCAATGCCCGGAGGCTGTAACATCTGGTCACACTTTTCTCCATCGATGCGGGCCTACATCACCTAAGTTGCCATCCATGACCAAGACATCACACATACTGATCGTCGATGATCATCGCGAAATCCGCGAACTGGTTTCGCGCGCGCTTACCAAGGAGGGTTTCCGCGTCAGCCTGGCGGCGGATGGAAAGGCGATGCGCAAAGTGCTGGCCGATGCTCAGATCGACCTGATCCTTCTCGATCTCATGCTACCGGGCGAAAGCGGACTGGCGCTATGCCGCGACGTGAGGAGCACGGCGAATATACCGATCATCATGGTCACGGCCAAAGGCGAAGAAGTTGACCGCGTGATCGGGCTTGAGCTTGGCGCCGACGACTATTTGCCGAAGCCGTTTGGCATCCGCGAGCTGCTCGCACGCATCCACGCGGTTCTGCGGCGAACCCAGCGCGCACCGGAAGCCGCGCCGCACGATGCAGGCCCCAAACGGTATCGGTTCGATCGCTGGATCTTGAACCAGCAGGCGCGCGAGCTGCTGCGCGATGATGGCGTGACCGTTGCTCTCAGCACCGGCGAGTTCGATCTCTTGATGGTGATGGTCGAGCGACCGCAGCGGGTGCTCTCACGCGAAATGCTTCTCGACCTCGCACGCGGCCGTGCCGCGAATTCATTCGACCGCAGTATCGACACCCAGGTCAGTCGATTGCGCAAGAAGCTCGAAGCCGATCCCAGTGATCCCAAGATCATCCAGACCGTATGGGGCGGCGGCTACAGGTTCACGCCGACCGCGAGCGAGGCATGAAACGGCTCACGCCACAGACGCTGTTCGGCCAAACGTTGCTGCTGCTGCTGATCGGCATCGGCCTGTCGCTGCTCGCCGGATCTTGGATCTATGGGAGCGCCCGCCAGGAGGCCGTCCGTGCCATCGGCGGACTGGCTGTCGCGGAACGCATCATCAATGTATCGCGCCTTATCGAGGACGTTCCGGTCGATTGGCGGGAGCGGATTGTCGCCGGTGCCAACGATACGGCCTTCCGCATTCGACTGACCGGTAGTCCGCCGATGTCCCCTCGCGCGGAGCCGGCAACTTCCGAGACCGCACTCATCCAGCAGTACCTGAAGGAAGCGCTGCCGTCGCACAACGTGCGCGTTTCGCTAGCGCTTGATGGCGGGGACGCGTATTTCGGTCCATGGCGACACCACGCCCCGTGGTCTGGGATGGGGCGTGGCGCCGGCGGGCCCATGGCGGGACCAGGGGATCATCGGCCAATGATGCATGGCCCGTTCGCGCGATGGAACATGTCATGGCAGGCGCTCCACGCCGACGTTGAGTTGAAAGGAGGCCAATGGCTCAGATTCGCGACCACATTGCCCGACACCGGCCCGACGATGTCGCCACGCCTCATTCTGGCGCTCGCCGTCGTAGCCACCATGATCGCGCTGTTGACCGCGCGGGCTGTCCGACGCCTCACCGCCCCGCTGACGTTACTTGCCGATGCCGCCGAGCGGCTCGGGCGTGACGTTGGGGCACCATCGCTTCCGGTATCCGGCTCAAGGGAGGTGCGTAGCGCCACCCACGCCTTCAACACGATGCAGGAACGCCTGCGGCGATTGATCGAGAGTCGTACCCTGATGCTCGGCGCGATCTCGCATGACCTGAAGACTCAGTTGACACTGCTTCGCCTGCGGGCGGAGACAGTTGACCAAGCCGACGACCGCGATCGGATGCTCAACACGATTGGCGAGATGGAGAACATGCTGACGGCCACACTATCGTTTGCCCGTGACGAGTCGGCGAGCGAGATCGGCAAGCGCATCGACATCGGCGCTCTTGTCGGGAGCGTCGCCGACGATATGGCCGATGCCGGCTTGCCCGTGGAGACGGGCATTATTGACACCGACGTCGTGATCGAATGCAAGCCGCTCGCTCTGCGTCGCGCCCTCACCAATCTGATCGACAACGCTGTGAAGTACGGCGGAAAGGCAACCGTCGCCATGCGAGCGAAAGCAGAGCAGATCGAGATCACGGTCGAAGACGGGGGTCCCGGCATTCCCGAGGATCAGCTCGGGCGAGTCCTGCAGCCATTCGTACGTCTGGAGGAGTCCCGGAATCGCGAGACGGGCGGAATCGGCCTCGGTCTCGCGATCGCCGCCTCGATCGCAGAGGCTCACGGTGGTACGTTGAAGCTGTCGAACCGTGGAGAGGGTGGCTTGAAGGCCGCTATCGCTCTGCCGAAGTGATGTTGGAGTTTCTTCGCGGCACATTTGATCGCCTCGTCGAGGCCTCGCCCTCAGTGGACTACGCCTGCGATGGCACGGCCCAGAGAATTCGTCCTTGGCTCACTTGTGTACGAGCGGCGTCAGATGCTGAATCGGCGTCCCTACGACCATGAACGGCACTTTCTCGACCGAGCGGCAAATATTGCACTGCGCAGTCATCTCTTCGAAGCGGGATTTGAACGCGGTGAGATCCTTCTTGCGGATGGCCGCGAGCACCTCGGGATAGGCGCTGTTGAAGAGGATCGCCTCACCGTCGGCCTTCCGTTTCGGCCGGCGCTCGAACCCGTGCTGCGTCGCCCAGGCCAGCTTCTCGCCCGTGTAAAGAGCATAGTCGTCGCGGCAGCCTTGGCATGGTCACGACCTCGCGACATCCTGCGATAGACCAGGGCGCCGGCAGGAGCCCGACCCTCTGTCATTCACCAAGTTGGTCTCGACGGCTTTGCGAACCTCGCTTCGAGGTCAGTCATCCTCGATCAAGACGGCAGCGCGCTGGACGGGCGCAAACGAGCGGACCGTGACGAACTGGCTCGCCGGTGATCGCGCGCCAACCGGAGATCACTTCCTCCGGTTGGCGGCAAACTCACCGGCGGTGCTCCGGCCTTTCTGGCCGCGATCCGTCGGAACGACTGCCTGGTGATGGCGGACATGTAGGAGGCACGCGCCAAGGTCGCCGCAGCGCTGGTCGCGCTGGATGCCGTGCGAGGCGGCCGCAACTCCGAGCGACCGCTGAACTCGGAGGCCAGACGATGCGGCGCCTATCAATTCTCGCTGAAAGAGACTCTCTTCTCGCACGGAAGCCAAGTGTCGCTAGCGGGTGTCGTCATGCACGCGCGATCTTGGCCCGATGGCTGTCGTGCCTGCAACGTGCTCACACGCACTCTCGCAGGCTCACCTATGCGCAGAAATTTTGTGGGGTAAGATGTGGGGAAGACGTTTTGGGTAGGCGACATTTATCAGTGAAAACTGCGCTTTAACGCCATTTTGTTGGTGGAGCCGAGGGCAGCTTCTTTTCGCTCGCCGTGGCGACAGGTGCAGCAACAGGAAACAGCCCGAGACGGTATCGAATACATTCTCCGTGACCTGGGCGATGACGAAGCCCGGCAGATCGGAATTGAGTCCTGTCACGAGGCTGGCGGACGATGACCGTCCCCGCCATCAGCTGATAGGCGGTCGCCGCACTGTGCCATAATCGCCGAAATGAAACCACGAGGCCTAGGAGGCCCACGCCGATGCCAAGTAAGCGAAACGTCGCTGCCGCAGCGCTGAAGCCCCCATCCGTCGGGAAGATGAAGCGTACGGTCTTCTGCTCATACTGGAAAACCACTTCGGGCTGGACACTGGTGCCAAATTGGCAGATGCCCTCGACACCAATGAGCCGGCAGTTTCTCGTTTTCGTAGGGGGGAGAAGGACGAGATCGGCACGCTCATCCCGACCGCACTAAGAATGATTTTCCTGTGATCTCCGGGATCGCCTTCGAAGCGCAGTGTGCGGAGTACGATCTCCGCAAAGCGCACTTCGATTTCACCGTCGCCGCAGTGGCGGATAGCGTCGAGAATCGCCGTGAAGTGCTCGACACGAAACTAGAGCGCGCCGAGCTGCACCTAGAGAGGCTCCGCGAACGGTTCCGAGAGCTGGTCATTCCGGTCTCGAACGAGAAGGCCGACGAACGCGCCATCGACCGTGCGGCTCTCGACTCCCTTGAAGGTCAGATCGCGACTTATCGGCATGAGTTCACCATCGGTGCCGCCGCCTTCGCTCGCGCCCTCAACAACCTGAAGGACGCGCCGCTCCGTCACTTCGGCGCGAAGGTGCTCGCGACGCGCTCGACGCTTGTTCTCTACTACTGCTCCCACATGTGTGGTGTTGACGTGCGTGCGCGTGTAGCCGATCCCACCTTCGTGCGTATGGCGAAGCTCGTCGCCTCCGTCACCGGCGACGCACGTATACTCATCCTCATCGCCGAGGCCGTCGCCTCACTCGAACAGCACGATCGCGCTGCCCAACTGCTGTACGAAGCTGCGAATCTTCGTTCTATGCCGATCGAAGACTTGCAAACGTATCAGCCGGTCGGATATGCGGAAGCGCTCGGTGCCATCCCCGAACTCGTTATCGCTCTGGCACGTGTCCCGGACATCGCAGTGCGCGCCGCCGACGCAGCGCGCGATCGACGTCGACGCCTACACGACCACGCTGGTGTTCCCGAGGACGTCACGCTTCATCTGCCGTGCCGCTGAACAGTCTCCACAGACCCGACAAAGGAACATCGCATGGCACGCCTCCTCGCCACCCTTTCCATCGTTTCGTATCTGTTTGCACAAATGCCGTCCGACAATGCGAAGCCGACTCCCACGAGCAGCTCCAGTGTAGTTGTTGCCGGGGCCGGGCCTGGTCATTTGACCGGTAAGAGCGGCGTTTGATGAAGGCTCAGATGGCCCACGCGCTTGTGGGTCATCTTCGTCCGGTGCTGAAGCGCTGAAGCGCTGTGACGGCTTGGGTGCGCTCGCACCGGTCGGAATTCAGCCGGCTCTAAGACCTCGCCGCGAAGGCGTGGCCCATGCGAAGCGCGGTAAGACGCACGTCGAGAAGCGCGGGACGCGCGTACAAGAGAGGGGCGACGAAATGGATCGGCGCGCAGTTACCCCACGCTTTTTGCAACTCCGCGTCGATCCGGTGAAATATTGCGCCGAAGTTGATCCATGACTACGAGGCCTCACAGTACAGATCATCTCGCCCGCAGTGTTGAAGGGGTTTGCGTAATGGCAGTCCACCGCGCCTGCACCCGCGACTCGTTGCAGAGCGTTGCCAAAGCTGGTGCGAAAACGGTGCAAAATTTCAGGGTCAAATGTGCTAAGTATTGGAGCGGGTGAAGGGAATCGAACCCTCGTCATCAGCTTGGAAGGCTGTTGCTCTACCATTGAGCTACACCCGCGATTTCAATAGCTTAGCTGCGCATCTTTCGTCAAAAAAGGGCCAGCAATCGCGTTGGTGATGTCTTGTATCGGATGCAGTTCGGATTGTGAAGGGCAGCACATGCACGCCGCTCCGGGCCAGAGCATCCTCGGATGCGAGCTTGACCGGGACTGATCCGCCCAAGGCATCATGGCCAGCTGCTATGTGGGCCGCGCTGACAGGCCCAACACATCGCTGTACCAACGACCGCTCCAAACGCGCCGTGTCTCTTGGCAGCCCGGCGCCACCGACTGAGCCTATTTCGCTGGCACCGGGGTCCAGGCGAAGGCATTGCCGTGGACGATGCAACGGAAGCTGGGTTAGATCGCATCCTTCCCCTCAAGATGCGGATGCAGGTTCACCAGACGCCATCGGCGCCGCGCCCGTCCTTACGACGTCGAACGTACCGCTGTCGTGATCGAGCCAACGCAGTTCGCCCTGGCCGATCGAGAACCAGGCTCCGTGCAATTCGAGAGCGCCTTTCTCGGTGGCTGCGGCGACAAATGGGAAGGTCGTCAGGTTCAGTAGAGACTGCTTTACCGCCAGGAACTCCAGCGCCTGCTGGCGATCCCGCGCTGAAAGATCGGGCCGATGCTCGATCAGATTGTCGCGCGCGCTGGAAATGAGCTCTACCCAAGGTCCGATGAAGGCGCCGGCTGGCAGGCCGCTTCCCGCCGTCCGGAGCGAGGCCGCCACACCGCCGCACTGGCCGTGACCCAGCACTACGATAGACTTGACGCCGAGCCCGGTGACGGCGAACTCGATCGCCGCGCTCGTGCCGTGATAGCTGCCGTCCGCCTCGCAAGGCGGCACGAGCGCCGCGACGTTGCGGACGACGAACAACTCACCCGGCCGAGCATGGAAAATCGCAGCCGGATCGACACGGCTATCGGCACACGCGATCACCATCGTCTCCGGCTGCTGCCCGGAGGCGAGTGCCCGATAGCGCTCGACCTCCTGGGGAAACCGTTGACGACGGAACAGCTCATAGCCTGTGGCTAGGTTCGGCGGCATAGACATGACATTTGTCTCCTCTGACCGGTAGGTGCTGCGCCAGCGGGCAGATTGTTCTCAGCGCTGCCTCATGTGGCTGACGACGTCGGCGATGGCCTGCAGCCCTTCGCCCTGACCGAGCACCTCGGCGAACGCGGCGAAATCCAGGTTCTCCAGAACGCTCGCGTCCACGCCATGCTGAGCAAGGAGTTCCAGGATCTGGCCTTGATCGAGCCCCACCAAACTCGTCGGCTCGATGCCAACTTGCTGCAGCACCTCTAAGACGCTGGCGCGCGGGGCCGTCTCCTGCAGTGCCCCGCCGAGAAGGCCGCCGACCATTTCGCCTATGCGTCCGAAATCGAACATTTGATTCTCCGTTCTTGATTGTCAGTTCTGATTTGGCCGGCCGTCGCCCACCGCCGCGATGACGACGACGGCTTGGGCGTGCCCATTGACTGTGCCGTTCCAGACGGCTGTTGCCCTTATGGGGAGCCCTATCGACGGTTCGGGCCATCCTGCCGTTCTGTGCCTGCAGCACTCGCCTGTCGCTCAAGGGTGTCTCCTCTTCTCTCGCTAGCGGGGAGCCGCTGGCCGGGTCGCGTGGCCGAAAGATGGAGCGGACTGCCAAGGATGACCAATCGAACTTGGCCCCGCACTTGATCGTATTTTCCGATCAGATTGGAAGGAAAGCGGCCCACGCCCATATCACCGATTACGCGCCGGCCACGTATCGATCAGCGCAGGACTCGAACAAGGGGGGAGCCTTCAATGCCCAATATCCGGCAGCTTGAGTACCTAGTCGCCATCGCCGACACCTTACATTTCAGGCGGGCAGCCGAGAGGTGCAACACGACGCAACCGACTTTGAGCGGGCAACTCAAGACGCTCGAGGACAAACTCGGTGTACTGCTCGTGGAGCGCAACCGAAACCGGGTGGTGATATCTCCGGTCGGGTTACAGGTCGTCGAGATCGCCCGCCGGGTTCTCGTCGACATCGCCGAGATCCGGGCGCTGGCCGCCAGTGGTGGGCGCGAGCTCTCGGGACTTCTGCGACTGGGCTTGCCGCCAACCATCGGCCCTTATCTTCTTCCGCACGTGCTGCCGGAGCTGCACAAGGCGCATCCCGATCTCAAGCTCTACATCCGCGAAAGTCCTCCAAGCGCCCTGCCGGGCGCATTGGAGGATGGCGCTCTTGATGTCGTCATTACGATGCTGCCGGTGCAAGGCGCGGACTTCGAGAGCACGTTCCTATTTCGTGAGCCGCTCCTGCTCGCGGTCGGCACCGACCATTCGTTCGCCCCCCTCAAGATTGTGGACCGCGAGAACCTTGCCGGCCAGGATGTCCTCGCCCTGGGCAAGGGACATCAGCTGCACGATGCGGTGCAGTCGCTGTGCCTCGAGTTTGGAGCCAAGCTTCGTTACGAGTTCGAGGGCACGAGTCTCGATACGCTCCGCGAGATGGTCATGATGGGGCTCGGCATCACCTTTCTGCCGGGGCTGTACGTCCAGCGGGAAATCATCGGCGATCCCAATCTCAGACTGCTGACCATACGCGGCCGCGCGCTTCACCGCACGGTTGGCATGGTCTGGCGTAAGACCAGCGCTCAGCAGGCCACCTACCTGAAGCTCGCCGCATTCTTCAAATCGGCCGTCACCGATCGGTTCGACGATTTCGCCGTCGAGGAATGATCGTTCGGTCGTCCCGCACCACTCAGCAAGACTGGAGAAATGATTCGTGGACGTGATCCTCGGTTATCTCGGCGGTACGTGGCTTGGCATGCCGGCATGGGCTTGGCTGTCGTTCCTGCTCATCGTGCTGACCATGCTCGCCGTCGACCTCGGCATATTCCATCGCGAGGCTCATAAACCGAGCATGATCGAAAGCGTTGCGATCGCCGGCACGGCGATGACGCTCGGTCTGTCGTTCTCGGCGGTAGTCTGGTGGCTCTATTATTCCGGCGCCGCCAGCTCGCTGGATCCCGTGATCGCGGCCGCAGCAACGCCGACCGAGCGGGCGTGGACGGCCTGGGAGCTGTATCTGACGGGTTGGATCGTCGAGCAGACGCTCGCCTTCGACAATGTGTTCGTGATCGCGATGATATTCACGTATTTCGCAATTCCGCAGAAATACCAGCATCGCGTGCTGTTCTACGGCATCCTTGGCGTCATCGTCCTCCGCGCGCTCATGATCGGGCTGGGCGCCGCGCTCGTGCACCAGTTCGGGTGGATCCTCTATTTCTTCTCCGCCTTCCTGATCTTCACCGGCATCAAGATGATCATGATGGCCGAGCAGAAGCCTGACCTGGCCAACAATCCGTTGCTGATCTGGATGCGCAAGCACTTGCGCGTGACAAAGGAACTGCACGGCCCGAATTTTTTCGTCAACCTGCCGGATCCAAATACCGGCCGCGTCGTGCGCTATGCCACTCCTCTTTTCTTGGCGCTCGTTCTCATCGAGTTCGCTGACCTGATCTTCGCCATCGACTCGGTGCCGGCCATCTTCGCCATCACCCAGGATCCGTTCATCGTCTACACCTCGAACATCTTCGCCATCCTCGGGCTGCGCGCGCTCTACTTCGTTCTTTCGGCGGTGGTCGACCGCTTCCACTATCTGAAGTACGCGCTGGCCCTTGTGCTTGTTTTCGTTGGCGCCAAGATCTTCCTCCAGCAAATCATCGGCAAGATCCCACCGGAAGCGAGCCTGGGCGTGATCGTGACGCTGCTCGCCGGCGGCATCTTCTACTCGCTGCTTAAGACCCGCGTTGGCGAGCCGGCCAAGAGCGTCGATACAAAAGAGCACGATCGTGTCTGCTGATGGCCCATAGTGTCCGCCAGCCTTGACAACGACCTGCTGCAAGCGCGGCCGAGCAGGCCAGTTGGTGGCCTGCTCGCTCGTGTCGTTCCTGGCTCCTTCCGCTAGCCTCGCCGCTGCATCATTGGCCTCGAAAAGATCACAACAAAGCCGAGGAAGGCGAGGATCCAGGCGGTCGCCGCGAGCTAGAGCATCGGATCTCGCAAGACATCTAGAGCAGCTGCGATCCGCGTCATTGCCGCCACCACGACTGCAAAATAAACGAGTTGGATTGAATGGGTGGCAATCAGCGGCCGGCCTGTGTGCCCGAGGGTGGCACGCGTCATGACGGCAAGCGTCATGACTCCGATTGCGCCGGTCGTCCAAGCGTGCAGCGCTCCGGACGGCGAGACAACGCCAGGCTGCTGAATGGCCAGCCCAAGAAGAAAGAAGCCAAAAGGAACGAACGCGAAAGCGACGTGCAAGATCAGCACGATCGGCTCTCCGGCAGTCCGATAGCCCGCCCAACGTCCGAGCCGCACGATATTCAATGCGGCAGCGGCGAGGAGGAGAATCGCGGTCGTTGCGGCCTGTGGTGCGATAGCCCAGCTTGCGAGAGCCAGACCGCTCGCAACCATCGCAATGACGTCGAATCGTCCAAACGGAGCGGGCAGTCTGCCGGGACCGAACCTGACGAGCCAGTTGCGGGTGAAGCTCGGAATAATCCGCCCGCCAATCAGCATGATCAGAAGGATCACCGCTGAAATACCGAAGCGCGTTCCATGACCATCGCCAATGCCGGCGACCGTCTCGAGATGAAAGAGTGCATTGCCCGTGAACAATAGTCCGATACTCGCAAGCACTTTCAGATTGCGCGTGCTCTTGCCGGCGACGACTTCGCGCGCGATCACCAGCCCCAGCACTGCAAGAAACGTGAGGTCCACCGCTGCCGCGATGCCGGCACCGATCCACAGTGAGAAAAAGGTGGCCATTCTGCCGGCGATCCAGAGGCCGAACAGCGTCGCCAAACGCGTGCCGACAACTGGCAGGCGACCGGTCCAGTTCGGCACGGCGGTGAGCAGGAACCCCGCGACGATGGCCGGCGCATAGCCATAGAGGAGTTCATGCACGTGCCATTCAAGGGGAGCAAGCGCACTCGGCAGGACAAGATGACCGCTCAGCATGAGGAGCCAGAGTGCGACGGCAAGCGCTGCCCAGAGCGCCCCAAAAAGAAAGAACGGACGAAATCCGTAGCTCAGAAGGGCGGGGCCGGTGAACGCGCGGATCTGCGCTGCGCTTGTGGTCAAGGGGATCTCCTGCCGTCCCTCACGCGCCGACCTTTCGGCTATCGATTGTCCTTGGATCGTGCGGAGCCGTTGTTATCATGCTACAAACGCGAACAATGGAATGAGTGTGGTCGATCATGCCAATTCGAGCGCTCTGGCTGACGTTGGGCCTTGCGTCGACCGCGTGTGGTATTGCCGGCATTCTGCTGCCGCTCGTGCCGACGACGCCATTCCTGCTGCTTGCGACGTTCGCGTTCGCGCGATCATCGCCGCGCCTCCATAACTGGCTCACCACGCATCCACGTCTCGGGCCGCCCATCGAAGATTGGCGCGCGCATGGCGCCATCAATCGCCGGGCCAAGATCGCCGCAGTCGCGGTTATGGTCGCGACCCTTTTCCTCGGCATAGCCGCAGGAATTCCGCCGACGCTTATTATCGTCCAGGCAGTCGTCTTGTGCGCGGCAGGAACATTCATACTGACACGCCCTGATCGGCCAGCGGCCAGCAAATGATCTGTACTCATGGCAGGGCAGAGTGCTCCGCCATGGTGCGCGATGGCAGATCGCGCGGTGGTCCAATAAGGGCAAGATGGCGGCAGAGATCCGCAGCATTATTCGGCAGGTTGTCGAGAATGTATTCGATCGCGTACTCGCCGGCGAAGCGACGCCATCCGTCAAGATTGCCCATCGGCACGGCGACCAGGACTGGTACATTCAGGTCGATGGCGTCTGCCAATAACGAGCGACAGCCGCCGCCTTCGCACTCGGTCTTGCCGAATTTATTGACGATCAGAAGATCCGGCACTGTCAGAAGCTTATCTCTTACGCCTGCGACCGCCGTGAGCAATGCATCGACGTCGAGGCGGCACCCTCGCGCGCCTTCTCCACGGTCTTGCGAGATCGCGATGATCTCGCCCGTTGCGAGATTCTCCATCAGCATGTCGCAGCGCGAGCGACCGGCGCGTTCGACATCACGCTGAACGAGGCCGGCCAGCCGGTAGCTATTGTCCGCGAGATGCCTGACGATACGATCCAGCGTCGGTGCGACATGCGCGCCATCGCCATAGATGATTGCCGTGATCAAGGTGGAAACGTTTGTTCTCGACATAGTTCGGTCTCCAGCGATGTCGTCAGTATGGACGAAAGGTGCGGCAAACGACCGGGTCCGTATCGAGGCGCGGGCCTCCGATGAGGTCGATACAGTACGGAACCGCGGCAAACACCGCATCCAGGCATGTCTTGATGGCGGACGGATTGCCCGGCAAGTTGATGATCAGCGTCCGGCCGCGCGTCCCCGCCAATTGCCGCGAGAGAATAGCTGTCGGCACCTCTGCGAGACTGGCGATGCGCATGGCCTCGCCGAAACCTGGAAGAATACGGCCGCACACGTCGGTCGTCGCCTCGGGAGTTACATTGCGTGGCGCAGGCCCTGTACCGCCGGTTGTTAGGATGAGCGTACAACTCTCCTCGTCCGCCAGCCTTGTAAGCGTATTCGCGATGAGGGCGCGATCGTCTTTGACGATCACCAAGAAGGGGCGCCATGTCGTTGTGAGCACTGCAGTGAGATAGGCATTGATGGCGGGGCCACCGCGATCTTCGTAGACTCCTGCCGCGGCTCGATCAGAGCACACAACGATGCCGATGGGCACAGCACTCATCTCAGTCGCAGTCAGTTGCTGTATGTGGGCGCGCCGGTCCATCCAACGGTGTGCAACACAGCGTTGCTGGCAGCTCCGGAATTGCCTTGTTGGAGAACACATCAATCGCTTGTCGACGCATCGCGCTGATGGGTTCGACCGGACTGGCGACCCGCTGATCGATAGACGGCAACGCGTCCCTCTCCGAAATCGAGGACAGGTGTGGTCCGAGGTCACGTAGCAAGCCATCGTGGATCGCATAAATCCAGCCGTGCACATGCAGGGACTGACCGCGCGCCCAGGCGTTCTCGACGATCGGCGTCGCGGCAACGCGCCGAACTTGCATCTCGATGTTGACCTCGCACAAGCGATTGAGGCGCTCTACCTCGTTCGGGATCGCATCTATGAGGCTGCGATGCTTGTGGTACATCATCGTGAGCGGCTGGAGCCAATGGTCGAGCATGGAGCCGCGGGCGCTGGCCAAAGCCTGCTGGACGCCGCCGCAACCATAGTGACCGCAGACGACGACGTGCTCGACCTTGAGATGATCGATGGCAAACTCCAACACCGAGAGAATGTTCATATCGCTCGTGTGGACCATGTTGGCGATGTTGCGATGGACGAAGACCTCGCCAGGCTCCAGGCCGAGCACGTCATTGGCAGTGACGCGGCTGTCGGAGCATCCGAGCCAAAGGTAGCGGGGCGCCTGCTGCTCTGCCATGCGACGGAAGAAGCCCGGGTCGTCTCGCGTTTTGCGGTGCGCCCAGACGACGTTCTGATCGAAGAGATGGTCGAGCGTACGGGCCATGGTCGAGTACCTTGAGCGCGTCAAAGTTGATCAGATCGACACTTTCTCGCGGTCGCCATGAACGCCACCGCACGAGCAGGTCCCCGCGTGCGATTCCACACCTTCTGCGGAGTCGCGCTTCAGAGCCCAGCGAAGCATCTGCTCGAGAGCAGCGTGGCCCGGGTCACGACTGCGCTCCATAATAGTCATCAGACTCAGCCAATCCTCGTCGCTGCCCTGTGCTGCAAAGCGGCGGGCTGCGTTGGCGACATACTCTCCCGCGCTCTCACCATAGCGCTCACCCATTGCCTGAACTTCGGCAAAAAGCGCGAGATTCCCGAGCGCCTCAAGCGCATGGACCGCATCGTCCTCGATTGCCAGATGGCCCATGAGAGCGCCGAGCTGCATGTCCTGCCTCCTACTGCACGAGCGGCGTGTTGCTGGCATCCAGCGCGATGCCTGTGATTTCGGCGCGTCCCGCAAGGATCGAAATGTATTGGCGGATCGCGACACGGCGTACCTTCTCATCAAGCCATGCGGCAATGCGGTCGCGCGCGACATCGAACGGCAATTCGCAACCCAGAATACGTCGATCAACTTGTATGACGTGAAATCCGTACCGCGTCTCGACCGGTTCGGCCGCGACCTCTCCCACGGGTACGCGCGCCAATGCTTGTTCGAACTCTGGCACGGTTTGTCCCGGTCCGATCTGGCCGAGATTGCCGCCGGTTTTACCAGAGGGGCAGGCCGATTCCGCGAGAGCAATGTCTCCGAATGCCGACGGATCGAGTTCCAGCGCCGCTATAACGATGTCGGCGCGACGCTTGGCCTCGGATCGGGCGGGCGCATCGTTCGGCGCTGCGGACAGGAGAACGTGCCGCACTTCATAGAGGTCGGGTGCACGGAAGCGATGCCGGTTCATGTCGTAGTAGCGACGACACGCAGCGTCGTCGGCTTTCGGTGTGACGATCTCACGTGCCACGAGCTCTCGGATCATCGCCTCGTCATCAGTCTCGCGCCGTCCTTCGCTGTCTTCGACCGGCACTGGCGGAACGCCGACGCGCCGAGCTTCTTGCAGGAGAAGTTCACGAACCGCCAGCGCACGCGCCGCTGCAAGCCACGCGTCGATGGGCTTCTTCGCAGGGTGATTCTGCGTCTCTCGCGAGATGGCCGCACGCGAGATCTCGACGCCGTTCACCGTGATCGCCTTCTGCTTGATCGTGACGGCTGGCTTGATCGCGCATCCGGAGGCTGAGGATTGTGTTGTCATGAGATTCACTCCGCCGGTTGTCCAGGTGATCTATAGCGGCCGTTATTCAACGGTCGGCGCGTTCGTACGACCTGATAACCGCGGCGTCCGAGATACCAGACCGGCGCCGACCAGATGTGGACGAGGCGCGAGAACGGGAACAAGAGGAAAATAGTCATCCCGAGCAGCAGATGCATGAGGAATGGCCACTCGAGCTTTTGAAGAGTCGCCGGATCGACGGGATTGAGTGTGACGATACCTTGTGCCCAGTGTGATAGCGTCAGCATGGCCGACCCATCCCGATGACCAAGCGAGAACGGCAGCGTCAGCAGGCCGAGCGAGAGCTGGACCCAAAGGATGATCAGCACCGCGAGATCCATTACCGTCGACGTTTGGCGAATGCGCGCATCGAACAGGCGCCGATGCAGGAGTAGCGTCAACCCAACGAAGCAGACCACGCCGGCGATGCCGCCAGCGACGACGGCAACGATCTGCTTCTGCGGAACCGTCATCACCAGCGTATAGACCGATGTCGGTGTCAGCAGGCCAACGGTGTGTCCGAAAACGAGAAACAGGATGCCGAAGTGGAAAAGGTTGGATCCCCAATAGAGTTGGCGCTTGCGCAGCATCTGACTGGAGCTTGCCTTCCAGCTATACTGATCCCGGTCAAATCGGATCAAGCTCCCGACGATGAAGGTCGTGAGGCAGAAGTAGGGATACCAGACGAAGAATATGCGGAAGATCGCGTCGCGCATGATGTGTCTCCTTACGCGCGGTTGGTCGGCGATGTGGTGACAATGGTGCGAGGCGCGGCAGTAGATGCCGGTTCCAAGCCCGGAGCCGGTCGCCGCGCCTGTCGCAGTTTCGAGGCGAGGCTTTCGACGCCGCACACGCTCTTGGCGGCACCGGGACCGAAGGTGACTTCTTCCTCCTCCCAGGCGGCATCGAGCGCTTCGAGGTCGTCAGGTTCGGGATCGGGCTCGTTGCGAAGCGCCGCCAAAGCGGCCTCGTCGAGCTTTGCCTTCGATAGCGCGACAAGAGCAGCAAATACCGACTCATACGGCGTCTTGCGTTTCGCCAGCCGTTCGCGAAGGGCGGCCAGGACGTGTCCCGGTTGCCCGATCAGTTCCAGGGCCTCGGCGGGCGGCCGCGTCGCTGCGTATTCCAGGAACAGCGGCAGGAAATCCGGCAGCTCGCTCGCCGTCGGCGAATAGCCACCGTCTTCGTAGAGATTGATCAGGTCGACCATCGCCTGCCCGCGATCCCTGCTCTCGCCATGCACATGCTCGAACAGATGCAATGACAGGGAGCGCGTCCGATCAAATAGCAGGATGTATCGCTCCTGTGCATCGAACAGGTCCCGACCTGCGATGTCGTCGATCAGAGCTTCGACCGCGGCACGGTTGCGCTCGGGCAGTATCGCCTCGCGTCTGAGGACCGACTTGAGTTCGCCTGCGGCGGCCAATAGATCATCAGTGGGATACGTCAGAAGCACTGAGAGAACCTTGAGCGTTTGCATGACTCAGGCCTCCACCTTCGAGCGGTCATTCTTGAGCTTTACGCCACCGAACAAGTTGAGCTTGTTGTCACTCGGCAAGCAGCCGTCGCCGAATGTAAACCCACACTGGCCGCGCAGCTCGTAAGCGTCCTCTGTGACTTCCCGATGCGTTGTCGGGATGACAAAGCGGTCCTCGTAATTTGCGATGGCCATCACGTGGTACATCTCCTCGATCTGGAGTCCGGTAAGTCCCACTTTCCTCGCGATGGCCTCATCGATGACGCCGTCGATCGTTTTGGCCCGCATGTAGGCGCGCATCGCCAGCATCCGTTCGAGGCCGGTCGCGACGGGCTTCTCGTCGCCTGCCGTGAGGAGGTTGGCGAGATATTTGAGCGGGATGCGCAGTGATCGCACGTCCGGCATGGCGCCATCGATACCCATCTTGCCGGCTTCGGCGGCGGCGGTGATCGGCGAAAGGGGCGGCACGTACCAGACCATTGGCAGCGTGCGGTATTCGGGGTGAAGCGGGAAGGCGACCTTCCACTCCATCGCCATCTTCCAGATCGGCGACTTGCGGGCCGATTCGAGCCAGGAGTCCGGCACGCCGTCAGCGCGCGCCTGGGCGATTACTGCCGGGTCGTTTGGATCGAGGAAGATTTTGAGCTGCGCCTCGTAGAGATCCTGTTCGTTGGGCGCGCTTGCCGCTTCCTCGATGCGATCAGCATCATAGAGAACGACACCGAGGTAGCGGATACGACCGACACACGTCTCCGAACAAACCGTGGGCTGGCCAGCTTCGATGCGCGGATAGCAGAAGATGCACTTCTCGCTCTTACCGCTCGACCAGTTGAAGTAGATCTTCTTGTAAGGGCAGCCAGACACGCACATGCGCCAGCCGCGGCACTTGTCCTGGTCTATGAGGACGATGCCATCCTCCTCGCGCTTGTAGATTGCACCGGACGGGCATGAGGCGACGCATGCCGGATTGAGGCAATGCTCGCACAGACGCGGCAAGTACATCATGAAGGTATTTTCAAATTGCCCGTAGATCTCCTTCTGGATGCCCTCGAAGTTCACGTCGGCCGAGCGCTTCGCGAACTCGCCGCCGAGAATTTCCTCCCAGTTCGGTCCCCACTCGATCTTCTCCATGCGCTCGCCGGAAATGAGTGAGCGCGGACGCGCGGTCGGGAACGCCTGCAGCTCCGGCGCCTTCTGCAGGTGCTCATAATCGAAGGTAAAGGGCTCGTAGTAGTCGTCGATCTCAGGCAGGTCCGGATTGGCGAATATATTGGCGAGGACGCGCCATTTGCCCCCGATGCGGGGTTCGATCTTGCCGTTGCGCTTGCGCTTCCACCCGCCTTTCCAGCGATCCTGGTTCTCCCATTCCTTGGGATATCCGATGCCGGGCTTGGTTTCGACGTTGTTGAACCAGGCGTATTCCATGCCCTCGCGGCTGGTCCAAACGTTCTTGCACGTCACCGAGCAGGTGTGACAGCCGATGCATTTGTCGAGGTTGAGCACCATCGCGATCTGAGCGCGGATTTTCATTTGTCTCGTCCCTTATTCGGCGGCCTGGACGGCGGAAGACGCGCCGCTCAGCGGGCGTTCCAGCCAATCAACGTTGCGAAGTTTGCGTACGATGACGAACTCGTCACGATTGGTACCTATGGTGCCGTAGTAGTTGAAACCATAGGCGAGCTGTACGTAGCCACCGATCATGTGCGTCGGTTTCAGCACTGCGCGTGTGACGGAGTTATGTATGCCGCCACGCTGCCCGGTTATCTCTGAGCCGGGCACGTTCACGATCTTCTCCTGCGCGTGATACATGAAGACGGTGCCGTCCTTCATGCGTTGGGAGACAACCGCGCGCGCGACGAGTGCGCCGTTGGTGTTGTAAGCCTCGATCCAGTCGTTATCGACGATGCCGGCTTTGCGGGCATCGTTCTCGCTCAACCACACGATCGGTCCGCCGCGCGACAACGTGAGCATCATGAGATTGTCGGTGTAGGTCGAGTGGATGCCCCATTTCTGGTGAGGTGTAATGAAGTTGAGCACCACCTCTTTCTCGCCGTTCGGCTTGATGTCTCGAACTGGCTTTATCGTCCGCAGATCGACTGGCGGGCGGTAGACGCAGAAACCCTCGCCGAAGGCACGCATCCAGAGGTGATCCTGATACAACTGCTGACGTCCTGTCAGCGTGCGCCACGGGATCAGCTCATGCACGTTGGTATAGCCGGCGTTGTAGCAGACCTTCTCGCTTTCGAGCCCGGACCACGTCGGCGCGGAGATGATCTTGCGAGGTTGGGCAACGACATCGCGGAAGCGGATCTTCTCGTCCTCCTTGGGAAGGGCGAGATGCGCGTGCTTGCGCCCCGTCATATTCGACAGCGAATCCCAGGATTTGACCGCGACCTCGCCGTTGGTCTCGGGTGCGAGCATCAACAGAACCTCGGCTGCATCGATATCGCTGTCGATGCGGGCCATACCTTTGGTAGGCCCCTCCTCGGTCACGACACCGTTCAGATGCCGGAGGTGCTCGACTTCATGCTCGGTCTTCCAGGCAATACCTTTGATACCGTTGCCGATCTTTTCCATCAGAGGACCAAGCGCAGTGAAGCGCTTGTAGAGATTCGGATAGTCGCGCTCGACGACAGTAACCGCAGGCATCGTCTTGCCAGGGATCGGATCGCACTCACCTTTCTTCCAATCCTTCGGCTCGAAGGCTTGTGCGATCTCGCCGGGACTGTCGTGCATGATGGGGGTGAGAACGACGTCCTTCTCGACGCCGAGCACTTCGGGAGCGACCTTGGAGAAGGCATTGGCGATCGCCTTGTAGATCTCCCAGTCGGACTTCGCTTCCCATGCCGGGTCCACCGCGCTTGTCAGCGGATGAATGAATGGGTGCATGTCCGAGGTGTTGAGGTCGTTCTTCTCGTACCAGGTCGCCGTCGGCAGGACGATGTCGGAGTAGACGCAGGTCGTCGACATGCGGAAGTCGAGCGTTACGAGCAGGTCGAGCTTGCCGCGCGGAGCCTCATCGTGCCATCGCGCTTCTTTGGGTTTCTCGCGGCCTTCCTCGCCGAGATCCTTGCCGAGAACGCCATGGGACGTGCCGAGCAAGTGCTTGAGAAAATACTCGTGGCCCTTCCCCGAACTGCCGAGGAGGTTCGATCGCCAAACGAACATGTTCCGCGGGAAGTTCTGCGGGCTATCGGGATCCTCCCAGGCGAATGACATCTCACCTGACTTGAGCGCCTTAGCGACGTAGTCTTTCGGCTCAAGCTTCGCCTCCGCCGCCTTCTTTGCAATCGCGAGCGAATTTTCGGTCAACGTGGGATAGGCCGGCAGCCACCCCATGCGGATCGATCTCAAGTTGTAGTCGATGATCGCGCCGTCCCAAGGCCCTGGAGGCGCAGTCGGCGAAAGGATGTCCGACGTATGCATGGTCTCGTAGCGCCACTGATCGGTGTGGACGTAGAAGAACGAGGTCGAGTTCTGCTGGCGCGGCGGCCTTCCCCAATCCAAAGCAAAGGCAAGAGGCGCCCAACCGGCCTGCGGACGCAGCTTCTCCTGTCCGACGTAATGCGACCACCCGCCACCGGACTGCCCGACGCATCCGCACATGACGAGCATGTTGATCACACCACGATAGTTCATGTCGCAGTGGTACCAATGGTTCATCGCGGCGCCGATGATCACCATCGACCGGCCATTGGTCTTCTCGGCGTTGGTCGCAAACTCACGGGCAACCTGGATGATCTTGTCGCGGGAAACGCCAGTGATGCGCTCTGCCCAGGCTGGCGTGTATGGCGTGTCCTCGTCGTAGGACTTGGCAACATTCTCGCCGCCGAAGCCCCGATCGACGCCATAGTTGGCGATGAAGAGATCATGCACCGTCGAGACCAGCGCTTCGCCATCCGCGAGTTGCAACTTCTTCACGGGTACACGGCGGTTGAGAACGCTTGCGTGATCCGAGTGAGTGAAGTGCTCGTGCTCGATATTGCCGAAATACGGGAATGCGACATCGGCGAACTCGTCCTTCACGTCGGAGAGTGACATCCGGAGCGTTGTCGAGCGTCCCGTCGATTCCTTCTCCTCGATGTTCCATTTGCCCGTTTCGCCCCAGCGGAATCCGACCGAACCGTTAGGAACAACGATTGCGCCGCTCGTCTCGTCGTAAGCCACCGTCTTCCATTCGGGATTGTTGGCTTCGCCGAGGTTCTGCGCGAGGTCGCTCGCGCGCAGGAAGCGATCAGGCACCAGTCGTCCGTCTTGGCGCGCGAGCTTCACCAACATGGGCATGTCGGTGTACTGCCGTGCATAGTCGCGGAAGTACTTTGCTTGTCTGTCGACGTGGTATTCTTTGAGGATCACGTGGCCCATGGCCATGGCGAGTGCCGCATCGGTTCCCTGCTTCACCGAGAGCCAGATATCGCCGAACTTCGACGCTTCGGAGTAGTCAGGACAGATGACCGCGCTCTTCGTGCCCCGATAGCGCACTTCCGTGTAGAAGTGTGCATCTGGCGTGCGCGTCTGGGGGACATTGGAGCCCCACAGGATAATGAATCCAGCGTTGTACCAGTCGGCGCTTTCGGGAACGTCGGTTTGCTCACCCCACGTCTGCGGTGACGCCGGTGGCAAGTCGCAATACCAGTCGTAGAACGACATACAGACGCCGCCGAGCAGTGACAGATAGCGAGAGCCGGCCGCGTAGGACACCATCGACATCGCCGGGATCGGGGAAAACCCGATCACGCGATCCGGTCCATAAGTCTTCGCCGTGTAGGCGTTCGCCGCACCGATGATCTCGGTGACCTCATCCCATTTGGCGCGCACGAAACCGCCATGGCCGCGCACAGAGATGTAGTCGTTACGCTTCTGCGGATCCTCGACGATGCTCTTCCATGCGGCGACGGGCGACAATGATCTGCGCGCCGCCCGCCAGTGCCGTAACAGGCGCGAGCGTATAAGCGGATACTTCACGCGGTTGCCGGAGTAGAGATACCAGCTATAGCTCGCGCCGCGCGAACAGCCGCGCGGCTCGTGGTTCGGCAAGTCGGGCCGCGTTCTCGGATAATCGGTCTGCTGGGTCTCCCAGGTGACGATCCCGCCTTTGACGTAGATCTTCCAGGAGCAGGAGCCGGTGCAGTTGGCGCCGTGTGTGGACCGAACGATCTTGTCGTGCTGCCAGCGTTTGCGATAGCCCTCCTCCCAGGACCGGTCCTCGGCCGTGGTCAAGCCATGGCCGTTGGCGAAAGGCTCGGAGACCTTCTTGAAGAAGGTTAGACGGTCAAGAAAGTGACTCATGGTCGGTCGCCTCGTTGATCTGTGAATTTCATGCGACGGGTTTCAAGGCGGACGTCGGTGTCTGAGGACCACCGCCACGCTCGATGTCGAACAGCAGGCCACCGGGTCGCGTGTAGAACCACCAGGTGATTGCGATGCAGCTCAGGTAGAAGGCGAGGAAGGCGTAGAGTGCCATTTCCGCGCCGCCGGTCAGGGCAATCGAGCTGCCGAAGCTCTTGGGAATGAAGAACGCGCCGAATGCCGCGATCGCTGAGGTGAAACCGATGATGGCGGCAGCCTCTTTGTCGGACTGCTTGATGCGATCGACGGCAGACAATCCGGGCTCAAGCCGAGCGACTTCCTTGCGCATGATCGCGGGGATCATCTGGAAGGTCGACGCATTGCCGATACCGGTGGCCGCGAACAGGAACAGGAAGCTTGCGAAGAACACTGGGAACGCCGTCGGGCTTCCCTTCATGCTGATGGCATAGAGGATGCCAACGACACCCAAGCACATGGCGATGAAAACCCAGAAGGTGATGCGTCCGCCGCCGATACGGTCGCACGCCTTACCGGCTAGCGCGCGAGCGACGGCGCCGACGAGCGGGCCGAGGAATGCGTATTGGAGGACGTTCACATCGGGGAATAGGATCTTGGACAGAAGCGGAAAGGCAGCGGAGAAGCCGATGAAGGATCCGAAGGTGCCGGTATAGAGCCAGCACATGATCCAGTTGTGTGTGCGGCTAAAGATAATTGCCTGATCGGCGAAGCTTGCCTTCATAGTTGCAATGTCGTCCATGCCGAACCACGCCGCGAATGCTGACGCGATGATGAAGGGCACGAAGACGAAGCCCGCATTCTGCAGCCAGAGCGTCGTGGTCACGCCGTTGACGGTCGCGCTCTGAGGATCCCCGCCAAGCCAACCGAACACGCCGGCTGTGATCGCGAGCGGCACGACGAACTGGACGACGCTGACGCCGAGATTGCCGAGGCCCGCATTGATGGCGAGTGCGTTGCCCTTCTCCGCCTTGGGGAAGAAGAACGAGATGTTCGCCATTGAGGATGCGAAGTTGCCGCCGCCGAACCCGCACAGCAGCGCAAGCGCCAGGAAGATCCAGTACGGCGTATCGGGATTCTGGACGGCGAAGCCCATGCCGAGCGCCGGAATAAGCAGAGACCAGGTCGCGAGCGTCGTCCAGAGGCGACCGCCGAAAATGGCCGGCATGAAGCTGTAGAAGATGCGCAACGTCGCGCCGGAAAGTCCTGGCAACGCAGCCAGCCAGAAGAGCTGATCGTTGGTGAAGGCGAAACCGACGCTCGGAAGCTTGGCAACCACGACCGACCACACCATCCACACTGCAAACGACAGCAGTAGGCAGGGCACGGAGATCCACAGATTGCGCTGTGCGATCGCGCGGCCGCGGCTGTCCCAAAAGCTCCGATCCTCCGGGCGCCAATCCTCGATCGCGCCCTTGGCGGCGAGTGCACCCTCCTGCGCGGGTCCGTGCACGGGCTGCATTTCGGGAAGCTCGGGCAGGTGGCGCACCGGCACGCCGGCTTCAGCGGCAGTGCGCTCCATCTCTCGGATCGAGATATGCATCCAGGCGAGCGAGACGGAGACGATCAAGAACAGGAGCCAGAAGCAACTCTGCCAGACACCTGTCAAATCGTTCAGCGCGCCGAATGCGATCGGGAGGACAAAACCTCCCAGTCCGCCAACCAGTCCGACGATGCCACCCACTGCGCCGACCCGGTCCGGGTAGTAAACGGGGATGTGTTTGTAGACGGCCGCCTTGCCAAGGCTCATGAAGAAGCCGAGGACGAATGCCGTCACGACGAAGCCGACAAGGCCCATCCGCGTGGAGAAGGCGACCGGACCGCGAATGCCCTCAACTACGTACTGTGTCGGCGGATAGGACAGGACGAAGGTGCACACGACCGAGACGAGGAAGGTCCAATACATGATGCGTCGCGCGCCGTACTTGTCGGAGAGATGCCCGCCGTACGCGCGGAAAATCGACGCGGGGATAGAGTACATGGCGCCGATCATGCCGGCCGTCGTGATGTCGAGGCCGTAGACACCAATCAGATAGCGCGGCAGCCACAACGCCAATGCGACGAAGGCACCGAAGACGAAGAAGTAGTAGAGGGAGAACCGCCAGACCTGGACGCTTTTCAGCGGCACGAGCATCGCGGAAAGTGGCTCGGGCTTCTGGCCGGTCGCGCGGCGGCGCGCCAGATCCGGATCATCCTTTGTGAAGAGGAAGAAGATAACGGCCGTGAGGGCGAGAACCGCTGCCCACACTAGCGCTACGGTGCGCCACCCGTAAGCGACCATGATCACGGGAGCCGCAAACTTGGTCACGGCCGCGCCGACGTTGCCGGCGCCGAAGATGCCGAGCGCTGTGCCCTGCTTTTCCTTGGGATACCATTTGGCGACGTAGGCGATGCCCACAGAGAAGGAACCGCCCGCGATGCCGACGCCGAGCGCTGCGAGAAGAAACGTCGGATAGTCGTATGCGAAAGTCAGCAGAGCCGTCATTGTCGCGGCAGAGAGCATCGTCAGCGTGTAGACGACGCGGCCGCCATACTGATCCGACCAGATCCCGAGGATCAGGCGGATCAGCGATCCCGTAAGGATGGGGGTGCCGACCAGCAGGCCGAACTGCGTGTCGGATAGGCCCAGATCCGTTTTGATCTGAATGCCTATGATGGCAAAGATGGTCCAAACCGCAAAGCAGACCGTGAAGGCGATCGTGGAGAGCCAGAGGGCTCGGCCTTGATCGGTTGGATTTACCGTGAAGCTCGACATGCTCACCCTCTGAGCTGGATTTCAGCGACAGGCGAAGGGTGAGGTGCGTCAGAGCGGCGATATTTGACTTCGGTCAACGGCTACCGCGACCGCTCATACATGCAAGAGAGTAGGCCACTAACATCAAATATTACGTCTGCCACACGCAGGAAATATGCTTATGATCGTCAATTATGTAGATGACTTAAATCAATTCATAGGCAGCGCCATCCGCTAAAGATGCCGTGATGGAGGATCGTCATGCGCCCCGAAGAGATCGAGGAGATGCGTCGACTGCCGCTCTTTGACGGCGTTGAGGCAGCACATGGTGAAGCACTACTACGCGCCTCGTTTCTTCAGCGGTTCCCGGCGCATGTCGAACTGGTCCGCGAGGGAGAGCCGGCTGATTTCCTGCATGTTGTCGTCGACGGGCAGGTCGAGGTCTATTCAGCGTATCGAGAACGGGAGACGACGGTCTCTGTTCTCGGCCCGGGGCAAAGTTTCATCGTCGCGGCTGTGATCCTAGACAAAGTGTATCTCAAATCCGCTCGTTCGTTGACGCCGGCACGCGTTCTGTTGCTCCCGGGGGCGGCTGTGCGCCAGGTTTTCGCTACCGATGCCACCTTCGCTCGCGCCCTGGCGCAGGAACTCGCGTACGCCTACCGCGGGCTCGTGAAAGAGCTGAAGAACCAGAAGCTGCGCTCCAATCTTGAACGGCTGGCGAATTGGCTACTCGCGCGCAACTCCGAGACCGGCGCCAAGGGACACATCACACTGCCGTTTGAGAAGAAGATCCTCGCTTCCCGCCTGGGTATGGCGCCTGAGGTCCTATCCCGATCCTTCGCGGCCTTGGTGCCCTATAAGGTGAAGGTACGTGGATCCGATGTCGTCCTCGGGGACATCGAGGCGTTGCGGAAGCTCGCCAAGCCGGTTCCGACGATTGATGATACGAGCGTCTAGCGCCGCGTTGTACGAATCGTAAGATCGCGGCTGCGCAAACTCGCGATCGGTTCGTCAGCAAGCTTTGGATCCTGGTCCGACATTTTGATCCCATGCCGTCGACCAACGTGTGGAACCAGTTCTCCGTTCCGGAGCGGAACCACGCGACAGGCGCTGTCGTTACCCAGGGCGATTGACGTGCAAACGGCCGCCCGATGCGAGACGTCCTGCTTACTGCCATCAATGACTGGTTTCGGCATCGTTGCGCACGTCTCGGTGCCGCGCTCGCATATTATTCTGTCTTCTCGCTTGGACCACTTCTGCTGATCGTTGTGAGCGTTGCTGGCCTGGCATTTGGCGGGGACGCCGTGCGAGGCGCAGTGACCGTTCAGTTCCAGGGCATGATCGGCGACAGTGGAGCACAGGCAGTCGAAGCGATGCTCAAAGGCGCGTCGGTTGAAACAACCGGATGGCTTGCTGGCGCTTCCGGTATCGTACTCCTCCTCATCGCCGCTCTGGGTGTAGTGGTTCAGCTCAAGGATGCGCTGAACACGATCTGGGAAGTTAAGGAGCGGGAATACGCGGGTGTGTGGTGGTATCTCCGGACTTATATGATCTCGTTCGCAGGCATCCTTTCACTCGGTTTCCTGCTGGCGGTCTCCCTTGTCATCAGTACGGCGCTCACGGCTTTCTCGACCTATGTGGGCGGCACCGGCGCTGAAGGGCTTTTCTGGCAGGCGCTCAATTTTATTATCTCGCTCGCGGTTCTGACCGGCCTCTTCGCCATGCTGCTCCGTTGGTTTCCAGACGCCGATGTCGAATGGACGGATGTGTGGCCCGGAGCGGTCGCCACGGCGCTACTCTTCAACATCGGGAAATTCGCGATCGCCTGGTACATCGGTACGCAGGGACTAGAGTCCACATATGGCGCGGCGACCTCGATCGTCGTTCTGCTGATCTGGGTTTATTGGTCGGCACAGATCGTTCTGTTTGGCGCCGAGATCAGTCACGTCTACGCCTCTCGTCGGCGTCGGATCGTCAGCCCGGTAGCCGCGTCTCAACACACAAATTAGATCAAACTGCATAGAAGGGATGGCATCCCGTGGCCACGCAGTTCCTCGACGTGCGGTACACACGCTGACGGACCATTTCGGCTGGTCCACAAGCGAGCGCCCTGCTGCCGGGTTCGCAAAGGGTTAACGGGAACGAATGCGGCATTTGGTGCGTTTATGCGCCGGCCGGGCGTGGAGCTGGAACCGGTCTTAGCTGCATCAAAGGGCGGTCGGGGGGCGTTTATGCCGGAAGAACGCGAGGTCGGTACCGCAGAGCCGGCGCGCGAAATAAAACTCCCAGATGTAGAGCGCGCCTCGCGCGCCGACATTCGAGTTACGCTTGAAGAGCTGTCGCGCGCGAACACGCGGCTGGCACTTCTAAACCGCGTATCCACGCGACTATTGATAGATCCGGCTGCATCGATCAGCGACCTGTGCGGGGCCATCGCTCTCGAGATTGGCGCAGAGCATTTCTTCTATCAGCTTACGGACCGGCATCTTCCGGACCAATTATTGCTGGTTGCGGCCAGTGACCAAAATTCTGAGCTGGAAGCGAAAAGGGCGAGCGAATTTCTGCTGGCTGTCTCGCGTTCGGGGCCGATAGAGCAAGAGATCGTATTGGATTCAGCGCAGTTGGCAGAGAGCGACGCCTACAGGTCGGCTGCTCAAGCGGGATTATTGAGTTTCATGCGTATCCCGCTGCTAGCTCAGGATCGGTTGTTGGGGGCGGTCTCCTTTGCATCTTTGTCGCGGCCAATGTTTCCGGAAGCTGATCAAGAACTTGTTCGAACGTTTGGAGGCCAGCTCGCTGCGGCCGTCGAGCGGCAACGTCTGGAGCTTCAACTTCGAGAAAGTGAACAGATCTACCGAGGTGCCGTTATCACCGGGCGCTTGGCGAGCTGGGAGACCAACATGGTCACCCGAGAACGAATTTGGACGCAAGAAGGTATGGAGATGTTTGGCCTTGATCTTCCGAACGGGCGGGGTGTGGTCGGGGGACCGAACGACGAGTACTGGCTCACCTTGCATCCGGAGGATCGCCACAAAGTTGCAGAGTTCCATCGCACTGCCGACATCCTCGACAGCTACCCGGCCGAGTACCGCATTCTCCGCTCCGACGGGCGCCTCATGTGGATGTCGGGGCGAGGACGGGTTGTTGAACGCGGACCGGACGGGAAAGCTCGGCGCGTGGCGAACATGGTGGTCGATGTTACGGAGCGAAAAAGGAACGAGGAGCGCACAAGACTCCTCATCGACGAACTGAACCACCGTGTAAAGAATACATTAGCTACCGTTCAAGCAATCATCGCCCAGACTTTGAAGGGCGGTGGCGCAGATCCGGCTATACGAGGCACTTTGGAGGCGCGGCTCCAATCGCTGTCTAGATCGCACGACCTCCTCACCAAAGAAAATTGGGAAGGCGCTGATCTACGAGAAGTCGTTCATGAGGCGTTGCGCCCGTTCGTCCGACCCGACGACGACAGGAAAGTTCGAGTGGAAGGCCAGTCGCTCCGACTGAGACCCAAAGCGACTCTGTCGCTCGGCATGGCTTTCCATGAATTAGCAACAAACGCCTCCAAGTATGGAGCGCTATCGAGTGAGACTGGAACAATTCTCGTTCGTTGGGCCACTGTCTTGACCGAAGGTTCGCCGCACATCGAACTACTGTGGGAAGAGCGCGGAGGCCCTCCAGTACACGCAAGACCACTCAAAGGTTTTGGCAGTCGTCTCCTCGAGCAGGGACTGCCGCACGAACTAGGTGGCAAGGCGCGTCTCGAATACCTACCGCAAGGCGTCAACTGCAGAATCTCTTTTCCGTTGCCGCGCATAGATGAGAGCATGTCATGAGCAGCGTACCAGCAAAAAGGCGCGTACTCATTGTCGAGGATGAATTCATGATCGCCATGCTCCTCGAAGACATGCTTGTCGAGCTCGACTACGTGGTTGCAGGTGTCGCTGCCAGTCCGGCTCAGGCTCTGGAGTTGATAAGCTCGATAGAAATCGACGCCGCGGTCCTCGATGTAAATCTCGGCGGTCAGGACAGCTTTGCCATTGCTGCCCAACTGGCCGAGCGTCGCCTGCCATTCATTTTTGCCAGTGGGTATGATGGCTCTCGTCTGCCGCCGGAGCTAGCGGGCACGCCGATTGTGCAAAAGCCATATCGCTCGTCTGAACTAGCGTCGGCTCTCAACACGCTCTCCTTGTCGTTAGGCGCACAAGACTGACGGATACAGAGCCGGACGATGGTGTCGAATTGCGAAGAAGATGCGTTCCAGAAGGCTTTGAGTTCTGCTCACGCTCACTCGTCGGCGACGCTCGAAAGGCCGTCGCTTGGCTCTTGCGCCCGTGGTTGATCGCTCGACGTCGGTGCTTCGGGACTGATGGAAACCGAGGGCGTGATGGTCATGTGGCGCAGCCACGCCTCGATGGTGTCGGTCGGCCAGCCCTGAATGTGGGTCCTGCCAGATGAGGGGCGGTCGGGGGGCGTGGTGCCGACAACCAGCGCACAGAGAAGGATAGCGACGCCCAGAGCGCTTGCCACAGCCGCCGTCGTCATCCCCGACCGGGATTGGCGCGAAGGCGCTCTCGCGAGCCGTCGCAGTGGAACCAGCATCGAAACGCGAGGCCGATGGAGGAGCGAGCGGGGGCGTGCCTCGGCTTGCCCATGCTCCGGTCTGAGGTCTGATGAGACCATCGCCACTGCGCGCTCCTCGGATTCCCACGCCGAGGGAATGCCGATTCGATCGCAACTTCAACGTGCATTATGCGGATAATGCACCGAACACAGGGCCCGCGTCGCCGCTACAACGGAATGTTGTCGTGCTTCTTCCAGGGGTTCTCGACCGTCTTGTTGCGCAGCATGTTGAGGGCGCGGCAGATCCGCCGGCGCGTGCCGTGCGGCATGATCACCTCGTCGATGTAGCC
>VFQN01001516.1_pt1 | contig 38659 bp, 54 predicted proteins | sample 3512371 | NCBI WGS metagenome assembly VFQN01 (sample SAMN10412370, study PRJNA504923) | tailings metagenome | isolation source: Replicate 2 from Balatoc abandoned mine | place: Philippines: Itogon, Benguet | collected 2017-08-28
AGATTGAGATTGGCGTCCAGGACCCAGGACCAGAGATTGGCCAGCCTGACCCACCCGGTCAGGCGCAATGTCACCCTCAGGTATCAACGAGCTGCATTGCCTGAGCAAAGCCCCATACGGCTCCATGCTGCTCAGGTGCGCTGCGTGTAATCTTTTGTGTACCGGCAGTGCTCCTGGCGGAAAATTAGAAACAGCGTGGTGAAGGAGCTGTACAGCCGCAAACGCCCCGCATCGGTTGTGCCACGTGTCCAAGGGCTCATTGGGTCCAGCTTCACCCTGCTTCACCACAGGGGACTTGGGTCCTGCAGCACGGCGCCCCGAACTCCTGACCCCCGACCCCCATTTCCACTTGGAAGCAGTGGGCATTTGCCATGGGCGCAGCCTGGCCGCCGCTCACGTGCGCATGGAAAACACTGCAACGCGAAACCTGGCGAACCGTGGGCGTGGCTGTGGCAGACTTTGGCAGGCTGTGGCAACGAGCTTTCCTCCTTCCTCGCAGACTTCTTTTTGACGGAAGGAAGTGGACGCACTGAGTGAGCAATCCTGGCGGCTTTCCGCTGCGTTGCCTTGAGCAAGTGAGACGTGCATGGGACCAAATGGGACGTGCATGGGACACGCACGGCCACAGGCAAAAGCTGTGACAGCGGAATTCTGCCTAGCCCTCCTTGCACTGTAACGACCGTGCAACTACCTGCTCGGCCCCTGCTCTTCCCCACCCCACTCCACCAGGGACCTGTGCACCTGTCCCACACCCTATCCGGGCCCCACTCCGCTGCCGCCACGGCCACCACGGCCGCTACCAGGCTGCTGCGGGGCCCCGCACTTGCTGCTGCTGGCCCCGTTGCGCTTCGCATGCGGGTGGTAGCCAGGATGTCGGGGGCGGGGGCGGGGGCAGCTGCTGCTGTCGTCCCACCAGGGTGCCACCCACGCGTCCCGCCTGCCCTGCTAGCTTCTTTCGGCTGGCCCAGGCTGGCCCAAGACGCTGGCCCTGATCCTGCACTTCAGCATGTCTAATGCGTTCAGGTGCAAAGCTCATGACCCACTTCCAGGGTGTAGCTACTAGCTAGCGAGGCGGGAGGGGTCTTGGACGGGGCTCTGGTCTTGGAAAACGCCCCAATAGCCCACGCAAGGACAAAGTGTGAACTCACATTCCTAAGTGCTTCTCTAAATTTTCACTTCAAGCTTGCAGTCCAATGGGTACTGCCGGTACCGGATTGAGCGGACGGTGCCTGATGCAGGTTCGCTTTTTTGCAGCAAGAGCGATTCCCGCATAGGCAGGTCATATAACGGTCGCTCTCGTGAATAATTAAATTTGCTGTGTAAGCGTCAGCACTCTAACGATTTAAATCGTGCACAGAAAGTCGTTGACGATCTATGTACTTAAGCAGACCCGTTTCAGGTTAAGCCGCTGCATTAAAAAATCTCCAGCGCTCCTTGACACATATCGCGCGGCCGCTCAAGGATAGATAGCAGTCCACCATGCTTCACCTGCGTTCCCCTGTCGCGGTACGTTTGTCCGGTCGCCTCGCGGCGTGGATAGCAGCATGGGGTGTGCTGAAGGAGATAGCGATGAGTGGCCTTGTGACCGCCAGCCCGTGCCTCTTCGCGACAGGGTCATAAAGGTGGTCCCCTCGTCGGGAGCGCTCTTCCCCGCCCTGTGACGCCTGCGCTACAATCACCCAACCATACACAATGCGTTGCACACGCGGTGCTGAGCTCTGGCCCAGACTACGCCTGCCGAAAAGGGCTGTCGAGTTTTGTTGGTCGTTGCCAGAGCCTACAGACGGCCGCGACAGCGGAAAGCTCAAACAGCGGGCCTTTGGCGTTGGCAACCTCTCAGCTTGACTATGGGTTCAGCAGTGCACAGGTGAGTGTGGGCACTGTCGGGCATGTCGCCGTTACACGCAACATCTGTGTACTGACCAGCAGCGAGCGACCACGAGTTTTCAGCCCAAGTATCGTAGTGCTATCCTCGTTCTGGCCAGTCCACATAGCGCATCCTGTGCGGTGCGATGACCTTATACCACGCCCGAACAGCGTTGGGAAACGAGGGCTCTTCCAGCGTCACCCCAACCCACCTCCCAGAACTAAGCAGTGCACCCACACCACACCGATGTTGATACCAAACCCGCGCATCGACCTGTACCTTCAGCACTCGCCCTTTCCACTCCTCCCAAGTACACGTAGCCCGGCCCGCTGCCCGTGTCAGCACAGCACCAACGTCCCCTCCCCCCCGGCGGCCCTCTACTGCCCCTTCCCGCCGCCCAGGGCGTCCGTGACACCATGGAGGATGAGGTGCAGGTGCACTACAACCGCCAGGGGGACTATCTCTACGCAGCCGTGTTTGATGGGCACGGTGGCGAGCTGGCCGCGCAGTGGCTTAGCAAGGAGCTGCACACGCACGTGGATGCAGTCGTCTCGGGCCGGGCGCCCATGCTGCCCCCGCCAGCTATCCCTCCCACACCCTTCAACGCCAACGGCAACGGCGGCTCACCGGGTTGCACCACCACCGGCAACCGCACGCGGGGGCTCAGCGCGCAGCTGCTCAGCAGCTTCCAGGTGGGCGCAGCGGGCAGGGAGGGTGGTGCTGCTGTACTGATGATGCGGCGAGGGGCAACACGCTATTGTGCGGAGTGTGCTATGCTGGTTGGCGGAGATAGGATAGGGGATTAGGGGTCGGTGTGTTCGAGACGCCACGAGGCCTTGCCCGTAGTCCATCGGTATTCACGTGCAGGTCTGCGCCAGTGCGCTGGCCCCCAACTACCACAGTTAGCATCTGAAATGCCGGTCCCTATGTCGATTGTGGCCCGTTCACTGACTGTCAGGATCAGGGCTCTGCCCTTCCTTGCCTGTAACCCAGTGCCCACGCCCAACACCCTCGACGTAAGCTACCCTTCCATTCTCCGCCATGTGAGCGTTGCAGCACCCTCCACCGCCCTGTTGCAGGTTGCTGACCGCGAGTTGCTGCGCTACCTGTCGGGCGTGGGCGGTGAGGTGACGGCGCAGGCCGGGTCCACAGCCACCGTGGCGGTCATCCGGGGGGACAGGCTGGTGGTGGCCAACGTGGGGGACAGCCAGGTGGGCACGCGATGGGGGAGGGGGAGCGAATAGGGATGTTGGGTAGGTGGACTATGAGGAGCATGTGGGCGTGCGCCTGGTCCTTGTGGCGCCTGGGGCCAACGAGGGGGACAGCCGGGTAGGCGCGCGATGGGGAAGGGGGAGCGAATAGGGATCTTGGGTATGGGGACTTCGGAGACGATGTGGGCGGGCGTGATCACTGGGGCCCCTGGGGGGATGGCCAACGTGGGGGACAGCCGGGTAGGTGCGCGATGGGGGAGGGGGAGCGAATAGGGATATTGGGTAGGTGGGCAATTGCGGCGATTAGGGATGTGGGCGGGCGTGGTCATTGGGGCCTCGGGGGCTAACGTGGGGGACTGCCAGGTGCGCACGTGGGGGGCTGACAGGCGTTTGGGGCAGGTGGCCTTGGGGCAGGGGACCACTGTTAGGCGTGGGTCATGGGATCTCTGGGGCCCCACAGTGGCTGGGTTCGTCGAGGGCGAGCGGGCTGGAGGGGCTGAAGGCGGATGGCCGGGGGTGGACCGCAATGGGATGTGGGTGTTATGGAGCACGATCTAGATACTCGTACCCGGGGGTTGGGGGCACGGATGCTGCGTACAGAGGAGTGGCAGCCGCGACAGGTCCATCGTGCTGGAAACGCGCCGTGGAAGAAGCCGCATACCAGCGTCCGGCAGCGGGTTGTGTTCGGTGCCGAAGGCGCCGCAGCGAGCACACATCTCAGTCCTTCCCTCGTCAAGCAGCAGGGCAGGAACGAGGACGTGTATAAAAGCTGCGCCATGTGTTGGCGTGCACGTCAAGCACCACAAGGGCGGCGAAGAGGAGCTAGGACACTCACCCCTCCTTGACGCTGTGTTTCGTCTGCACATCCATGCAGGCGGTGCTATGTCGCAAGGGCAACGCCGTTCCCATCGCTCATCAGCACCGGGTGTACGGCAGCGGGCCGGACGTGCAGGTGCGCGGTGCGGGACTGGAGGAACGAGAGGTAGCAGAGTTAGCAGGGCTGCAACAGTTAACGAGTGCTTACACCGGTTGCACACAAGGTTCCACACCAGGGCCTGGATGGATCTCCAGGACACATGTCCTTAGGTGATCAGAGCGATGGGCCGCCTTGTCAGCAATGCCTAGTGATTAGAGCGACCCCGGGCCTGCCTACCCATGGCACCAGCATTTGCAATGGCGTCGCTCTGTCACGCAAAGCACGCCGAAGTGGCACGGGCCACCAACAGGATTTCGCCCGCAAGGCAATCTGGGCCTCGGTTACATGCGTCCTCTCAAGCGCACCCGGCTCTCTTCACATGCACCCACTTCATAACTCCCTGCCCGCTGTTCTCCCCTCTCCCCTCAGGCTTAGGCACAGCGCGCCGACTTTTGTCTTTTACACGTGCACCTACCGGTACTCCGTCCCTCCCATTGTCACCCCGCTAGGCACTCCCCCGCGCCACCCCTCTCCTCCCCTCTCTACATCTGTGCTGTACTCTTCTCTTCGCTGTACTCAGCGCAGACTCCCCTCTCTATCCCCTACAGGCCGAGGTTGAGCGCGTCAAGTCCGTTGGCGGCTGGGTGGACGACGGCCGGGTGTGCGGCGTGCTGGCGGTGTCGCGCGCGTTCGGGGACTGGGAGTTCAAGGGCGAGGGCCTGCCGCGGCTGCTGGAGACGGGGATCGAGCGGGGGTACTGGGACGCGGCGTTCGCCAGCCAGCAGCGCTTCACGTCCGACCCCGTGGTGGCGGTGCCAGACGTGACGGAGACGTGGCTTAGCGAGGACGACGAGTTCCTCATCGTGGCCAGCGACGGGCTGTGGGACGTGATGCCGCCACGGGAGGCGGTGCAGTGGGCGCGCAAGGTGGGGCTCGGTGGCCGCCGGAAGGGGGGGCTGGGGCGTGGGGACAGGATAGGTAGCAATGGCGTGTAATGCGGCGAGGCGTGAGATTTAGGCTGTTTGGGGTGTAAGGGTTCTGTTGAGAACGTAAAAGGAGGAGATACAGCTCCTGGCGGGACGGGAGGTATGGACCGGTTTCTGGGCCGGGTTGGGCCGGGCTGGGGAGCGCAGCGGAGGTGAGGGGACGACGCCGGCCGAGAGCAGCAGCCTGCCTCGGCCCAGGCACGTTGTCAATTGCTGCAAGAATTCAGGACCTGAGTTGCTAGGACGGGGCCGATGCCAACGCTGATGGGCTTGTTGTGCAGAGTGTCGACCTTGAAAGCCGTACGGTGTTGTCGTGGCGTTCATGCCTGCAGGAGTTTAAGGCCAAGCGCGACGCGTCGGCGGTTGCCGCCAGCCTTACGGGCCTGGCACTCAAGCGCTACAGCACCGACAACGTGGCGGTGGTGGTGGTGGACCTGCAGGGGCCGGACTTCTGGCAGGCTAAGCCCAAGAAGGCCACCACTACCGTCCGGAAGCCTATGTTTGGCCTGTTCCGCTAAGCCACGCCATTGCCCACATGCCTAACCGAGCGTGGCGATTTAACCGCGTGTGGTGAGGCGGTAAAGGAACGTGCTTTTGGGACCGGACCTGGAAGGTGGGGCGGGCAGGTCGATGTGTGTGAGCAGGCAACGGTGGTGTTCATGAGTCGGGAACTGGATTGGGGCTTGGTGCGTGGGCTGGCGTGGTTTAGCGCTGTTTTGGCAAGAGCAGCACTGCTGAGGGAGCTGGGGCTATCCGTAGGGTGGACCTGTGCATTATGGGTATGTGGGGGCCTGCAAGTTCTGGCTTAGTACTCTCTGCAATAAACGAACAGGAAGCGAGGTGTCCCGAGCGGAGAGGCCTGCCCCTTGCTGTTTCTATAGCAGTGTAAGCTGTACGCTTCGTGGCGGCAAGCGTTGTGCGTGTCGCCAAGATCACAGCTGTGACATCCGTTGACTCGCTGTGTTGCATCGTTGGGTTGCCCCTTCGCGTGAGAGACCCGCGGGTGGATAGCCCAAAGGGGGCCTGCAGTGTGTTATGTATCGTGGCACGAAGCGGTACTTCGCCCGGTACACCAAACACGCGCTATGGGTTGAGAGTCGGTTGACACCCCTGATCGTGTGCCGCAAGACCGTTTGTGCGTTGGTGACAGAGTGTTACCCTGTGTCAAGGTGTGCTTTGCTGGTGTGCAGCTGGAGAGAGAGTTCTTCGCATGGCGATGCCTACAGTATTGAGGCCGCCACTGCCCAGCTGGTGCAACAACCGCACCAGCACTGCTTGGGACCGACCAAGAAAGGCCCTAACAGGTCTGCCACACCTAATTGTGAATTGGCTATCCTGTGATTTTCTGGCGATGCAACTGGTTGTACGGTACCTACCGGTGAGCTGCAGCAGGAGCGTTACGTTGCAATTTGGTTGATGTACACGTGTTGGTATCGAAAGCTGGCGCGCCGCACAGTTTTGTGGGAGCAGGCTGCGCTGTATTGTTCAAGAGCACTGTGATTACAACTGCATCACACCTTAGTCAAGTGATGTGCCTCATCGGCATGTAACACGTTACACACTCCTGACAATACTATGTGTCTGCCAAAGAGACCCCACCACGCCCTCATGTTACGACGCTGTACCCCCCAGCTACAAGTCCTTGCAGGCCTAATGCGGCCAGCGCCTCGACTAGGTGCAAGCCAACAGCGTGTGTCCGTAGCCGGGTTGCACGCTTCCAAGCACGTGTGAAGAATCGCACGCCATCACCATGCATCCCGTCCTGTACACCATGGAACCAAGGGCATCCCAGCCCCTACCAGGACACTGGGCCAACGCCTTCTTGCCAAGCCGCGTGCGCTTGCAAGGGTGCCGTGCTAACCGGCATTCACGCATGGCCCAGCATGTAACTGGTATTGCACACCATGTATACCCTTCACTCCAACCGCCGTCTAGCCTACGCTCGACGGGACTACTTGACCTGCTTCATCAGCCACTCCATGCCCTCCTTGAGCCCAGTCCCCTCCTTGGCAGAGCAAGCCTGGATCTGCCACGGCCGGTCCCGAATGCTGGTCAGGTCCAGCTTCTCGGCAATCTCGTCCGCAGGGGCAGCGCCCACCAGGTCCTGCTTGTTGGCAAAGATGAGCAGTGGGACGCCGCTCATCTTCTCCTCCTGCATGGCATCAGGGAGAGTCGACGCGTACGTTCAGCGCAAAGCCTAGCGCAAACTTGGCGCGGTGGACGGACGGCACAGCGTCGCGCTGGAGGTACGGCGGGGCCGGCACACACAGCTCAGTTGCAGGACCTCCCCGCACCCCGGGCGGTGTTCGGGTGCATGATTCAGTTCGGCCCAGTAGTAAGCAAGTACTACATGCCGTACAGTAGCTTTCGACGTGACCTTCATGGTGTTCAAATGCCCACGAAAGATCCCGTCATTGCCTGAGCTGCAAGGCACACGAGGCACACGAGGCAAGAGACCCAAGGGTCCAAGGGGAAACTGTGCGCCCCCGGCGCACGCCCGCCTAGCGGCCTCGACCCCAGGCCGCATTACCTGTAGGAGCTCGTTGAGCTCAAACTCGCTCTCGTCCAAGCGCTTCCGGTCCGCTGAGTCAATGACGTAGATCAGAGAGTCCGTCTGGTCGAAGTAGTTGCGCCTGCAAGGAAAGTGAAAGGCGAGTCTACACCGCAATGATGTATAGCAGCTTGCGACAAAGTGTGGGGCGCTTAGGGCCGCTCACCAGTATGGCCGAATGGACTTCTGGCCGCCTGTAGATCAAGAGAGAGGAAAGACCACTGTGTTGACATGTTAAACTGCTACGCCCCTGCAGCCCTTGAACGCGTGATAGCAGTGCTGCGGGCTCACCAATGTCCCAGATTTTGAGGTTGAACCCATCTCGGGACAACGACTTGATGTTGAAGCCCTACAGCCACGCACAGCACATTGTTACGTGTGCGCCATAAACGCTTGACGGGGAGCCAACATCCCTACGTGCTCACCTGCGTAGGCGTGATAGTGGTAATGTCCTCGTCGCTCAAGGACTTGAGGATTGTCGTTTTACCGGCGTTGTCCAGGCCAAGGACTAGGATGCGGGCCTGCGGAGAAGCCCACGAAGGTCAGCATCGTCTGTGTAGCGCAGCAACTGAGGGCATGGCCCCCACATGCCGCACCTCGCCCTCCTTCTTCTTCAGCCCACGGATGAGTGACAAGAGGCCCTGTAAGTAACATGATACAAGAGAGTACTAAGAGACATGCTATGGGTGCTGTCGCGCTTGGGTTGGCAAAGAAGTTTCACCCCACCATGGTAAGCTCAACCCTCGCGGGCCTGTAACTTAATTACTTTCAGTTGTAATCAGGTAGAAAAATGCAGTAAGGTGGACCCTCGGCCTGTGAATTGATGTTACATCGTTTATTGTAACGGATTGCTAACGGAATCGCATGACTATGAGCCCTCTAACAGGCTCTAACAGGGATCTTACGCAGCTTTGGTATTGCATCTGTGCGTGCTTATACATAAACAAAGGCCACGCTGTGTCGACGGGCCTTCGCATTAGCTTGGTGACAGACGTCGGCGGCGCAGCTTTAACGAGCATTTGCTTGACGACTGCACGACAACACACACGATTATGACCTTGTAGCCAGCCTCCGCTGCTCAAACTCACACGATGGCTGGCGGCAAGCTTGCTAAGCTGCTGCGCTCCATGGGCGCCGACGCGTCGCAGCGCGACGGCCACGCTGCGGCAGCGCACAGCGACCGGCACCGGAGTCTACCACCTACGAAGGATGCGCGCCTCGTAAGCTCCTTGCCGCTGGGCGGCGGCAGCGCCCGGAAGCGCCGGGGCGTCGACGCCCCAGCGGCAGTAGCTGGCAGCGACGACGACGGCGCAGAGGCTCCGAAAAAGCGTCGGCGGCGAGGCAGCAAGGGGCGGGTAGTGCGGCAGCAGGCAGCGGGGAAGGCGAAGAAGCAGCGCCGGGAGCAGGGCCCGGCGGGGAAGGGCGCTGCGGGACACGCTGGCGGGCAGCGGCCGGGCGGATCCCAGGGTGTGGTGGACGAAGACGACGAGAAGCTGCAGGAGGAGCGGCAGAAGCTGCTGGCGGGAAGGTAGGCGCACGCGTGTGCAGCCGACGCATGACGAGGCGCACGTGCACATGCTCAGCTGCTGGTGGTGCCCTTGTACCTCGTAGGGGACCGTCAACGCAAGCGGCTTGGTGAGCTGCCACGGTGTGACACGTGCACGTGTCCTTGCAACATGTTACTTACTGGTACTCTGTGCACAGGTCTCCATACGAAGCCCTCATGACTGAGCTGGCAAGCGCCCGACGTGTCGCCGCCGGCAGCGGCGGCGGCGGCGGCGGCGGCGGCGGCGGCGGCGGCGGGGGCGTGGGTAAGAAGGGCGCAGGGGGCAGGGGTGGGGCAGCTGCAGCGCTAAGCGCGCACCTACGGCAGCTCAGGCAGGAGCAGCAGGGGGCCAGCAGCGATGAAGAGGAGGACGAGGACGAGGACGAGGGAGAAGGGGAGGAGGGGGAGAGTGAAGATGAGGGGGAGGAGGGGGAGAGCGAGGACCTCGACGGGGCCATGGCTGCTGGTGGTGACGAGGTGCCCGGGGGTGCTGGGAGAGAGGGGCAAGGGCAGGGGCGGCGGCGGTTGTTGGCCAACGGACGCGATGCGCAGGACGGCGGCAGCGGCGGCAGCGGTGCGGAGGGGGCAGGGCCGGAGGGAGGGAAGAAGGGTGGCAGCGGGGAAGCGTGTGAGGGGGAAGGTGGCGATGCAGGCGGCGGGGATGAAGATGGGGAGGGGGACGGCGCGACAAGCGATGGGGAGGAGGGGGAGGAGGCGGGCCGGGGGCCGGGCGGGCACGGTGCGGCGGGTGGCGGCGGGCCTGCGGCCGACCCGTGGGTCCGCCACGTGGGGCGGGAGCTGAGCCCCGAGGAGGTGGCGGCGCTCAACGCGGCAAAGGTGGGCATGGGGGCTGGGAGGGGCGGGTGGGCTGCATGGGTCGTGGGGGCAGGGCGCAGGAGGGGCTAATGGTGCCCGGGATGCAGTGTCCGCGGGTGGGCAAGGCGCTGCTGCTTACCAATCAATCAATCAGCTCCATCAATTGGGTTCCTGCTGCGGAAGCTGCGGGGTGGAGTGTCGTGAGATTCGGGAGAATGGGCTTTGTCTGGCGCAGTATACATGCCGTGGGCGCCAGGCGTGTTGGGGGGTCCTGGCCGCAGTCGCCGTCCTGCAGTGCTTCAACACTGCACGCGGCGGCAAGCCGCAAGCCGGCCAGCTGGCAGCCGCCAGCCTGCCGCCTGCCCCCCTGTCGCCGTCGGCCTTCCGTCCCTTCAACGCACTACCGAAGCGCACACCAACGAAGTTTGGGCAGTGCAGGCAGCAAACGTCCTAGCAGCGGTACGGATGCAACTAGGTAGCACCATTACCTGACGTTGCCTAGCACCATTACCTGACGTCGTCTGTCGGCCTGCCCCGCTTCCCAGGCGGACTTCCGGGACCCCGCGCCCCCCGCCGAGGACGTGCCCCAGCCCAGCACCAGCGGCCGGGGGCACAAGCCCGTTGGCGCAGGGGACTCCCTCGCCGTGCACGCCACCGCCTGGGGGCCGCACGCGCGGTGGCAGCTGCGCTGGGTGCCGCTGCCAGGGACGGGGCCCTCGCCGAAGCAGGCCGGGAAGAAAGCCAAGGGGGAAGCAGCGCCGCCGCCGGCCCTGGTGGGTATGCAGCAGCTGCCGCCAGCTCCCGGCACGCTGCGGGAGTGCGGCGTGAAGGAGCGGCTGGTGGCGAGGTGGAGGGAGGTGCGGCAGGTGCGTGGCAGAACCGGGGTGGAACAGCCGGGGGCGTGGGTGGAGCTGGAACAAGGAGCAATGGGGCGGAAGTTGATTGGGGCTTGATACCGACATGCTTTTGCGCACGGCGTGGTGTGCCGTATCAGATCCAGTTCATGCCAGGCAGCCGGGCCGTGCCACCGGGCACTGATGTCTAAGGTCGCAGCCTACAGCGAAGCCTTTGTGGTCCTTTCCGTGCCGCATTAGACTGGCCTACGTGGCGCCTGTACCCTGCTCTACGGCAGGCTGTGTTCTGCTTGGCCCCAACTTTATCTCGCCTTGGCACCAAGCATGGTACTTACTGCAACTCGTCAGCCATCCGTTCATTGCATACAGAGCTCCGCAGTGCATTCCCGCCTAACCCACTCCCCCTCGCTTCGCATGGTCGCCTCGCAGGACGACGCCGCGAAGCACGGTACAGCCCCCGCCACCGCCACCGCCGCCAATGGCCACGCACCCAACGGCACCTCCTCCGCCCCCGGCTCCGGCCCTTCGTCCGCCACCGACTTCTGCACCCCTCAGCAGCGCTCCCTGTTCGCGCTGCTCAACGCTTACGCCGACGTGCACCTACCCGCGCGGCCCTACCCCACGGACGCAGACGCCCCCGACCCCCTCATGGACGCCTACTTGCTACACTGCCTCAACCACATAGCCAAGACGGCGGACCGGATCAAGAAGAATAACGCGTCCGTGGCGGCGGCGGCAGCGGCGCGGGCGGAGGGGAAGGAGACGGAGGGGAAGGAGGGGGAGGCGGAGGGAGGCATGCCGCGGGACCAGGGCTTCACGCGGCCCAAGGTGCTGCTGCTGCTGCCGCAGCGCAACTTTGCGTTCCGGGCTGTGCGGCGGCTGGTGGCGCTGGCCATCAAGGAGACGCGGTCGGACAGCGTGCAGGTGCGGGGGCAGGGTGGGCGGGGGATGCTTAAAGAAAGGGGGCGGGAACCTGGGTTTGGGGATTTTTGGGGTGGGAGGGTGCAGAGGGGAGGTCCAGGGGTTTGGGCTGGGGCAGTTGGGTGCCTTTGGATAGCATGCCCTGTTGCACGCACGGCCCCAGGCGTTGGCGGTCAGGGGGCGTGTGAGCAGTTAGCCGGCCCGCCTGGGTGTAATCGCAAGGGCCAAAGGAGGCGACCCAACTGAGTTGGGTTGCTGTGTGCAACCGGTATTGTGCTTGCTGTCTCCTGCGAACCAGTGGGTAAACCTTGAGCTAGAAATTCTGACTTGCTGCCTTACCGGTCATCACCCTGCATGGCCACATGCTCCGCTGGCCCCTATGACCTGCCTGTCCGTCGTCGGCCTGTACTGATGCGGAACTGGGTTGCCTGGCCACATGCGTCACCACACGCGTCACAGCACCACCTCCTGCATCCAAGTGGCCAAGGTGCATTCCATTGTGCGTTAGGCAAGGCGCCGTTGATAAAGAACCGTTGCCAGATAAAACTGAAAAATACAGCATAACATTTATTTTTTGTTATTCTTCAGAGTTCCCTTGTATACGTTGTTGGTAATGCCTCAATTGTGTACCGGCAATCGTAACCAGCATATCCCACACACACGTCGGTGTCCTGCAGGGCAAGGAGCGGCTGGTGGAGCAGTTTACCGATCCGGAGGAGGCGGAGGAGGAGCAGCGGATGGGTGGGTCGGAGGGGGCAGGGGAACGGCCGGCAGGGGAGGTGCGCCGGGCACAGGGCGCGTGCATTGCACACTTGGTGCAATGGTTTGTTTCTGACGTGCTTGCATCTCGCGCCTGTATCACGGTCGTAACGGGTTACAAACCTGTTGCCGTGCCTTCCAGTGTTCCTACTTACGCCCCACCTGCTGTTCCTTCGCCCACACGGGCTCAGCCTGACCCTGCATTGCGCTTTGCCTCCCTCAGATGACGAGGCCCGCGCACGGCTGGCGTCCAGGCCATCGGAGCATCGCGCCATATTCCGTGGCAACATCGACGACCACTTCAGGTGGGGTGGGGTGGGGTGGCTGCGGGCGATGGGCCCCGGCCGCAAGGTTGCAGGTCCGGGTGCTGGGCGTACGACATGCCTGCAGGGCAGTGTACACCACCGCCGTGTGCTCTTGGCTGTGCGCACTATGGAGCGTTCCTGCGTGGCATGCTTGGCAATGGCTGGCCGTAAAATTCGGTATGGGCGCATCAACGGCGCCAACAAGAATGCACCTGATGCACAACGCCACACTCGGTGACACGACCTCGCAGCAGTACTTTTCAACCTTCCTCGGTCCCTTTTTCCACGTGCCTCCACGCCCCCCCCCGCCCGCCTGCCCGCCCCCGCACTCCCGCCACGCCCGCAGGCTGGGCATCAAGGTGACCAAGGGCGCGGTGCGGCTGTTCACCGACCTGTACCAGTCGGACATCATCGTGGCCTCGCCTGTGGCGCTGGTGGGCGCGGGGCGGCAGAGGGGACAGCAGAGGAGGTCGGGCAGCAGGGTAGCAGGAGGACATGATACCGGTACACCTTCACTATCTCCAAACGCACAAACGGCGAAAGCAGCCTTTGCTGTCGCGGGAACCCAAGAACGTTTTGGAAATAGCCCCGGTCGATGCTCCCCTTTCCCTTGTCCGTTTTCCGATTGCTCGTTCCCCTTTCCTTGCCACCATTCTGCCACCCCATTCCCAGGCCACGAAGCTGGCAGAGGACCTCCGCGAGGACCCCCGCTCCACACCCGACTTCCTGTCCTCCATCGAGATCGTGGTGGTGGACCGCACAGACATCCTGGCCATGCAGGTGCGCCTGGGGTGGGGCGTGGGGAAAGAGGGTCCCCCAAGTGGCAAGCAGGCCCAGAGAAACGTGCACTACCAGCACAGTCGGAAACAAGACCTATCCCGGACGCTGGTTTCCCTTTGTTTCGTTGAAGTCCGGGCCATGCGATTGAGTTCTGAAAGACCTGCATGTGCACAGGGTCCATGCGCACCCATCCATCCGGTAACTGCCCATCAAGGAAGACGCCCTCACCTTCACCCGCACCCACACCGCACTCGCACTCATCACCCGGCCCCGGGTCCCCCGCCCACCACCTCTGTCCCCCACGCCCCATGCTCCGTCCCCCAGAACTGGGCTCACGTGGAGACGGTGCTGGCCGCCCTCAACCGCCTGCCCCGCGAGCAGCACGGCACGGACATCATGCGCGTGCGTGACTGGTACCTGGAGGGCCGCGCGCGCCACTACCGCCAGACGCTGCTGCTGGGCTCCTACCCCTCCCCGGACACCAACGCGCTCATGCGCACCACCGCCAACCACGCGGGGGCGGCGCGGCTGCGGGTGGAGTCGCCTGGTGTGCTGGGGGCGGTCATCCCGCAGGTGGGTGGCTGTACGGAACTGTACGGCAGTAGGGGCAGTAGGGGCGGTATCAGTGCTGGTACGGCAAGAGGCGTGTGTGATGGGGGCCGCAGGCGCTGTGTGTGCGGCAGCTGTGATGCATGCAGCACAGGGTGGGACTGGTGTGCAAGGTTGAGGAATCCTTGTGCACGGACAGCGTTTTGAGGTGTGCGTGCGCGTGGAACCCCAGTGGGTGGCCCAGGACCCTGCAGTTGGGTAGAGGTGCATGCGCTTGTCAAGATTGCACCCGCTGTGTTGCTGCCTCCGTGGTCCGCAGGTGCGGCAGGTGTTTGAGCGCTTCACCGCCGCCTCCCCCGCCGTGGCTGCGGACGCCCGCTTCGACTTCTTCATGCGCGCCGTGTGGCCGCGCGTCAAGGACTCGGTGACGCGAGGTGCGCGCTGCCCCCGCACGCACGAGTGCATGAGCGTGGTGTACGAGCGATGCCCTGTGGCGCCTGGGGACGCATACCACGGTACATAACACAAGCCCACGTCCAGCCTGGACCATTGCCTACAACTGCACAACGGCCACCTGCCTTACTCATCCTCACTCCCTGACTGGCTTTCTGCGGCTCCGTGTTTCCGGTACGTGCGTGGTGACCGGTGACTGTGAGCTCAACGACTCCGACGCACCCTGAACTCACGTCTTGTGAACCCGCTACCACCCCCACTCCCTCGCCCGTGCCCCCTCCAGGCCTGCTGCTGTTCATCCCCTCCTACTTTGACTTCGTGCGGCTGCGCGCTGCCCTCAAGGCCGAGGACAGCGTGGACTTCGCCTCCATCTCAGAGTACACCAACCCCCCGGACGTGAGTAATGACGCAAAGCGCAACCGCGACAAGAGGCCCTCCTTGCCCTCAGACCTAGACATGTGCACTATCCTAGCTGCAGCGTTGGTGTTGGACCTGGCGTTCGTGTTGGTGTGGTGTGGGTGTTGGTGTTGCGCAGCGCTGAACAGTTGCAAACTGTAGGTCTTCGTTAGGCAACTGGCCTCAAACCGACGTTGCTCTCCCCCGCTACGCACCGCGTTCCCTCCACCAGGTCACCCGCGCTCGCGCGCGCTTCTACCACGGCCAGCGGCGCGTGCTGCTATACACGGAACGTGCGCACTTCTACCACCGCTACCGCATACGCGGCATCAAGGTGAGCCAGTGGTTTGGGGGAGGGGCAGATACTCCTTCGGGGCTAATGGCCGCCCTGCGCACTGCGCCCTGATGCCGTCACCACCCAACTGCCTGCCCACTCCCTCCCACACGTGTTGCGGGGCCTCCTGTGATGCATGTGCACATCAAGACTGCCAGCTTCCGATCACACGCATTGGTCCAGCCTCGCGAAGCAGCGGTGTGCCTCGCGAACCGCTGCACCCGCTTTCACCGTCGCCGCAGCGCCCGCCCCTTCCTGCCTACTGGCGCCCCTCCCCTCATTTCCCACGCCCACCCTCCACCCCCACCCATACCACCCGGCACCGCCATACGGCGCATGGTGGAGCTAACGGGATAACCGTCGTCACGACAACCAAATTGCCCCGCCCCCCATTACCTCCGCACCACGGCACCACCGCGTGACGCCCTGTCCACCGTGACCCATCCTCCACACGCGTGCCTCCCCTTCCCCCTTCCTTTCTCCCCCTTCGACCGCATCACGCCCCGTCTACCTCAATACCACATTCCAAACACGCCTCCCCTTTTCCCCCCGTCCTTCCTCACGCCTCCTCTCCCCCCTTCCTTTCTCACCCCTCCCCCCTCACACAGGACGTGCTGTTCTATTCGCTGCCGGAGCACCCCCAGTTCTACAGCGAGCTGGTCAACCTTCTGGAGGAGGGCGGCGCGGCGGGGGCGGGCGGGGGGCTGGCGGCGGCGGGGCTGGGCGGCGGTGTGGGGCACTCCACCGTGACGGCGCTGTTCTGCTCGTGGGACCTCATGGCCCTGGAGCGGGTGGTGGGCGCCGGCAGGGCCAAGAAGATGCTGCGCAGCGAGAGCGGCACCTTCATGTTCTGCTGAGGGGGGTGGCCGCAGAGTTGCATGTTCTGTTGAGGGTGGCGACCGTAGAGTTATGGTCTACTGCGGGTGCAGGGATGGGCGCGGGGGGGGGGGGGGGGGGGGGGGGTGGGGGGGCGGGGGCATGGGGGTGGGGGTGGGGGGGGTGGAAGGGGGCTCGGTTTTGGACGGTGGAGTAGTGGGAGGAAGCGCGGGACGGGGTCCCGGCGTGCTGTGCGCACGGTGCGCGTTTGGGTGTGCCCTGATGGTGGTGGTAGCAGTGTAGACGTGTGCAGGAAAGCACCGGAGGCGCCTCATTGGCCCTCGGTCAGCCGTTCCCTTGCCCATCCAGCTCGGCTTCTGCCCGGCCTGCGCGTTTCCAGAGTAGGCAGGTAGGCGGCTGCCTAGTCGCGCACATGAAACGGTGGTCCCAGGGTGCTGTGGAGAAGGACCAATTCTGGACGTTTGGACGGGGTGGCGGTCCAAGAGCGCTGGACTGCCCTGTGCAACGCTGCGTACGTCCGCAGTAGCTGGACCCAATAAGCTGCTGGCTATGTGGGTCAGCTTTCCAAGACACAGTTTACCTCAGGGCTCGCTGCACCAGTCTAAGGGTTCCCACCATCGGCCGCGAGTTTGAACCGAAAAGGCGACCCTTGATAATGCCAATCTCAAGACGCCCATGACCTGATGCGGGCCTAGCGAACGATGCAAATCCAGGCCCAGCTTAGCCATACGCGAGTCGAGACGTCTCAAGTGCACTCCAGCCAGCTCCAACCCCTTAGATGGAACCATGCTGCAAGCCTACAAGGCAACGACTATGGCACAGGTACAGACTGCCTCTTCCCTTATGTCAACAAAACGAACAGCTGTGATGGGAGTGATTGTTCAGTCATCTCCCCTCCTGCTTACAACCGCCTCCTTCCTTCCTGTCCAAGCGTGCTGCACGTGCGTTTGCCCGACCAGGCACACGTGAACCGTAGTTACATGCTGGCGTGCAAGGTTCACCGAACGCCATGCCGAACACCACAGGAGCGTGCAACAACGCACGCGCGCTCTCAAGCAACCCGGCAAGAGCACCAAGTAAGGCACGTAACACGGGACCACGCAATCCTGTGGACCCGTATGGCCGGGCCTGGGGTTTTCGAAGGAGGCCATCATTACGGAAAGGCACATACGGCTTGAAAGTACTCTGCGCCATGTACGACAAACAACGAGCGGCTCTCGCCGTGCCCACAACGCAGTGCGAGGCGAGGACTTGCATTTGTCAGCTCCGAGGGTTCACTGCAACGTGTGAGGTCCGGGCAGTCCTACGAACCTAGCACCAATAGCTTGCCACGGGAACTCTGCGGGCAAGTAACTACGGTAGTCTCTTGCAGCCAGGTAGGTAAGTTGCAATCAGTGCCTACATGACGCACGTCGTGCACGCAGGGCCACGGCTATGCCCCATGCCACCAATGCTGTACACACCGGACCGTGTACTCCCCTTCACCGCATTCTGCTACCTACCAGACCATGTTCCAAGTTGCACACCCTTGCCAGCGTACCACCTCCCCAGCTGAAGCCCACCAGGTGCAAGCTGCACACACCTTCGCAACGGGTTATGCATCCCGATTCCCGCAACCACATCTCTACCCCTTCGCAACCACGGCGCGTGTGCTCCTGGCTACAAGACCAACCAGTGTGTTCTGCAGGTTCACCCCCGACGCTCTTTTTGAGTTGAGCCGCCGGGCCTATCGCTAGGCACGTTGGCTAGTAGGTATTCCGGGTAACAGTGCATCTGTACGCACGCACGCGCGCTAGCAACGCGTGTTACGCCAACACCGCAACGGCGCAACGCAGCGACGCAAGACCGTGGGCATGGACCAGCAGCATGTGGTACGGTAAAGCTGTACTTCACAGCGCAGGTCCGACCAGCGATGACACAATGAGGCAGCCCCACACGGTCCCGTTGCAACTCAGTCATAGAGTACAATGTAGCGGTAATTGGAGACGATGTGTCACAAGAGGTATGGGCGGGTTGACATGCAACCACGTCTCCACGTACCAAACGGATACCGCGTCCGGCTGCCAGCGCCCTACAACTCCGGCCAAGACGCAACAGCGAAGCTCCTTTCAATGCTCTGCTAGCAACGGTGCACTTATTGCGGAGAGGCCGGGGATCACTATGAAAGCCTCCAAGGATGTTGGTAACCCTGTGTAATACTACGACCTGTAGTCGCGGTCGGATTGCAATCCCAACGCAGTGAAAACTAGGCTAGAACGAATCAGTCATAAGCGCCAAATACCACTCACCTCCTACCCATTTCACCTGCAGCTCTCCACCACCACACCCATGAATCCAGCCGTACTTGAGCAAATCCAGCAACAATTATACCCCGTTAGATAATACCGTACTCGCCTGCACGCATTCCCCACCGCGTGCACTGCTCACCCCACATACATTACCAGCCCTACCATAGCAAATAACTCACGCGAATGGACAGCATGCAAGTTAGCAAGTAAGCGACCTACGCCCAGCTCAGCTCCAATATCTCAATGGGCTCCGATATGCCCTTGAGCTGGAACGCACCCGTGCTGCTCGCCGCCATCGCCCGCAGCGGCGCAGACACCGTGTACGCAGGCCCCACGCTAAGCCGCGAGCCCGACTGCGAGTCCAAGGGATGTCCCTTGCCGCCCTCTCCCGCGCCTCCACGCCGCGGGCTCAGCCCGCCCGCAAGCTCCTCCCCTCCCACCTCGCCCCCCGGCCCCGCGCCGCGGATTGGCGACTGCTGCATGCGCTTGCGCGACAGCGGCAGCCGCAGCCGCAGGCCCTCCTCGCGCGCCTCGGACGGCAGCGGCGACGCCGGCAGCAGCGGCAGCTTCCGCTGCTGTGCGCTGCTGGAACGCCGCCCGCCGCGGCCGCCGCTCGCGGCGCTGCCGCGCCCCGAGTCTCCCCCCGGCGACGCGCCAGCGCTGCCGTTCACACCCGCGGCAGCGCCGTCCCCATTTCCATGCAGGCCCCATCGGCGCGATAGGATGGCGGCGAAGTCTCGCAGCGTGACCTCCCCGTGTACGGCACGCGCCACGTCGGGCGGGACTGGCGGAATCCCGCCCTCGGACACGCGGCGGGAGGCCGCGGCAGCGGAGCCGCCGGGCAGGTTAAGCGCCGGCGTGGAGCACGGCCCGTCCGCGGTGTTATTGGCGCGCAGCAACACAGCCACAGAGGCAGGCGCCGCAGGGGCGTCTGCTGCAAGCCGCGGCGGAAGCGGCGGCAGCGGTGGCAGCGCTGCCCCCGCCGCCGTCACCGCGCGCACGTCCACCGGCCCCGAGCCCAGCATGGCGGTGCCGGGGTGGTCGCTGCCCAGCGGCCGCTGGCTGTCGGCCACGGCCGGGTCGTCGATGAGGGGGCTGTCCATCAGCAGCGACGCAACAGCGGCGGCGGCTGCGGCGGCGCGGGGCGCCGCCGCCACCGACACGGCTACGGAGGTGGACGCAGAGCCCATGCGGGGCGCAGTGGCTGCGGCGACCACGGGCGCACGGCTCACGTTCTCGGACGCCCGGGCCGCCGCCGCCATGGCCGCCGCCGCTGTCGCAGCGGCCGACGCCGCCACAGGGCCGCCGCTGAGGCTGAGGGGGGAGGCATCCCTCACCGGCGGGCCGCCTGCGCTCTCCTCCCCGGGCCGCCACTCCCCGGGCGAGATGCCGTACTCATCCGTTTCCGGGTCACAGTAGCCCTGTTCTGCCAGCTGCAGCATGGGAGGCACCTGTACACCAGGGCTGGGCCGCACACCCTCCACACCCTCCCGCCCAGCCGCGTCCGGGGCCCCGGTAGCCGGCCCCAGGCCAAACCGCCGGCTCTGGCTGCCGCTGCCCAGGAGCGTTGCCGCAATGGCAGCGGAAGGCGTGCGGCCGCCCGACGGCGGCAGGGGAGTGCCTGGGACCGTCCCGCCCCCCATGTGCGCAGCGGTCGCCGAGTCTACGGCAGTAGACTGCGAACAGCCGCTGCCGCGCTGCGTGTCTGCCTCCGTCGCCGCCGCCGCCGCCGCCGCCGCCGCCACCACCGCCGCCACCGCCACCGCTACTGCAGTCTCCGCCTCGTGCGTCGCGGTCGGCCGCAGCCACCTTATGACCGACCAGGCGTCTCGCGACACCAGCACCTGGCCTGGGCGGCTCTTCTGCATGATGCGAGCCGCGCGGTTCATGACCTTGCCTCGGTACGCCAGCCGGCCGGTGCTAACGTGCACGTCGCAGGACACGTCGCCCACGTGTATGCCCACACACAGGCGCGGGCCGCGGTGCTGCGGCAGGCGGACCGCGCGGGGGCTGTGCGGCACCAGGGACTCCCAATTGGACCCGGAGGCGGTGGCGGTGATGGGGATGGGGATGGGGATGTGCGTGGGCAGGGTTGTGCCTAGGGCGCCGTTGCCGTGTGGGGCGGCGGGGGGTGCGTCAGGGGCGGGCGCGGCGGAAGGACCGTCGCGCTGGAAGGGCGGGGGCGGCTTGGAGGTGGGGTGGGTGGTGTGGGGCTGGGTCCGTGGGAAGCGTGGGTCGGTGGGTCCGGCGGGTACCTCCCGGCCGTGCGGGTGCATCAGCAGGCGGGCGGGCCAAGGCTGCACGGGAAAGGAGGCCATGGGCGGGTGGAGCGGGGGCACAGGGGCACAGGCACATGGTGAGTGGGTGTTACGCGTTGGGAGGTACCACGCGCGCTCTCTCCTCGCAGCCCTTCTACCCCCACCCGCACCCTGCACGCCTTACCGGCTCCAAACCCCGCAAGCACTAGTGCCATAGCAGCAACCAAATGAGGGTGCATGCTGGCGCGCCATCCTACTACTCTGCCCCAGAGGTGTACCGGCATCCTCCCGCCCCCACCTGCATCTTGACGTTGTCCACGCAGTCCAGGGCCCAGCACGCTGCGGCTGCAGGGTCGTGGAAGGCCGCCAGGCACAGCCCCTCCGTGGCCTCCACCACGTAGCCCCCGTGCGCCGTGCACAGCGCCACCGCCAGGCCCTTGACGGCCTCCAGCACACGGGAGCCCAGCTCGCCCAGGTCAGACAGCAGCACCTGGGGGGTGGGGTGGGGGCGCAGTTGAGTGCGGGTTGCAGGGGCGGGCATGTTGCTGCAGGTGCATGCCCGTGGCAGGCTGTGGCGCATGGGTAAATGCTCCATACACAAGGCGAAGTAGCTCCCCAAAGGCAGGTCAGTAGCAGCTGGAGACGCCGCCGGTGAGAGGGAGCACACGGTGTTCTCACAGTTACTGCACAGTGCGGATGTACGTGCACGGTCAGTGCTTGAGCTGGTGGCGCGGGGTGAGTGCTACCGTATGTCAGGGGATAAATCCCGGGGGCTGTGGTTTGGGAGCCCAAGTCTGGAAGGAGAGCCAGCCGACAGGAACGCGTCTTGCGATGAATGTGCATTGTGCAAGCAGGGCTGAGGCTGGTCAGGTTGGTCGCGGGCCGTTGGTGGCTGCTATGCAGGCTATACGGCACACGAGAGGGCGATGGGAAGGGCGGTTGCATCTGTGAGCACGGGAGTGGAGCATGCGAGTCCTCGGAGGGTGCTGAGGGCGATGGACGGTGGAGCGGCAGCCGGTAAGGTCACGAGGGCCCGCAGTAGGGGTATGTGTCTTGCCTACCTGCGCGGCTGGGACGGAGAGGAACACGATGGCCACGCCGCGACCAACGGGGGCGTCGCTGTTGCCCATCTGCGACCCGGAGGGAGGACATGGTACGACGCTTACGGCAACTGGCGTGCAAGCAAAACATGTAAACTCGTATCGTGTAGCATATCGATACATCGTCGACGGGAAAGGGGTGTAGCGAGTGTTAGGAATCTTTGTGGTAGGGCCGGCATAAGGGCCCATGCGACTGGGCGATAGTGGCGGTCAGGTAAGCTGTGTGCACGGCCTGGCCAAGCATGACCCTGGGTCACCCGCCATGGGAGTATGCCGTACACCACCAAATCAAGGAACAGCAGCGGGGCTGCAACGGCATCGCCACAGCCAACCGCGTCACCAGCTTCCCAGATCAGACAGCGGTAACGTTGGACAGCAGTCCCGGCGTCCCCACCTGCGTGAAGGTGACCCGCCGCAGCGGCGCCATGTGCGGCAGCCGCTGCCGCAGCTGCCGGCTGACCAGCTGGTACACCGCCGCAGAGCGCCGCGGCACACACGTGTCGCCCGCACCCGCGCCGCCGCCGCCATTGCCGCCGCCCACACCCGCGCTCCCACCCGCACCACCACCACTCCCCACCACGCCCACGCCCACGCCCCCTGATGGTGGCCTCGACGTCGCGCCCCGGGCCGCCCCCACCCCTATCCCAACGCTCAGTGCCGCCCCCCAGCCCGCCGGCAGCTGGCCCCCTGACGCCGTCCCTGCCCGTGTCCCTGTCCCTGCCGCCGGCAGCTGGCCCCCTGACGCCGCCCCTGCCCGTGTCCCTGTCCCTGCCGCGAGCCCGCCGTCCGCCGAAGCTCCACCCGCCTGCACAGGCTGCTGCTGCTGCTGCTGCTGCTGCTGCCCTTCTGGACTGCCGTCGCGTGTGGGTATGGGCAGCACGCGGCGCACGCGGGCCATGAGGCTGAGGATGGGGCCGGAGGCGGTGTGGGCGGTGGACTCGACGGTCGAGGGGTGCATGACGGAGGGGAAGCGCAGGCCGGACACCTCCACGGAGCCGCAGTAGACCGCCAGCGGGGGCTGCGAGTCCAGCAGCGGCAGCAGCGGCAGCAGCTGGTGCAGGCAGTGCTCGGAGGCAAGCACCATGCCGCCTGCGGCGGAGTCGCAGATGGCCTTGGTCACCTGGGGGGTTGACAGGGTGGTTGGCAGGGGACGTGTGCGATGGTCGATGCATGCGTACGCGCAGGGGGTTGCAGGAGAGCGGCGGCCCCCGTACACAGGAAGCACGTCGCGGTGCACGTGCACAGGTATGGGCCCAGCGTGCGCTCCGCGACGCACGCGTTCGGCGTGACGGCAGCGTCTCATGGGTCAGGTACACGCACTGCTGTCCCGCACAGTGAGCCGAGTGTGGCCTGGGCCAGTGTGGCTACTTCTTGCCCGAAGGAACGTCAGTTACCGCCCCTGCGGGCTTGCAGACCATGTATCATGAGATGCACGCTGCAATGTTGGCCGCTGGGGTGCTTTACGTGCTGTCAATACCTTGAGCGGTAGGCCTGTGTAGGACATGGCCCCTGTGATGGCGTTGAACGCCACGTCGGAGGAGGAGGTGATGCCCGTGTGGATGCCCACCTGGTAGGCACAGGGCAGGAGAGGGGCACACAGAGGCAGGACAGGCGGGGCCAGCGTCAGCGCCCAGGCGTGCGATGGTGTTACCGGTATGCGGCGAGGCGCCGGCCTGCTGCGCACAGCGCGCGTGGCTGGCCTCCTGCATTGCATTGCAAGGTTCAGCAAGGTCATCGCCAAGGGGCACAGCTACCAACGTTAACAGGTAGCACACCCATTCTCCACTGCCCTCGCAGTAGTACCTTCCCAGCCATGGGCGTGTGGGCACCCGTGCCAACCCGCACCCACCCGCACTCGCAGTCCGCGGAAGGCCAGCGCCGGGCCGCCGCCCGACGCCGCCAAGCCGCCCGTGGCGCCCGGGTGCTCTGCGCTGCTGGCCATGCCGCCCATGCCCGTGATGAGCGTGGACAGGCGCGAGGTGCGCGCGCGGCGCAGCGGCGTGGAGCCCGCGGCGCTGGTGAAGGGCGGCGTGGCGTTGACGGCGCTGGAGATGGCGGCGCGCAGGGCGGCGCTGAGCGGGCTGCCGGGCTCGGCGGGGATGACGGGGAACAGCTCCTGGAGGTGGGAGGACGGCGGAAAGGGAGGGCACGGGGGTTGCATAAGGTAGGCGCAAGGTAGCGTTGCAGCGGGCAGGCAGCGGCGAGGGGCACGCAGGCGTGCCGGGGGATTAGGTGCCGGTAAGGCGTTGGGCAGCAGCGCTGTGGTGCTTGTGCAGGTAAGGCGGCGGAGGGAGCGCACGCGTGGTCCTGCAGTTGGTGCGCAAGCAGGGGGACACCGCCCGCGCACCTGCAGCAGCTGGATCCACGTCTGGCGCTGCGGCAGGGGCAGGTGCCTGTGGCGAGCAATGACCGGCTCCACGCTCGGCAGGTCGCCCCTGCCGCCCAGGCCCTCATGCTCCCGCCCGCTGCCCTCCCCCTCGCCGCCGGCCCCACGCTCCCGCCCCGGCCGCTCCTCCCCGCTGGGCTGCTCAGCCTGCCACACCGGCACAGCCGGCGCCCCCACCTCGCCCGGTTGCCCCCCGCCCACACCCCGCCCATGCCCGTTGCCATGCCCCTGGGCCCCCCGGGAGCTGTTCCCACTCGCCTGACGCCCATCCACCCCACGCATTTCCCCGCCCGCTGCCCCCGCCCCTTCCGCTGCTATAAACTCGCGCCCGTACCCGAACCCCAGGCCGCCGTCAAAGCTGACGGCGCTGCGCACCGGCGTGGCCTCGCCCTGCCGCATGGCCCCACCGCGGGCCGCGGTGCCCGAGGCGCCGCTGTACTGCGGACCAGGCGCAGCACCCAGGTACAGGCCCTCAGGCCCTGGAGCCCCGTCCGCCGGCCGGGTGGCGTGTTGCCGGGAGTGACGTTGGTGGTGGAGCGTCCCGGCGACTATGCCCACAGCCCCAGCCAGCATTGAGTCCGAGTAGGCGCCTACTAAGGGTGCAGCAGCCCCGATGGATCCGCTGCCGCCCGCGTGCTCCGCCCACAGCTCAACCGGCAACGACCGCTGCGCAGCCGCCTCTGCTCCCCCTCCCCCTGCCCCTCCACCTCCACCACCACCACCGCTGCTGTTACCCAGCCCGCTCGACCCACCCCACGGCAACGGGAGCGACCCGCCCGCATGCTGCCCGCCGGGTGAGGACCCTGACGCAGACGTAGCGTCCACCATGCTTACCCCCGCAACTCCCGCGCCCGGGCTCGCCGCCTGTGCAACGGCAGCGCCGGCGGTGGCGGCCCTGGCAGGGCTGGCCAGCCCTGCGGAGACGGCCAGAGCGCCCACCCTCTCCATCATGAGCCGTGTGGACACCTGCCGCAGCAAGTCGGGCCGCCTCATGCGCCCGCCGGCCGCGCTGTGGTGCAACGCCGCCGCAGCCGCCGCGGGGGCGTGGCCGCCCGGCGCATGCCCGGCAGCCGGGTGCGACGCGGCCAGGCGCGACCCGCCGTGCGCCCCCGCGTGCCCGGCCGCCACGTGCTCCGGAGCAGACCCCACGGAGCCGCCGGCCAGGTGCAGATCCAGCGCCGAGCGGGAGGAGGCCAGGCGTGCCGCCGCCACGTGTGACGTGGCCCCACTGAGGGAGCTCGCGCGCATCAGCCCCGGCGCGCCTGACACGTGTCCGGCATGCGGGCTGTGGCCGCCGCCGCCGCCGCCGCCGCCGTCTGCAGGGTCATGCCCGTAAAGCCGGCTGGAAGGCGTGCCTGACATTGAGAAAGCGCTTCGGCGGAAGCCACGTGGTGATACGCTGATGTGGTCGGTGGACGCAAAGGCGGAAGGGCCGGCAGACGAGAAATGGGCGTCAGGGGGCCGTAGGTGCGCGCCGGGGACAGGTGAGGCGGGGCCTGAGCCTGAGCCGGACCGGGACCGGGACCGGGGTGCGTACGGAGAGGTGAGGCGGGCGGAATGGGCTCGGACCCAGAGGCTGTCTGCTGCAGCGCGGGGCGAAGGGCAGTCGGGATGGGCATGGGGCCTTGGGGCGGGGTGGTGGTGGGGATGCTGTGGCGAGAAGGGGCTGTTGTCACGGTAGGTGGCAGCTGCGGCGTGCTGCGGGGAGGCGGCGGCACGAGCGGCGCCAGTCGCCACCAGACCCAGGGTTGGCGTGTGCAGGCCGCCGGACACGGGGGACGAGAGGTGCTGCGGGGGCGGCAGTGGCAGGGAGGTGGATGAGGAGCGCAGGTCGTGCGGGCGGCTGCCGTCCAGGCCACCGTGCTCGGTGAACTCTGCGGAGACGCGGCCCTGGCTGGTGTGGCTGACGCTGCTGCGTTCGAGAAACGGCCCCGAGGTGTCGAGCACATCACGGCTGTTGGTCGGAGCCACACGGCGGGTGCTTGGAGGCGACACGCTGCCGTGGCCATGCGCTGCCGCTGGAGCTGCGGCCGGAGAGCCAGGGGCCCCGGGCTGTGCCCCCCACACCCCGGTACCCTCCTCTGGGCTCCACCGGCCCTGCGGGCCGCTGGGTCGCGGACCCGAGGCAAACTCCAGCTGCCGAGCCGCGGTCTTGCCAGGAGAGCCCCCAGGCGGCGGGGGCCGCGGCGGCCGCGCCGCAGCCGGGGGCGAGCCGCCAGGGGAGCCCTGCAGGCTCGCCATATGTGGACTCAACCTGGCCATGCCCGATCCAGCCGCCACGGCGAAAGGCGACCGCGTGCCGGCGGAGCCCATTCCCCTAGCCGCAATACCTTGCCCCCGACCCCCGCCGCCAAAGTTGCTGCCGCTGCCCCTTCCACCAGGCACTGGGCCCTCCCTGGGCGCTAGCGCGTTGGCGGGCACGGCCCTGGTGTCTTCCCCGGGTCCGTCGGGCCCGCCCTCGGAGCCGCGGCCGCGGAGTAGCGCAAGGGTCGGCCCGGAAGAGCTGTGCGAGTGCAGGTCAGATACCCAGGGCAGGCTCAGGCTGTCCGACTGTTGCGAGCGGCGCAGGGACGCGCCATGCGCGGCCCCAGTGGCCATGAGGGCGAAGCTGGGATTGGCGTAACTAGTATGTGCGCTGCCGGGCGCGTGCGCGCCCGAATGCTGGTCCACATCCGCGCTAATCACGGCGGCAGCGGCGGGGGCGCCAGGGTCAGGCCCGCCGGCGTGGCCGTATCCCCCGGCGCCAGCTTCCGACCCGCCCACCGTCCCCTCACCCGCGTCTGTAGCTGCTGCTTCCTCGGCCGCAGGTGCGTCCCCGTGTGAGGACAGCGGCGGCGGTTGCTCCGTCGCCTCTGCACACGGGCCCGCCACCCCGGGGCCGCTCCCCTGTGTTGTAGCCACGTGCCAGGACGGTCCAGCCTCCGGTACCTCCCCGCTACTCACGTGCATCCCGGAGCGCGCCAAGCCGCTGCTGCTACCGCCCGCCACCGCTGCTGCCAGCCCCATGCTATGCTGCGGCCAAACCGCCGAGTCCCTGCTCGTGCCCGTGCTCCCGCGCCGCCCGAACCCATCCGGCAGCTCCCCCTGCCCCACGCGGTTAGCCCAGCCATAGCTGCTCCCGCCCAGCACCCTCTGCAGCCCAGGCACCTCCCCTTCCCCTGGAAACACATCCACAGGCCCGTGCTCCCGAACCCCCTGCAGCTGCCCGTGTACCGGCATGCTCACGCCTGGGGCCATCCCTGCGCCCCGCACCATGTGCGAGTACGGCATTCCATCCCCGGACAGGGAGGCGTGCACGGGGCCGCCTGGGGCGGAGTGTGCCGCAGGCACGGCGGCCTGTGGCTTAGCCTCCCCCAGCACGATGACGCCCATGCCAGCCCCCTGCCTGCCGGACGCTATCCGCACGCCGCCGTACTCGGCCCTGCCGGAGCTTCCCGCAGGAGGCCCCAGCCCGGCGCCACTGGTGGCGCTGAGCGTGCCGCAGTGGCTTAGCTGCCCCCGGCTGTGTCTTAGCGTGGAGCTGGCTCGGCTGTCTATCAGCGCCAGGGGCGTGTGGGTGGCGCCGCCCAGGCGGAAGGCCCAGCTGAACCAGCTGAGGGCCTTGCTGCTGGGCGCGGAGGAGCCCACGGTGCTGCCGCCGTGCCCGCCGGCCGCGTTGCTGCCCGCGGAGGGGCGCTGCGACAGGGGGCTGCCGAAGGACGGGGAGGCGGCGCCCAGGGAAGGGGAGTGGCTGGTGCGGGAGCGGCGCCGTGTGCTGGGGAAGGGAGCGGGGAGGGCGCACGGGCATGGACATGACGCAGGCATGACAGGCGGGGGCCCCAGGCACAGCCCTCCTGCGCGCGGTCCTGGCGGGCACCTAACCAGCCGGGTAAACAACGCAAATCTGGCGCTACCCACCTCCCGCCGCCGGCGATGTTCCTCAGTCGCCCAGCAATCCTACCTTCGCCGGTACCCTGCATCCCGTTTTCACCCTCCCCGCCCCCATCCTGCACTCCCGCCTGCGCAGCTGCGCCATAACCGCTAACCTCGCTCTCGCGGGCTGACCGTTACCGTTTCCGTTCCTTCGCCGCACTGCGGGTACCCACCTGAGCAGCTGCGCCATGACGGAGGCACGCGGCACATCGCTCCCCGCCAGCGACCGCTTGCCCGCGGGCAGCAGCTGCGCCTGCGAGTGCTGCGGCCCGCCCGGCCCGCCCAAGGCGTCCTCGGGGGTCATGCGCTCCCGGGTGCCGCGCTCGCGCTCGCGGGCTAGGGCCAGCACGCCCACGTCGAAGGGCGAGCGCTGCGGCGGGGGGCACAGCACCCACACCTGCGACGGGTGCAAATGCGGTTAGCTGGTTGCCGAGTTTCAGTCGCTCGTGCGAGGCGCCAGGCCGCGACGCGTGCGATGTGGGTTTGGCAGGGAGGGTGCGCGCGGTGCAGCACGGGACACGGTGGATAGGGAAGGTGCAGTGGCCTGCTGTGCAGGGAGTGCCTACTGCGTTCACGTCTGGTCGACCAGCCTGCACGGCAACACGGCAGTGCCCATCACCGCTGGTGTGCCTCATGCGTCTCCGCACCCCGTCAACCCACCTCTGCCCCGTCCGGGTGGTTCAGCAGCTCCTTGGGCCACGGCTGGCCCTGCAGGGGGCGGACCGCAAGGCGACAAGACACAGGGGCGCACACAGGCTGTCAGCGACCCCCAGCACACCAACGCGTACTCATGTAGATGGCGGGGCGCAAGGCGCAACGCGACACACGGTAACGCAGGGGCGCACACCAGGCTGTCGCACATCGACGCGTTCTCATGTGAGTGTGACACTTTTCACGCACTCTACCGTACATCTGCGCGTCAAGTCGGTGTGCCAAGGCTCTCAACGTGTCATGCGCACTGGGCGGAAGGGTGTTCCTCCATTCCAGTCTATCTCACTCCATCCCGCCCCAGTCCCAGCCCCGGCACCCGGCCCTACTCCCGCAACCCAGCCCCAGCCCTTGCAGTTGTGCCCTGGCCCCCGGCCTCCGCCCTTGGTCCCACGCGTCCCGTTGCCCACCATGAGGTCTGCCTGCGCCGCCAGCGCGTACCGCGCTGCGTCGGCGGGCGCGTGGAAGGCCACGATGAAGGCGTCGCCCTCTGCCGCACGGGATGGGGGGCGCAGTATGAGGGGGCAGGGGTACGAGCGTACGACATCGAGCATGGGGCAGTGGTGAGGTAGTTGCAGGACGGTAGGTTCAAGGAGGGAGAAAGAGGACCAGGCGGCGGGATGGCTTGCCGGCGGCCATGGGAGGCAGCCAGGAGAGGCAGCTGGGAGGCGTGCCTAGTGACTCTTAGAGGTGCAGGGAGCTATTGGCAGGCTATTTTGTGAGCATCTGATAGCAGTCAAGGCGCCTCCTGCCCGGCCCGGCCGCCTGAGCAGTCTCACGCAGCCGCCGGCCCGGCCCCCTGCACAGCCCCACGCAGCCGCCCGCCCGGCCGCCTACACTATGCCACCTCTGCCCGGCCGCCTGAAGGCCCCGGTGCCCGCCCGGTCCCGTCGCGCACCTGTTGCGCTCTCGTACCCATTGAACGGCCGCAGCAGCGCGCGCAGGCAGGCGTGGTGCAGCCGCACGGATTGGTCCTGCGGGAGGGGCGGAGAAGGGAGAGGAGGGGCGGCATGAGGCGCGGGGGAGGGTGGGTTAGTAGCAAGCGGGTGGGGTGCGCGGATTGCAGGTGGGGTGAAGGCCGGCCGTACACGCGGATGGGCTCGGGTGGCCGTTGAGGCTGCCTGGTGCAGGAGGCGCTTGGTGCCGGAGCGCTGCACCCCACATGACATGGAGTTGCTGTCCGGCGCATGGGTCATGTCATGGTGATGTGCAGCTGTGTGGCGCAGCCGTGTGGGCCTTTTGAATCAGCCGGTGGAGCGAGTTGCCAAGATCACGTTCAAGCGCAGCGGAGGTTGCTCGTGCGCTTCGGGAGGCCCAGGCTGGCGGCTGCATAAGAGCGGCCACGACGTAGGCCGCCTGTTGATTGCTGGGGTTGGCTGCATAGAGCCGGGCTCAAACGCGTGCAGCCGCCTATGCGTGCGTAACCCGGTCGACGGTACGGCACTTGTGGGGCTCACCATCGCCTCCGCAGGCAGCGACTCCCACAGCAGCGACGAATTCTGTTCAGGAACAGTAAGGACAGAACTGGTGACTTCAGTGCTCGTCCCAGGCAAGGATTGAAACGTTCTGAGTGCTCCCTGTGTCCTCGATAAGGCATGCAGTTTGTGACGGGTGTGCTGCCGAACAGCCAGTTTGAACGCATGCGCTAGGGCCACAGCTGGTTCCCGGGCGCAGCTGTTGCTGCGGATCAGCCCGTGTGCGGGTAGGGGCAGGTCGACGAGTTGCACATGCAGATGCGCAGTGTGCTTGCCTGGATGTCTGTGCACAGGAGGGTAGTCTGCGGGCCGGCCCCAGGAGGCCGCACCGACACCGCCAGGGACCGGGTCTTCCGGCATTGCCGCCACAGCAGCAGCGCCAGCAGGAGACACAGCGTCCCCATGGCCAGCGGCAGTGCAATGGCGATAGAGACCACCTGAATTGCAAGCGCAGCCGCAGCAGCGTGACGAAGGGGGCCATGTAGCTTGCCAACAACAGTTTTACGGACCCGTTGAGACGGTATTCGCAAAGGAGCTCAACTTTATACCCTATGCAAGGACGATTAGCCAACATGACAATGGCAGGAAGTGAGAGTTGCATGCGTGCGCGTTGGTTGGCATACAAGGACGCCTGTTGCCTGACGCTTTTCCGGTTCCCCATCACCATATGCTCATAGCCTTGCCGTCGCCCGCTCCCAGTTGGCCCGCCTGTCTCCACTGCGGGCGCCTGCAGTAACATTCTCCCCAAGGACAACTCGGCCCCGTATGACACATTGTCGGCTTCTTGTTGAGTCCTCGAGGCGAACATTCTGTTAATGCAAACCCCGGTCCAGCCGCAGGACCTGGCAGTCCCGGCCCGTTCCACTCAGAGCTTTTGCGGCCATCAGCGACATCCAAATGTATACAGTTTGACAGCCAACCATGTATATAACACTTCAAGTTTTGACACGTACGCCTGCGCCTCCCGGGGTTTCGCGCTTCTCATCGTACTCTGCATTGCACCACCCGCCATGACGCAGTGTAGCCCCAAAGCTACAGGTTGTTGCTTTAATCTGTGGTCCATCTAAGCATTCGGGCTGTGGCCTCTGGCCCGGGGACCTACAGGTGCATGGGATACCTGTAATCAACTCAACTCAACCTAACACATACAAGCAGCTGAGTCGTGGAAGCACAAGCGATATGTTGCTTCACCTGCTTCCTGGCGGGTACAGGAATGCTGATAGGGCGGGCGTTGTAAAGCACCCGCCCACATCGTGCGCCACATCCCATTATTGACCCCAACATGCAAGCAAACACCCAGGCGCTGCTTGCAACCATGAACTACCAGGCAACATAATTTGCATGTCTGCCGCACTTCCGTGAGTGCACGGCATGAAACCCCTGCTTGTCCTACCAGGGGAGGGGGACAGGGAGTACGACATCGTGGCTGAGCCGTAGTGCTCCAGGTACAAGATCACTACGGTACTTGCTACAACGTGAAACAGCAAAAGCACGTGAGTGGTACGTTTCGAGCTCAAAGTTACGCATAACGCGCCAGTTTGTTGTTATTTACGGTATAACCTTCCTCGTTTCCGCCCGGCTGTTCCCACACCCTCTGCATGGCCCCCCACGCCCCTCCCCGATGCCTCACAGCCGTACTACGGTACACACCTGGTACACACAGTACATTGCAGGCTTACATGGACTGTACATCATGCCAAATAGCGTCCATTGTCGCCGTGTTTACCTCTTCTCCCCACGGGCCAGAGGGCTGCCCCACTTCTCCAGCACGAAGGTCACCACCCACGCCACACTGCGCACATGCGCCAGTTGGTCCGGAATATATGGCTCACTACCTAGCAGCACTTAAGCCCTACACTCACGTGCTATGCACTAACCAAATCAGTTATTCAGCCCATTTTCTCCACCACACTCCCCGTACCTGTCGGACGCCGCCATGTGCCCATCCATACCCTACACGAGGACGTCCATGATTGAGCCCACGGGAATTGGCCCTACACTGTCTCTGTGTCTCTACCCCTAATCTCCGGCAAAGCCACAAGCCCCCGCCCGGCGCGTGCGCCTGGTGCTTGCACCACACCTGCAGTCACCTCGTGCTGTGCCTGCATGAGCCCAACCAAGAACAGGCAGTGACTGCCTCGCCCGGAGCGGACGCTCGAGCACGTTTGATCACCTAACAAGGCGCGCCGGATCCCCTTGCACGCACCTCCATCCGACCCCCTTGGCTAAACCCATTGCTCGCCTGACTGCACCGTGCACCATATACACCTGCACCCCCGCCCGGCCGCCCGCCGCCCGCCCTCAACTACCACCTGCACCATGCAGCCCAAACGCGCGCATCGCACGCCCCCGCCGCCCGCCCCTCCCCAACAACCCATACCACATCACACCAAAAATGCCCGCATCGCACGTCCCCCCCCCCCGCTCCTCCCCCGCCCCATGCACACCCTGCGTTCTTCCCCGCCTCCCACAGCATATGACGCACCCGCACCTCCGCAGCCCCATGCAGCCCGCCCCCGCCCTGTCCTCGGCCCCCTCCTCCCCGCTGGACGCGCCCATGGGTTCTGCACTACCCGCCATGAGGCAGGGTAAAGGTAGCACCAACATACAGAGGTAGCGGAATCGTAAGATAACAAACGAAATATTGCTTCATCTTGCTTCCTGGGCTTCCGGGACTTACAAGAATGCTGGCAGGGCGGGCCAGGCGTGCACGGCGTGACACCCTGCTTGTCCTACGGGAGCACGACATCATGGCTGAGCAGCAGTGCTCCCGATACACGATCAGTTTGCTACAACGTGAGACAGCACCAGCACGTGGGTGTGCCAGTTTGCTGTTCCTTATTCGGTAACCCTGCTTTGTCCTCATCGATGCCTCACAGCCGTACGGCACCGAGTACACCGCAGGTTTACATGAATCGTACATCATGCCAAATGGCGTCCATTGTCGCCGTGTTCACCTCGACTCCCCACGGGCCAGAGGGCTGCCTCACTTCCCCAGCACGAAGCGCCATACTGCGCACATGCGCTGGTTGCATTGGTCCGGAATATATGGCTCACTACCTAACCTACCAAGCACCGAAGCCCTACACCTACGTGCTATTCATTAATCAATTCACTTCTTCAGCCCATTTCCTTCCCCGTACTCCCCATACCTGTCGGACGCCGCCATGTGCCCCTCCGTCCATACCCTACACGACGACGTCCATGACCCAGCTCGAGTCCACGGGGATTGGCCGGGACGGCCGCTGCTTACACGCCTTGCAACTGCCCCTCCGTGCCCGCCCCCGGGCCCGTGTCTTAGGCCCAGCGCCTCCAGGGTCAACGCCGGCAGGCCAATGTCAGTGTTGCCGGCGGACGGGCCGGAGGGGCGCACGGGGGAGCGCCGCTCGTTGCTGTTGTGCCTGGGGTGGGTGTGAGGTGAAACCGCGCTGTTGCGGGGTCTGGGTCAGCAGGAAGGCGGGGACATGGGGGTGTGAGGCCGGCACGCGGAAGCCCGATAACTGCACGGTATGTACGGCTCCCTGGGTGCTTGCGGGCTTGGCTCATACGTAGCACAGGAAGCACAATTTTCAGGCTCCCCACCTTGCAGGGAGGCTGCTCCCTGAGAAGCCCACCAGCAGGTTGCCGATCTTGGAGTTGAGGTGGCCAACGCCCCGGAGTGCAGGCCGTCCATGCCCTGGTAGGGAAAGCCCGGGGCAACCGACGAAATCAAACGCACAACAGCAGTCTCAGGCGGCGACGGCATTGAGGGCTGCACGCCCTCACGCAACCTTGCAAGAAGAGCCTGCTGCGCTGGCATGCCCTCCTCTTCGCAGCTCCTAAATCTCTCCGGGCGTTCCCCAGCGACCCCAAATGCATTTACTAACGTCTCCTTGGACCTCGCCCCTTCCTCTCCCTACCTGTGCTGCATCCAGCGCCACCTCAGTCCGCGCCAGGCTGCTGCACACCATGTTAGGGCGCCAGCAGTTGCACCGCATTCACAGCTGCCAGGCATCACAAGCACCCCGCATGAACGACTTGTTATGTGCATGCAGTCATGCGAGCCAGTGTCTCCTCCCTCCAGGTTCACTCCTCCCGCATGGTACTGAAGGTCCGCGGAAACCCTGGTGACGTGGGTGCCTTACGCCCGCACCTGCTGCTTCTTGCCAGCTCAGCCGCCTCCGTGTGGTGGCGCTGGTGGCGCCGTTGCTTGCGCCGATCAGGGAGGCAGGCCGGCAAAGCCCATGCCAGGCCCCAGACCAGGGTGGCCCCCGCTGCCTCCCGCCCCCGCCAGAGCCACGCTGCCCAGCCGCCGCATCGGCGCAGCGTCAGGGGAGAACAGGAGGGCCGAGGATGCCCTGCGGCCGGGCCAGGCGAGCGGGAGCGGAGGGCACATGGGAAAGAGGTTGACACCCCCGGGAGGCGTGGTGCTCCTACAGTTTGTGGCAGCCTGCGTCTGGTGCCGTTGCCTGAGGATGTCCGGCGCCGCCTTCGTCTGGACATGGCTGCTGCCCGCTGTAGTGTGGCGGGCAGTGGTGCCACGGCCTGCGCTGCTGCGGTTGCTGCTGCTGCTGCTGCTGCTGCTGCCGGGAGGCCTGCACGGGGTGCGGCGCCGCCGCAGCTGCTGGCAGCCCCGCTCCAGAGGTGGTAATCGCTGGCGGTGCAACCGGCGCCAGCCGATGTGTTTGGAAGGTTCCACTGAACCTGAAGCAAAGGACCACCATGCCTCTTGCTGCTGAACCCGCCAGCTAACAATGTCCTTCCCTGTCGCTATCAGACCAACCGCGCCAACCCATTCCCATGCGTGGCCCCATACCTTGCTGCAGCCATCCCTGCAGGCTGCACCGTCGTCACACACGCCATCGGAGGCTACACGCTGCAGGTGTCGTCCTTATGGCACCCGACGGGGCTGCGATTGCGACGATAGCCGCTACACCCGCCTGAACCTCAGCTCAGAACTATGCTAGCTTCTAGAACACGAGCTGCCACCAGCACCGTCAACCCGCATAACCCACATGCCCCACTGGTGCAGCTCGCCCTCGCCCTGTGTTCGCTCCTTCGACTGCACCCGCTGCCATGCCGTACCTACATGAACCCCTCCTGCCCTACCTAAGCACACCGCAGCCATCTGCCCTCCGCCCTAGTCATGCTGCTGCGGAAAGGCAGCCCTGCGCCAGGCCGGGCGGGGCACAGCGGCGTGCCGCCCAGGTGGTCCTCGCCAGCTAGCGCCCATCCGGCGCCGGGACGACGCCGCGGGCGCTTTCAGGCCAGGGCAGCGGGAAAGGAGGAGCAGAAGGGGAGCTGCACGTGAGACAGGAACGGCAAGCATGCATGGGGTGCAGGTAACACGGATGGACGTGTACGACACGTTCTGGCGCCTGTCCATCTCTTGCGGACAGCTGACTGGCTGGCTCCGCTGCCTGGCCCGACCGCTCAGAAGCAAGGCAGAGGGTGCATCCCGCGTCGTCCTAGCCCAAGAGGAAACACGACGCTTTGGCAAGGCCGCTCCCGCCCTCCACCCACCACCGCGCACCTGCTGCTGTCTGTCCTTTAACAAAGGCAAAGCCAAAGCCCCAAGTCAGGCTCGGTTGCGGCCCGCCTTGCTCGTCCCGCTTGACAGCATGACAGAGCGGTCGAAGGCGGGCGCTGCATCGGCGCGCCTGCGTTGGCCCACAGGGCGCTGTGAGCGCCTGCCCCTCCTAACACCGCAACGTGCCAGGGGAGGCCCCAGATAAGCGCTGGTATGGGCGCACCTTACCATGCGAGGCCCCGCTGCTGCAGCCGGCACCTGCTGTGCCTGTAACCCGCAGCGCCAGGGTAACCTGCAGGCTTGTTAGCCCAGCCCTCATCTGTGGCAGGAGATGTAGACTGACCATGTCCATACAGCAGCAGGCATGGTGACGAGGTGTGAGACCACAAGTCTAGTCAACGTCATGGTTTTCGTTGCTGGTGTGCCGACACTGTCAGCGGCAGGCAGCTCACCCAACTCGTAACACGGGTTGAGCTCAAGTATTCGCGCCTTCAGCTACTGCATACCATGTGTGTACTATGTGACGCACGCACTAGCTGACCCCAAGAGTGGGAGCAGTTATACTGGCCGCTGGCGTGCCATCTCAAACGCAGTTCCCCGAAGGCCACGAAGTCCCCGTAAAACGCACACGTTGTTAACAATTTCGGTAGCGATAGTATGATCTATGATGCTTGGTGTCGGGACACATGTTCTCGGCGTTATTGCGCATGGGCGCAATCTGCAGGACGACAATAGGAGTACAAGCTGGCTCAGGCTTATGGAAGGCAAACACACATCCTGCCCATATTGCTGTCTTATTACTTGACACAATAAGCTTCGCTGTCCCCAGCCTGCTCTAAGGCACAGTCAAAATGGCCCGCCTGTTCAGCGCGCCATCCCACACGATGACGCTAGCGTACACCTGCTCTTTCTTTCTACTTGCTCCCTTCCTTCTGGGGTCCCTCTCCTGTCTGCTGCTTGTCGCGGTGCTTGGAGTTACACTGATGGCTCCGCTCGCCTTCGCGGCGCTCTGCGCCCTATCGCTTGTGCGTATCGCACGTCAGCTGCCTCAGAATGTAAGAGCGCATATGCGGACAAACGGAAGACTAGCTGTTGCCTGTGTTCGGATGGCTTCCTTGTCATTCGCTCAGCAACCGCCTCACCATCCTTCCTCGGGGCTGCCCTGCACAGGACGTTACCCCAACGCCGCTTTGCTACAACGATTGCAAGGCGGCATGGGAGTCTCGCAGCCTTTCCGCTTTATCCAACCTGCCGACCGAGCCCCGACATGCGGCTGCGTTTCTGGAGCCTGCGCCCACAGCGCAGGTGCGTCCCGATAACCGAAGGGAAGCCGACTATCCTGCTATTGCCCTGACTTAAGGGAGCATCGCCTGGGAACTCCCTTGGCATGCCCGTCCCCGCGCTCTAGCACCTAAGCTTCTTCAGGGCACTGCACATCCCCGACCTCTGTCAATACGACTGGCGCGCACGTGCATAGCCCGCCTTGTGGACAACTTGTCGTGGGCGTCTCACTTTGGCGTATGACTCCTTCCCCTCAACCTTGTAGGCACGTGGCCTAGCCAGCCGCAAGACTTTACAAGTGCTGGTGCCCGACTCAACGGACTCGGACGACGACTCGGCCCACCCCGGCTCTGCTCCTGCGCTCTCGCCTGCGTCTTCTGCGCCGTGCGACAGTCCCCAAGCCAGCCGGCTGTCCACGCCACCCACGACACCAGATGCGCCCGCGGGCCCATGCCGTGAGACGCCAGCCTTCGCCCCCTGCCACGAGCACTACGATGCTGCAGCCGGCCCTGGCCAGGCGCTGCGCGGTGCGCCTGCCCCGCCCGTGCTCACCGCGCCCATGGATGGCTCGTGGCTTGCAACGTGCCAGTATGAGCGACGCCTGGGCCAGGTGCGTGCGCAGGCTTGTCGGTTGAGCGGCGTGTGGATGCGGGGCAGCGGCAACGTACGAACCCTTGCTGCTAAGCGTCACTGGAAAGCGACTGGGTAGCGGGTACCAGCGTCAGGGAAGCGTCCAAAACACAAGCAGGTTGGGGGCAAATAGAGTGTAACCGGCTGACCCCGGCGCATCCTGGCTACCTGACTTGCCGGTTTGCGTGCTGGGTGAGGTGCCCGGCACACGGGAAGAAGGTGCCCTCCTGGCGCCAAGGTTTTTCAGTGCTGTCTTCTCCTTCCAGTGTGGTAGCTTTGTGCGCACCCATGCTGACCTGCGCACCTCCTCCCGTTGCTGCCGCACATTTGCCGCCCCTTCCCCAGGGCGCCTCCGGCCAGGTCGACCAGGTGCTTGTTCGGCCGCCCTGTGGAGCGCCTTTCTTGGCCGCGCGCAAGCGGATGCCGGCCAACCTTATCAACGCTGTGATGCTCGCTGACGAGGTGGCCGCGCTGCGGGCGGGCGCCGGCTGCCCCAACATCGTGCAGTTGTACGACCTACGTACGACTGACAGCCACGTTGAGCTGCTCATGGAGCTGGTGGGGGGCGGCACCGTGGCGGAGGAGCTGGTGGGTGCGGGCAGGGCGTGCGGGACGCGGGGAGGGGCCGCTGCAGGGCGCGGTGGGGCGTGGCATGCAGCACGCTGGGGGCGGGTAACAAGCTGCGTGGAACGGGCAGCTCCCACGCCTTTGAAATACCGGCACTGTAGCCCCGGCGCACCGCATGGTTGCGCGCTTCCGTTGTGCTTACAGTCCGTGCCTGTCCCGCCCACCAACCCCTCCCCCACCCCAGGCGGCTAGCCAGCAGCAGCACGGGCAGCTCCTGAGCGCGGATCGCCTGCGGCAGATCGCCACCGACTGTCTGCAGGGGCTGGACCACTTGCACCGCCGCGGCTACAGCGCAGGCGATGTCAAGCCGCAGAACCTGCTGGTGCGGTCGGCGGGTGGTCAGGTGGTGCTCGCCGACTTCGGCTTTTCCACGCGCTCGGACTCGAGCGGGCGGCTGCAGAGCC
>VFQN01001517.1_pt1 | contig 38659 bp, 30 predicted proteins | sample 3512371 | NCBI WGS metagenome assembly VFQN01 (sample SAMN10412370, study PRJNA504923) | tailings metagenome | isolation source: Replicate 2 from Balatoc abandoned mine | place: Philippines: Itogon, Benguet | collected 2017-08-28
ATGCGCTTCGCACCCGTCCCGGCGCGAGCTGCCCTTGTGGCCCCAACGACCGGCCCCGACGTCCGCGCCGTACGCCCCGTGTGCCGGCGACGCTGCCGTCGAGGGCCGCGACCGCATGTTAGCGGTGGGCCAGGCGTCGGCGGGTTTCCGCCCGGGCATGCGTCCCTCGCCGGGATCTCATCGGGCCGGGCGACCCGCATGTTCAGCCGGCCCCATCGGGAGCGGGTCGGCACTGGCCGGCCATCCGAGCCATTCCGGCCGGACCCGTTCACTTCCGCAGCCGGTGGGCGTCGGGCGTGCTCCTGCCAGGCACCGTCGCCCGGCGGGACGACCGCAGTCGGAGAAGTGTCCGGCACGGGATCGAGACGAGTGGCTTCTCAAAACCGGTTTTGAGCTCGACTGGTGCCGATTCTGACCCCTCGGCGGGCCTCGTGGGTGCGAGAACAAGGGGTTTTCGCACCTTCGGAAGTCCGGCAGCAAACCCGGGGTGTCGAAAAACCCCTCCGGTGACCCGAGTTCCCCTGGAATTCAAGCGTTCCAGGCTACTGAGAATCGGCACCAGTCGAGTTGAGAAGCCACTCCGAAAGCCGCGCCGGCCATTCCTCTCGCACGCGGTCCGCCCCTTCCCGTCGTCGTCGCCCGCACTTCGACGGACGCACCGGCGGTCAGGCGCCGGCGGACGGGCGGCGGCCGAATGACCAGTCGTCGTGCCCCAAGCGGCGGCGCCGACAACGAGCCCACGCTGCTCACCCGACCTTCCGCGGGGTGCCCTGCCCCGCGCGGGTGCTGCCGTGGTCACGGGGTGAATCCTGGCGGGCCAGTGTGAGTTGCTCGATCGCTTGACCACCACGGATCGCGGCCCGTGGCAACGCGGTGGCCCCGGCCAGCCCGACGTCCGACGGGTCCCCTCCGCTGCGGGGACGGGCCGCCACGAGGAGGAGCCGCTCGCACGCCACTCCCATCGCGTCGCTCGCGCCCCGCCGCCCCGCCCGGGGGAACAGCGTGCCGAGCCGCCGCCGCTCGCGCACCACCGCCGCGACCTCGGCGGCCGAGACCGCGCCCATCGCCGTCACCCACAGGCGGGCGCGCCGGCGGAGGCGCTCGGACGCGGCCACCCGAGACGGCCCCCGGAGCGGGGCGAGGAGCCCGGCGGGGAGTGGCCCGCCGGTCGTCGCGGCCATCACCACGTCGAGGACGACCGGCCCGCCGAGGTGGGCGGCGAGCCGCCACGCGGCCCCGGGCAGCCGCGAGGTGAACCCGCCCGCGGCGGAGTACCCGACCGCCCGGGCGAGCCGCCAGTCGGTCGCCCGCGGCCACGTCCGCACGTCGAAGAACACCGTCTCGAACGCCTCGACGACGGCGGCGGACAAACCGGCCCGCTCGGCGACCCGGGCGACCGGTTCGGGGGTCAGGAGACGGGCTTCGAGTTCCCAGCGGGCGGGACCGTCGGCCATCCACAGGTCACGGGCGACGTGAACCGCGGCCGCGGGCGATCCCCGCCCGCCCACACCCCGGAGCACGGTGCGGGCGTGATCCACCCAGTCATCGTCGACCCGTCGGTCGAGCCGCCGGCCGGTGGAGGCGAGATACTCGGCCCGTTGCCACCGCCACGCCGGTGAGCGGAAGAAACTGCCCGGGAGCCAGGTGAGTGGGTCGTACATCACGGCGCGCCTCCTGCGCTGGGAGTGGGGCGGGTCGGGCCGTATTCCCGAGCCCGCCCCCATTGTCCCACGCGCGGGCGGGGTACCGCTACTGACGAGCGGGTCCGGCGCGTGCGGCCGGACCGTGGTGACCGCCGGCCGCGTGCGACGTGAGCAGGCGACCCGTCGGCACCCGCGCTGGCCACCCCCACAGCGGGCTGGCTGGGCGCGGACAGGGAATAAACGATGTGCGCACCGAACACCGGTTGCCCTCGTAGTTGCCTGCCGTGACCGGGCACAATGGCGGGGTGCGACGCGGATGTAGCACAACCGGCGGGAGGGTTCGGCGTGGGCTGGGAACGGAGAAAAAAGGGGCCGGGGACGGGTTACTACTACAGCTCGGTCCGCATCGGCGGTGTGGTCAAGAAGGTCTACCTCGGCCGCGGCGCCGCGGCGCATGAGGCCGCTGCCGAGCAGGTGGCGCGGCGGCAGGCAGGACGGGAAGCCAAGCAACTCCTCGACGCCGCGCGAGACGGTGCGGACGACGCGGACCGGCTGGCCGCCGATCTCCGCGCGTGGGCGGCGGTACTGGCGGACGTGTGGCTGATCCTGACCGGCCATCACCGCCACCGCGGGGAGTGGAGGAGGACGACACGTGGCTGAAACACCAAGGCGGAAGGGACGGCGGTCGGAGAAGGAGATTTTCCAATCGCCGGGGTACGCGAGGAGTGTGATCCAATCTCTCGCCAGGCGAGCCGAGGGCGGGAATCCGGAGGCCGTCGACAACCTGCGCGGCTGGCTGGCGAAGTGGCCTGGGATGCGGAGCCTCATCCCTTCGCTGGACGAGCTGGCCGTGAAGGCCGAGCGGGCCTGGGTCGCGCGGCTGTGCGGGAGTGATGAACTGGCGCAGTCGGCCGCCGCGGAGGAGGTAGCGGCGCTGAAGGCCCAGTTGCTCAGTCCAACCCCGACACCGGCGGAGCGGCTCCTGGCCGGGGCGGTTGTCGTCGCCCACCTCGCCCACGCCCACGCCGCCCTCGCCGCGGCGCAGCCGATCGACCGGCCGGAGGTGAAGACGGCGCGGGAGCGAATCCTCGCGCTCGCCCAGAGGCGACTCGCCGACGCCCTGAAGGCGTGGGAGGCAGTCCGCACGAGGAAGGCGAAGGGGCTCAGACCGGGCGGCATGGTCAAGCTGTTCGACCCGGCGGTGTGACCGGGTGCGGTGCCGACCACCGCCGGGCTGGTCGGCACCGGGTACAACGATGTGCCCGCGTCAACCGTTCCAAGGAGGGTGTGCGGAATCAAGCCGGCCAGCCACCGCCTCCCCACCCCTCGACCGACACTTCGAACACCGGGGCGTGCCCCTCGATCCGCCTGGCCACCCGCCTCCGGAATGCGGTTACCGCCGGCCGCTCGGCGAACCGGACCAGGTGGGCCTCGGCCCCCCGGTTATCGGCCGCGCCGAACCGCGGCGCCGGGAACGACGCCCCGGGCAGGGCCGCCAGTGCTGCGGCCCAATCGAACTCCGCCTTGTCGCGGTCGTGGGTCCACCACACCGCGACCGGGGTGCAGAGGGGCTTGAGAAAGTCCACGTTCCACCGCGGACGCTCCGACGGATGGGTCAGGTGTCGGTGCGTCCGCCGCCGCACCCCGCCGGCGCCGAACGCACTGCCGAGGTAGGCGTAGTACCCGCCCGGGAAGTTGAATGTCCCCAGGTCGCCGATCGTCACCCCGCCCGCGGCCGCCGGCAGGTAGTAGACGACGACGTACGTGCCCGGCACCTCGGCTGGCCCAGTCCGCGGGTCATGGTCCCGGGTGCGGCCGACCGCCGCTAACCGCCCGGCCGCCCGCCGCAGTCGCCTGACACCCTCCAGGACGGCACCGGCGTCGGCCGCCGTCGGCGGCGTCTCCCGAACCAATCGCGGCAGGTCGCGGACGTTCTTCGCGGATATGCCGCGGACCGACGCGACTTTCGACCGGGCCGTCGCCGGGGCGAACGGCCGCGGGGCGGCGCGGGGCGACCGAGGCGGCTCGCACCGCTCCTCCGCGAGCCGCCTCGGTCGCCCCGCGCCGCCATCAAGCGGCCAATCGACCGGCAGTCGGCGAGGACGAGACCGACGTCCCGGAGGAGATCGTCCAGAGGTTCGGCTTCCGGCCATCGCCGCCGAGGCGTGGCCAGCAGCCCGTCGGCGACGTGGTGGATGAGGCCGGTCGTCCGCGCCAGGCGGCTGAGAACATCCGCGTACCCGGTCGTGTCGTAGGGCGTATCGACCCCCGGGGGCGGCTTGCCGAACGGGTTCCGGCCGGCCCGGACCTGGGCAACGGCAAACCGCTGCCGGTCGGGGTGGCAGCGGGCGATGCGCGCCACCACCTCGGCCGACAGTTGTGGACATCCGCCCAGGAGCAACGGCTTAACCTGCGAGGGGCAGTTGGCCGCGATCCGGTCGACGGCGGCGGCGAGCCGCATCCGCCTGGACCTTCTCCCCGCTCGCCCGACCGACTCGCCAGGATTGGCGTGTTGCAGCCGCAGCGAGTGGGGCTCGACCCGGTCAACTGCGGCCTCGGAGTTACCCGCCGCGGTCGCCCGTGCGCTCTGGAACCCCGCCCGCCGCAGCCGGTCCGGCACGTCGCGGGGCAACAAACCGGCCTGGCTCTCGCGGCCGATCCGAGCAGCCTATCCCTTCGACCGAGTTCGATGCGGCCCCGCTTTCCCGAGCCCCCTGGAACACGGGACGAGGGCGATAGACGCGTACCGCACGCAAGGGCCACAGGATGGGTTCGATCTGTCCTGCCGTCGGCAGGACGGCCGTCCTGCCGACGGCAGCGATCCCGGCTCACAAGTCCGTGAACCAAGGAACGTCGAGCGCGCTCCGCCCACTCGATCGCAGGCCGAAGTCCCTCAATCAACCCCGAGTCGCACGAAACCGGATGAAAGCGGAATTCGGCGTGGTTCCTTTGATCCCGACACGGTTCCGCGCGACCGGAATTCCAGGAGATTCGACTGCACCTCGGCCCGGAACCCACTCGCCGAGCCGTCCGCTTCCCGGGTGGTGGCGGCCTGCGTCGCCCCCACCAAGCCGTGGCCGGGCGGCAGGGTGGTTCCCTGAACCTCCCCGGCCGGAGGACACAGGTCGTGCCACGACCACCGTTCGAGATCGAGGGGTTCGTCGGCCAGCGGGCCGTACTAAGCCCGGTCGTCCGCGAGCAGGACGGCGCGCTCGCCCGCGGCGAACCGATGCCCCACACTCTGGTCATCGGCCCGTCGGGCGTCGGGAAGACCGAGCTGTTCGGTGCGCTGGCCCGCCGGGCCAGGGTGAGCATGCACAAGGTCGTCGGGAAGGAGCGGATGCCCAAGGTGTGCGAGAAGCTGCTCCGGCTGAAGCCCAACGACATCATCGTGTTCGACGAGGGACACAACCAGCCGCCGGAGTGTCAGGAGATGCTCTACGAGGTGATCGACACCGGCCAGATCCCGGCCCGGTGCCTGCCCGACGCGCCCGCGGCCGCCCCCGCGCCCGTCGCCGGATGCACGGTTGTGTTCGCCACGGACCAGCCCGGCCAGCTCCTGAAGGCCCTCGTCGCCCGACTCCCGCAGCGGGTCTGGCTTGCCGACTACACCGAGGACGAGATGCGGGAGATCGTGGCCCGGGTGGCCGAGCGGGAAAGCGTCCTCCTCAGCCCGCAGGCGGCCCGGCTGGTGGCCCGGGTCAGCAACGGCCTGCCGCGGCGGGCGCGGGACTACGTCCGCAGCCTCCGCCGCTACTTCCCGGACGCGGAGCGGGAGCAGCTCGGGGTGCCCCGGGTGGAGGCGTGGCTTGAGGACAAGGGGATTTCCTGCGACGGCCTGACCACGGCCGAGTTCCGGTACTTGCGGTTCCTCGCCGGGGAGGAGCGGGCGTCGATCGAGACGATCGCGGCGGTCCTCGGAGTGGACGCGGAGTACGTCCGCGTCCACGTCGAGCAACCGCTGCTGTACCGCAAGCTGGTCCGCATCGGCGGGTCGGGGCGGCTTCTCACCCAGACGGGCGCTGCCCGGGCCGCGGGCCTGCCGCCGGACGACGTCGGGGACGCGCCCGACGCCCATGACGCCCGGACCGGGAAGGGGGTGTCCGGTGGGTGAGTGCGCCAACCCGTTCCTGGACGTCCACGAGGTCGCGGCCGGGCCGGAACTGCTGGACGTCGTCGCCCTGTGCTACGCGGCCAACGTTCCCCTCCTCCTCATCGGGGGCACCGGATGGGGCAAGAGCTCCGTCCTCCGGGAATTCGCCACCGCTCGGGGGCTGTGGTACGTCAGCCGCGACCTGAGCTTGATGGAGCCGCCCGACCTGGTCGGGCTCCCCCGGTTTGACGCCGGCCGGACCCACTTCATGCCTCCGGCCTTCCTCCCGGGACCAGGGACGAAGGAGGGGTTGCTGGTGATCGAGGAATTGAACCGGGCGCCCCGGTACGTGCGGAGCCCGTGTCTGGAGCTCCTCACCGCCCGGCGGTTGAACGACTACGCCGTCCCACCCGGCATCCGGTTCGCGGCGACCATCAACCCGGCTACCGAGGCGTTCGACGTCGACGAGCTCGATGCCGCCATCCTCGCCCGGTTCGTCCGCGTCCGGGTTCGCCCCGACCGGGACGCCTGGCTGGGGTGGGCGGAGGCGGCCGGGATCGACCCCGGCGTGAGGGCGTACGTCGGCTCGGACGACTCGGTATTCGACGCCGAGGTGAGCAACCCCCGGGCGTGGGAGATGGCGGCCCGGCTCGCCCGCGCCAGGGACGACGCGGACAGCTCGCCGCGGGCGTACCGGGCCGCCCTCGCCGGGTGCGTCGGCGGCAAGCGGGCCGCGGCCTTCGCCAAGTTCGTCGCAGCGGGGGACGCCCCGCTCACGGCCCAGCAGGTCCTCCGCGGGGGGGGCGGCGCGGCAGCCACCGTCGCCGGGTGGGTCAAGGCCGGCCGGCTCGATCTGGTCGAGCAGACCGTGACGAACGTGCTGAAGCGGCTTCAGTCCGGGAAGGGGTACGCTGAGGCACGCGGGAGCCGGGCCGCCTGGGCCGCGCTGGGCCGGGTCGTGTCCGCCCTCCCCGCCGACACGCGGGAGCGGGTGGAGGACTTCTTCAAGGAGGGGGGCTACGAGGCGCCGCGGGCGAAGGGGGGTAAGCGATGACCGCTCCGGGCTACACCGCGGCCGATGTCGCTGGCGGCGTGGTGCGGGTCGGGATCACCCGGCTCGCCGGGAAGTACCCCTTCCACGCGCGGGTCCTCGAACGGTTCCGCCCGCGGGCCGACCCGGCGGTGGGCACGATGGGGGTCGGGATGTCGGGCGACCAGTTGGAACTCGTCTTCGCCCCCGGGTTCGTGGCGAACGTTTCCGCCGACGAACTCGGCGGGGTGCTCCTCCACGAGGTCATGCACGTGGTCCTGGGGCACGTCACGGCCGACCCGGCCGGGTTCCCAGACCGGGTGGCCCGGACGATCGCCGAGGAGGTGACCGTGAACGAGTTCGTCCGCGAGCCACTACCCGGCAGGCCGGTCGTGCTGGCGATGTTTCCGAACCTGCCCGCCAGTGAATCGACGGCTGTGCGGTATCGGCGGCTGGCCGGCCGCGTCCCCAAGAAGTGGCAGGCGCGGCTGGCCGCGTTGCCGGGATCTGGAAATCCTTCGTCGTCTGCGGGCCGGAGTGCCAGCGGATCGGCCCGCCCGGCGACCGAACCGCCCCGGGACAGGCGTGCCAGCGAGGGCGATGATGACGGCGGCGGGGGCGGCGGCGAACGGCCCCCAATGTCATCCTCCGACGGCGGCGCCGGGCCGCCCGGGGGAATCGCCGCCTGCGGTTCCCCCGCCGACACGAGCCCCAGGGGCACCGCGGGGGCTGAGGCCGGGCGTCAGCTCGCGGTGCAAACGGGTTCAGGGGCCGGGCAGCGGGACGGCCGCGGACCTAGAAGCAGCAGCCTGGGGCCGGGCGGCAAGGCCGGGGGGCAAGTGCTCCCCCCGGTGCTCCCGTGCCCTCCGCAGCCGGGCCTGGTCGACAGCCACGGCGGGTGGCCCTCCACCCCGGATCAGCGGGAGACGTTCCGGGCTGGGCTGGCGGACCTGATCACCGACGTGGCCGCCGACACCCCCGTCCCGGATGAGATCGCCGAGTCCCTCCGTGCGTGTGGCGTCGTACCCGGCCAGGGTAAGTACGTCGTGCGGGGCGAGGCAGCGGGGGAGCTGGACTGGCGGACGCTCCTCCGGCGGTACGTCGGCCGGGAGCTCCGGGTCGAGGCCCGCTACGGCCGGCCACCCCGCCGGTTCCCGGACCTGGCCGGGATCGTGCCCGGCCGCGGCCGGGCCGAGGGCGAGGTCTCCGTGGTGGCGGTCGTCGACACCTCGGCGAGCATGACCGCCCCGATGCTCGAAGTCATCGCCGGGGAGCTGCGGCACCTCGGACGGCACTACCCGGTCCATGTCGTCGAGTGCGACTGTTTGGTGCGGCGGTCGTACCGCTTCCGCGGCCTGCTGGAGGAGGTGGAGGGCCGCGGGGGGACCGACTTCCGGCCGCCGCTGGAGCGGCCGTTCCTCCGGCGGCTTCGGCCGAAGCCCGCGGTCGTCGTCGTCTTCACGGACGGGGACGGCCCGGCCCCGGACCGGCCACCGGCGGTCCCGGTCATCTGGTGCCTCACCCCCGGCGGCCGGCCGCCGGGGGGGTGGGGGCGGGTCGTCGAGATGGGAGCGGGGGGCGGTTCGAGTCGACCGACCGGCGCTTCCCGCCCGCGGCGGTGACCGACATCACGTGTTGTCCCCGCCGGGGCCGACGAGCCCGTCCCCGGCGGGCCGGACGATACTCCGACCCACGCGGCCCCGGCGGGGGCGGTTTTTCAGCTCGCCGACCGTCCGCCGGGCGGCTCGCAGGTAACGCGCCCACGTCCCGAATTCTTCCGGGAGGGTCCACCCCTCGCCCTCGCCGCCGTTGTCCTTCAACCAGTCGTAGACGGCCCGGTCCGTCGGCCCCCGACGGCCGGCTCCCCCGCCAGGTGAGAGTCCCATCCCGGTCACGGCCGCCTGGTACTGGATGAACGCGCGCGCCTCCCCGGCGGTGCAGCCGGTGAGCTTTGCCCCCCACTCCCGCTCCACCGTCCCGCGCAACTCCTCGGGCCTCGGCGGTGTGGTACTGGCACCGGGCCGGGCCGCCGTGCGCATCTCGTCGAACGCCGCGTAGGCCAACTCCGAAACGAAGGCGACCCGTGCGGCGCGCGAGGTCGGAGCTGCCCCGGGTAGGCTGCCCAGGTCGTCGGGCAGGAGCCGGTAGCGGTCTAACCCGGCCCGCTCCCACAGCACTCGGACGGCACCGGTCCAGCTCGACGCCGGCGGGAGCTCGCCGCCCTTGAGGGGGTTGGGGGCGAGGACGGTGGGTGGCGGCTCCGGCTCCTCGATCGGTCTTTCGGCCCCGTGTCGCCTGGCCCATCCCGCCCGGCGCCTCCGCCATGCCGCGTGACCCGTGCTCGGCACCTCGCGGATGAAGTCGCGGAGCGTCGGCAGCCGGGGCGCCGGGCCGGGGGGCTCGTAGCCCAGACTGGCGGCGACTTCGGTGTCGAAGAGCATGACGGGGGGCCGAATCCCCTGGTCGAGTACGCACCCCAGCGCGTGGGCAGCCTTCACGGCATCGCCAGCGGGGAGGAGCACGAGCTGGACGAGTCGTTCGAGGTCGTCACGGTACTGGGCGACGAACGACCACAGGTGGGCCAGAACCCGGTCGACCGGCGACCAGCCGGGGTGAGCCTCGACCGTGTTCACCGCGAGCGCATCGGCGTACGCCTTCTCCCAGGCCCCCTCCATCGCCGAGTAATCCCGCCAGTCGCCGCGGACCTCGTCGAGGTCGCGGCGGACGCTCGGCATCCAGCCCGCGGCCAGCGCCTCCAGGGCACCCCCGGCCCGGTCCAGCACGGCCAGGGACGCCCCCCCGGGAAGGCCGCCGACGACGACGTTGACGACGGCCCAGCAGAACTCGTTTACGGCCCCGCCGAGCTCGAAGGCGCACCGCCGAGCGAAGCTGGAATGGCTCATGAGGACACCCCGACCACGGCACCTGCCCCGAAACCACCCTTCCCGGGTCGGTTATCGGTCCGAATGGTACGAATATCCGTCCCTACCGGCCCGGATTATGACCGAAGTCATGGGGAAACGGAACGGCCTGGGACGGTTTCCGTCCCCTGCTTCCCAATCCGTCAGCACAAGCCGAGAGGACCGCATAGGCGGCCGGCCCGTGCCATGAGCCGCGTCATGCGGTCGGTAGGGCGTGATCACTACCGCAATGGCCTCGTCACACGACCCATGTACCCAACACTCCGCCCGGGCGTCGACAGGACGACCACCACTCCCTCGGGGCGAGGCGAGTTCGCGCCAGCCTCATAAGAGAGGCCGCACGATGCGGCCGTTGGCTTGAGGCGGGAAGTAGGACGGTAAAGGAGAATTCTCTTTGAACCGGCGAGGGGGCGCACGTGCAGCCACAAGTCTGTCCGCTTCACCCGGGTGTGGGCCGTCACGACGGAGGGGCGCGAGTCGTTTCGGGCACCCACGGCGACGCACCGCCGGCAGCAACCAGCAGTTCACTCTCGGCCGGGGAACCGCAATCCTCCCGTAGAGTGGCTCGCCCACGGCCGCACCAGACCGTCCGACCTCAAATCCGTCCCGGACTTCGGCGCGTGGCGCTCAACTCGCGCGACCGGGTGTACGTCCGCCGGAAGGACCTCAGCGGGATCGCCCCGGCGCACCGGCCGGCCTTTCAGACGAAGTTGGAGTTGGCCGTCGGGCTGATGCGGTGGGCGGTGACGTGGCTGGGATTCCTGGGCAAGCCACTCTGGGTGGTGGCCGACAGGGCGTACACCCAGGCGCCGTTCCTCAAGCCCATGCGGTCCGTCGGGGTGACGGTCATCAGCCGCCTCCGCCGGGACTCGAACCTACGGACCGTCCCGACGGCCCGGTCGGGGCGGCGGGGCCGGCCCCGGACCTACGGCGTGGACCGGATCGACCTGGCCAAGCGGGGAGGGCAGCGGCGCAGGTGGACGACCGGGACGTTCACCCCGTACGGCAAGCCGGCGGTGAAGACGTACAAGGCGTTTGTGGCGACGTGGCGACCGGCCGGGGGTGCCATCCGGGTCGTGTTGGTAAACGAGGCCAAGGGGTGGGTGGCGTTCTTCTGCTCCGACCCGGCCGCCGAGGTGGCCGGCATCCTCGGGAACGTGGCAGGGCGGTTCAGCCTGGAGATCACCTTCCGCGACGTGAAGGTAGTCATCGGCGCGGGTCAGCAACAGGTCCGGTTAGTGGCGGGCAATGTCGGAGTGTTCCACCTGTGCGCGTGGACGCTCACGATGACCGAAGCGTGGGCCTGGGGGCGGGCCGCGGACGACCTGGTCGGGCACCGGGGCGCGTCCTCGTGGGACGCCCAGGCACGGCGCCCCAGTCACGCCGACAAGCGGCGGGCGTGGCGGTGGGAATTGCTGGGGAATGAAATCCGGACGATCCTACGTGCCGTGCTGACCGAAGCGGAACTTCGGGCTGCCGAGGAACGCCTGCTGAACCTCGCCGCGTGATCGTGGGGACGTCGCGGAAAGAGCAGGCCCCATCACCACCCCGAAAATCGGAGTGGCTTACGCGGGAGTGTCGTCGCGTGGTCGACGACGCTGCGGCGGCAGACGGCCGTCGGCTCTTGCCAAGCCGGCCGAGGTCGTATGCCTCGTCCGAGTGACGTGTCCCTGGAGAGACGCGGCCCCTACGCAGAGTGACGTCGCGGGCGGCTGGCACGGCATCGTCGGGGGAGAACATCGGGTGCGAGCTCGTCCCGTCAAGTGGCACTTCTCAAAACCGGTTTTGAGAATGATTTTGCTGCGTCGGGGGTGTGAGCATCGCACGTCCGCGAAGGGCCGACTTCTGCTCATGCTGAGAAAGCGTCGAGGGTCTAAGGCGCCCTCACCCGGGCGGCCGGAACAGAACCCCCTGCCACACGCCGACGATGTCCGCATAGCGGATGAGGGGATGCATGGGCTCCGTTCGCGCGGTGGCTCGCCCCAGGCGGCGCTCGTGGTGCCGAATCTCGCCGCCCGGGAGGTGAGTGTAAACGTGCTCGACGACCTGCTCCTGCCTCGGTGGTGCCGGAAACTCCGCCTCCAGCCGCTCGGGAGCCTCGACGCCATCAGCCCGATAGTACATGACCCACGCCAACCGCGGGGGAGTGGTGCCCGCCCCACGAATCACGCAGAGGGTGTTCTGGAGTCGCGCCTCGGCCGGAAACCGCGCCGGGTCGGCCTCGACGAGCAGGTGGTCGCCAGCCAGGAGCCCCGCCCGCGGCTGGCGTACGACCGGGTCGCCGGCCGCCAGGGAGAGCCAGTACGCCGTCGGGGTGGGGGCGACGCACGGGACCACCAGCCAGCCTCCGGTGATCAGCGCCTGGTGACGCGCCGGCGGGCCGGGCAGGGGGACGGTCGTCACCGGCAGGCCGCGTGCCGCGTCGAAGGTGTCGGTGGGGAAGGGCTGCCCGGCGCCGGCTTGCAGCCACCCGGGATCGACGCCCAACCGGCTGACGATCGCATCCCGCAGGCGGGGGCCTGGAGGCTTGCCAGCGACGACGTTGGCGATCGCCGTGTGCGAAAATCCGATGGCCCGCCCGAGGGCCGAGCGGCTGCCGGCGAACTTGGCCTCGACGAGCCACCGCACGCGGCCGGCGAGCGTAGCCCACGCCTGCCCATTCGACCTGCTCATGGACCCCTCAAGGGCTGTTGCAACTAGTTTCAGTTAGTGTAAACTACATCCACACTGCGAGACGGCCCAAGGCGAATCTGAAATGGCACCACACCCGCGCCCCACCGGCATCACCCAGGTCTTTATTGCCCCCTTTCCCGGCCTTGTCGGGCAGGGGAGGACGCCGCTGGAGCGCAAGCGACGCGCGATCTGGGCGAACCGCGAGCGTAACCGGTGGGTCGCTGGCCTGGCACGCGGTCTCGCGGCGGCTCCGCGCAAAACGCTCCGCGGGCTCGGCCTGTCGCCGCGAACCGTACACCTGCCCGTCCGTACCCGGCAGCGTGTCGTGGTGCTGGCCGAGACGGCCGAACACGCACGAAACCTGGAAGATCACCTACCGCTTTGGGACGCTCTGGACGCCGCACCGGTGACCAGCCCGGAGGCCGGGTGGGCGGCCGCGCCGGACGAGGCCGAGCCCCCGCCGCCGGGTCGCATCGCCACGCTGGTGTATGCCGCGCGCTACGGAATCGGATGTGACGTTCTCGTGCGCGCGACGGCGGGGACTGGCCCCCTCGACTGGGCTTCGATCCGCGCCGTGGGCTTTCGCGTCGGGACGCGGCCGGCACTGGTTGTCGACGTGGCGGACCAGGCCGGGGAGCGCGAGAGCACGGACGCGGAGGTGCGCCGGCGCGAGTATTTCCAGCACGGGCTACAACTCCTGCGGCCCCGCGCAGATCAGGGAACCACGTGAAGCAATCCCTCCGTCCGCGGCCCCCAGTACTGCTCTGGCAATACGCGGCGGAGGTGGGGAGCGTGCGGGTAAACGCCACACGCCCCAGCGGTGCGGGGATAACTCCCCACACCCCGCAGGCCGGACGAGCGCACGCGTCCGGGGCCAGTGACCGCGGCGAGACACGATTTCGTCGCCGTCCTGATCAGCCACCCAGGGACACCGGGCGTAAGCCTCACCACCATGAGAGCGGCCACGATCCCGAGGGAGAGGGGGAACCGGAGAACTCATTCCCAACCGGAGGGGTGAGGGGATGCAACCCGAATGTGGTTTCGTCTCCCGGGTTCCTTTGTCAGGGCTCCGCCACTGCCTGCCCCCGTCTGACTACCAGACGCCGTTGGGCCGGGAGGCCGGTACACCTCCCAGCCCCTTTCTGTATTCCCCCGGAGGAGGGCGTATGTCGACCGAGGGGTATCGGCCGAATCAGACCGCCAGGGCCGTTCCGCCCGGCGAGCGAGACGTGAAGTGGGTACTCCGGCACCGGGGGGCGCCCTCCGATTTCATGAACCGCTACCGCGCCTGGGCGCGGCAGGCGGCGGCCCGAAACCTCGCCGGCCTGCGGGACGCGGCGCCGGCCCTGATGCGCGTCATCTCCGACGAGCGCACCCTGTTCACGGCACTCCGACACCTTGTGGCCGAGGGGAGTCATTCGCCCGGCCCGGACGGGCTACGGTACGAAGACATCGCCAGCGTGGGTGAGTGGTCGTGGTGCCGGACGCTCCGCGACGAGATCCGCGCCGGCGAGTACGCCCCCGGCGAGGAGCAGGTCCGGCGGATTCCGAAAGGTCCGGGACGCGGGTTCCGCGAACTGTCGATTCTGAACGTTGAGGATCGAATTGTTCACCGCGCCGTCGTCGAGGTTCTACTTCCGCTTCTTGACCCGCTCTTCGTCCCGTACTCATTCGGCTACCGCCCGCGCAAGGGACCACTTCGCGCGCTGGCGACGGCAGAGCGGCTGTACCGTGATCGTGGGTTGGGCGTCTGGGTAGCCGCCGACGTACGAGACGCGTTTCCGAGTGTGCCCGTCGGGCGATTGCTCGGCGTTCTGCGGCGGTACTGCCCGGACGACGCGCTGCTTGGCTTCTTGGAGCTCGTGATCGGGCGGGACGGGGCGCCCGGCCTGCGGCAGGGGAGCCCGTTATCGCCGCTATGCCTCAACCTCTATGCTCACCACGTCCTCGACCGGGTGTGGGGGCAGCAGTATCCTTCGGTTCCGCTTCTCAGATTCGCGGACGACCTCTTGCTGTTGTGTCGGACGCCAGGCGAGGCGCGCGACGCCTACGCGAATGTCGTGTCACTCCTACGACCGGCGGGGTTCGTGCTCAAGGAGTGCGAAGAGGAGGCGATTCGGGACGTGGGGGCCGGGGAGGCGGTGACCTGGATGGGATTCGGCATCGGCGGGGCGGCGGACGGGCTCCGGTACACGGTCACCGCGGACGCGTGGGCCAGCCTGGCCGACGCTTTCGCCGCCGCGCACGGCAAGCCGAACTCGCCCCTGGCCGCGAACGCCGCGCTGGTCGGATGGGTGCACGATAAGGCGCCGTGCTACCCCACCGTCGATGTGGGCCGGGCCTACACGCGCATCGCGCGGTTGGCCGATGACCAGAGCTTTGAGGAGATCCCGGACGAACCGGAGGTCGCCGAGAAGTGGCAGCTCGCGCACGCCCGCTGGTGCAAACTGCGGGCAAAGGTGGGGGCGGCTGGTGACGCGGAATGAACTGGCAAAGAGGCGTGCCAGCCAGCGGCTCGTGTTCACCGCGATTTTCTGAGAAGCCAGCGTTCGCGCCGCGTGTGCCCCACGGGCTGAATCTCTCAGGCGCTTGCGGCTCGGTCCGAAGCTTCGGAGTTCTCGGCGGACGAGCCGTATGAGGTTAGGAGAGCAGTCTCGGCCCCAAAGTACCGCGTACCTACCGGTCGCCGGTGACCAGAACCCTAGCTACGGAAAGGCCGGATATGGTTGGTGAGCAACTTCTTCACTTCGACCTCGCTCTGGGCGGGTATGTAGCGGGTCAAATCCGCCCCGCGCTTGAATGCCTACCGACACGCCCGTTCCGCCCCCTCCCCGCGCTGAACTACAGAGAATCCCAGCAAATGACTTTGTCGCAGTGGTTGGGACGTGGGGTGGCGGTGCTTCCGCCCTCTCTCTCCGACCACCTCTGGGCGGGCGCGTCCGGCAATGCCACACCGGTTCACCTCAGCGACAACGCACTCGGCGCGCTTGAACTGCTCGCGGAAGACCCACCGATGCGTGCCGAAAGCGAGTGTTACTGGGAGGCGACTCCGGCCGTACACCTGTCGGCGGCCAAGTGCGTCCCGGAGATCCGAGAAGCCTTGACTCGATGCACGGCCGAGGAGTGGGCCGAGGCGTCGTCCGGGTTCGGCGCGCGACTGAGTGCGGACGGGCTGCCGCTCGCCAGCGGCATCGGGATCATCCGGCAGTGGCTCCGGTATACCCGTGGACTCCGCAGCGCGATCTGTGGGACGGCACACTCGCTCCGCCCGGGACTCGACCTACCGGCCCCCGCCCAGTCGACGCCCGATCAGACGTCGAGACGTCGCGGGGCGCCGAGGCGACGAGGTGGCGTCGCAGAGAGGGATGCCGCCGCATCGCCGTCGGGGATGCTCACCCCGGCCGCCGTCTCGAAGCGGTTCGCGGTCAGTCTGTCTCTGGTGTACGCGGCCTGTCGGTCGGGAGCGCTCGCCCACTATCGCGTACCGGCGCGGGCGGACAAACGCGGAAAATATCTAATGCATGAGCGTGACGTGACGGCCTGGCTCGAATCCCTTCGGGTCGAAACGAGTACGCCTACCCCTTCGTCTTCGGCTCCGGCTTCTTCGGGTTCACAGGCAGAGCCCTTTTGCGAGTTGAACGCGGCAAAGCTTGCGAAGGCATGGAAGCCCCGTTGATCTTGTTCACGGCATCCTTCAGGTGCTGGAGGTGGCCGGATAGATGGACGTACACTTTTGAGATCATCTCCTGCGACGTGTGCCCCATTAACTCGGCCAGCGTCTGGCCGTCCACCCCGGATAGGATCGCCCGGGTGCCGAACCCGTGGCGGCACAGGTAGGCAGTTACGTCTTTGGACATCCCGAGCTTGGCCCTGATCCGGGCAACCTGCTGACGGAGGGCGTCCATCGTCCACGGCTGCCCCTCAGTGTTGAGGAACACGTGGTCGGTCTGCCGTTCCGCACGCAACCGTTCCATCAACTCGACCAGTTCTTTCGCTAGGACGACGACGCGGGGTTTCCCGGTCTTCTTCCCCGTCTTGTGCTCGGGGAGTGTCCAGAGGTCCTCCCCGACCTTGTCCCACGTCAGCTCGCGGACCTCCTTCGGGCGGGCGCCGCTCAGGTACAGCGCCAGCAGCAGGTCGCGGAGCGGGCCGCCAGCGTTCCCGTAGAGTTGCCAGAACTCGGCGTCGGTGATCGCTCGCTGCCGGGGTTTGGGCTTTGGCCGCTTCATCCCGGCGAGGGGGTTTTCCGGGATGATCTTCTGCTCGGCCGCCCACGAGAACACCCGGAACGCCGCCTTGCGGGCGTTGTACACCGTCGTGTCGCCCCACGCTTTCTCGTTCCGTTCCCGCTTCCGCTCCGGGTCCACCCGGTCATCGATCATCCGCTGGACGTGCAGCGGCTTGATCTCCCGGGCCGGCACCTGGCCGCACGCCTCGGCAAAAATCTGGAGGTAGTACCTGTTCATCCGGTGGGTGTCGGCGGCGAAGTGCAGTCGAGAGTGGCGGAGAAACGCCTCGACCAGGTCGGCGGTGCGGCTCCCGACGTCTTCGGGGGCCATGCGGCGAAGCTTCCGCAGCTCGACGAACTTCTCCTCGGCGAGGATTCGATGACGCTCGTCCTTCGGCCCCTCGACGAGCTTCTCCTGCTTACCGCCGATCTCGACCATCCACCAGCCGGTCTGCTTGCGATGCCAAGGGCGTGCGGGGCGGGCCATCGGGCACCTCGGGGCGTGCAGGGAACGTGCAGGGAATCTATCCGAAGTGTACCGTTCCCTGCACTTTGTGTGATATAGACCACCGTTTTTCCTAGTACAATTCACCACGACCGTCGGCCTCCGGAGCCGAAGGTTACAGGTTCAACTCCTGTCGGGCATACTCTGCTTGACTGTCCTCGATCGTCCTCAACCCCTGCCAAACGCAGGGGTTGAGTTGTTTTGTGCCGGACCACGCCGTCGGGCTGTGTCTTCTCGTTTGCCCCCGATTCCCCCCGCCCGCTACCGCTCGCTGCTGCTCCCGTTGCTGCTCCCGAAGCCGGGGTGTTGTCTGTCCCGGTCGCGCGTAGTGCGGCCGGTTCAGTGCCCGCAGGGGCGTGGGTCGGCAGGCTCAATTTGGCGACCGCGGCCGCCGTGTCCCGGATGCCGACGTGGGCGTACCGGTCCATCGTGAGCGTGATGGTCGAGTGCCGGGCGAGCTCCTTCGCGTCCTTCGGCGCCACGCCCGCGCGAACCAGTTCGGTAATGAACGTGTGCCGCAGGGCGTGGAAATCGGCCACGCGGCCGTTCCGGTCGCGGTAGCACAGGAAGTCCGACCGCTCGCGCTCGACCCGCTCCTCGGCGGTCACGACCTCAGAGAGCCAAGCCGCACGAGCGACTTCGAGGTCACGGCGGATCATGTCCACGGCCTCGGTGTGCTTCGCCCACTTCCCCGGCCACACGGGCGCCCCGGCCGTCTTCCCGGACAGCCAGTCCCGCAGTTCGGGGATGAGGGCCGGGTGAAGCGGGACCGTATCCCGGCGGCGGTGCTTCGAGTACGCGGCCTCGACCACGACGGCCGGCGGGTCGCCCGCCAGCTCGAACGACCCGGGCGTCAGGCTGGACAGCTCGCCCGACCGCAGCCCCGTCGCGCCGCCGACGAGGTACAACATGCGCCGGTCCGGCCCGGCCATTCTGCGGTACACCTTTCCGTGCCGGGCGGCGTCGAGGACGCGGACGTACTCCTCCTGGGAGAGCGGCCGGCGCTCGTGCCGGACGTCCACGTCCTCGTTCACCTTCGGGATGTGCCGGAACGGGTTCTCGGGGGCGCGGCGGGCCTTCACCAGCCAGTTCCCGAACGCGACCAGCGACTTCCGGTAGTGGTTGCTGGTCGCCGGCCCGAACCCGCCGTCCGCCTTCGGCAGCCCACGCCGCTCGGCCAGCCAGCGCTCCGCCGGGGTCGCGTCCAGGTCTTTCAGGGTGACGAACCCGACGGCCCCGAACACGATCTCGCACCGGCGCGCGGCCTGGGCGGCTTCCTTCCCGGTCGCGCCCTTGTCGAGGACGTGCCGCTCGTACTCCGCGAGCAGGTCACCCAGCGGGCGCTTCCGGTGGTCGGCGTAGTCGTCGCGGAGGCCGGCCTTCTCGTTCTCGATCCGCTTGAGCAGGTCGGCCAGCATCATCGCAGCAGCCTCCCGGTTCGGGGAGAACCGGACCCGCTTGCGGGTGCCGTCCCCGTGCCGCACGTCCGCCGCCCACTTGGCGGCCGGCTTGAGGTAGTTGGCGCCGTCCGCGCTGAGCGGGTACAGCACCGCCTTCCCCTTCTCCCGGACGCGGACGTGGGGCTTGCCGTCCTTCTCGACGACCTCGGCGCCGGCGGGGAGCGGGTACGGGCGGGTGGGCTTGAACAGCGTCGCCATTGCAAGGAGCCTTTCGCGGACCGGCGGGGCCGGTTGGGGTTGGAGGAGTATACCCGGCGGCCGCGGTGGCGCCAGGGTGGTTGCGGTCAGCGCGCGAACAACTCAAGCAGGTCCGCCCAGGCGCCGGCGGGGACTCGGTCCCAGCGCCGGTCGCCCGCGACGGCCAACAGGGTGATCCCGTCGGGGATTGGCTCGGCCGGGTCGATCTCACGCGGGGCGGCCGTCCGGCGGTCCGACCCGCACCCGTACCACGGCCGCCCGGCGAGCGCCGCCCGGACGCCGGTGTGGAGCACCCGGAGCCGGCGCGTCAGCCCGGCCGGGGGATCGAGCTCGAACTCCAGCGCCCCGTCCTCGACCACCGGCCGGTACGCGGCCACGGCGGCGAGGAGGTCGGCGGCGGTCGCCGGGGTGGCGGTGGTCGTCACGGCTCACCCCCTCGACTCGTGCGGGGTGTCGTCGTTGGCGAACCGCGGCCGCGGGCGGGCCGGCGCGGGCTCGCCCCCGGCGGGCCGGGCCGGATGATCCCCACCATGCCCACCATCGCCACCGGCCGGGGCGGGCGCCGGGTGGGGATGGTGGGCACGGTGGACATGGTCCCGCCCGGCCCGGCCCGTCACGTCGCGCACCACCCACCGGTTCGCGCCGTGCGGGGCGTCCGACTTGTCCAGCATCCGCCCGCCGAAGTTCCGCCGGGCGAAGTGCCGGAACCGGTAGCCGAGTGTCCGCCCGCACAGCTTCCCGCACAGGTCCTCGACCGACGCCCGCAGGGTCGCCACCCACTCCGGCGGCGACTCCTTCTCCGCCGCCTTGAGCCGGGTGACGAGGTCGGCCGTCGTCAGCCCCCGACCGGTGTCGTCCAGCCGCGCCAGCCCGTCGAGGATGTCCCCCATCGCGGCCGCGTCCCGGTCGGCCGTCGTCTGGAGCGCCATTCGGGTTTCCCCGGGGTCGGGCAGGCCGGCGTACACCACCGCCTCCCGCACCACCGACGACCACCCCTCGAAGCTCCCCCACGGCCGCAGCCCGTGCGTCGGCCGCCCCCCCAACACCCACCCGCGGAGGATCGTCAGCGCCGCCGACAGCAGCCGACCCCGCGACCGGCGGACGTGCCCCCGGAGGTCGGCGTGCCGGAACCCCGCCTTCATCTCGGGCCGTTCGTCGGCCGACTCCAGCCGGGCGTGGCACACCCGCCGGGACGTGTCGGCCCCGAGTTGGACGTTGTTCCCGGTCCCGAACCAGACGACGTGCAGCGGGCCGTCGTACACCCGGTTCCCGCCCAGTACCCGGTCCTTCCACCGGTCGGTCGTCAGCGCCGCGTCGAGGATGTCGTTCCCGACCGCCCCGGCCAGGTTGTCCAGCAGCACCAGCCGCTCCCCCTCCATCGCCAGCGTGGTGATCTTCTTCCGCAGCTCCTCCCGGTCGTTCGTGTAGCTCATCACCGGGAACCGCCGGCCGGTGACGGTCAGCGCCACCACGTCGGCGAGCAGCCCCTTGCCGACCCCGCGGACGTTCCCGTCGATGAGGAACAGCGGGGCCGGGCCGTCGAACAGGAACCACGCCAGCGGGGTGAGCAGCCCGGCCACCAGCGCCGCCCGGTGGGCCGGCGTCTCGAACGGGAAGTCGGCCAGCGGTTCGAGCAGCGCCGCGACCGCGGCCGCCACGTCGGCGCGGGTCGGGGCGTCGGGCACGGCGACCGCCAGGTCGGGTGGGACGCACGCGAGGAGCCGCACGTCGCGGTGGTAGCCGTTGGCGGTGAGCAGCCCGCCCGACGGGAGGAGGACCGGGTGGGTGACGAGCGCGTCGAGGCGGCGGACGGCGGGCCAGTCGCCGCGAGCGTGGACGGCCCCGACGCACCAGTCCGGGGGGTGGGCCGGGACGAGTTCGGCGTTCTCCCCGGAGCCGCGCCACTGCCGCCACCAGGCCGCCCGGGTGAGCCGCTCGCGGAGGAGCGGGCGGGCCAGCTCGCGGACGACCGGGGCACCGACCGGGCGGCGGACGGCGGCGTCGGGGTCCGGCTCGGCCGGCTCGGCGAGGACGTGGACGAGGAACCCGCCGCGCTGGTACACGTCTTCCTCGGCGCCCAGCGCCGCCGTCGCCTCGGCGTTGACCCGGTACTCGTCGGTGCCGATGACGATCTCCGGCGGCGACCCGCCGGACCCGTCCCCGGCCGGTGGCGCGGGCGGTTCGATCACGACGGCCGCGGCGGAGAGGCGGTTGTCCAGTTCGGCGCCGCGGTCCGGCCACGGGGTTTCGCCGCGGGCCGGCGCGGTCAGCCAGTCGCGCACGTCCTTGGCGCCGGCCGGGGGGAGCACCCACCGGACCGGTCGCCCGAGCCGGCCGGCGAGCCCGCGGGCGACGGACTCGGCCCCGGTGCGGCCGGGCCAGTCGCCGCTGTCCTTCCGGTCGTTCTCGCCGACCACGACGACTGGGCGGCCGGCGTCCAGGTCGCCAAGCAGGGCGGCGAGGTGCGCCACCCCGCCGGTGTTGGACGGGCGGCCGACGGCGGCCAGCCCGGTGGCGGTCAGGGCGAGCGCGTCGGTCGGCCCCTCGACGACGTACACCGGGCCGGGCCGCTCCCGCCACCCGGCCGGCAGGGTCAGCCCGCGCTTCCCGCCGGGGCGCATCTTCTTCGTGCCGTCGACGAATCGCCGGTTCAGGCCGACGACCGTCCCGGCCGCGTCCGTCTCCGGGAAGACGAAGCACGGCCCTGTGGCGGCGTCGTGGAGGAACCCGACGAGCGGCAGCGCGGCCAGCGATTCGGTCGGCAGGCCGAGCCCGGCGGCCAGTTTCTCGCGCAGGGCCGGGGTGAGGGCCGCCGCGCGCCGCCGGGCCTCGGCCGACCAGTCCGTCGGGTTCTTCTGTCCCGCCCGGGGGCGTGCGGGCTCCGAGCGCGGCGCCGGCCGGGTCAGGCGGTGCAGCCAGCCGGCGTCGCCGGTGCGCTGCGGACTCTCGACACGGGCACAAATGGCGACAGAGCCGTCGGGGGCGGCGAGGCACCAGTCGGGCTTCTTGCAGACCGGACACGGGTTCGCCGCCGTGACGCGGGGCATGGGGTCGCGGGCGTCGCTACCGGGCTTGCGATCCGGTCCGATGGGATTTACGCTATCCATCAATTGCTCCGATCACGACGGGCCGGGGGGTGCTTGCCAGGGCACCCGGCCCGTCGTGTACTTGTGGGGATGAATGTCGGGGTCACTTCGCCCGGCGAGTCCGGCGGGCGGTCACAAGGGCTTGCCAGATCGGGGTCCAGGTCGCGCGGTTCGGGCATCCGTGGTCGATCCACACCGCGAGCTCCCGGCGGGACCACAAGACGGCGCCGCCGAGCTTGACCGGCTCGGGTGTGAGCCCGGCGGCCGTCAGCCGGTCCCACGTCGAGAGGCCGACCGCGCTGTACTCGGCGGCGGCCTCGCGGCGGAACAGGCCGGGGAGGAGTGCCCGCCGGCGCGGCCGGGGCGCGAGCGGCGTGGTGAGGAGGTCAGCCGACATGGGGCACCCCCTTCCCGCGGGCGGAGGCGCCGAGGTCGGCCGCGAAGCGGACGCGGATGCCGAGCTCGGCCAGCCAGTCCCGGGCGAGCGCCTCCAGCATCCGGTCGCCGGCCTTCCGGGCGGCGAGGAGTGTTACGAACAGGAACGGCGGGTCGGACGGGCGGGGGCCGGTCGGGTCGGGGGCGGGGGTCTGGTGCATGTCACGCACCTCCTTTCAACCGCCCCGCGGTCAGTCGGAATCCGGTTCCGACCGTCAACGCGGAACGGGCCGGCCTCCCCCTGGGAAACCGGCCCGTTCGTGAATCTGGAATTTCTTCCCGGCGGTCGGAATCGGGCGCCGGCCGGTCGGAATCAGGTCCGGCCGTTCCGCCGCCGGTCCTTCCGCTCCCCCGTCCGGGCCACCCGGTCCGCGTCCCGGAGTTTGCGGGCCTGCATCGCCCGCTTCCACGCGGCCGTCCCCTTGACCGTCCCCTCGCTACACCCCAACCGATCCGCCCACACGCGGGCTGTCCAGTCACACCGGGCGGCGTCCTCCGAGATCATCTTGAGCATCTGGGCTTCGATGTGCTTCCCCCGCCCCTTCTTCGTGTTGGTCGCGGCGGTGGCGGCCGCCGACCCCGCCCCGCTCGTGTTCGCCGGCGCGGCGGCTCCGGGGTCGCTCGTGGGAAGTGCGTCAAGCGCGGCCCGGATCGCCTGTCGGAGATCCCGGACCGGCGCCTCGTCGGGCGTGTGGTTCTTCACCCGCTCGCGGTGCTCGGCCTCGGTAATGCCGTCGGTGTCGTCCCAGACCACGCCCCCCGACAGGCGCGCCAGCCGGTCCACGACGCCGGCCAGAGTATCGCGGGCGGGGGCGGAGAGGGCGCTGCTCCGGCGGACCAGTTCCGCCAGTGCGGCGTTGTCCCGCACGCCCCCGAACACGGCCCGCACCGCCCCGTCGCCGGCCTGCACCAGCGTGCGGCGGACCGGGTCGGCCTCGCAGGCGGTGAGCAGGTCCGCCAGTGCGCCTCGGAGCGCCTCGACGCCAGCGCGGGTCACGACCGCGGTCCCGGCGCGCCGCCGCTGCTCCTCGGCGAGCAGCTGGCCGAGGAGCGCCCGCACCTGACCTGCGTACGCCTCGCACGGGGCGTCCGACGGCGGGGGGCGGTCGGTTCGGCCGGTGAACTGGTGCACGTCCGGGACGTGGCCGAGAAGGTGGGGGGTGTGCGCCTGGGTGAGGTTGTGCAGCTCGCACAGCTCGTTCAACGAGCGGAGCAGTTGCCGGGAACTGCCCGCGCTCATCTGTTCCTCGTGTTCGAGGATGCCGCGCTGGAGCCGGATGACGTCCGGCGGGTGCTCCCGCGCGACGAAGTCGTGCAAATCCTCCCGCTCCTTACCTAGTCGGGCGGCATCCCCCTCCGCGAGCCCGAGCGCGAACTGCAACTCGTCCCATCGCGGGCGGGCAGACCACAACCGGGCGAGTTCGAGGAGCCGGGGGAACGGGTCGCCGGAAGTTGGCGCGTGGGCGTGCGGTGAGGACATGGGTGGTGTTTATGGTGTCGGGCCGGTCGGCCGGGGCAAGTGGTGAACACATCGCCCTCCCTGGCCGACCACGTCGAGCCGGCTGCGGGCCAGGCAGGCGGCTAGCCACCGGCATTCTCCTGGACCGGCGTCACCACCGGGAGGTCAGTAGGGGGCGTCTGTGGTCGGGATCGACGAGGGAACGGGCATCCGGGCGCCGTCGATGCCGATGGATTTCGGCTGCACGGAACCCCTGGCAGTTGCCGTGACTCGCAGAGGTTGGGTAGGATGCAGCACAGCATTGGACGATTCAAACCGTGGATCGAGGGTCGATCCCCCGGCTCGCGATAAGCGCTGCCACTGTTGGGGCCGCTTCGCGTGGCGACGCACCTGGAACGGCTCGAAGACGAGCTCGTCCACCAACCCGATGGCGTTGTCGTCGACGCCCCCGGCGGCCTGGTCCCTTCCGCCTGTCGGAGCCATTGAGATGCCTCAGCCATCGTTTGAACTGCCGGTGAAGATGTACCGGAACATCCTCATCTGGCCCCTACTGCTCCGCGGGAACCCTGCTGGTGACGAACTGCCCTTGCTCGCACGCTGGTCGGACGTGTTCCGGAAAGTCGGCTGGGTGCCGAACGACTCCTCGAAGTTGGAGCGGGACGGACGGACGATCTGGCGGGTGCCGGCCGGCAACCCGTATGAAGAGGTGGTTTACTTCCACCCGTTCGTCCGGGACTTTCTCTACGGCGACGGGAAAACCGACCCCAACGATCACGCCATACACCACCTGCGGCACCCCACGGCCGCCACGGTGAAGGTGACATTCACGTCGTTCCGCTTCTCCCAGCGTGAAGAGGACGTGACGCTTCGGCTGACTGTAGACCGGGTCGACCTCTACCTCTGCAAGCCGAATGTCGCCTTGTTCGTGGTGGAGGTGAGCCGACCGACCCACGACGCCGCCCCCGACCGGCCCGTCACACTCGGCCAGATCCTCGACTTCCAGGACCAGTTCCGCCGCATCTACCCGCCATTCTGGTACGACACGAAGGACAACGGCGACCGGGCAACGCAACCCGGGTTGTGTGTGAAGGCGGTGGACTGGTTCGCCGAGCGCGGAGCGGAGCCGCTCCTGGCGCACGACTGCACTGCTCCGGCTGCAACGTTCAAGGAGTTCACGGCCGACGGCGCGGAACCTCCCGTCTTCGCCCACTGGCGGTACTTCTTCGGAACGGTCCGCCCGCTCCGCACACGCCACGACATCGACGCCGGTACTCTGTGCTACCAGCAGATCATGGACGAGCGAATCCCGGCTCTCAGCTTTGTGGGGGTTGACGACACGAGCCAGATCACGCCCGGAGACTATGACCGACTCACCTTCTTCGACGCCGCCGGCACCGACGACTTCCCTTACGATTCTGGCTTCCTCGGCAACACCCGCGACCGCTTCACCTACGACCGGTTCGCTCACTACGGCACCCGCTACCTGTTCAGCGGGTACGGCTTTTCCGTCGTCGGTAATGTCGGCAAGGTCGATGGTTACTCCTTCTTCCGCGACGTTCTGGAGAACCACTTCCGCCACCATTACTTCAAACTTGGGCTGCTCGCCCATTACCTACGGGCCAGTCTGCTCGGGTTCGCGGATGAGTTGTCTGAGGCGACCAAGGCGCTCCGCGGCCAGGGGGACGCTCAGGCCGAAATGGCGAACACACAGTTCAGAAAGCAGGTAGAGGAGATCCAGAACCGGTTTCTCAAGTTTCGTAGCCGGTCGTGGTTCCCGGAGGTGTCGAACCAGCAGCAGGGGGGAGAGCTACACCAGAAGTGGTTTGCCCAACTGAACATCGACACCCTCTTCCGCCAAGTGGACGAGACGAGCGACCAGTTGCACGCCATTCTGGCCGAGTCCGAGTCCCGACAGCTCAGCCGGTCACAAGCCAAACTGGCCGACGAGCAGCACAAACTCGCCCTCGTGGCGTATTACGGCCTCGGACTGTCGATCGTTGGTTCGGCGATGAGCGCGGTGTTCGGCTGGGCGGCCCTCTTCGTGGGCGACGCAAAGGCGGACGGGGCTCTGAACTGGGCACCGCTGCTCTGGCTGATGCTCGGCGTGTTGGTCGGGTTCGGCGGTTGGCTCTGGCTGAAAAGGCGGGTTCCCCCGCTGAACGCCAAGACTGGTTCTACGCCGGCGAACTCACAGTGATGGTGCAACACTCTCGCCGGGTCAGCGGGCCGGGAGTCACCGGAGCGCGGGCCGCACGGCCACCCCTCCCGGCGGAGTGAAGTCGATTACTGGTCGGACGGCGGGCCTATTGTTGAGGCGCCAGGCCGACCCAGCACAGTGGGTTGAGGCGCGGAGGCTATCGGGCGGCAGGTTGATCCGCCCCGGCCGAAATGCCAGACCCCGGACAGCCACCCAAGACGTGGACAGGACCACAGTATGTGGTTAGGATAACGTCAATGATCATCCCGGATTCGCCAGAACTCCTGATTGCAGTTCGAGTTGACGCGGTTGCTGGCCACATAACTGACCGGATGACCAGAAGTGACTGACCCCCGATTCGGCGGGAATGGAAACATTGCACCCAGATCACCTTCACCCCGCTATCGGAAGTGACTGACCCCCGATTCGGCGGGAATGGAAACAAGAAGAATCGGACAGGGATTAGGCGGGTGCCTTCTCCCGAAGTGACTGACCCCCGATTCGGCGGGAATGGAAACCCAGCCGGAGCCCGCGGTGGGCCATCAACACGGAAGTGACTGACCCCCGATTCGGCGGGAATGGAAACCTTGGCGAACGCAAACCGTGTCATGCCCCCGCGAAGTAACTGACCCCCGATTCCGCGGGAATGGAAACGGAAGCTGACCATCACTTTCGGACGGCCGTGAAGTGACTGACCCCCGATTCCGCGGGAATGGAAACGATCCCGATACGGATCTTGCCGCGGTCGATGTCCAGAAGTGACTGACCCCCGATTCGGCGGGAATGGAAACTTGACCTCAGAACTTACAAACACACGCACCCCCGGAAGTGACTGACCCCCGATTCGGCGGGAATGGAAACGTGTAGACCTTCTTCGCATTGACATCGTACGAAGTGACTGACCCCCGATTCGGCGGGAATGGAAACCGCGCTAGCCTGAGAAAATCAAGCAAACACGAAGTGACTGACCCCCGATTCGGCGGGAATGGAAACCTGGTGGCCAGCATCCAGCGTGGCGGCCTCCGGAAGTGACTGACCCCCGATTCGGCGGGAATGGAAACCTGGCGCGCCCCTCCTGCGGCGGCCCCTTCAGCGAAGTGATTGACCCCCGATTCGGCGGGAATGGAAACATGTACCGTGTGTCGTCGTAACCGCAGGTCGGAGCGAAGTGACTGACCCCCGATTCGGCGGGAATGGAAACGCGGGATCGTAGCCTGGTCGTGGTGTTCCGGCCCCGAAGTGACTGACCCCCGATTCGGCGGGAATGGAAACCTCGTGTCAGGTGTCCCGTCCGCGTCACCAGAAGTGAACGACCCCCGATTCGGCGGGAACGGAGACGGCGGGGGTTCTGAGCCGCCGTTTTCGCTTGCATGTCGTACGACCGCGTGGTGAACTGAGCGCACCCCGCGGGTTCTTGTGATGGACGCCGAGACACCGTTCTTCCGGGTCCGTTGGACGCTTCGCGCCCGCGCTGCTTGCCACCTCCACACCCACCAGCACGCCATCCTCTACGCGGTACTCTGCGACGCCGCCCGCGGCGACGCCGGCGGCGAACATCCGCACATGCCCGACGGCCTCCTCCTCGACGCCCCCGAGGTTGGCCGCATCAGCCTCGACCCGGGCGACGAGTTCGCGTTCGGGGCGACCCTGCTCGACGCCGAACCGGGGCAGGCCACGCGGCGGCTTCACGCTGTCAGCCGGGGGCTAGCCCGACTCGGCGCGACCGTCCCGAAGAAGCCCGTCGCCCTCGGTGGCAACTTCGACCTGGTGAACGTCGAAGACCTGGTCGCCGGGCGGGCGGTCGCACCCGGCGAGGCGTGCATGCCGCTCACCCGGGCCGAGCTGATCCGGCAGTACGAGGCGGTCGCGCTGCTGGTTGGTCGGCCGGTCACTCTGCGGTTCCTCAGCCCACTGCGGCTCGAACTGCCCGAGGCCGAGGCCGCCCCCGGCCACCGCTACGCCGACGGGACTCAGCTGATCCCCGGCCAGTTGTTGCGGGCCGTCCAGAAACGGCTGGCGGCGCTGGGCGTCCGCCGACACCCGGCCGCCGTCGACCCGGTCTTCGGCGACGACGCGGTCGCCCTGGTCGAGAACCGCCTAGTGTGGCTCGACCTGGAGTACGGCCACCGGGAGTTCCGCAAGTCCCTCGGCGGGGCGCTGGGGCGGGTTCGGCTGACGGTTCACGATCCGGAGGCACTGGCGGCCCTGGTGTGGGGGCAGTACGCCCGGGTCGGCCGGAACCTGCACTTCGGGTTCGGCCGCTACCGGGTGGAAGAAGCCGGCCCCGACCCTACGGCGTGCCGCCGGGCGGTGCCACCCCTGGACCTGGCCCTCGCCCCGTCCCGAGTCGAGCGGGCCGCGGCCGAGCACGCCCTCGACACGGACCGGTTTCGCGCCGCCGCCGCCGCCCTCCGCGACGGCACGTATCGCCCCGACCCGCCACAGAAGCTGACCATCCGCGACCCCGACGGCGGCAGCCGCGAGTTGCGCGTGCCGACCCGTACCGACCGGGGGCTTCAACGACTGCTCCTCGCCCGGCTCGGGCCGGCGTGCGACCGGCTGTTCGAGACGTCGTCGTTCGCCTGGCGGACCGGGCTGAGCCGAGAGGCCGCCGCCCGCCGGGTAGAACGGCTGGCCAACGCCGGCTGGGGGTTTGCCGTCCGGGCCGACTTCGACCGGTTCTTCGACACCGTCCCGCACCACCTCCTGCAAGACCGGCTGGAAGCCTGGGTCGGGGACGACGCGTGCGTGGCGGCGCTGATGGGGTTCGTCCGGGCCGGGGCGGGCGGCGCGGTCGGCCTGCCGACAGGCGCCCCGCTCTCCCCGCTGTTGGGCAATCTGTTCCTCGATCGGTTCGACGAACTCGTCGAGCGGGACGGCGGCCGGCTGGTGCGGTACGCCGACGACTTCCTGGTGCTCACCCGGACCCGGGAGGCGGCCGAGACACTCTTCCGCCGGTCGCACGATCTGGCCGCCGGGCTGGCCCTGCGGCTCAACGCCGACTCCGGCGTGATCGACCTGACCGAGCCGTTCACCTTTCTCGGGTACGAGTTCGTCCACCACGACCGGTGGCGGTACGACGGGCCGTCCGGCCCCCGGAAGGTGCGCGAACTCGGCTGGCGGGACGCGGACCGGACGCCGTCGCTGCTGGCGGTCCCGCTGCCGGGCGAGGCGCCCGACGCCGCGCCGGCCGGGGTGGTGCTGGTAGGGCCGGGGGCCGACCGGATCGACGCGGCGGGCGATTCGCTGGTGGTGTCCGATGCGGCCGACGACCGCCGCCACCCACTGTCCGGTCTGGAGCGGGTGGTCGTGTTCGGTGCGGTGGCCTTCGCACCCGACGCCCCCGGCAAGCTCCTCCGGGCAGGGGTGCCGGTGCAGTTCGTGTCCGAGGGCGGGTGGCCGCTCGGCGAACTGACCGCCGAGACGCCCGACGACCCGGCGGCCGTAGCCGCCCAGTGCCGGGTCGGCGCCAACCCGGTCACGGTCCTGCGGATCGCTGCCGCCCTGGTGCGGGCGAAGCTGCGGAACTTCGCCTCTCTCGCGGCCGCCCTTCAGTCGGCCGACACGGTCACCCCCGCCCGCCTCCGCGAGCTGGCCGACGCGGCCTCCACCGCCGCCACGCTCGACGCTCTCCGCGGCTTCGAGGGGGCCGGGGCTGCGATCTGGTATCGACTCCTGCCGGCGGCCGTCGGGCCGGGGTTCGGGTTCACCACGCGGGTGTCGCCCGACGCCGCCGACCCGGTGAATGTGTTGCTGAACATCGCCCACACGCAGTTCCACCGGCACGCCGTCGCCGCGGCCCGGGCCGCCGGGCTGTGCCCGGCCCTCGGGTTTCTCCACGCCAGCACCCCACGCTACGCCGCCCTCGCCGCCGACCTCCAGGAGCCGTTCCGTCACCTGGCCGAGCGGGCCGTCGTCCTCGCCACCCGGCGGCTCAAGCCCGCCCACTTCGTGCCCAGCCCCGACGGCCCGCACCGGCTGACCCTCCACCACCACGCGGCCACGCTGTTCCACGCCGTGCTCCAGCGCAGCTGGCGGGCGGCGGTGGTCGGCCGCGGGCAGACCGACCCGCGATCGTGGGTCGGCCAGTTGCTCCTCACCGCCCGCACGTTGAAGCGACACCTCGTCGACCCGGACAGTCCCTGGGAGCCGTTTGAACACCTATGAGCCGCTACGTCGCCGCTTACGACATCGCCCGCCACTCCCGCCGCGCCCGGGTGGCCGACATCCTGCACGAGTACGGCCGGCGGGTGCAACGGAGTGTGTTCGAGGTCGAGCTCGAGCCGGAGGAACTGGACGATCTCAAGTTCCGGATCGGCCTGTTACTGGCGAAGACGGACCTGTTCGACCTGTTCCCGATCGACCGCCGCTTCCCCCGGCGGCGAATCTCCTGGCAGCGCGATCCGCTCCCGAAGGAATCGGTACTCGTCATCGGCGGGCTAGAATAGTCGTATCACCAACGGGTCAGCGGGCCGGGAATGACCGGATCGCGGGCCGCCCGGCCACCCCTCCCTGATGTTCGGGACGGCAATATCTCGCGGACGAAAAACAACTGCATTCTGCTTGCAGTCACGCGCACCTCTGGCTAGACTCTCCACCAATCGGTAGTTCGTTTGTCCGTAGCGAGCACCCGCCCATGCCTCACTACGTCCTCCGCGTGGAGGGGGTCAACCACGCCGCGGTCATCGACGACACCGACGACCTGAGTACCCGACGCGGCGGCGGGCTGATGCTCCTCTACGCTGTCCACCAACTCGCTGACCAACTCCCGCATTTGTCTCTCACACCCGTCTCGACGGGGGCGTCGATCGGACTGTTCACCTTCGATGCGGCGGACGACGACGCCGCGGAGGTGGTGGCCGAACAGGTCCGGAGGCACTTCCGGGACGGCACCCTGGAGTATCCGCTCAACGACGCGGCCTCGAAATGGGGCCACCTGCCCCTGCGGTACGGCACGTTCGTGGTGGACGTGGAGACGGTCGGCGATCGCGCGGGTGATTCCGTCGAACTTGTGACTGCCGCGAACCGCTGGCGTCAGTGGCAGGAGCCGACCGTGTCATTTGCCGGCCTGTGGGAGCACGCGATTGCCGAGTGTTGGCAGAACTGCGTCCGGCCCGCGACCCGCGGCCTCCACCTGCCAAAGGACTCGCAGCACGACGTGTGCGAATCGGTCCTCAAGCGCCACGAGTACGGCCGGGGCCAGCGGCAGCGATTCTACCGTGACCTGATCGGCGTACGGGCGGAGTTCACCGACACTTTCGAGCACATTAGCAGCCGCGATGACCTCGATAAGAGCCATCTCCAGCCGACGCACAACAAGCTGGCCGTCTTCTACGCGGACGGGAACGGGTTCGGCGGGCTCGGGCAGTCGAAACTGGCAGCGGGGATCGGCGCCTATCGAGAGTGGTCGAACGCCCTCCAGGCGCATCACAAGAAGCTCCTCACCGACCTCGTGAACCGCGCCACAGCCGACCCCGAGTGGCAGAACAACGGTACGATTCGTTTGGAAACACTGCTCTGGGGCGGGGACGAGATCATCTGGGTGGTGCCGGGGTGGAAGGGGTGGGAGCTGGTACAGTGGTTCTTCGGCCAGGAGCATCGGATTCCCGGTCACGACCAGCCGCTCACCTACGCCGCCGGGTTGGTGTTCTGCGGAACCAAAACGCCCATCCACAACGTGCTGAAACTCGCCCACCGACTCGCCGACAAGGCGAAAGCGGCTCAGGACGGGGCACACGGCCTCGCTTACGAAGCGCTGGAATCGTTCGACGACATCGCCGACGACGACTGGCTGGCCCACCGCACGCGGTGGCTCCCCGGGGGTCGCGAGGCGTTCGTCGGCAGGTCAGACCCGCTCACCATCGACCCGGGCCGGGGACAGGCGTTCTGGTCTGCTCTCCGGGCCGTTGCCGCCGCGCCGGACTTCCCCATGCGACAGCTGTACTTGCTCGCCCGGGCTTGGCGGACCGGGCAGGACGTCGAGCCGCACCACAAGCGGCTGATGAAGTCCGGAGTGCAGTCCGAACTCGAAACCATCCTCACCGGCTTCGGCGGCGACCCTGTGGGCTGGCTCCACCTCCTCCAGATGCTGCCGTACATTCCGGTGTCGGGGGGAACGCCGTGAGAACCCACCACCGGTTCGACGTCGCTCTCACACTCCTCGGCCCGATCCTCACCCGTGGCGGGCGGGCCGCCCCGGCCGGTATCGACGCCGCCGTCGCCCGCACGGCCGCGGGCTTGCCCATGCTGCCGTACTCGCTGGTGAAGGGGCGGGTGATGGACGCCGTCCGGCAGACCCGCAGCGAGTACCAGCGATACGAGGTCAACGGCAAACCAAAGTTCCGGTTTACCGACCGACTGGCCTACTGGTTCGGGAACCCGTCGAGTGACGGCGCCTGGGATCCCGACCGCGGACGGGTGCGCTTCTCCGACTTCGTGGCCGACGAGCGGGGGGATGACAACGGCGTGATCGAGCGGGTCCAGATCGACCCGAACACCGGCACCGCCGCCGGCCGGATGCTGGCGATGATGGAAGCCCCGTTCGGGTACGGCCAGCCGGTGACGTTCCGCGGGCGGGTGGAGTTCGTCGGCACCCCCGCCGAGGCGGACGAACTCGATCAGATCCTGAACGGGGCGTTCCGGGCGGTGCCGGCCTTCGGAGCGCTGAAGACGGTCGGGTACGGCCGCACGCACGCGGTGGAGGTGCGCCGGGCCGGGTCGGCGAAGACGATGGTCGGTATGCCGGCCAGTGGCCCACTACTCCCGGTGCGGTGGATCCCCGACCGTCCGCTCTGCCTGGTCGGCCCGAAGCACTCCCGCAACCACTTTGAATCGCTCGAAAACATCCCCGGGGCGGTGCTCAAGGGGGCCACCGCCCGCCTCCTCCTGGAGGCGTGTGGGGCAGCCGGGACGGAGGTCACACCCGAAGCCACATCCGCCCTCTTCCCACTCCTTGGCCGGCACTTCGCGCTCATCCGTTTCGGCGAAGCCCGGCCGCTCGCGCCGGGTGCCGGGCGGCCGGTCGTCCCCCCGCTATCAGTGGTCGTGTCGGGGGCGAAGGAGGATAAGGGGAAGTGGTTCGACGTGGCCCAAGAACCCGGCCCACGGCTCGTCCGTAGCACCGCCCCGAAATTCGCCTCGGACTGGAAATCAGATGAGGAAGGTATGGTCCGAAAGGCGTTCGGTTGGCCAGACGTCCGGAGGGTGCGGCGGACCCGCACCGCGGTGGACGCCGACACGGGACGGGCGGCGGACGAGGAGCTGTTTTCCTACGGGCTGGTGTTGCCCGACGAGCTGGCATGGGACGGAGTGATCGGGCTTCACGACATTCCCACGGCGGACCAGCGGGCGGTAGCGGCCGAGTTGGCCCAGCTATACGCCTGGGGGCTACCGAACATCGGCAAGACCCGCGCGATCGCCACCGTCACCTGGCTGACCGAGCCGACCCCCCTCGCCGTCGCCCGGCAGTCGCCGACCGCTGGCGAGCCGCACATCGTCATCTTGCAGACCGACTTCCTGATGACCGACCCGGACCTGTTGAGTGCCGGGAAACCGTTACGGGATGCCTATGCCGCGTTCTGGGCTGAGGCGTCCGGCGGCGCGTTTCAGCTGGAACGGTTCTTTGCCCGGCAGTCGCTACACGGCGGATACCTGGCGAAGCGATTCGGGACGGGCAGATTTGCAGCGGATAGATACGAACCGTTCCTGGTCACGGACCGCGGAAGTGTGTTCATCCTCGCCCCGACTGGCTCCGGTGACGTCGCCGCCGCCCTCACTGACTGGATCACTCGCGGCCTACCGCTGCCGATCTGGGCCGAAAAGCGATACGCCGCAAACGGGCCTTTGTGGAAGACGTGTCCGTTCATGCCCCACGCCGGGTTCGGCGAGGTGGTCATCGACTTAGCCTGCCACACTTCTCCCCCGCACCGCATCCCCGAGGCCGACGGATGATCACCGGCCGGTTCACCACTACCGCCCCGCTGCACGTCGGCTGCGGTCTGCCGACCACGCACCCCTTGATCAAAGACGATGAGGGGGCCGAGGCCGACGTGCAGGCCGTGGTGATGGATTACCGCACCCGGCCGTGCATCCCTGGCACCGCAGTCAAAGGTGTGCTACGGGCGTGGGCCGAGCGATTCTTCCCCGGGCACCCCGCCATCGCCCGGGTGTTCGGGTCGCCGGACGCCACCACGGTCAACGCCCACGCCGGCCGGGCCGACTTCCTCACCGCGTTCGTGGTTGAACCGACCGCCGCCGACCTCCAGCGGTATGAAAAGCACTTACCCTATTGGCGGGCAAACCGGCTGACCGCCGTCGCCAGCAGCGTGTGTCTGGACCGCCGCACCGGCGCCGCCCACCCCAGCAAGCTGTTCTACCACGAATTCGTGCCGGACCGCGTGCCTTTCCAGGTCCAGATCGACGATGACCGACTGTCGGACAGCGACCGGGTGTTCCTGCGAGCGGTCCTCGCGCAGGGGGCCGCCCATCCCACCCACCCATACCAATTCGGGGCGAGTGGGGCCGACGGGTGGGGCCGGGTGAGTTGGGCTCCTTGCCCCGCTTCCCTCCCGCCGGCCAACGGACCGACCCCGGCCGATGCCCCCTCGCACCTGCGGTTCGACCTCACACTGGAGTTCCGCGGCCCGCTCCTGGTGAACGACCCGTCGCGGGCGAAGCGGAAGTTGGCGGACAAGGCCACCGACACCGAGAAGCGGGAGAACGAGGGCCGGACGAATTTTACCGCACTGCGACGGGCGGATGGCACCGTCTGGTTGCCGGCCAGTTCATTTCGCGGGGCGTTGAGGCAGCGGGCCGAGTTCCTGCTCCGCTCAATCGCCCCCGACGCCACGGGCGACCCTAACGCGCGGGTCACCCCGGGCGGACCAGTTGAGACATTGTTCGGACACACCGGACAGAGGGCCAGGCTGACGCTGACGGAGTTCGCCGAGGTCGGGCGGTGCGAGCTCCGACTCCAGGACTTCGTTGCGATCGACCGGTTCACCGGCGGGGCAGCCGACGGGGCCAAGTTCGACGCCACCTTCGCCGACCGCCCAACCCTACGGACCCGTCTGGTATTGGACACCGCCGGTCTGCACCTGGACGCTGAGGGACTCCTGGCAGCGGCGCTACGGGATGTGTGTCGAGGGGACGTGCCCGTCGGGTTCGGCGGTGCCAAGGGGTATGGGGTCGCGGTCGGGACATTGTGTGAGGCCGGTCAGGAGTGGATGCGGAATACTTTAAAATTGGAGCCGACAGCCACCTCTCCCGCGGACGCGACGACCGCTCCGGCCGAACGGCTTACGGCCGACCTGCTCACAATCGAACCGAGTAACCCCGGCTTCTTCAACTACTATTTGAAGTCGCAACAGACGGGTAAAAAGCCGTCCCGCGCGGACTACAAACAGATCTCCCAGGATCTCGCCGGTCAGATCGGATCGGACATCCCGGTCGAGTTCGCCGTCGAAGCCGGCAAGTCGGTTCGGATCCGCTACCGGGGGAAGGAGTACGTCCCCGCGGCCCCGCCCGCCCCCACGGCACCTCGCCAGAACCAGCCCAGGCTTCGGGACGGTGTGTTTGCCCACCCGTACTACTTCCTCCCACTCCGCGACCGCGAATCGTTTACCGGTGAGCTGGCGGACGGCCCCCCCGCCGGCCACACGCAGTACCTGCCCGGCCGGTACTCGGGCACTATCCGCGTGAGGCTGACCACCGAGACGCCGCTTCTGGTCTGCGCCCGGGAAGAAGACCCGCAAGCGGAGCACAAGACGTATCCGGTACTGACCGACCCGGACGGGTCGCCGCGGCTGGCGTCGTCGTCCGTACGGGGGATGCTGCGGGCGGCGTTCGAGGCCGTCACCAACTCCCGGTTCGGGGTGTTTCCGTTCGATAGCGAAGGCGCGACGCTCCGGCAGGGCAACGCCCGACGGTACGGTTACCGCATGAACGCTGGTGAAGGTCTTAGCCTAGTGCCAGCACGAATTGAGAATGGTCATGCCCGCCTTATGCTCGGAACCAATCCCGACCTACCCACGTTTGACCCAAGCAGACGGCGGTGGGTCGTACCCCAGGGGTTGCTCCACGCAGCTTGGGTGTTCCGTTATCGCGCTGGGGCCGGGGGGATTGATCCCGGAGCAGTCAAACTGAATACGCAGCTGCCACGCCACGGCCAGCCGGCCGCGTGCTGGCTTGAGCTCGTCCAGCACCACCGGCTCGACAAACAGCGGGGACAGTGGGTGCCGGACTTCTCCTTCTGGGCCGTGCGACATGCCGCGGTTGACGAGAAGCAACTTCCCGCCCAGTCACCGCCGTTCATACGAGACAGCCAAGCGTATCGATCCACCCGACAGGTCCGGAAGGCAAGCGGGTACTTCTTTGTGTCGAATCAGAATATCGATCGGAAGCACGACGAGCGGTTCTTCTTCGTTACCGACGAAGCCGCCACCGAAGCCGTTGTGCTACGGGGTGACGTGAAACAAGAGTATCTGCGGTTGGTCGAGGATTACCAGGTCATCCACACGGACGAGGTCGTGGCGCGACGGAAGGACAGTGCGCCCGACGAGTATCTCGGCCGTGAGCCAGGACGGACAGCCTTCTCCCGCCACGTCTACGAAGACGATGCACTGTGCCTCTGCGATGGCACGTTGTGCTACGCCTTCGCACGCAAGACAGGGGACAGCTACTCAATCGAAGCTCTTTACCCGGTGATGATCTCCCGCCGGCTGCATCCGCAGTCGCCGCTCGACCTGGTGCCGAAAAAACTCCTCCCCGCGACGTCCGAGGCCGAACTCTCTCCGGCCGATCGCGTATTCGGCTGGGTACGGCAGCAGGACGGTCCTACTGACGCCGAACCGGCGTACCGCGGGCACGTGCGTATCGGGCCGGTTGAGTGCCTGACGCTGAAGGCCATCGAACCGGATCCCGAGTTGAATCCCGAGCCGATCCCGCTTGCCATTCTCGGTCAGCCGAAACCTGTCCAAGGGCGGTTCTACCTTGGCGGCAAGGACGGCCGGGCACTGCCGAACGGCATCGACAAGAAGGAGGCAGGATACACAGACGCTGCGGGCAACCGCCTCCGTGGACCGAAGGTATACCCCCACCACCGGCGGGGGCTTGACGACGAAACCTGGAAGGGCCATGAGCGGTCGAGCCAGAACCGCTCAGTCCGCGGGTGGGTGCGGAAGGGCGTCGAGTTCGAGTTCGACCTGATGGTGACGAACCTGACCGAGTTCGAGTTGGGGGGACTGTTATGGGTACTGTCGCTCAAATCTGGGCACTTCCTACGACTGGGGCTGGGCAAGCCGCTCGGTTTCGGCAGCGTGCGGGCCGAAGTAGTGGGAGGAACCCGGTTGGCCCTCGGAGAAGAGTGGGGAAGGGCAGTCTACGCCCCTGATCCGCCGGCCGACGGGGCGGATCGGGAACACCTCGCTGCCGAGTTCGAGAAATCCGTTTCCGCCGCTCACCCGGACTTACTTAAGGCGTTCAAAACGGCCTCCGCGGGGTGGCCGGATCTGCCGATCCACTACCCACCGCCCCAACCGGGGCAACGGGCGCAGCAAGAAAGTGGTGGCGAGCACTACCAGTGGTTTGTGGAGAACGAACGGGTCAGCCGGAAGGTGAATGGGCGGAAGCTTTCTCTCCCCGATCTGACCGCCGCCGATCCCTCGCTGCCGGACGTTCCGACTTGAGGCACTGGTACATCAGCCGTTGCCCTGTTTGTGGTCAGCCGCGGGCGCTGACGGTGATGAGCCGCTCGCGCTTGGTGCGGCTGAACCCGAGCCGCCGGCCGGCGACAGTGATCTCGTCCTCCATTCCGCGCAACCACTGTGACAAGCCCGCACCCGCCGGGATGCCTGTCCCGAACCGCAGCGGGTGCGCGGCCAAAAACTGGTCCAATTCGTCGGTCAGGTCGCCCGCGGTGCCAGACCACTCGCCCGCCGGGAGTGCCGCCAGCCAGGCGCGGAACACGATGCGCCGGCGGGCCTCGACGGTAGCGCGAGCGCGGTCGGAGTAGGACAACATGAGCGGCCCTCGCGGTGCGGGTGACGAAAGAAAGTTTGTCTGGTAGGCCGAGTGTTCCCAGTGCGGTCGGAAAGACCTACCCCATGCCGGAAGGACCCGCGACGGGGGAGGGGGGGGGTAGCACCCCATCCATGTTTCAGTCGGCGCCGGTGGCGATGGGGGACATGGCAGGGCCAACGCATCTAAATCGCCTTGAAAATCGCCTGTTATTTCAGGACTAGGCGGGCGTCGCCTGCGTTTTCTAGGCCCGGAGCGGTGTCCGGGGGTGAAAAATGCCGAATCCGAGGCGATTTAGATGCGTTGGTCCTGGGGGACATGGTGGGCATGTTTCCAGCCCCACGCCACTCCTCATCCCTTCCCCGTTGTGCTCACGAGTGCCCGAATCGCGGCGCGGATGTTGTCGGGGAGTGCTGGCCAAGCGGCGACGAGCGCGGCCAGTTCAGGATCTGGTGCTGCTCCCGGTGCTGCTCCGAGCGCAGCGACAGTGTCGGAATTGCTTGCGGAAGTAGTGGTTGCGCGATTGTACCTTCCGCCTCCGGAGCCGAAGGTTACAGGTTCAACTCCTGTCGGGCATACTCAGAAACACAAGGCCGGCAACGAGTTGTGACACTCACTGCCGGCCTTGATTGTTTACCGCCCCAGAATCGACCTAGTACTCCGTCACTCGTCGGTTGTCGGGTAGAGCTTCTTCAGCTTCACCCGGGCATCGGCGG
>VFQN01001518.1_pt1 | contig 38652 bp, 45 predicted proteins | sample 3512371 | NCBI WGS metagenome assembly VFQN01 (sample SAMN10412370, study PRJNA504923) | tailings metagenome | isolation source: Replicate 2 from Balatoc abandoned mine | place: Philippines: Itogon, Benguet | collected 2017-08-28
GGGGGGGGGGGGGGGGGGGGGGGGGGGGGGGGAAGGGGGGGGGGGGGGGGGGGGGCAGGGAGGCAGGGGAGGAAATGGTGGGGAAGGGAAGGGGCAGGTGCGAAATTTGGAAAGCACGGGTGAAGAGCAGGGCAGGGCTGTCTAGAACCGGTCAGCAGCACTGTGCGTGTCCTAGTATCTGCGGTAACCATAAACCACCAGTGTACAGTACACGTCACAAGCCACAAGAGACCCACCTGCAGCGCTGACAGCACAGCACAGCGAGCACTGTTCGAGCGCTGTGCGATACCCTACGCTTACTCGCCAACACCGACGCCCCCGGTTGGTGCACACGCACATGCCTACCTGCAGCGCCAGCTCACGCGTGGGCGCAAGGATCAGCGCACGCAGCGGCCCCGGCCGCGGCTTCGGCCCCGCCGGCAGCTGCTGCAGCTGCTGCTTCCCGCCCTTGCCCCCCTTGCCCTGCTCCTTCGCCTGCTTCTTCCTCAGCCGCCGCTGCTCCCGCCTCAGCTGCTGCAGCTCCTTCCAACCCATCCGCTTCCGCTTCCCGCCCTTACTCGCCCCTGCCTCCGCTCCCTCCTCCGCCGCCCCGCCCTCCTCCCCCTCCTCCGTTCCGCCCCCCTCCTCTGTGCCCGTCCCCTCCTCGCCCTCCTCCGTGCCCTCCTGCTCCCATTCCATGCCCAGCCCCTCCTCCGCCTCCTTCGCCGACCGCTCCGAAGCTAGCATGTGCATGATGGGCAGCCCAAAGGCCAGCGTCTTGCCGCTGCCCGTCTGCGCGGCCCCGATCACATCGCACCGCGCCCGGATGGCGGGGTGCATCACCTCCCGCTGCACAGGTGTGGGCGCGGAGAAGCCCATGCCCGCCAGCGCCTTGAGCACCAGCGGGTGCAGCTCAAACTCCGCCCACGCGCTCATGTCCACCTCCTCCTGCTCCTTCTCCCCGCCCTGCCCCTTCCCCCGCTGCTGGTGCTGCTGCTCCTCCTCGCTCGCGTCCTCGTCGCCCTCCCCAGCCCCCTCCTCGTCCTCCCCCTCCTCCACGTCCCCCTCCGATTCCCCCTCCTCTTCGTCCTCCCTTTCCTCCTCCTCAAGGTCCCCCGTGTCTAGATCTAGGTCCTCCATGCCATCGTCGCTGCTGCCGTCCTCGCTCATCCCCTCCACGTCCTCGCTGCCCGTGCCCTCCTCGTCCCCATCCTCGTCCTCCGCCACCTGCTGCTGCTTCTGCTTCTGCTTCTGCTGCTGTTTCCTGGCTGCCTTGCCGCCGTCCGCCTTGCCTTGACCCGCCGCCGCCGCCTTCCCCTTCCCGCCACCCGCGCCCTCCTCGCCGTCGCCCGACTCCGGCTCCTCGCTCAAGCCCTCCGACCCCCCGCCCGACGGCACCTCCAACCCCAGCCTCCGGGCCTTCCGCCGGGCCTTCTTGGCCTTGGCCCGCTCCCGCTGCCGCCGCTTCTTCTCCTCTGCCGCCGCCGCGGCCGCCGCTGCATCGCCCTGCCCGGCCCCCTCCTCACCCGCCCCATGCCCAGAGCCAGTACCTGCGTCCTCCTTGCCTCCCTTGCCCTCTTTCACACCCTTGTCTTTCTTCTTCGCGTCCTTCTTGCCCTTGCCCTCCTGCTGCGCCTGGTCAACTCCGGGCTTGCTGCTGCCCTTTGCAGTCTTGCCCCTGCTGCCCCCTTGCTCGTCGCCGGCCTCGTCGGCTTCCTCCCCTGGTATCTCTGCCCCCACCCCGCTGCCCAGGTACTGCTCTATGACCGCTGGGTCATCGAGCACCTCAAGACCAGCAAAGCCGCCCTCTTCAGCGCCCAGCAGGAAGTCGGCCCCCACCTCCACCTCGTTCCAACCAGGCAGGCTGTCCCAAAACTCCGCCCCGCGACCCTTCTTGCGCTTCTTCTTGGGCCGCTCAGCGCCGTCGTCGTCGTGCGCGTCGTCAGCAACGGGTTCCGCCGTGGAAGCCGCGACAGCAGCGTCGCGCTGCTTCTTTGCGGCGGCGGCATCTCCATGGTCCGCCCTTTGCTGTCGTGCTTTGCTGGCTGTTTGTTTATCATTTGCTCCCGCGTTCGATTGCTTAAGTTTTTTGGTTGGCGCGTTTCCGTTCACGGTAGGGCTGCTGCCTCCTGCGCGGCGGTTCTTCTTCGCCTCGGCGCCGGCTACGCGGCCAGCGCCTCCCGGCGCTTTGCCGGGCATTTTTGGCCCCTTCTGCGCAGGCTTTCAGTAATGTGCAGAGGCTCCGGTTATAATGCACAGCGGTGCACAAGGCGCAGCAGTTGAGCCCGAAAATTCAACTAGGGTGAGCTCTTTCCTATTCAATAAATTGCTAGTACACCTGGTTATGCTGAAGCGTTTACACCGAGCGATTGCAGGCCCGCATGACACATGTCGGATGTCGCGGCGACGGGAATTGCCAAATTGCCTGCCAACTTGTGCACTTGCCCGACAGAGGCTTGCATGTAGTCACAACTGAACTCGTTTGCCCTTGCGGTTACGGATGAGCAGCTCCTAGACATCACGAGGAGCTAGGTTGGCCTTCCCGCTCACACGTATTCCGTGTCGCATACATCGACGCGCTGAACCAGTAGCACACGGTGGTAAATTCTGGATGATGTCTTAGATATGGCAAACCTGAGCAGGCCCCGAGGCTTGCCGTCCCTCAACCATAGCGGCAAGCGACATTCATGCAGCAGTCGCAGCAGGCAGCCAGCTGTCGCCATCGTCGCAGCATCAGGATGGCGCAACAACAGAGATAGCATGAACGGGACAGGGGGCGACCGCAAGAATACTCCTACGGACCCACCAGATGCCCCCCTCATCCAGCCTTCGCTCGTTATCCCGCCACCTCCCACGGGCTCGCAGTATGGGCGGAACAGGATCTTGGATACAGCAGCAGGCATGGACGGTGGGGTGGGTGGAGGATGGGGCGGCAGCAGCGGAGGCGGCAACGGCGGCAAGGGCGGTGGCGCTGGTGGCGGTGGTGGCAAACGAGGTGCGTCGTGCGCTCCCTTCCCACGCTGGCGCCCTACTCCGCACGTAGCGCGTATCCTACCCCACCTGCTTCAACCCACGCACATGCGCGCCTGTGCCTTGCGTGCACATCTGCTGCGCGGTATGCATGTCGGCGACCCTTCGTGCGTTTGACCTAACGTCCATTTCCCTGCTCCCGCTGCACGCCCGCTGCGCAGGCGGCGGCGCCGACAACGTCTTCTCCTTCGGGGGTTTCTTCGGCGATCGTCGCTTCGGTCTGCTGCCCCGCGTGCTCGTCATGGTGCAGTTCCTGGCCTGGACAACGGTGCTGTACATGCTGGTGGACACCGTGGTCAACGCTTCCAGCAGGGCCGCCCGGAAGGTGTGGAACCGAAAGATTAACCGTTTCGAGGAGGCTCCTCCGTCAACGACAGCGGCAGCAGCAGCAGAACAGGAGGCTAAGCCAGGGGCCGCGGAGGCGGTGACGGCGGCGACGACAGGGGCGCAGCCGGCGCCGGCGGAGGCTGCAGCAGGGGCAGCAGGGGCGGCGCTGGCGGCAGGGGGTGCTGCGGCGGGGGGTGGTGCACTGCACACTAGCGAGGTGGTTATGCTGGAGGATGAGGTGGTTGTGGTGGAGGAGCTGGTGACGGAGGAGGAGCCGACCCATGGGTCGCACGGGTCGCTGTACGGCAGCCCCGAGGACGCCAAATGGCGGCAGGCGCTGGAGTCGGCCCTGCTGGGGTCAGCCGGCCACGGGACAGGGGGGGCAGCAAGTGCAGGGGCGGGATCAGCTGCGGCGCCGGGCCATTCGCAGGTGCAGGAGGTAGCGGACGCAGCGCTCTCGGCGGCAGCGGCGCTGCCGTCCATGGGTTGGAGCCCCGGGCATGACGCCACGGCCGGGGGCCCTGCTGGGGGCCAGACGGGGGCAGCAGCAGCTGAAGCAGTAGTAGGAGGGGCAGCAGCGGGAGTGGCGGAGGCGGCGGGGCAGGGAGCTGCGGAGGCCCCGCATGGCGGTGCGGCGCCCAGGGCCACGTTTGTCAAGTACTCTGGGGAGCGGCCCATCGAGTACCCTGTGGTGGCACTGTTTGTGATGATCATGGGATCGGTGGGCTTCTTCTCCACCCTAGGGTAGCAAAAAACAGATCGACAGTTGGTGCCGGGATCCGGTGGCTTCAGGTTTAGGAGGGGTGGGTTGCTTCATTGGCCGGGGGCTTGGGTAGAGCACTGGGTAAGGCTGCTGTGGGGCGGTGCGCTGCCGAGGCTCCGGGAGGGCCAGCAGGTGCTGCAAGTGGAGGAGGCGCAGGGCGTGCACATAGTGTTCACGTTTCAAGCGTCAATAAAGGCGTGTGCGGTATACTGGCCTGCGGTCTAAACGAAAGCCATGCGGTGTAGTATGGTCGCATTGTGATATTGCGAGTGCTTACTAGAAGGTACTAACTCAGTTTTGGGGTCAGCGCGTGTGGCATTTTAGGCATGCATGTGCGGGCCACGGTGCGCTTTGCTCTCATTTGTAATGTAGCCGGGGGACCCTCAGGTTGCAGGAGTGTGCATTGGTCTGGGTGGCTGGACTGTGTCAGGCGCGCATGGCAGTGGAACGACCGGTGCATTAAACGATGGGTGGATTGCCATGCGTGCAAGCGGTGAGCTGGCTGGAAGCACCGTCGCACGCGAGCCGCAGCAGTCGTTGTAATGTACGCACGCAGAAGTGCACGTCAACCACGTGTCCGGTGTTGGTCAAGTTATAGCTGGACAGCATGGCACCGGTAATGTAATCATGTGGGGCCTGCCGTACATCCCGCACCGTACATTGGCCACAGGCCAGCAACGCAGCAACCAAGGCTAGCGTTTCCTCTATCTGGAGCATTGGCTTTCCCTCTGAAGTCCAAGCAACGGAAGCTGTGGACAGTTTTGGCTTGGCTTGCAAACAGAGGACCCCTTCCGGTCGGGGTGTCGTACCACACCCACCACCCTGCAGCCCAAGGCAGCCCAAGGCGTAGCCAAGGATGCAATTGCCCCCACGTGCCACAGCCATGACATTGTGCAGCCTTGCCGGATGCCTGCGCTACCGTGGCCCCGACCCCCATTTGCCAGATGCGTAGATGCAGGGCAACTTGGCACCCTCTGGTGGCCCATATGTGGGCACTCGGCAGTGGGTAGCCTCCGCGATGCGCCCCTGCATGCATGCCTCTAAACTGCAATATCCCGAGCGTGAATGCACCATTGGCGTCCGCTCCCTCCAGGCCCGCTGCTGCTCCGGATGATGCTCCCCTTACCGACAGCCGCTCGTGCGCTCGGCCGGTATCTGTTCCTTCCTGTCCATTGTACGTTCGTGTGCGTGCTTGAAGTAGCTTCAACCTTGCAGTTCACACCCTTACGGAGACTTCCCTGTCCCTGATGCCCGAGCGTGCCTGTTCCCGGCTCGCTCGCAAACAGGAACCGGACCCGCCTCCGCACCCAGCCATGCCTCAGACCCGTTCGCGCTTCACCACCCACGGCATCCACTGCGGCCGACAGCCGCTTCCGGTTCTGCACGGCTCTGACGGCATGGGGCCCTTGCATGGCCTCGACCCCCATGGGGCGCCCTGCAGGTGCAGGTGCGCATGCCAATGGATGACGACGGGGGTGGGTGGTCACAAGGCCTGCACTCATGGGTGGCCTGCTGCCCGCTCTCCTTCGTGTGCTGCCGCAGGGGTGTGTCCGTTTACCTCCGGCCGCACCGCGCCCTATGCACGCTTGCGCTCGCCATTACCCTGTTGTGCCTCAGCCCCAGGTCCCAGCCACTGTTGACTGCTGCTGCCGGCCGCACGCCCCCCTGGCGCTATGTGTGGTCGCCCTACGGCACTTGCCGCGCTTCCATGCTCCAACCTACCCCATGCCGTTTCGATGGCGCGTTCGAAGGGACAGCGCCTGTCTCAGGGTGGTGGGTGTGGTACGACACCCCGACGGGAAGGGGTACCCTGTGAACACCTAAAAACCCTGCCGCCACCACAGCCGCCGCACGCGGCCCCCTAGGCCAGCCAGTGGTGGCGGCCATTCCCCCTACCCCTGGCCCCCAGCCACCGATCACGCCCAGCCCTGTCGTACGTTGTACAGCTCTGTACGTGTGTGTACGACGGCCGTGCAGGGCCGCCAGCAAGGGGCGCTGGGTCGGCCGGAGGTGGCGCCCACCCCCCACTCCCCCCACCCCCCTCACCCCCCGCCCCCGCGCCCCGCGCACCCCCCCGCCTGTCCCTGTCGTACGCTGTACGGCCGTGTACGTGTGCGTACGGGCCAAGGTACTGTCTGACCAGCCGTCTGACCAGCCGTCCGGTGGCCACTGGTCCGCTGCACCTGTGATGTCCGCAATGCTGGTTGCTGCTGTGCGTGGGGTGCTGAACGCCTGTCGTACGGTGTCGCAGGGTCGTACATCTGAGCCAAGTCCCCTATCGTCGTGAGTCGACGGCAGTAGGAGAGGTTGAGGTGGTAGTGTTCAAGCCAAGGCTGGCGCTCGGGTGCGCCCGCGTTAGGCAGGAACGGGTTGCCCCACAGCGGAGTGTTGCAGCACCACGCCCCCAGGATGAGCGGTGTTTCTGTAACACCCACCATCGGCGGCAGGCTGTCGAACGCAAGCACCAGGCGCTGTAGCTCCGCTGGGAGCGCCATGGCTGCGTGGAACTGGCTGCCTGACTGCGCTGTCAGCACCGCCATGGGGCGGCAGGCTGGGTGTCGGAGGAGCAGGAGGTGACGCAGGCCTGCTGCCAGGGTGCCAGACGTGTGCTGCCGCCGTCTGCCCATGCTATCTCTGAACGTGGGAAGGAACATCGGACCCGGGGCACGCGGACATGCCGTACGCATTGGTCAAGTTGGCAAGAGAGCAGGGCCCTTGGGTGTTGTGCACGGTCTTCTGTACCGCTATGTGATGCAGGTGCGTGTCCGCTTGTCGCGGCGCCCGAAGCTCGCCTGTGCCCGCCACCCCGCTAGCGCTGCGTCAAGAGCTACGTTCCTCAACCCACCCAGTGCTTATGTGCCGCTGCCGACCGCGCCCCACCTGGCCCCCGTGCATGTGGTCCCCGCCCTGTGCCCCACCCTGCCCCATGCCGTTTTGATGGCGCGTACGCAGCAACAGCGACGGCCGCCACCTGCCGCCACGCGCGACCCCCTGGGCCGGCCGGTGCCGTGGAGGCCCTCCCACTACCCCCGCCCGCCCGCCGACCCGCCCGCCCCTGTCGTACGCTGTACGGCGATGTGTACGACGGGTTGTTCAGGGTCGCCAGCAGGGTCCCTGGGCCGGCCGGAGGTGGCGCCCCCCCTCCCCCCCACCTCGCCCGCCGCCCGACCCCCGCCCGACCCCCGCCCGCCCCTGTCGTACGCTGTACGGCCGGTTACGTGCGTGTACTGCTTTCCAGCAAAACGAGGGAGTTTGGTCTAGTGGTATGATTCTCGCTTAGGGTGCGAGAGATCGTGGGTTCAATTCCCGCAACTCCCCTTACGCTGTCCTCCGTACTTTGTGGCCGTACGAATATGGTGGGCGCCGCCACGACAGCTGCAGCCACAACCGGTGCACTTCTGACCGGTGCAGCCACTAAACCAGGGTATGCATAACGTCGGTACGACACGGACCCCCACACACACAGTTGATCAGGCCGGGGTAAACACTGAGGGAAAGTCGCAGACACTCTGAGGCCCACATGTGCCCGCCACCCACCGCCCGCCACCCGCCCGCCACAAGCCACGTGCTGCCAACCGCCAACCGTTTGCCCACTGTCCGGCCGAGCTCTTCACCGTCCAGCAGCCACGCAGTCATTCAATTTTCCAGCAGGGGTTTGGAGCTCGCACACTGACCCCTAGCACGCTAGCAGTGCTCTGGCTGAGCCACTGTAGGCCTGCGCGCAGCCCCTCCTCACCGCTGACTGGTCTGCCTCCGTGCGGCAGGACTGGGCAGGAGCACCACGTGCTGCTGATGTGCGTGGGCCTTATGGGGCGGGGGCGCCCACGCCCACTCGCACAGAAAGAGCGGCTGGTTCGCACCTGTCTCAGTCTTTTCATCCCCCACAGGCTGACGGGGAGCAGCTCGGCCCTCGGAGCTCCCCTGGCTCGCAGTGCAGGGCTTTGGGGCCACGCCTTCCCTGGTACTGGCAGCCGTTCCACCACATGCCAGCCTTGCAACGCGTCGATCTTCCATTCCGCTGTCCCAGAACCCCGAGCTTTCGAAGAAGTTGAAAGCTGTTAAGGCTTGGGCCCCTACCACAGTACCAGCAGAGCAGCCACGCCCACGTACGACAGAACAATGAGCAACCGACTTTCCTTCACCCAGGCACAACGCCTCAATTCAATGGCCTCCATTGCCAACATACAATTACGGTAGCTGCCGTGGAGTGCAAAACCGCCGCCGATGTGGGACCTAACCGTCCAGACCGCAAGCTACCAAGAGCTACCAATTAATAACGTTGCAAATTGAAACGCTCATCACTTCTCAATGTGGAGGTACGACATGGTACCTGTGCTCCTCGTCCTGCGTAAACTGGTCCAGTCATGCAACTCAAAGCGCCCGCAGAGTCAAATTTGCCGTTACTTGATGCCCCGCCGTCTGTGATCACCAAGCAAGGATCGGCCAACTAAAGCAAGTGATCCCAGCCGACAGTGCGCAGTAATTGCCAGTGTACTTTCTTCCCAATGCCAACCCTCATGCACCGAGGTGGTATCCCGTCAGTGAGTGCGCGGGTTGACAGTGCTCCCCGGCTGTGTGTGATCACGGCGTGCGAGGTGGTCTATTATAGCCAAACACGAGGCCGTCAGCTAAAGCGGTTCTCTGTCTGCATTGCAGCAGTCAGCAACGCCCCCCGCAACAAGTCCCCCACCCAGACACCCACAATCACGGCTCCAGAGCACACCCACCAAATCCACCCTCAATGGCTTTCAGTAATATCGTGAGATGCCACCTGCACCCGGCTGAGCAGTAGCACTGCTGGCAGTGAAGTACACGCGTGCTCCGTCTCGCAATCAGACGAATCCTACGGCGATGTGCTTGCCACGTTACCGGTTAAGCGCTATAGCAGCATGCACACATGGCTCGCAGTCACTGGCGCCACATGTTCAGTGCGCAATGAAATTCAACTATAACCTAGAAAATACATGTGATAACCAATATTATGAAGTCCAGACTTCATGCGTTGGGCTCGTGCTCATGGCTACATCCCTGCAACACCCTGTTCGGGCAACTCCTGGCCTTGCCCCGCCCCCCCCACCACCCCCCATCTGCATCCCCCACAACCAGCTGCAACCAAGCCCTCGCGACGCACCCTGCACGTACGGCACCCGCGTACCTCAACTTCCGCAGCCGCAACAACGCTTGCCCGATGCGTCTGGCGCCAGGAGTGCATCAACCCTCAGTGCTACTCTTCAAGGCGCTCTTCAGTACACCCCGTGGCCTCTGAGGCGACGACACGCCCAGCTGCCCTCCGGTGGGGGCCTGGAAGGAGGCCTGCGGCTGCAGAGACGGCTTGGCGGCGGACGAGGTGGCGTCGGTGGGCATCGCAAGGCGCGCGCGTGCCCACCCTCCTTGGGCACGGGGTTTGCCAGCCTGACGTTGGGGTAAGGTGGGTGGCAGCAAAAAGTCAGCCCCAACGACAAACGGCGCTTGGGGCCGTTTGTATGGGCTTGTATATTGTAGACAAGAGAACCAGTAATGCCACACATAACACTCACCCGCGCGCCAAACGATCCGAGCGCTTCGCCGCTGGCGGAGCCGGTGCTCCCGGAAGCCGCCGCGGCTGCCGCCGCCGCCGCCAGCCTGCCAGCCTTCCCGGACCCCTGCAGCGGCGTCGTGCCGGAGCTCCCCAACTTCACCGACGAGTTCGGTGTCCCGGGCCGCGATCCCCCACCCGCCGCCGCCTCCGCCGCCACCGCCGCCGCCACGATCGACGAGAAGCCCCCCGCGCCGCCGCCGCCACCTCCGCTTGCCAGCGCTAGCAGCCGCGAAGTACTGCTACCAACAAGCCCACCACCACCGGTTGCAACGCTGCCGATGCGGCTCTGCGGCTGGGATAGGGGGCGCTTCGTGAGGTCGGGTGCCATGATGCCCAGCACGCCGCCACCCTCAGATGCGGAGGCCTGCTGCGCCTGCTGCTCCAGGCGGCCCAGCGCCTCGTCCTGCTGGGCCACTATGTCCAGCAGCTGCGCCACCGTGCCCTCGAAGTCGCCCAGACGGCCGGCGGCGGTGGTGACGCACTGCGGCGGGCAGCACAGCACACGGCGAGGTAAAGAGCACGTGCGGCAACCTCGCGGGGGACGCAACACAACGCCATGGGTTTACTTGCCGATATTAGCAGTACAGCGCAGCGTGGACGGTTTGCCGAGGCGTAGGCCTCCCCGGAAGATGACGCAGGAGGCACACGTTGTTTTGTCACCCACACCCACCTCGACCAGCTTGTTCCACGTGTCCCGCTGCACCAGCATCATGTCCGCCGGCACCTGGAGGACCCCCTGCGCGCTGCTCCGCCTCGAGTGGTGCCCCCAGCCTGGAGGAATGTAGCCGTTCGCGCTTCCGCGCCGGCTGTGCGTCGTGCCGTAGCCTGTACCCGTCGCAGTACGGCTGCCAGCTGGCTCTACCGGTCCAAGGCGGCTGACGCGCCGCACCCGGCCGGGCGACCCCACTTCGCACACGCTGCTCCGCCGGGCCTTGCTGCTGTGCTGCCGTGCCATTTCGGCAGAGTGCTGCGGGTCCGGCCCGTTGTTGCGACTGGAGCCCCGCTGCAGCAGCAAGGAGCCGCCGCCGGCAGCGGTAGGCGAGAAAGCGCTGCTGATGGCCGCCCTGAGGGACTCCGGAAGCTCAATGCTGTATGCGCTCCCCCGCCTATGCCTGCTGGAGCCCAGTGCCTGCAGCGCCAAGGGGCTGTCCGGCCCACGGCGGCTGCGCATGGACGGGCTGGCAATCCACTCAAAGTCGGTGGAGCGCATCTCGCGCTCCTCCTGCTGCCCCGTTGCGTAGCCCTGATCAGTGCCAATGCCCCCCGAGCGAAACGGCGACGCGGGCCCGGTGTGCAGCTGCGGCGGCCGCCGTGCGGCTCCAACAGGACCCGGCCCGCCCGCTGCCTGCTGCGCCGCATCCCCGCCGCCATCCCCGTTTGGCTGCAGCACCAGTATGGCAGCGTGGCCCACGGCCGGCGCTACGGTTGCCTGCGGCAAAGCTGCAGGGTCCTCCGTCGCCTCTGCAACAGGGCCAGAGCGGGACACACCAGACCTGGGCCTGCCCAGGGGAGGCGTGAGCTCGACCAGTCCCGCAGGTGCCGGAGGCTGTGGAGCGGTCATGGGCCGCATGCCTTGGTCCATGGTCATGCCCATGCTCGGCCCGCTGAGTGCAACAGCAAGAGCGTGGGCGGCTGCCGCGGAGGCTGGGGAGTGCCCCGGCAGCGGCGGGCGGCGGCTGACGGTCCGCATGAAGGCGCCCTGAGTAGCCTCGGATGGCCCCTCCTCCCCCTTAGCGGCATCGTTACTGAGCTCCTGCTGCTGGTGCTGCTGGTGCTGCTGGTGCTGCTGGTTCTGCTGCCGCCCTACCGCCGGATCCACCTGGAGTTGGCTAGATGTGCCCTCCCTGCGGGGCACCAGCCGCCTGGAGTTGGCCTTCTGAACGCTTGCCGCCTGGTCCAGCTGTGCGCTGAGTTTGGCAGCGAACCGCCCAGGAGAAACAGGCGACAAGAGCTGCCGACGTCCCCCTTCTCCTTCCTGCGAGGCCCGGTGCGACTGCAGCGAGGACGACGTGAGCTTCCGGACCAGCGTCAAGCTCTGGCCCGACGCCGCCATATGCGGTGCGGCCCTTGCATCCTGCTGCGAATAAGGCTGCGGGCTGAAGCCCGAGTGCCCAAGTTGTGAGGCGAGGGACTCGACCGAGCTTCGTCTCTGTGCGTTGCGCCGCTGCTGCGAGTGGCCGCCTGCCCAGCCTCCTAACGCCACCGGCCGCGGCGGCGCGATCCATTCTATAGCCTCTGGGTTGCGCAAAAGGGCTGCCTCAGCGGCGGTAGAAGGCGCAGCGGCAGCGCCGCTGCCGGCTGCACCTTGCGGCGGTGCTGCAGCAGCAGATGCTGCAGCGGCGGCAGCGGCCGAGCTTCCGTCCGGGACAGCTGGAGAACTGGGCAGCTCCTCGAGCCAAAACGATATGGACCTCCGCCGCGCCTTGGAGTGCTGCTGGAAGATCGGCGGGGGTCCCAACGGGGGCGGGAAGGCCCCAGGAGGCATGCCGCGGTACATAGCGCTGGGCGAGCCAAGCAGGTGCGGGTGCTGTACGTTGGGCTGGCTCTGCGGCTGCAGACGCGCGTCTGTCGAGCGGCGGTCCGGAGCCCCCAGCCCTTCGCCATCGTAATCGGACGATCGCCGCCTCTGGGCGGCTGTGCGACGGTGGTTTACCTGGTGGCTGGACGGCTGCGCGGGCCAGGGCGCGGCTGACGACGTGCCTTGCGACTGTGCGCCGTTGGCACTGCTAGGGCGGGAGCCTGCAGGCTGCGGCGCGCCAGGCTGGCCGGGCGGCAACCCGCTCTCTCCCTGGCTGTGCTGCTGCTGTCCCCGCTCTGCTTGCCGCAGCCCACCCGACTCCACGTCCACCTCGAGCCCCTGTCCATCCGCCGTGTCCCCTTTGCCACCCGTGCATTGTGCGCGGCTGCCGGGGTCAGCTGCCCCAGCGCCTCCGCCGTTGCCGTGCCCATGACCGCCCCCGTCGTCACTCACTTGGGCACTGCCCGCGCCAGGCGCGCTGCCAACGCTGCCCAAGTCCTCCTGCTCCCCCTGCTCGAGGTCTTCATAGTTGATCCACCGCTCCTCGTCCTCCGGTTCCAGCTCGAGCCAAAACTTGGACTTGTTCTGCATTACGCAACGTACGATACTTGATCGGCTTGATCGCACCACAGGTGAGTGAGGCTGTGTCAGGGCCGCACGCCCTGTCCTAGCGAGCGAGCAAACCCAAAGGCGCTGCGCTGTGCGTCACATGGCACCTGTTCCAACGCTTGCACACTGCCTACCGATGCGCACCTGCAATGACCGCGCCCTGTGCGCCGCCCTCTCCTTGATCAGCTCAGCGCTCAATGGGTAGTCGCGCATGACCATCTGCGTACAGACCAGGCAGGGCGGCCCTACATCTTGATGAAAGCACAGTGACCACTTTGCGTGATACGCTGCACCGCCATCGCAAAACCCAAGCATGCAACACCTACCAGGAGTTAATCCAGGCGGCACATTTGCGGCTGCACGTGTGCAGCTGTACACGCAACAGGTAGCACCCCCACCTGCAGCTCCGGCCCGTGCAGCACCGCCAGGTCCACAAACCCAAGCGCCGTACAGTTTGCCGTACGCTTGCCCGTACTCAGCAGCGCCACCTCGCCGAAGATCTCCCCGGGGGGCAGCAGCGCAACCATCTGGCTGGACCCGGTGGTCACAGCGACACACCCCTGCAACAGCAACAGCAGTACGAGGGCCGCAAGACCCTTGTGAGATGCATGAAGTTACACGTCAATGGCTTCAACGCAAACATGCAGACCCTAGGATGTCAGCCAACGGCAGCAATGCGCCATGGAGCGTGCCAGCATTCGCCGTTGGCACAGTCAAGCGCCACATGCATCCCTTGCGAAGCACTGGCCGCTCACCTTCTTGATGATGTACATCTCACGACCCACGTCCCCGACCCGAAAGATGATCTCCCCGGGCCCAAGGCTGATCATGCGGATGCGCGTGGTCAGCGCCGACACGAAGCCTTCCTCGCAGTCCTGGAACAGCGGGACCTGTGGGTAGCACCAGGAGCTGTATACGTAAGCGACCAGTGTTGACGGAGGCATTTTGCATGCCTGCGTTCCCAAGCAGCGCGCTGCCAGAGTAACGGTGCAGCAGAGCGCGCCGCATGACCTTCCTACGGTATGGCACGCAGGCGCGCACGACAGCCTTGCCTTGCCCTGGCAAGACCAGTTAAGCCGCGTCCGGCTTGGTGCACCGGCAACACAAACCGCTAACCTTGGAGAGGCTCCGCTTGTGCAGGAACTTGCTGAGGCAGAGGTTCAGGCTTACGGGAAGCTCCTGCGTGGGGCACAACGCCATGGGCAGAATTTTGAGCAGCAACTACGCAGCCCTTGAGCGTGCCGTCCAAGTAGCGATCAGGACCAGGCTCAATGACGCCATGGTGCAATCCCACCCAGACTTTTGGCGGTGCGCGCCCTGTACGCTTTCCTGCCAGCAAAGTCGGCTCAGCGTCGATGCGAGCCCCTAGTACTGGCCTCAGCCCTGGCGCACCTGGAGGAACTGCATGCCTTCCGCCCCCGGGTGCGACTTCTGCTGCAGGTACTCGTAGTACTCCTGCACCTTCTCGCTGAACCTGTCGGGCACGCCCGCGTAGCGCAGAGCGTCCTGCACCATGAGCAGCTTCTGCCTGCGGTATGGATGCACAGCGTGGAACAAATTAGTGATGCTGAAGCTGGGTCGCTGACACTTCATGTAAGCCAAGGTGCATGCGCATCGTGAGGCTGCGAAGGCACGCTGCGGAACTTGGATGCTGACTTGCGCAGATGGCGTAGGGTACGCGCGTTCCACGCGAGCAAGCCGTGTAAGCATCAGATGATGTCAGGTACGACAGCTGTTGATTGGATACGAGTAACCGCAGTACGTCAGCGGTACCGGTGCCGAGCAGCCAGTTGCGATTCGTAAGTAACTGTGGCTCAGCCAGTCCTCAATTCCGCGGGTGATTGGTCGTTGCGCACTCACCCGTGGCGGTTGACTGCGACATTCATGGTGGCGACCTGAAGCACGGAAAGCGCGTACAGTGTGAGGAACATGGCTCCACAAGCGCACAGCTGCAAACATAACTGCACGAGTGAGCATCGGCACAAGGAACTGCAAGCAGTCTCGTATGGTTGTGGCGCAACAACGCACCCACCATTGTTGCCATCTGGCCCACAACCGCCGAGTAGAAGAATGTGCCCATGACGAGCACAACAATCATGAAGGTTCGCTCGAAGTTGTTGTACGCAGGGATGTTGTCGCCAACCTGGGCGGGCGGGCGGGGCAAAACTCTCACCAGGTTTGTACTGAAACGCCACCAAGCACATGCAACACAACCACCATACCAGCTAGTGTCCCGCAAATGTGGTGCTCGCAAGGCACAGGCACCGCCAGCTCCGGGCGTCGGGTGTACCGGGGTAGGGCGTCACTAAGAAAGCGCTGGCTGCAAGGATGCTGGTTGACCCGCACCGTATGCGGAGCACAAGGTGGGGGCCTCTGGACCCACCAGCAGCAGGAAGCACTGGTAGTAGTTTATGACGTAGTAGTCGAGCAGGCTGGACCCAGGCTCGTGGTCATCGATAATGATAAAGCTCCAGTCGTCGGCCTGGTCCTTGCCCCCGAAACGGTACATCATGTACCACACACACGCCAGCCAGTGGCTGATCAGGATCATGGCCATGAACAGCTGCGCGATGCGGAACACTTTTGCGTTTTTAAATTGGTCGAGGAATCGCAGCAGTCGGCCCAGGCGCAGCAGGCGCGGTGCCTTGAGGAAGCCCAGCGCCGCCAGGGTGGTACTGTTATCGCCCGCGCCCGACAGCGCGCCCGTCCACATGACGATGGAGTCGAAGGGTATGGTGCCGAACAGGTCGATCCAGAACCACAGCTTCATGTAATTGGCGGCGATGGCGGACGAGTCGCGAACCAGCTCGCCCTGAGGAGCAGCAAAAAGGGGCAGGTGAGGCTTGAGGGACATGCCACGGCCACTCGACCCCATGGCCCCCTTGTTGCCCACTGTGTGTGCCCTGCTGCACGCACTGACTGCTGCCCTATGCAGTGTGCAGGCGGGCTTACTCAACCCTCCGGCCAGGGACCACACATCCCGAACCGCTTGCTGCGCTCGCAACACAACGCCCCGAACCCATCTCCCCTCCGCCGCCGTCTCGTACCTTTGCCGACCACACCATCCACCGACCGTTCCTTCTCCCCCCGCCACGCTCATTCCGCACGAGCCCCGAGTGCCCTCACACGAGCAAGTGTGCCTGCTACGCCCTGCTTCCCGCACCTGGTGGCTGTAGAAGGCTGTCCGGAAGCTGACCAGCAGGTCCAGCGCAAACAGCCCTGTGATGACGTGGTTGAGCGCGGTCCACTCCTCCGTCTGCGGCAGGCCGTAGCTGACGCTGAGCGGCACCGTGATGGCCGTGTACACCACCAGGCACATGATCAGCAGGTCCCACAGCCGCTTGCCCCGCGTGTCCGGGTTCAGGATGGGCAGCACGCTGTCCGTTAACCCCCGCACGTCCAAGTGGGTCACGCGGTACCACAGGCTGGGCAGCTCCAGGGCGCCGCCAGCCACCGAGTTGCTGCGGCGCAGCTTTGCGCTGCTGGCGCTGCGGCGGAGGGGGGAGCTGCGCCGATGGCTGGACGGGCTGTCGTACTGCGCTCCTCTGGGCTGCCCTGAGGACGCATGGTTGGGCTGCTGCTGCGAGATCCAGGCGCTGATTTCAGACTGCTTGTCCCGCCCGTGCTTTTTGTTGTGGTCTGGGGGGGGCGGGTGGTGTGGCAAGGGGTGGCGTTGACAGGGCTCACACCCGTCGTTCGGGTGGTAAAAAGGGAGCGGGAAGGGTGTTGGGAAGATACCGTGTACCGAAACTGCGTGTGCGGGTGTGCATGCACAGCGACGCGGCAAGCGTGCTGCGGCAGTCCCTTGCTGCAGGCACGTGTGTCGCCCAAATACTAGAGGTACCAGGTGTAGGTGTCACAGAGGTTTGGCGCCAACGACAAAACTCTCTGTGTGGCTGGTGCCCTTTTGGCCCGTTCAGGGCGAAACGTACTCAGGCGTCTGCTGCAGTGCGAACCCATGTTGCCACACCCACGCACCATGGCCGCGCAACGCTGTTCGCTGCAGGAAGTCTCTGCGCCGCTCCTCGACATTGGCGAAAGCTGCAGCACGGATCTGGCCCGACAACTGTCAGGTGACGCCATGTAAGTACGCCGTGAAGGAGCCACGTGCAGAGGGAGAGGGAGAGGGAGGCACGGTGCGTTAGTAAGGCGCACCCTGCGCGACAGGCGCGTTTGCACGCCGTCAGCATTTTTTCCATTTGGCACCTGACAGCTTACCGAGCGATTGTTGACCGCGTTCGTGTAGCTGCCGGTCCTCGTAAGCTCAAGCTCCTGCTCCTGCTCCTGTTCCTGCCGCTTGTGCTCCTCTGCCTATATCATGCGTGCGTCATGCAATGGTCGTAGAGTTAGAGAAGTGCCTGCCCTGGACCCCACTTCATCCTTGGCCTGATGTGGCATGCTGGCCGAAGTGGCCCTGAGCCCCTGACCGGACTCACAATTGAGTCCAGTGCAGACTCATACTCCACTTGCGCGAGAAACGCAACGCTGCTTGCAGCCATGGGCTCCAAGCTTTAAGCTGCACCTCGAGAAACCCCGTGGCTTACTATCCTGCCCACCCCTCCATTGATTCATGTACTAGGACATCATCTAAGCGCTTTTGGTCACGCATAACGAGGGCGCCAGCGCCATAGGGACCGCCCATGCCATCGCCGGTGGTAAAGCAGTTTTGCAGGAGGTAACAAGCTCCGCTCAAGTGACAAGATGTGAGAAATTCTGCTGCCAATCAATGTTTGTATGGTGGCGGGCTGCGGCTACCTCAGTAGTCAGTACAAGAGCCCATAACGGTAAAGTCAGACGCCAACTGTTCTCGAGAAGTCGTGCTCTATCAGGCCGCATAGTCAGATGCGCAAAACCCATAGCTGCCATGCACTCCGACACTGAACTCAGTACAAAAGCGGGATCCACCGTTCCCTCCGCTATCTTCAGCCGGGCGCTGGGCCAAGACGCAACGTAGGCACCCTGGTGGTTGCCAAGGGTGTACCCTGGCGTACCGTAACAACTAACAGATCGCCCAACCGCAAGGTAGTGGGACGTGTGGTACAAGCCGTTACTGACTGCACTGCAACCTTGCCAGGCCTGGCCTGCGCGCTGGGGGGGGGCATACTTCCAGCTTGCTGGACACCTTACGGCGCTGGGGCACAGGGCCTTGCCCGATTATGCACGTCAAGAGGCGGAGGCTAAATCACCTATCCTCGGCCATTTCCAGCTGGGTATGATCCCGTTGCATGGACGAGTGGGGCCGTGCAACACGGCATGACACCTGATGCCCGCAACTAAGCGCACGAGTTCTTTGATGGTTGATGGCACCAAGTCGCCTTTGAGCGTACACAAAACAATGTTGTACTTGGCAGAGGCTCACCATGTCGCCAAGCCCGCGACTCCGGCAGCATAAATGCCTACCTGCATGCGGCAGCGGGGGGCCATTATGCCATGCACTCCCCTAAACCCGATGCTCCCAAAAGTCTTGTCCTGTTCTCCTGTACCGGGCAAGCACGCAGATCCGACATGAAGCCACCAAGCAGCATGCGCATGACATGTTCATACATATAGGGTCTATTGTACATGTAGGATCTGCCCAAAGTCGCATGCAACCACGCTTTCCATGTGACGCTAAGAGACAGCACCCTGTCCTCCATGTAGATACACATGCACCACGTTACGGCTTCTCGTTTGGTTTGGCATGCTTGAGTCACAACGGTACTAACAGTGCAATCAGGCTTAACCGCACTCCAATGACAGTAAGCAGAAGTACTGCTGGTTGCACGGTGCATAGTCAAGGTTGTACGGTATATATCCTTGCCGTGCACAGTTTCAGGCACCAAGGGTCCAAAATGCACTGCTTATTTGCCTACTGGTAGTCACGCATGGCACTATCCACGTGGCAGCGACCTGCAGCGACTGCGCTGTCCCAACTGCTTCCAACCAAGCTGGCACGACATCCAATATACGCACGCACATACAATTCCCCCTCCCATGCCCCATTCCGCATATTGTCCGTCGACGGACACTCGGAACGAGCCTGTCAAGAGCTTGTCAGCGCTTGTCCGCCAGACCACAAAAATTGTGCATAAGCGACAACACGTACACGCCCGCCTTGGCAGTATTGCGGGCGGCCACCCTCTTCTCCGCCACGTGCACACATGGTCCTCGGCTGTTACGCGACCTCAGGGCTTACACAACCCCGAGCATCAGTACTGCTGGCCCGCATCCACAACAGCACCTGGCCCTGCGCTCACCGGCCCTCCGTCCACCTCTCCTGCCTCCTCATCGTGCACACCGCCGCCCACTCCCATCCCAGGCCCCAGCCCCGCTCCCACCACGGCCCCGAACCCCTGCCCCGCCCCGCTGTACGGCACCACCATGCTCCGCTTGCGCAGGATCTTGGACCCTATCCGCGACAGCAGCCGCGGAACAGTATCCCCGTCACCCGCATGCCCATGGTGCCCCACACCAGCAGCCGTGACAGGCCCCGCAGTCTGTTGGTACAGCCCTGGCGGCCATACCCCCGACGGGAGCTGCTGGTGCGGGTACTGCCCGACACCCGCCGGCACACCGTCCTCATTCGCCAACAAGCTGCTGCTGGCATGTGGCCCAGCCGCCGCACCCGGCGATGAAGGCGGCGCGACGCCAGGCCTGCTCGACCGGCTATCTCTGCGTGCGTCCACACCATGCCCGTGCGGCGATGCTGCATGCACCCCATGGCCGTGCCCAGCGCCCCCGTCCTCAACCAACGCGTCCAGTGCCCGTCGCGACCCCGTCGGCAACCGCTGCGGCTGCTGCTGCCCCGTCCGCTGCCGCCGCGTGCTGCCGCCGCCGTCAGGGAAGCCCTCCCCTACCTCGTTATCCACGACCGCATCGCACGTGAGGTGGCCCCCGCCGCCGGTCATGAGCTCCTGCAGGGTGTGCAGCCGCCCAGCCGGGTTGCAGCTGCTGGGCGTGGCCCGCGCCCGGCCCCGGTCATCACCGACCCCCGGGTCACCCGCCCCCTCCCCATCCGTGGAGCCATCCCATGACGAACCCGCGACCACTGGGGCAGCAGGCAGCCCGTCCTCGGGTTTCACCCAGCCCATGACCGCTGAGTGGCGAGCGAAGCTCTTTTGCGAGGCCAGCAGCTTCCTGCGGCTGCCCGCGGGCGAGGCAGCCGCCAGGCTCCCTTTCGCGCCGCTCGCCATCCCCTGCACTTCGCGCTCCCGCTCGCGCTCGGTGAGGGCAGCGAGACCGTTACCGAAGGACACGATGGAGTCCCCGCCGCCGTCGCCTGCGAGCAATGTATTTCCGTTGGGCGGCACCTTTGAGCCATCGCCGCCGCTGCGGCCCATGCGCCATGCGTGCTGTGCCTGGGCCGACGCGGCGTGGCCGCTGGGGCTCCCCTCGTCGGAATCATGGCCGTTGGAGGACTTCCGAAGGGACAGGGCGCGCTTTAAGAAGCGGAGGCCCGCCGCAATGAGCCCGCCGCTGCTGGCCTTGGCCGCCGCAGACCCGCTGCAGCTGGTGCTGGCGCCGCTGTGCCTGTCCTCGGCGACGGGCGCAAACCCAGCCCGCATGTGCCCCGCAGCCCGTGGGGACGTCGGCGCACTGCGGCGTGGCGGCGCAGAGTAGCGCCGCAGGAGCGCTCCGTCGTACTCAGCCCCCGCCGTCTGCTCGCTGCTGCCGCTGGCGCTGTTGCGCGAACTCCCGGCAGCCCCGTGGCTGCTGCTAACCTGGTTTTGACCCACGCCCCCCTGCAGTCCGCCCCCCAGAGCCCGCGCTGAGTGCGTCCTCCGGCCGCCCACCGCCCGCATCGGTGCGACAGGGCCTGGCGCGACATATGACCCGTCGCTCGAGCTCCCGCGTACCTGACCATGCACACCCGTGCCCGTGCCCCCAGGCTGCGACCTGCGAGTGGCTCCGGCACTCCACCTGCCGCTGCTGCCCGCCGCAAGCCCCGCTCCTGCAGGCTTCCCCATCACAGGCGACGGGGAATGCACAAGGCCTGCATGCCCATTCACAGCAGCGATAACCTCCTCTGGCGCAGGGAGCTCGAGGTCCAAAGACCGGTGGGCGCTGCGCCCGGGGGCGGGGTCCCTGCCCCGCAGCTCCAGGGTGCGACCGTCAGGGGAGACCACCACGGTGGTACCCATGGACGACAGCAGCCGGAGGTCCAGCATGGCGTCCCGCGTGTCACCCGTCCAGCCGCCGGCACGTGGCCGCCCGCGGCCGCCGCTGTGCCGGTCACCAGCGGCGGCGGCGCCCCCTCCCGCGCCGCCTCCCGTCGCCGGCGAGAGGAAGTTGTTGTACGGCTGGGGCGGCGAGAAGACGGTGCTGCCCATGCGACTATTGCCCAACAGGCCCCCCGAGGCGCGGGACGGCACGGCGTGCTCAGGGATGGTCTCAATGTGGCCGGCGGGGTCGTAGCGTGGGTCTGCCAGCGCATGCAAGGAGCCGTCCGGCCCCATGGCCATGCCGCTGAGGGCCCCGCCCGGGCCCCCCGTGGTCACCGTCAGCACGCTGCTCAGCATGCGGGTGCTGCCAAGCATGGCCAGCAGCGCGTCCTGCTCCTCGTTGCCGGCCCCAGGGCCGCCAGCGAGCCTGCCGGGGCCGCTGTTGCCAGCGCCGCCAGCCTGGTGTGCAGCTGCGGCCGTGCCTCCTCCTGAAGAGCTGCCGCCTCCCAGGCCCAAACCCAACGAGGCCAGGTTCATGAGTCGCAGCTTGGACTGGGTGCGGAAGGTGTGCCTTTGCGGGGGGTGGGAGGGTGAGGACGGGGAGGGCGGCTGCAACGACGGCGTTCGGGCCGTGGGAGAAGCGCAATCCGACGCCGCCCACGAAGCCCGGGCGGCGGCGATGGTGGCTGCACTGGCAAGCGCGTCGGATGCGGCATCGCTGGTGGGAGAGGTGGGCGTGTCGATGCTTCCCCGAGCCATGGCGACCGCAGCTGCCGCCACAGCAGAGCCCGACGGCGGGTCCGGCCCGGTTTTGCTTGAAGGCAGCTGCAGGCTGCCGGACAGGGCTGCGGCTGCCGCCCTCGCCGCCGAACCCAGCTCCTCCCTTGCATCCTCCAAGACAGCACCGTATTGCAGCTCTGCTGCTGCCGCGTGAGTCCGCACCTCGTCAGGGCTGCGCCGCCGGATGCTATGCCCGTCCAGCCGGCGGAAGCTGCCCCCGCCCCCGCCCCCGCCCAGCCCGCTGCTGACCCACGGGTCGGTGCCAGAGCCCCCGTTGCTGCGCGGCTGAATGGGCAGCATGTCCGGCGGGGGCATGGCGTCAGCGCACCGCAGCCAAGAGCCGTTGTTCCCCGACCCGGTCCGTGAGTACGTGCCGGGGCCCCCGGTGCCTCCGGCGCCGCCGCCGCTGTTGTGTGGACTGCTGCAGCCCGACAGCAAGCTGTTGCTGTTGCCGTTTGGTGCGTGGGCAGCGGACAACAGCACCCCCGGGATACTCATGCTGGCCCCCTGCTGGCTGCCGTGGCTGGAGTTGTGCTGGCGGTAGCTGTGCAGCCAGGGTGTCGTGCTGGCCAACAGGCTCGAACTGGCAGCCGCCGCGCTGCCGCTCAGGAGGCTGCCCGCCTGTGACACTGACGGAGACAGCAACACGGGGCCCCCGGAAGCGCCGTACAGCTTCCCACCGCTTCCGCCGGGCCCGGAAGCGGGACTACTCCCACGCAGCGCAGCGGGGGAGTCAGGCACTCCCGCTGGCTCCTCTGGAACAGCGCCGGGGTGGGAGGGAGGGGGAGGTAGCCCACGTGGCGTGCCGTGCATGCCCGGGATGTCCAGCTCCGGTACAGCCTCCCGTACACGGAAGTACGACCCACTGCGGTGCAGCGACCTGCTGGTGCCGGAGCGGCTGGTGTGAGAGTATGTATGCGAGGGGCTGGCAGCGCTCGCGCTGCCCGAGACAGCCCGGCTGCGGGAGGCCCCGCTGCTGAACTCGTTGGGTAGCATGTTAGGCTGGAGGGGTTGCTGCTGCTGCTGTTGCGAATGCGGACCGGTATCAGGTGATGCGCGGCTGAGGCTGAGGCACTTGCGCAGGCTGCCCTGCTGCTGCAGCGCGGGCGGGTTGCTGTCCAAGATGGCAGGGGCTCCAAGGAACGTGGGCAGGCCAACCAGAGCGGACGCGCTCCCAGATCGCGCGCAGGAGGTCGCAGGGGAAGCAGGCTGGGAAGCTGCGGTCGCTGCTGCGGGCCCTGCCGGGCTGCAGAAGCCTCCCGTCGATCTAGGGTCCGGCTGTGAAGCGCCATGGCCGCGTTGCTGCTGCACCTGCACGCTGGGGTGGGAGCCTGAACCGGCTGCAGACGGCGAGGCGGATGGAGATGGCAGCATGTTGATAGCAACGCGCAGGGCCGGGGGTGGCCCGCGGGACTTGGCAGCATCGGGGCTGCTCGGCTGCTGGGCACAGTCAGGCTGCCGCGGCCGCAGCTCGCCCCCGCCCTCGCCCTGCACCTGGTCCGCGCCCGAAGTGAGCGGCCGATGGGGGCTCCGCGGAGGCAACGACGCAGCTGCGTGGTGAGTCTGAGAGTGGTGCCGCCCCTGGCCTGGCATCCCGGCGGTGCTCCCACCGTCTGCTTTGCAGTCTGCGTCGACGGGTAGCGAACGACTTGAGCTGGCCCCAGGCTTCCATGTGGGGCTCCGCAGCCCGACTGCGTCCTCCCCGGTCCGCCGCCGCTCGTGGCTCGGCTTGAGAGAGGCCTGCCTGCTCATGTGGCTGGTAGGGCTGCGCTCGGGCAGCGCGGTGCTGTCCTCAGGAGGGTGCCTGACACCACCGCCCGCCGACGCCGGAGCGCCTTTCGCATGGTAGTGCTGTTGTTGCTGTTGTCGCTGGTGTGGGTGTTGGTGGCTTGGTTCCAACCAAGGTTCGGATGGCATGACTGGGAATGGCAGGCCGTCTGGGCGGCAGGCAGGTGGGGACGACAGCTGCATCACGGCGACTGCAGTAGGGCCTGGTGAGCCAGCTGCCTCCTCTGCACGAGCGATGGGCGGCTGCACCTCCGACCAAGCCCTTGCAGCCACGGGGCCTGTGTGGCTGTGCAGGCGCTGCTGGATCTCAGCTTTCCGTGGGGAGGTGGTCTCGGCGCATGGTGGACGGGCTTCCCCGTCGGGCTGGTCGTGAGACGGGGCGGCATGGGGAGCCCGGGAGGCGGTGCCTTCCACGCCGCAGCCAGTGCCTAGGACCAGGCGTGAGGAAGCTGAAGCTGGACGAAGCAGCAGGCCTGGCTGAGCCGCACCGGGTGCTCTGGCGCTGCCGGGCAGGGCCCCGGGCCCCTGGCGCGGGTCAGCAGTCGACGGGTGGGCTCCCTGAGCGCCCACGTCCTTGCGAGACCGAAACTGCAACATCGCTGCCTTCGCGCCTGCATCTCCTTCTGGGCCGGCTTCTGGCCAGGCCAAGGACAGGAGCGCTGGGCCTGGCTCACTGCCCGAAGGCGCATCGGAACGCCAGCCCATATCATGATACGCCTCGCTCACAGCGCCCATGACGCATTACGCTATCCTAAGGGCTTCAAAAGCGCTGCTGCACTTGTGGCTCCTTGCTGTGAGTTGCCCATTGCGACTGCGGAAAAACAAAGTGCGTGGGACGAGTCAGCGGAATTCGCCACGCCAACGCCCATATTAGCAAGATGGCAGTAGTCATTCACACAACCATTGCTAGGCAATAACCACTCACCGGTAAGCCGACTTGCCAGACGATTTCCACCAAGTAAGCCCGTATCCTGCCACTCGGCCGCTTGTCGGGCACTTATAAAGGAATAATCTGGAGCTCTGCTAATAACGGGCGTTCTTTCCGTGGGAAGCGGTCCGTTTCATCGCTCACTTCAACGCTGGCTTCCAGTGTTAGTCACTTCAAACCAATTGTTGCGCATCACTGTTATATAGGCTAGTACCGACCCCACGCCCGTTTGCGATGTGGGCACGTACCCCACGCTGTATGTGCCGTACAGCCCGCCCGCTGTGCAGGTCTTGCCGGGGCCATGCCACGACGTTTGGCTTGCAGGTCAGGTGTCCCGGTGTCCATAAGCGACCCGTGAATACACCGGTTACACCAGGTTACACCTGCAGCCGCAGTCACAACTGCGTGCGTGGGGCTTCCTGTTTGCCGCCACTGCCGCTTCCCTGACCTCTCGGACGCAAAGTCTCCTCAAATGCACGAGGCGGCTGGACCGAAAACCTGTTACTGGCCGGTTCAGTAGGTGTCGGCTGAACCGGCCTCCTAGCCCAACACTGGCGAGCACATCAGACACTCCACTAGAGCCGCTGGGGCAGAGCCGTCGGAGACGACCCCGCAGGACTCCGACCATAATCTAACCACGCAACGTCTGCCCGAGCCAGCTACATCAGGCGGCTACAGGTCGAGGCTTAACACAGAACGGCACAGCCAATGCACGCCCGCTTTTCGCCTACGGCACGCCGCAAAGCGCCAAGTGCGCAAGTAGCGTCGCCAACCAGTCCGCAGAGGATGGTAGGAAGTCGACCTCAGCCCGCCATCTCATCCCCCAGGCCCCGGTCCACCTGCTGCACCCACGCCATGGCCCCCATGCTGGCCGCCAGCGCAGACCCCGTCATGAGCCGCCGCCGCACGCCCAGCAGCTCCTTCAGCAGCCCGGGCTCCGAAACCAGTTCCTTGCCGTACCTCGCCACGTGCGCCCGTGCCGCCGCCAGCTCAGCTGCCCGCCCCTCCACCGACGCGCTGCCGTAAAGGCCCCGCACGGCATCCATGTGCCGTATGGCGGCGCACACGTGCGCGTCGCTCCCCGGCGCCGCCGCCTCAAGGACCTCTGCGGCAGTCCGCCGCAGCTGTAACCGTTGCTCGGGATCGGCCGTACCGCCCATTTCAGCCAGCTCGGACGCGAGCCGTACGACTCCGTACACCGATGCGAGGATCAGCAGCTGGGCACGCGGAGGCAGCTCGAGTGCCTGGCTAGCTTCCCGGACGCGCAGGATGAGGCCGCCCATGCGATCAAGAAGGTCGGCCTGCTGGCTGCGCACGCGCGACTGCGCGGTTAGCGTCGCCTGCATGGCAGCGGTTAGGTCGGTTTCCAGGGCACGGTTGATGTCGCGGAGCAGCGTCCGCTCTGGGGATGCAGCTGTGGTGAAGCGGCCGGGGCCCGACACCATGTCGAGCACAGCCGTGACGGCTCCCCACAGCGGCCCCGCGGACTTGCGGCCCACGAGGCCAGCTGCCAGTTCCGCGTCACTGACGGCCTGCACGGAGGGCTGTTGCTGCTGCTCAGGCTGTTTGGTGTTGGTGTCGTGTGAAGAGGCGGAGGAGGAGGATGGGGTGGCGCTGCGGCCCGCGGGGTTGGGGGCGGCGTCCGGGTACCGCACCGTGGGGAAGTGGTGCTGCTCCATGCGGCAGCGGGGGCAGCAGCACAGGAAGCCGTGAGAGGAACGCAGCAGGGCCCGGCGGCCGGCCACGTCCAGGAAGCGGCCTGGTGGGGAAGTAGGCACGAGCGCAGGAATGTGCAAGGCCTACTGGTGCCGCGCATGGCATTGAGAGCCTAGTGCGTGCAACATCACAAAGGACAGCAATCATACGTTTTGGGTCCAGGGCCGCAGCTTGACTGGTGCGCACGTCGATGACCGCCCCACTGCTCCATTCAAGAAGCTGCTGCTTGTCGAACCGCAGCACACTTCCCATCCCCGCCACTCCTTCACGCTAACAAGCCCCAGACTGCAACCCACCTTCCCCTAGGTAGGACACCGCAACCTCCTCGCCCTCTACGATGGGCCGGGCGGCCCGCACGTACGCCGCCCCGCCCACCACCACCACGACCGCGTTGGGCGCGCAGCTGTGGTTCAGCAGCGCCAGCTCGGGCCACAGCCCCGCGCAGCTGCCCGGGTCGCCAGCTTCCTGCAGCTCCGCCACCGCCGCGTCCTCCAGACCCTCGCAGTAGCTGTAGCGCGGCACCAGCAGCGGCGGCAGCGGCGGCGGGGTCGGCGGGACGGCGGCGGTGCTGCCGCTGCTGCTGTGTGTTGCCAGTGCTACGATGGTGGGAGCGGACGTGGAGGATGGTGTGTGGCTCGGGGCCAGCGGCGCCGGCGGCTGCGCTGCAGGAGGGAGGTCCGGGAGCTGAGGGAAGCTCGCGCCTCTTGTCAACTGCTCTGGTTGGCCATATTCATCTACATCACCGTCAGCACCGCCTATGACTCCGAGCTGGACCAGCCTCTGCGCCCTCGCCAGCAGGCTACCTCGCACACCTGCCTCCTGCCCGCCCGCGCCACCGGCTGAAGCGCGGTGCTGCTCCTCAGCCACCGCCTCAGCAGTCCTGTGCTCCCCTGCGCCCTTGCCGCCAGAGCCCACGCTACCGGTTGTAGCAACACCAAGCTCACTGCAGCAGTCGCAGAGCAGCTGCAGCCAGCTACGCTCCAGCTGTGTCATACGCTGCCAGCCACGTGTCAGGGCCTCCGCTATCTCCTCATTGCTGGGCGGGCAGCCTGCGCTGTCGTACAGTACGGCAAGCGGCAGGCTGGTGATCAGAAGCTCACCGGGAGACAGGTCGCGGGCGGCTCGCCAGCCCAGGCCCTTGCCTGAGGGAGGGTGGCGCACAGCGCACGTGGCCACACGGGGCGCATAAGGTTACAGGCGGGACCACCGGGACCAAGGCGCATGGGGACATGTGGAGTTGTGGTAGCTTGCCTCTATCGGCCGCGGCGGGAAGCCAGCCTACCGGGTATGTCATCAAGGTAGATGCAGCCAACCGTCTGCTGGTGCACGTACGCCTGGCTGGTGTAGAGCTGGCTTGCGGACGGCGTGGCACGCAGCGGGAGGGCACGACGCGCAGGGAGGGCCCCCGAGCTGGCGACGGAGCGGTCAACGCTGCGTGGAAGGTGAGAGTGACGGTGCTGTGGTAGATGAAAACAGTTGAGCTTTTGGCTGCAAGGCGGGGGTTGCAGTCGACACGACTTTTGAAGCGGTGCCGCCCAGGCACGAGCAAGCTGCATTCGGATTTAAGCCGAGCTCTGGTTTTCAAAGTAACTTGCCTCTGAAGTGCTATGTGTAGAGCATTAGCACGGACCCAAATCATCTGCGCAGGCTCCATTGCAACTGAAGCCGTGCAGCTTGACAGAGGTTGATCATAGACGGTAAGCCACATTATATTCAACCGTAGTCACTTATTCTTTGTAGGGTAGGAAGCTAGTTTCAGGGACTCCCTCGATCTGCCCGCCAGCGGGCTCGGAAAGCGGTTCTACCAAGCACTTCCACAATGCAACACTAGGGCTAGGAAGCTGCTGATATGTATCGTCAGGGGCTGCAGCAGACGGCGGACGCGGCGGAGGACGCCGCAGACGACAGGCGGACTTCGGGCACAACTCTGCTCACAGCAGAAAATGTGGAGCGCCTCGCCTCCTTCGCGACGCACTGGGCCATCATCATGCACCTGGAGAATGATGATATGGTAAGTATGCGCGTGGCGCCGTTGGTTGGCTAGTTTCACAGTGCCCGGAACGCAGCGTCGCGCAGAGTGTCGCGCTTTCGCGTCACGCCAGCTAGCAGCAGATGCAGAAGAGCAACCATGAACTGCCTAAAGCGGCCGTTGTCGTCACCAAAGCGCGTGTAGCCCACGCTGAAACGCACCCCTACCCAACCACCAGCACAGCACCTTCCCCACACCGGGCGTGATACCCGCCCGCTTGTGTGGGCTCCTTGTGCCTGCCACTTGGCACATGCGCACGTCAGTAGCAGCTCACCACCACGCTCATAGCCAATGACACTCAAGGGAACCCATGACCCACTTACCGGCGGTGCTTCTGCCCCGTGCCCCCAGGTCCCCAACATGAGCTTCTTCCCCGCCGGTGGCCTCGTCCACCTATTTGAACAGAACAAGTTATGCAGGGCAACCCTGCTTGCGGGCTTTGCCACCAGCCAAAAGCCCAAGAAGCCGGTCCCTGCGGCCTTCTTCCGCACGCTTGACTTCCTGCTCCAGACGGTGGTTGCCACGGGGGGCAAGTACCGGCCCATCAACGACAAGGAGGACGCCAAGGGGCTGCCCCCCGCGGGCTGGTGCCGCCCTGCCACCGTCGCCACCCCTGATGACGCCCCGGCGGCGCTGGCGGCGGCGGGGATGGCGGCAGACAGCCCGACTGCCAGCATCGGTGAGCCGGGCACCCACCCACCACCCTCCGTTCTACGCGTGTTCCCCTACCCTCTGTCTGCTACCTCACTTTGCAGCTGTGTCCCGTAGCCGCCTGGTCCGCTATTGCGTGAGAGTTGCTCTCCTTGTCCTCGTTTCGGTCCGCGCAGTCCCGCCCACGGACCCGGTCCGCTTCTTCTACTCGGCGCGCTCGTGGTGCCTCACCTGGGCCTTCCACGTGGCCGCCTCCACCATCCGCGTGGCCGTGGCCATCCCCGCCGAGCAGATCTACTCGCAGTACGTGGCAGGGGAGCTCTCCGAGTACGCCATGCTGGTGGGGCTGCAGGAGCCGCGCAGCACCGTCAACACCAACATCTGGGTGCCGCCCGCCCTCATGATGCCCGTGGGCGCCCTGCTCTACATGCACCGCAGCGGCAGGCCCTACCTGCCCGTCTCCCTGTCGGACATGCGCACCATGAAGGCCAGCGGCGTGCATGCCTACATGTCGCGCCCCCATGCCAGGCCGATGCCGCTGCCGCCGCACGTCATCGAGGAGTTCAAGCTGGCGGCGGAGATGGCGGCGCTGCCGCCGGGCATGGACGCCCCGGCGGCGCCGCCGTCGCGGCAGCAGGCCTCCGGGTCACGCGGCGCCGCCGGCGGCAGCGCGGGCTTGTCGGCGCAGGGCAGCCGCCGGACGTCCAACGGCGGCACCGCCAGCAGCAGCACCGCGCCGACTCCGCGGCCCGGCGCCGCCGCGCCGCCGCCGCCGGTTCCGGAGGCGGAGCCTGACCCGATCCTCAACTCGGCGAACTGGATCATGCCGGCGCCGTTCGACACCCCGCTGCCGAAGCCGGCGGACGCAGACGACGCGGCCGCCAACGGCGCCGCCGAGCCAGTGTCGTTGGTAGCCGTGTCGCAGCTGCACCCCTCGCTGTTCTTTGCGTACAACGAGGGCGTGCAGAATGAGTTCGAGAGCCCGCCGTTCCGGCTGTTCCTGGGGCACACGGGCGGCATTGGGCTGCGAGCCAGCTGGTGGTTCGTGGACCCCGACAGCAAGGAGGTGCGCGGGCCGTACAGCCCGGAGCAGATGCTGCTGAGCTACGTGGCGGGCTGCTGCGAGATGCTGGAGGAGGTGCGTTGTATCGGAAGGTTGTGGTGATGGGCCGTTTGTGCCTTTGGATGCTTAAGCTCTGAAGTGGGATAGTAAAGGGCTGTTTAGCTGGTTGGGCCGATGTAAGGTGCGTGCACGCGCAACTGCATCACAGAAGTAGGGGATACTAACCCCGTTGGGCAGACCCTGGCCACTTGCGCGCCAATTGTGCGTGTGTGCATCGCACGTCCCTTGCTTTCCTTGTCATGCCGCTGCCACCTTGCCAACACCCCGCTGCGTTTTGTTGACTGTAACTGCAACTCCACAGACGCTGGTGTGTGCCACGGACGCGGACGTGAAGCTGCCGCTGGTGCCGCCCCCCGCCGCCTTCGTGGAGCTGGGCACGCTGCTCAAGGCCATGGACGACGGAGGCTCCTACAACCCCGTCACCAAGGCCGACTGCACGTCCACCAGCCCCCTCATGGCGCAGCTGCTGCCCATCCGCTACACGCCCATCACGCCCGTGGCCGCCGGCGAAGCCGCTGCCGGTGCGCCAGCGGCAGCGCCAGCGTCGCCCGGGCAGCAGGCGCCTGTGCCCGCGGCCCAGCAGCAGGCGCCCGCCCCTGCGGCCCAGCAGCAGGCCCATCTGCCCGCGGCCCAGCCCAGTCCGCCGGCGGCTAGCAGCGTGCCCAAGCCCGTAACGCTGTCGTCTGCGGCACGGCCGTTCCAGCCCACGGGCGTGCCCGGTGGCGTCCGGCCGCCGCAGGTGCCGCCGGGGGCGCCGCCGCCGCCAGGGCAGCGGCCGGCGGCGCCGGGGCAAGCGCCCGCCCCTGGGTTGGGGCCGGTGCCAGGGCAGGCGTACGCCGTTCCGATGGCCCCGCAGCAGGTTTTCATGGCGCCGGGCGCGGTGCAGCCCATGTTCCAAATGCGGACCGTGCCGGGCGTGCACATGCCAGGGGCGGTGCTGCAGCCCGTGGGCATGCCGCACTTTGCACCGGGGCAGCCGTACGTTGCGGGGCAGCCGTTCATGGGGGTGATGGGAATGATGGGGCAGCCGCAGCAGCAGCACCAGCACCAGCAACACCAGCAGGGGTACCGGTGATGGATACCGGTGATGGGGTTCCGTGCGATAGTGGAGGGATGCGGCGGGCTTACGTGGGGTGGGAATGGCGGTAATAGTACTCGGCTGGCTGGTAAGCGGGACAAGGGGTTACTGCGCAAACGGGGGCGGCAGGATTGCTTGCTATGTGGTGGTGCAGGAGTGCTGGATCAGAGTGTTGGCGTGTGTACGGATGTTGGAGGTGTTGGGCTGAGGCAGGGTTCGCGCGGCATAAAGGCCGGTGTGCCTACGGGATGGCATGGTTTGCCATGTTGCAGGTCATTGGATTTTGGTGGGGCAAGCCGCATCCACGGCATCAGTTCAGGGAGGCAAAAGGCTTGTGTATCCTGGTGTATCATTCAGGCTGCTGTGTCGGAGGAAGGTTGGCTGAGTTGCCGTGTCCTTATGCGGAGCGAGGTTTTTGGGTTGTCGCACACGTTTCGATCCTGTTCCTTTCGCCATCACCCTTGACAGCGGCGGCGACGGACTGTCGGGTTGCCGACTTGCTGTACAGCAGTGGAACCAGGGGAGAGTGGAACTGGCGGTGGCTGGCCCGGCACAGCCGACGCGTTGGGCGTCACAGACGATATGACGACATGCGGGACATTACGGGGTAACGGGCGTGATGCAGGACGCGGTGACAGCTGCTGCTGCAGCACCTGAGCAAAGGCTTTTCCGGAGGGCCACGGTCCACATGCGCGTGTGCAGTAGGTTGGTCCGTGTCAGCGTGACTTGGACAGGCGCCATACGGCCTGATTCCGGACACCCTGTTGGTAATGGGCATGTAGCTGCGCATGCTGGATCATTGCGCTTCTCCGCACCACACCCGCGCGACTGGCCGTGCCCCTGGTTATGTCCATGGCGCCCATGATGGCGGTCCCTTCGCCTGGATGTGTGCAGTTGCTGGGCACGTGGCATCCCCAGCTTCGCCCTGCCGTGCCCAGGGGAGTTGGCTCTGCCTGGCTCTGTCTCCCTCCCATGGGCCTGCACCTGCCATGCCACGCAGGCTTGCAAAATGTATCGTCCGATATTGTGCCTACCCCGGGGTCGCCACCGCGGCCATCGCTCGGCAACCAGCTAGAGCTTGTAGCAACCCCTTTTGGGAACGTGCTGCCAGCGCCCAAGGGAAAACCAGCAGTGCAAGCCGGGGGACAAGCCCTTTTGACCTCCTGCATACACAGCAGGCGGGCATGCGTCCGGCTGGGACAGAATGGGCTGGGACACGTCCCACGTGCATACGGAGACGCAGACATAGGCATATGAGTGCAACAGGGTGCGGGGCTGCGGGTGCTTCGGTTGCGCCTAGGAAGTAGCCATCAAATTGCCAGTGCATGCCAAGTTGGACGAATTTAGCAGGACACAGTGTCCTGGTCATGAGCGGTGCAGCAGAGGTGAAACTCAAGCAGGTGAGCTCATGTGTTTGCTGGACCCATGGGTCATCGACGCATACTCCCGTGGACGCGCTTGAAGTTTTAGCACCTTGCGATAAACTATAATTACATATCGTTTCACAAGCCAAGCAAGCAACCATGCAGACATTCGTCGTCTTGGCTTCGGTGTGAGTCAAATGCATGCGCAAAAGCTATTTCGGGACCACGGACGGCCATCTGCGACTCCTGTTCATTTGTCCTTGTCAAAGTGCTTTTCCATCTGTACTGCGTCTTCCTGCCTCGAGGGTTTTTCCAATAGTCTCATGTCGCTGGGTCGGACGCGACTCCTACGCTTCCAGTTTCGCGCGAAGTGCCCCGAATCCTCTTCCTGGCCAACACTGCCTATATATCACCCGGCAGCCTTCGAGGCTTGCAGCTGTGTCCTGTGCGATGCCGCTCGGCCCGGAACAGCTTGCGGAGTCCCCTGCCATGTTGCTGCCTTGGCCGGTCCTACTCCTTTCCAGGCTGCTCGCTGCAGCTATCTTCGCTGCAGCAACCTGGGCGGCCTGGACCTCATGGAATGCGTGGCAAGCGCCCGCTGCGCGCCGTCGCGCAGAGCAACAGCCGACAGCATCAGCGGACACAACTTCCGAAGACAATGATGGGGACGATGGCGGTGCGTCTCCAACATCCGCAAAGGCAAGCGGCGCTGCTCAGGATAAGCTGCTAAGCGACCCGGGGGAGCAGCTCGGTAACGCTCCGCCGGCTGGAAGTTTCGAAACGACCCAACCGCGCGACCGCAGCGCCGGCTTCAAGTCACATGCCGCCAGCCGCGACTTTGCTCCCCCCACGGGAGCTGCCATTACGCAGGCTTCACCTTTTGCGCAAGAGAGCAGCGCAAGGGCAGCAAGCCTGCCCAGCAGTGCACCCGCACAGCTGGACTCGTACGTTGGCCCACCGGCCGTAGGTAGTGACTTCGGACCGCCGGGGAGCCAGCGCAGCCACTCCAGGGGAAGCAGCAGCCTAGCTGCCACAGGCAGTAGCTGGAGCACGCCGAGTGCAGCGCTCTCTCTGGCCTCGTCATCCACCTCCGGGAACGTTACGGCGGTGGCATCTGTTGCGCTGTCGGCTGGCCCCACTACTGGCGCGTTTGGCACCCATGCGCCACGTGCTAGCGGTAGTAACACGTCGAGTCAGGCCACGCCCGAAAACGATGTGGGTCAACAGCCTGGGCACGAAAGCCGTCAGGGGCGGCAATCTGGCAGTGCGCACGTAAGGGCCCGCCGTCGGCGAGGGGAGCGGCCCGGTACCAAGGATGGCGCTGCAGCGGGGCCGTCAGCCGCAGCTGCGGCTTTGCCTTCATGGGAGGGTGTTGAGGGCGGGCAAAGCAGCAGCAGATCGTATCAGGTCACGCCTGGTGCGATCGGGTCGGCATCCCGTCCAACGAACGCGCCGGCGGCAGCCGCAAAGATACGCGACCCAAGTCCCGAGTCCACCCTGGCGGCGTTCCGCAGCGCCCACAGGGCGCCTCGCCGTGGTGCTGCAACGGCAGCTGCCTGGAGCAGGAGTAGCAGCTCCGTAACGGAGACGCAGCACCAGCAGCAGTTCCAGGATGCCCTTGACACCTCCATCGACTCCAGCACCGCCAGCCTCTCCCTCATGTGCCAGCCCCTGTTCACTTCGCTGCAGCGCAGCGGCAGCAGCAGCATCGGCCGCGCCGTCAGCGGCATCCAGCAGCAGTCCGTGACTGCACTTGGCGGCAGCAGCAGCAGCACCTTACTGGGCCGTGACCCTGGCCCTTCAGGAAGCCCGCTAGCCGTGCCGCCAGGCAACGTGCCAGCTGTCGACGCTTGCCACAGCGCCCCTGACGACCGGGGAAGCCTGGGCGCCAGCACCGGCACTCGCGAGACTGGCGCCAGCACCGACCAGGCCCCGGTTGCAGATAGACCTGTCGCAAGGCATCCCGACGGAAGGAGTGCTGGCAGTTCTGGCAGTCCCGATGCCGCTGGCAGTAGGCAAGGTGGCGGCGTGCCCGGTGGTGCAGCAACTGCTGCTGTGGTGCGTGGCAACGCGCTGCCCACGGCGGCCGTGGGCGTGGGAGCAGAGGGCCAGGCCACCACGCCTGCGCTGCCCACCACCCTGCGCTACCAGGCGGTGACGTCCTTTCAGAGCCTCAGCGTCAAGGTGCGTGCTATATGGCATGCTAGCACCCTTGTACCTTCGTACACTGCTGATTTGCATTTAACACACACGCGCTTACGAGTAGTAGCTGTGCACGATCTGGTGCACACAACATTGCATGTGCTCCGTCTGTGCACCAGCATGGCGTCCGCTCATTCGGACTTGGAGATCATGGGCTACACATGCCAACACGAGCCATGCACACCCTACTGACCTCCTCCACTCCCGGCACAAAGCCGGCTGACACCGCCGTCCCCCTGCCCTCAACAGGTATACGATCCTCCTGTCGCCGACCACCTGGCCTACGGTGCCGAGCTCGCCGCCGCAGTGGGAGCTGTCCTGTTGCCGCAACCAGAACCGCAACCGCAGCTTGGCCACGTCCCCAGCCCCGAGCCGCACCTGAGCCAGAGCCGCGACAACCCCGGCGGCCACCTAGCGGCCTCCGCCGCGGCTCCCGGGCCTGTCGGCCTACTGCAGGCCATGCCTACGGCTGCGCGCTCGGCAATGGGCGCGGCCTTGCGCAAGGGCGGGATGGTGTGCGTCACAGGCTGCGTGCTGCTCGTGGGCTGGGTGCGCTCTGTGGCCACGGGTGCGCAGCGTGCAGCCAAGCAGGGGAGCAGGGAAGCAGAGCAGCACGCCCGAGAGTCGCTGCCGCCACTGCCGCCGGAGCAGCCGCCATCCCTGCAGCTGGCAGCAGCCGGTGGGCTTATGGCGACAGCAGCGGCGGTGCAGGAGGCAGTGGGCAAGGCCCGGGAGGTCCAGGGGCCTGCGGCCGGCGCCGGAACAGAGCCGAGCCTCAGCGCGCTTGAGGTTGCCGCGCTGCTGTGTGGTGAGACCAAAGGTCTGGATGCGGGGCCCAACTGGGCCGTCCAGGGCCTCCAGGCGCCAGGTGACGTCGTTCTGTCAACCCTCCACTACAGCACCAGCCCTGAGCACGCTCACAACACCCACCAGCGTGTGCTGCCATTGCCCCCAAGGGCCACATCCACCGCAGCAGCGGCCGTGCCCCCGGCGGATGGTGTCCCAGCAGCTGCGCAAAACCCGATGGCCCCCCATGCCAGCGCGCCCCCGCCCTCTTCGCACCTGCAGCACCTCTCCTGCGCCAACCCGGTGTCCGTGAGGCGTGCTTGGCCTCCCGTGCTGTGCGTTAACTCGCACCATGGCCAGACGCTGCACGTGCATGTGCACGTGGCAGCCGCCACGCCGCTGCCCGTACGGCTGCTGCTCGTACGGCAGGGCGTCCTGCTTACGGACCACACCTGCCCGCCACTTACCCATGGGGCACACGTGGTGCAGCTGCAGTTAGCGCCACAGCCCGCTCCCGCAGTGCTACAGTTGTTCCTTGCCTCCGCCCCTGGCCCTGGCATGGGCGTTACGCTGGACAGTATCTCCACCGCAGCTGCGTTCGGAGCGCATAGAGCCGCAGGCGGCTTCCTGCCGGCTGCCCTGACAGCTGAGGCGGTTGAGCGCTCCGGGGACGGAGGCATGTACGGAGGCAGCAGCAGTGCACGTGGCATGTCAGATGCGTGTAGCCACGCTAGCTTCGTGGTCAGCGGCAGCAGCAGCACCAGCAGCCGCAGCACCATGGGCAGTGGTGTGGGCAGCTCCGCACTCAGTGACGGGACGCAGTCCTTGGACGAACCGGAGGCGGCGGGGAGTCTGGCGGCTGCCCTGCCGTACGGGCCGCTGATGTACGACATGGTGACACTGCCCGTCGTACCAAACGATGTGGCAGCGGAGCTGGTGCGTCTCGGTGTGGTGCCTGGCGGCGGCGAACGGCAGCAGAGCGTGGAGCTGCTTAGCTGCAGTGGTGGCGGCGGCGAGGCCGGCGGCGGTGGCGGTGGGGGCAGCAGCAGCGGCAGCGCCAGCGGCGGGGGCGGTGATAGCGGCTCGGGCCCCTTTGCGCCTCTTACTGGCCTACTTGGCAGCGGTGACTCCGACGCCGCCATCGAAGAGGCAGTAGACGGGGAGCTTGCAGGTGAGGTCTGGCGCGAGTGCTTGGCGCCGCTGGCGGGTGACCTGGCCTTCCTTATGGAGCTGGTTGCTGCGCCTGGTGGGCTCGTTGGTACAACGGTGGCAGCCTCCGGGGTTGCAGGTGCAGCAGCGGCAGCAGGTGGCAGCACGCACGCCAGCGGCGACCGCACGGGGGCAGCCGGTGGCGGGCCCGTGTCTGGAGGAGGCAGCAGCAGCGATGGGGTTTCGGAGTGGGTGCGGCTGAATGCGTGCGAACGCGAGGGTGATGCCGATGTGTGGGCCGATTTGTGTGGGGGAGGGCTGGAGGAGGGGCACGAGCAGGAGAGGCAGCAGCAGGAGCAGCAGGAGCAGCAGCAGCAGCAGGTGCTGGCGGTGGCACACGGACTACTGTCGTACATGGCGGAAAGGGAGGAGAGGGACGGTGGGCGGCCGGGCTCTGATGGGTACTTCAAAGGTGTCATGGAAGAGGGGGCGGTGGGAGGTGTGGTGGGTCACGAGGCTGGTACGGGAGGCGGTGGAGGGATTGACGGCGGTGCGGGCGCATTCGGGGCCTCTCGGCGCTTTGTGCGGTGGCTGGCATGCGAGGCGCTTAGGAGGCTGTAGGGCTATGCGAGGCGGCGGGTGGGCAATATGTACGGCTAACGGTGGGGTAACGGTCTGTGCGGTAGCTAATATCGATAACAACCATTCAGAATGTCACACGGCGGGTTCCGCCTTCCTGGCGGCCCCATCAGCTGAACGCACAATCATCTGAATGTGCACATGAGCACTGCAATGCATATGGCGTTGAATGTTTGCCTTTTTCCCTCCCGTTTGGGCGTTCACGGTTGATGGTTGCCGTGCAAGCTGTTGGATGATGAATTCTTGGAGGGCCTCGGCCTCGCCACAACGGCTTAAGGCGGTGTCTGGCCCCTCCGCCCCTGCACTTATGGACTGCTGGCAGTCGAGCACGGCGCGGATACGCACCACGACCGGTCTGCATTTTGCAATCTAGTGCAGTGGTTTCCAAGTTCCACAGATACTGACGGTTTGCCGGGTGCAACACACGCCGCCTCCCAGGCGTGCTCGATATACGTTGATCAATGCGGCAGATGTCAGTTGCCATGTACATAACAGGCCTGAATTTCATCATACGGTTTCTCACATTTGAGAACTTGCAAAGACACGCCTGCGGTCGGCACGTTTTGGTGTACTGTCGGGCAAGTAGCATGGGTGGCGTGCAACACGTGCTGAATGCCTTCTTTGTACCGGTACAAAGCTTTGGGGGTCGGTGGTGTGTTATTTGCGGACGAATGGGTGGCAGAGCCTCAGGGAGGCGCCGTACCAGCAGTTTGTCCAGTAGTACGGTTGCCTGCTCATCATTGTAGCTCTGGCGTGTTAGGTCACACATCATGGGCACCATGCCACATGCCGAGCAGGGGAGAGCCTTCACAACAAAGTACTGAATGCAGTGCCTGCGCGGTGTGATACACCTCCGGCGCACATCTCGATGGTTAGCCTGATCGATCAGATATCTGGCCTGGTAGCTGTTGCCGGTGTTGCAAGCAAGGGGGCTCGTCCTATTGACTGTTGCTACTCTGCATTCGAGGCACATGATTCCCCCCCATGGGCAACACGCTTCAATTGTGCTCGAGGGTAGTCGCTGTGCTGCTGCAGCCTGCTGCAGCACGTGCGAGGATCGTTTGCACACGGCCGGAAGCTAGGTAGTCGCCGGCACGGTTGGCTGGAACAGTACTGAACAGCGGTCGCACTGGGTGTGACAAAGCTTTGGTGGTACGCTTATGTCGAGCCACATGAGCCAGCAAGGTGAGGAAGGCGTGCACAGGTGGTTGGCCGCAGCTCGGCACGCGCCCGTTCACGGCCTCCAAGCCACTGCCATGCACAGCATGTGATCCAGCAGGCAGTGTTCCGATCTTCCGTGGGGGCTTTCGGATGGCGCGTCGAAACAGGTGCCTCCAGGGGACCCAACTTTCGGATGGGGGGTCCAAAATTTTGCTTTTGGGGGGGCTCCGCCCCCCCAAACCCCCCCGTTTCCCCCGAACGGCCCCCCTCACGGGCCCATGTCTTTCGGATAGGGGCCCCAATGACTTTCGGA
>VFQN01001519.1_pt1 | contig 38652 bp, 36 predicted proteins | sample 3512371 | NCBI WGS metagenome assembly VFQN01 (sample SAMN10412370, study PRJNA504923) | tailings metagenome | isolation source: Replicate 2 from Balatoc abandoned mine | place: Philippines: Itogon, Benguet | collected 2017-08-28
TGCATCGATTTCCTCAAGGACTTCGCAACAGTCTTCACTTTCAACTACGATCTGCTGCTGTACTGGGTTATCCTAGATAAGGACTGTCCGTTCAGCGACGGCTTTGGCCTCGGCACCGAAGAGAACGGCTTTCGCGGACCGTTCCACCCTGAAGCTAACTGTAACGTCTATAATCTCCACGGCGGACTGCATCTGTTTCAAACTTCCATCGGTGACGTAGAAAAGAGACTGATGGGCGAAAATGGGGTCATTGACGCGATCGCCCGGACAATCACGAAAGATAAGCGCCTTCCGATCTATGTCGCCGAAGGTACGTCCACCGCCAAGCTTGCCCGCATCAATTCCATTCCGTATCTGCGTCATTGCCATAACCAGCTCGGCGAAAGTTCGGGTAATTTCTTTGTCTACGGGCATTCGGCAGACCCGAACGATGCCCATGTCTATGATGCGCTATTCAGTTCCGAGATTGAACATCTCTATTTCTGCCTACACAAGCCTACGGCTAAGATTGAGGAGATTGACGGAGAACTTGCGCGCTACAAGAAGCGCAATGATTCCGATATCGATTACACCTTCGTCGATGCGGAAACCGCGCATATCTGGGATAGACCACCCAAAAAGTGACGCGACCGAGAAAGCCAACAGCCGAGATCGGTCGCGGCGTCAGTCATTGCCATAGTCAGCCTCATACTCGCGCTGACGCGTCTCGATTTGACGTCGCGGCTAGCGAAAATAGACACAATGACGCAATCCGTGCGCTAGCCGACAAAGTTCATGAAAATGCGAAAGTTTCTTACCGCTGCAGAACTAGGCAGCGAAGTTATCAGACCAATGCAGACATTGAGAAATTGTTTAATTAAGGCGTAAGGAGGGGATATTGGGAGATACAGAAGGAGCGGACGCACCGAAGCCGGCGTTCAAGTTTATCCGAGGCGTTGAGGGAGATGTCGGCGATTGCGAATGGCCCGATGGCGCCGAGACCGTCAGGAAAGCAATCGCGGAGTCGCTGAACGCAAAGAATGTCGCATTCTTGCTGGGCGCCGGCTGCTCTTCATCGCAGGTTGACGGCAAGGAGGTCGGCATTGCGACGATGGCGCCGCTGGCCGAAGAGTTCACGAAGACGCGAGAAAATGTCGAAGCGCCGTTCCCAACCGCGGCAGAACGAGACTCGTTATCGAAGAACTTCGGAATCGACATCAGCGCCGCCCGAATATGCGCGCAATCTCGAACGCCTGATGGAGCTTTTATTCAGCCTGCGCTTCGTTCTCAAGCGCAGCTCGCTGGCGGATACCAACAAGACGCTTGAGGTGGTGGAATCGGTTATCAGGAAGATCAAGGCATTCCTCTGGTCGAAATGCACGAACGGTGCTTTTGCCAGTGGGGACAGCACAATACTAGATCTTTACCGGTCATTCTATCGAAAACTTGTCCTCCGCGACCGATCCCTGCCGCGGCCCTGGGTGTTCACGACCAACTACGATCTTTTCAACGAAACAGCGATGGACAGGCTCGGCCTTCCCTACGCGAACGGCTTCTCCGGCGTCGTCGAGCGGCGCTTCAACCCGGCGACGTTTCGTTATGCCTTGGCCGAACAACTCGACGTTACAAATCGCAAATGGTCCGCAGTCGATGGTTTTGTTTATCTATGTAAAATGCACGGCTCGATCAGTTGGACTGAAGACGAGCACGGACTGTTTCCGATCCGGGAGATGACGGTAACTACGGAACCCGGAAAGGTGATGATCTACCCGACGCCCGGAAAGCAGAACTCCAGCCTTGGATCGCCCTACGCCGATCTGTTTCGCGAGTTTCAGTCCCGTGTTGTGCGCGAGCAAAGCGTGCTCTTTACGATGGGGTACGCCTTCGCGGACGAGCACATCAACAACATTATCTATCAGGCCTTGACGATCCCTACCTTCCGGCTCGTGATTTTTGTTGATCCCAAGCTGAGCGGTGAGATCGCCAAATTGCGCGCGCTGAACGACCCACGAATTTGGATCATCGGAGGAGATGGACCGCAGACAGGCCGGAAGGCACATTACTTCAACACGATCATTGATGAGTTCATGCCACAGCGCCCGAGCGAACGCATCGATGAAGCGGTCAAAAAGGTGCTTGAGGCCATGTCGCCCGGAAAGGCACCCGCGCCTTCCGATGGTGAGGAGGCTGGCGAATGAGCCGCGACGACCGCAAACGCGCAATCGGCAAAGTGGTCTCCGTCGCGGCCGACCGCTTCGTTGTCGAGATGCACGCCGGAACTGATAACTTTACGGTCGTCGGGTTTGACGATGTTCACTATGTCGCGCGGCTCGGATCATTCCTTATGATTCTCGTGCAAACGGAGTACGTCGTTGTCGAGGTGGTGGGCCTTCGCGAACGCGATGTTGGAAGCAGCGGTCGCAAAGAAGGAGAAATGGATAAGGCGGCGTCGGCGAAGTACCTCGATGTCGTGCCGGTCGGGATGCTCCCGCAGGAGCGAACCGCCAAATTCCGCTTTGGTGTCTCGGTGTTTCCTTCACTTTACGCCGATGCGCTATACGCGCTCGATGCCGAGCTGGATCGGGTGTTTGAGACTGACATTCCTCGCGAGCCGGCCCCGCCGCTGGCGGGCAAGAAGGCACCTAATCCGCCTGACGCCACGCGCTATCGCGCTCTGACGATCGGCAAATCCGTCGTGTTCGACGGGTACGACGTCAAAGTCCGTATCGACGATTTCTTTGGCGGCCACACGGCCGTTCTGGGCAATACTGGTAGCGGAAAGTCCTGCACTGTCGCATCCGTACTACAATCCTTGTTCGAGAAAGCGGATGAGCACCATGCGCGCGGCGCGACGTTTATCGTTTTCGACGTCAACGGCGAGTATTGGCAGGCCCTATCGCCGCTCGCCAACGGCAATGGAATCGACGTTGCCCGTGTGATCGTTGACGGAACAGCAACCGATGGGCGATTCCGCCTCCCGCACTGGTTCCTGGAACAATCTGAATGGGAATTGCTGCTTCAAGCGAGTGAACGGACACAGATTCCGGTGTTGCGCACGGCCCTGGGCCTGACCGGCCTGTTTCAGCAAGAGACTGGCGACGCGCTTTCCATCAAGGAGCACTTCATCGCCACCTGCATCATTGAATGTTTTCGCGGTGCCGACGGAGATTCTCCAGTCACCAAATTCCAGCGCGTTGTATCTCTTCTACAGAGATATCCGACGAAGGATCTGAATATTGATCTTCTGAAGAAGTACGGCGCGAATTATCAGTACGGGAATTTTACCCCTAGCGGAAATCTGGAGAACTTTCTCAATGACGTGCGCGCAAAGCTCCGCGAAGACGTCGAGCTTCCTTCCTACAATCGCATACCGTTTACGTTTGACGACCTTGAGGAATGCCTCGACTTCGCAATCCTCTATGAGGAAGCGCACGGCAACAGGCAGATTCGCGACTATTGCTCGCAGATGCTTACGCGCTTCAAGTCGCTCAAAGAAAGACCAGAATACGAATTTCTGCGGTACGACTTGAAGCCGGGTGATGCCGCCCCCTCACTTGGCGCCTTTCTGGAGCAGCTTCTCGGGTTAGCGTCGAATGGCAACGGTTTCGTCAAGCGTAGCCAGATTATCATCGTCGACATGAACGCGGTCGAAGACGAGGTCGTAGAGCTTGTCGCGTCCGTTCTTGCCAGGATGACGTTTCGTTTGCTGCGCCAGGCAGAGCCGAGAAATCGTTTTCCCGTTCATCTTCTTCTGGAAGAGGCACACCGATATATCGCAGAAACGCCTTCTCGTTACGCGATCGATGCTAGTCGTATTTACGAGCGGATCGCCAAGGAAGGCCGGAAATATGGGCTGTTTCTCCTTATCGCCTCTCAGCGCCCGAGCGAGCTTTCAAAAACCGTATTGTCTCAATGCTCCAACTTCGTGGTTCACCGTATTCAGAACCCTGATGATCTTTCGCAAATTCGTCAGATGACCCCCTTCATATCCGAGGCGGTCCTAAAACGCCTTCCGTCGCTTCCAAAGCAACACGCCTTGGTGTTCGGGACTTCCGTGAATTTGCCGACTACATTTCGGGTACGGGAGGCACGACCGTTGCCGCAGAGCGACGATGCAAAGATACGCGATCTCTGGTTCCACGAAGAGGGACGAATCGCGCAGGTAAGCATCAATGCTGCGAACGACAGCAAATCCGCGGCCGCACAATCCTGATGATCGACAAGCAGAAACTCGAAGATCTGGCATCTATCCTCGAACAAAGCGGGGAATACAAAGTCCTTCGCCGCCTCAAACCCCGACCTCCCGTCCAGAGGCAAGCAAACGATGAAATCAGACTCGGTCTTTTCGTGGACGTCGAGACGACCGGCCTTGATCCCAACAAAGACGAGATTCTTGAACTCGCGATGCTGCCGTTCAGATACTCGATCGACGGAATGGTAATAGAGATACTTGAAGCATTCGATCGGCTGCGCGAACCATCATCTCCGATCCCTCCGGAAATTACCGCTCTAACGGGTATTACGGACGCAATGGTGGCCGGCAAGATAATCGATCCAGACGAAGTCTCCCGGTTTGCCTCACCCGCGGTTTTGGTCGTCGCGCACAATGCCGCATTCGACCGGCGATTCCTCGAGCGTTTCTGTCCGCTATTTGCGACCAAACCGTGGGCTTGCTCGATGTCGGAGATCAACTGGAGCGCTGAGGGATTTGAGGGAGTGAAGCTTGCATATCTTGCAGCAAGCTTCGGCTTTTTCTACGAACGACATCGTGCAGCGAACGACTGTTTGGCCGCGCTTGAAATTCTGTCCCGAACACTGCCTCGATCTCGTGTACCAGCGCTAGGGAGGTTGCTTGCACAAGCACGGCAATCGACATGGCGGATTTGGGCTGAGAACTCGCCTTTTGAGCTCAAGGACAAACTTAAAGTGAGAGGGTATCGCTGGAACGGAGAGAACAACGGTCGGCCGAAGTCGTGGTACATCGACGTGCCTGAAGATTCGAAGGATACGGAGCTGGAATTTCTTTGCCGTGAGATATATCGGCGAAACGTAGACATCGGATGCGTGAAGCTGACCGCGTATGATCGTTATTCTGCTCGGGCCTGAACATTACCTGGAGAGGACAGGTCTTCATCATCTGCGGAAAAAGGGGTTTTCGGCTCATGCAATACGCCCTCGTCGATGGCTTGAGGAAAGAAGCGACGCCTGCCGCCAAGGGCAACTGTCCGACCTGTAGCTTTTCTTTCGTTTGTCAGAGTGCCGGGTCGAATATCCCGATGCGACCAAAGCTTCGATCCGTGGGGGCATCTATCACGGCATGCACGAAATCGCGGATGAGGTTCTCCTCGCCTATCGCGGACATCATCAGTACGATTGGGTCAGGCCCCGCTCCACTTGGCTTGAGGCCGGCAGCCCCGTCTACATCGATTTCGGCGAAGACTATCTCCTGAAGGTGGAGACCTACGACGATTCTAGCCTTCCATGCATTCGGGTCGTGATGAAGCGGGACTTCGTCGCGGACGTCATGGAGGAAACCGACGCAAAAGCAGTACTGAAATTCGCTCTTACCAAGCGAGAGGCAGACGAGCGCGCCCGCGCAAGGGCCGCGCTTTCCGAGATCGTGCCACAGGGCACTAAAAGGCGATGAAAAACGAACAAAAACTGGATGCCGCCAAACAAAAGTTTTTGGACGCGCAGAAAGAAATTGAACAGCTCCGGCATGCGATCGCGGATGCCACCTGTCCGCTGAAGATCGGCGATATCATCAGCGTTGTGTAAGGCGGAAAAGACTACGAAGGCCAGATCGATCACATCAACGCGATAGCATCGTCGGAGAGAATGCTCGGGCCGATTGTTGGAAAGCCGAGCGGCTGGGCCGCAGCCGGTCCCCGGAGAAACAAAACCGGCGAATTCGGCAAATCGAATTTCGGCATCAATAGCTTTGACGCTTCGTTCGAGAACGGGAAGTGGGTCGTCAAACCGTCCCTCACGCTGGAACAGCGACTAGGCCCCTCCTGACCTTCCTCGGGCCACGCATCCGGTAGCTCGAGCAGCGACGATAACGGCTGCCGTTCGCGCTCGTAAACGTCGCCCGCGACCTTCAGTTCGTCGACGCCGAATCCCGTCGCCGGCAACGATTTGGCCGCCCAGGGATTCAGAATGAGCAATCCCGAGCGGCTAACGAAATTCCACGGATCAATCTCCCGAAACGCGAGCACACCGCTCAAGCCCATATTCTGCGCCTGTCCATTGGCGGTCCATACCAAATGCCGTCCGCGGCGCGGCCGTCCTCCACGTACAGCCGTATAACTTCGAATGCGGGATGAATGGTGGAATTCGACTCGCAGGATATTGACCGACTCACCTAAAATGGCTCCGCCGGAATCCGGTTTTTAATCATCCATTTTGGGCCTTTCGTGGATTTGCACCCTCAATCGTTGCCCCGTGCGAACCTGACTTTCGACGTTGTCGATGATCTCGTGGGCGCACATGCGCGGGGCCGTCTGACAGGTTCGCCGACGGCTCACTACGCGGCGACGGATATTTGTCCGCTCATCGAATTGATGATGGAAGCCAGCAATGGGCGCTCTGGTCCCCTCCTGAAGACAGGGTGGCTGGATACAGTAACGCAAATCGATCTTCGCTCGGCACTCGCGGGCCACCAGAACATTTGGCTCGATGAAGCGCGCCACCGCGGCTTCATGCGAACGACCTTCGATCCGCGAGTCGAGGCCGACGACGTACATCGCAACCGATTCTTGATCGCGGCGCGATCAGCCGCCGAAACCTCTGGGCTGCCGGTCGCGGTGGCGCAAAGCTTGGCGGCGGCGCTTCGCGAAATGGAATCTAATATCCATGAGCACTCCGGTGCGGCTGCTACCGGCATTCTCGCGTTTCAGGCCCGTCCTTCTGTCTTCGAATTCGTTGCGGCTGATAACGGCTACGGTGTTCTTGCCACTCTACGCGAGGACGAGGAATTCGCCGATCTTACAGATCATGGCCTCGCGATGCATGCCGCCCTGCAGGAAAACGTATCGCGCTACGGTCGCGCGTCGGGCCACGGCAATGGGTTCCGCGATCTCTTTCTCGGCCTTGCGCATTTGAACGCGGATCTACGGTTTCGCGCGGGCGACCACGCCTTGCTGATCAGCGGCGCGCAGCCTGAGCTGAAGGCTGCGCGCCTTGCGCAAAAAGCACCGCTCAAGGGCTTTCTCGCTGCGGTCCGTTGCCAACCGATGATGCCGCGTTCTGATACGCGCCACTTGCGGTTCAATTAGCACTGCAACACTTACGAAAGCAGACTTTCTACGCGGTCGCGCATGGTGGCGATGTTCTCGCGAAAGAGGCCATCGAGCGGCTGGCCATCGAGTGTGAACTCGCCGGCTTTCTTCATCTTGCCCTCGTTGTTCAGATAAAGGTGCTGGCGGTGCATCGTCGCCATGAACGCCGAAGTGTCGATATATGTCACGCGGTTGAAGGCGGCCCCGAGGGTCGGCAGAACGGTGATGCCACCGATCATCACCAGATTCAGCGAGCGTTCCACGCGCGCCGCGAGTTGTATTAGCTCCGTAACGTGAAACGGAAGGCGGGTGCGCCATGCAGCGCCGGTTTTAAACTCAAATGCGACGTCGGTCACTTCGCCGCGCTCGGCGATGAAGGTGCTGAGGCGGCGATAGTCCTGCGGCGTGCGCGCATTCAGATGATACGCGCCGGGAACACCGGCAGCGACGATTTCTTGCCATGCCGTCCCGATGCGTTTCATCGCATGCATGTCGTTGTAACGGACTTCGTCGGTGAACATCGAATAGTTCGGCCCGGTGACAAGGACCACACCAAGCGTGCGCAGGCCCGCAAGGATCGGCAGGCGAAGCTCGCTCAGCTTCCACCAGGCTTCGATCGCCTTGTCGCGCCCGCTACCGATTAGGACAATGCGTGTCTGCGGCCCGATGCCGAAGCGCACTTCGACTTCGGCACGGCTCTTGAAGCGCAGCCGCCCGTCGGGCGAATGAAAATTGCGAAGCGGGAGCGCGATGGTGTTGAGATCGAGCGGCTTGGTGCGGCGGCTGCCATGGTAGAGGTAGGGAATGTAGTGGGGGAGTTCGGGTGCCGGGCACGGCGCGGCGCGTGAGATGTTGTCGAGTTCAAGGCCGTTGATCTCGCGCATCCGGTCGCGGAAGCCGGTCGGATTGTTGGGGCACATGCCGTCGCAGGTGCCGGGCTTACCGCAGCAGTCATCGAGGCACCAATACGCATCCTGCTTCTTGCGCATGCCGCCGCAGGTGCCGAGGTCCGGGCAGCCAAGGCAGCCCATCGCCATCGGCAGCGCATCACCTTCGTCCCAACGCCGCTTTTGGCGGCGCAAGTTCGGAGTGACAGCCTGTTCCTGCGGACGGGATGTTATTCGCAAATGCCAATCTCCAACGTTCCACTGATCGGCTGCACCGAGGTGACTTCGCCCTCGGCGATGCCCGCGCCGGAGCGCAGCACGGCGACAAACTCGGCGGGAGCGTTCGGGCATTCTGCGATAACGGCGCTCAGGCGCTGCACAACGACCTTGTCTTTAACGACGCGGAGCGTGACCTTCTCGCCGGGCGTCGCTGCGGCATCGCCACAGAATTCAGCGCGGGCGGTACGCGAAACGATCGGCACATCACGGCTGAATAGCGTCGGCGAACGCATCTCGACCAGGCGGCGGTCGAGGACGCGGTTGAAACTCGGCGCGGCGTTACGGATGAAGTCCAATCCCATCAGGCAACCTCCAGGACGGGCCGGTACTTTTTCGTACGGCCCTGCAGAATTTCCACGACGAGACTTTTCGCCGCCAGCGTCGCGAGGCGATTGTTCCATGCCGTCGCACCTATGGTGTCGACGCCCCGGGTTTCTTCATGAAGTTGCGCCGCCGTGGTCTCACGCTTGCGACTGACCAGCTTCAGCGTTTCTTGCAATTTCTCATCGAGCCTGCCGCAGAGCTGCACGTCGGCGATCTGCCCGGCGGAGTCAGTTGTGCAGGTGAGGAAAGCGTCGCCCGAACGGCGCAGCATTTCTTCGACTTCTTCGCGAACCTTCTCATTCATGTTGGCGGCGACGGCATAACCGGGCTGACGACGCATACGCAGATGTTCGCGCAGCGGCACCAGCACCTCGCTGAGGTAGGACGACGTGGCGAGGTCGACGCCGGTGAAGTCGAGCAACACCAAGGCGGGCTCATTCATTTCTGGAAGCTGTTCGAGCGCCGACACGAAGGCGCGCCGGCCGGAAAGACGGCCTGCGAGGATCGGTTCAATGCCGGAGCGGAGAATGGGAAGCGATACGGTCTTCATTTATCTCACTGCTATTAGTGAGATATATATAGGGGGTAATCTTATGCCTCGCAACAATGATTTGTGCCGCGTTGAGTAAATCGAGCGGACTCAATGGCTTGCATCCCTCAGGCGGGTTCGAAAGAAATCTGCGAATCGGGTCGTGGAGGCCGACTCAGTGCCCTCGCCCGCGAAACCGTGCGATAGCACCAAGCCATCGTCGTTTTGGCGGCCTCGCTTCCAAATCAGGCGTTGAGGCGGATCGTCACCAAGGCCTATTGGGCACCGGACAAAGTGAGGGCTCGACTGACGGGCTACGCACTTTGGCAGGTGTCGTTGTCAGCGCCTGCCATGACACTTTTTATACTTTTTGCCGGAGCCGCACGGACATGGCTCGTTGACGCCGATCTTCGGCCCGCTTCGCCTCAGAGGCTCAGGAGCGGAGCGGGATCGAAGCGCGGGAATTTGCCATTGGGGCGGCGGCGGGACGCGACTTAACCGGTCGATGAGCCTTCGCTGCATACGCAGCTCCGTTTGCCCGTCCTCGGACAGGCCCGATTCGTAAGCCACGAGACGCGCCATCTCAGCGTTGGCGGCAACAAAGTCGCCGCAATAGGCAAGGACGACAGCGTACTGGCTGCGGATAGGAATAACGCGAGCGATGAGCTTGACCTGATTGATTCCGGGAAGCAGCACCGTCTCGAAAATGCTTCGTGCGCCGATGTAGTCGTGTCGTCCGACAAATTCGTCGACGAGCGATTGTCCGACGCGAAAGTGCGAGTCGAACGCATGGGCCATTTCGTAAAACTTCATGGCCTGGATGCGCAGCATGCCAGAATCGCAGCCTGAGCGATTCAGTGCTTGAGCACACAGGTCCATGCAATCTGCAAGATGCTTCAGGTCGTCGGTGTTGTCACGATCCTCCTTCAGCAACAGCCTTATCTTGTCGGAGTTCTTCATCAAGATGTCGGCGGACGTGATGCCGAGCACCGCGAAATATTCTGGGATAAGATCTTCGACCCTGTCGATGCACTCTTGGTACGCTCCCAGTTCAAAAAGGGCCTGCGCGAAGTTATAGCGAGCGATCCGTCGATGCTCAGGATTATCCGGCAAGATGCGGACCATCTCTTCCAGCGCGGTGCGGAGATCATCGACGCGCCGCTGGCGGGCGGCGAAGATCATCTTCTTCATTCCGACTGCGAGCTTCTCGTCCGGTCCAAGGCTATGCTCGGCGACCAGCGCTGACATCGCGTTGAGCCGCGCATCAAGGCTCTCCTCGCGGCCTTCCCGCATTTGCCCAAAGACCAACCCGTCGAGGGCCCAGAAGCGTTCATCAGGCGCAATCGTCTCCGATGCAGCCGCTTGTTCGAGGAAAGAAGTAATTTCGGGCATGATGCCCATTTCATGAAACAGTTCATCGGTGGCGAGAGAGACAAGTGGCTTGATCTCGCCGAGCGCGACAAAGGTTCGCATTAATTGCGAGACCTTTTGAAGGCTCCATGACTTTTGAATGGATGGAATGAGGACGTTCTTCAGCGCGACTTGCGCGCGTCGTATCGCCTCATCGCCAGCATCCGTGAGCCCGGCATACGCGATGGTGCGCACCGCGTCATGCACCTTAATCCGGTCGCCCCCGTAGAACTGGATGAGACCTATGCTGCGGGCCCGACGCAGAAGGGCTGCAATCTGAGCGTCATTGAGCGATGCCGCTGCTTTTAAGAGCGAGGCCATGTCTTCGCGATCAAGCGGCGTTTCGGATAAAGCAAGCGCTCCTAAGCCCGCTCGGTCAGATGCGCTGAATTCGGTGAAGGCGCGGCGAAGAATGATTTCTTGTGCAGTTTCGGTGATGTGGGTTTGCGCCTCGATATCAACGCAAAACCGTGCGACATCTCCCGCGTATTCATTAGCCACGATCCGCAGAGCATTCTGCACATACAGGGGAAGGCCGCTGGTCGAAGCGCGCAGGCGTTCATAAGTGGCGAAGTCGCCGCGGCAACCGCGGGCGTGGCCTTCCGCGGCGATCGTATCTGTCGACCAACCGCGCAGTTCTTCAGTCTGGATGGCAAGTCGTGCCTCCAGCTCGCGAACGAGCGGGGATGGCTGACAGAGGAGAACAAAATTTATCTGACCGCAGCCAGTTGTGAGAGCGCGAATATCCTCGGCTGCGACGCGATGGGCGTTATCAATAACGAGCGTAGCCTTCGCACCCTGCGCTTGAAGCTGGCGATTGATGGCAAGGAGAATTTCGTCGCCAGTCGACCCGGGCAACATCACTTCACCGAGTCTTCCGTCCTTGCCGCCGAAAAGATGTCCGGCAAGCTCTCGCGACACAGTACTGACAAGCGCGGTACTCGGGATGTCCATGACATTGAAGTAGAAGACATCACCGACTGTATGCAACGCGGCCTGCGATACCCATGAGGTTTTGCCCGCGCCCGAGAAGCCGGAAATGATGCGGACATGCTCAGGCGAGAGCAGCGGCGGCTCACCTTCTTGCGGTCGATACAGCGGCGGCGGAGCGGGGAAATCATGCAACTGCACCACAAGCAGTTCGAAGAGTTCGGTCAGTTCAACAACATCAAAGACATGGTTCGCATGCGGCGGAAGTCCTGCGGCCGCCGCCTGAATGCATCCGGCGAGCTTCCAGCTCAGCGTGTCGCCCGCGAGCTTCGCAAAGGGCAGAGACGACGCTCTTACGCTCACATCGGCAAACGCGGTTTCGACGCTAGGCCATGGCATAGGGATGGACGCTGGAATGGTCTGCGCCGTTCCGGGCCAGTGAATGGCGACATCTTTCGGCCAGTTCGGGTTTGCCATCCGCTTTTGGAGATCGGGACCGGGCGCCACATTCGAAGCAATCACAAAGGACGCCGCGCCATTGCGTCGTCCCCCAGTGTGTTCGTCCCGGATCATATCGAAGCGCTTCAATGCTTCTTCGATGTCGCTGAAAACCAGCGTTGCGGCGCGCGTCTTCACCTGAACGTAGACGCACCCCGCAGATCCGGCAACCTCGACGTCTTCATCGGTTTCGACGCGGATAATCGACGTCTCTGACGCGCTCGCTTGAAGAAGGCAGGCGGCAGCGTAGAGATGCTGGTACAGGAAGCCCCGGTGGACGGATTGTATCCGTTCGAGTTGGCGGCGGTCGAGTACAGAAGGTGACGAGGTTTCAGGCATAGACGCTCACGCGGTGGAAACTGGGCAGGCCGGTTGGTCGTCTATAATCATCAAGCGTTTCCATTGGGCGTCCTGCAAATGGTAGTCGCGCTTCACCGGCGAATATGCAATGTAACGGCCCGCGAGCGAGCGCCGTGCTCTTCGTTGAAATCACACCTTGCACGCCTGCCGTTTTCACGGATCCAATCTGCGAACGGCTTCCTGCTCCGCACGATGCGATAGAGATGCTTCAACGCTGATGGCGTTTTTCCGCAGGCAATGAGGTCATCTGCAACGCAAAAACGCGACAACCCCCAAACACGCGACAACCCCCGAATGGCCACGGAGAGATATTGGCGTGAACTTCGCGCGAGATAAGGCGAGAAAACGTCTCTGCTGAAAATTGATCCTCATCCGAAGGCGCGAAAGTCGCGCAAAATGGGGCCAAATTCGCACTTAGAAAAATGGAAATAGTTATTTAATATCAATGGCTTGGTCGTTGGCGCCCCGAAGCGGATTCGAACCCATGATCGGAATCGCGGATTTCGCCTTTGAAATGTCGCGAGAATTTCCCGCGAAGTGGCCGATTCCGGGCTGCAGAGACGTCCGTCAACGACAGGGTGTAAACTGGTTGCAAAGCACCCGGTTCAGCCAAGCCGTACTCGTAAATTTGGCCGTCCGCGTTGCATCCTGAAGCGACCTTCTTGATGTCCGCTAAGTGCCATACTCGGAAGTCGCGAAGTCGCGACTTCATATCGAAGGTTTTCCTCACGCCGGCCGCGATCCAACAATCCTGTTGCTCAGTATACCAATGCCCGTCGCTTCCATTTCAATCCGCATTCCCGGCTCGATCCAGCGGCCCAATTCGAGGCAGCACCCGCGGTCCATGGTGCCGGACGCAAACACATCGCCGGGAAAGATGGTCTCACCGCGTGACGCGTTCTCAATAATCTGCTGCCACGAGAATTTCATCCCGCGAGTGTGCCCCCGCGCCCATTCTTCACCGTCGACCCTCAGGATCATCTCGACGTTCGAAGGGTCGATCTCGTCCAGGGTTACAATGCAGGGACCAAGAACGTTGCCCTGATCGAAGTCCTTGCTCTTTCCGGGACCGGCTCCGATTCGACCCTCATCCGCCTGCACGTCCCGGGCGCTCAAATCATTGTAGATTGTAATGCCAGCGACGAACCCCATGGCGCTATTAGCCTCGATGTCCCGGCCACTGCGGGCCATCACCAGAGCGAGCTCGAATTCGAAATCCAACTTCTTAGTGTACCTCGGCCACGCAATATCGTCGTCCGGTCCGGCCATGCCGAGGTGATTGCGATTGGTATAGGTCGGCATGCGGTACCACAGATCTGGCAGGTCAAGCCCCTTCTGCTCCATCGCCTGCTTTTTATGTTCTTCGTAGACCAGATAGTCCTTGATACGGCGGGGACGCAGCGGCGGGAGAAGACGGCACTCACCTCGCCCGTGAAATATCTTTGCGCCCGACGGTGATACCGCCTGCGCCCCCTTGTCACGAACAAATGAGAACGCAGTTTCCGCCGCCTCGCGCGCAATCGGCCAGCGCGACAGGAATTTTACCATGTCCGGCGGAATGATGTCGCTTGCCAGCGCGTCCGCCGCGTGAACTCCTCGCTCGCAGAGATGCCACCCCAAGGCGGCACACAAGTCCACTATGAGATCACGGTGCAACGCACCAATCCGGACCACCTGGCCAACCGGAGTTAAAACGCTGAAAGTCACGAGTTTCATATAAAAAACCGATTCTTCGAACCAGCCTTGCGCCGCGCCCTCGCTTTAACTTAAACTGACTGATCGATCAGTCAATGATCGGCCGGTCTCGAAATTCGGACCAGACCCCAATGACCAACAAACCGGGTGGAAAGCAGAATGTCCGAACGAACCGTGCGTGGCGTAACCCTTCGATACGAAGTCATCGGTGATCAAGGCCCCGCCATTGCCCTAACGCCGGGAGCGCGACGGCCTTACGATGAACTCCTCAGCCTTGCCGGCCGGCTCGCGGAGCGCGGTTATCAAGTTCTTTTGCACGATCGTCGGAACTGCGGCAGCTCTCAGATTGCATTCGAGTCCGCTGGCTCGGAACACGAGGTTTGGGCCGATGACCTGTACCATCTGAGCAGCTGCCTTGGTCTTACCCCGCTCTATGTCGGCGGCGCGTCTGCAGGTGCGCGTCTCGCGATCTTGTTTGCGCTTCGACATCCCGACGCGGTGCGCGGCCTGTTGCTATGGCGAGTTACCGGCGGAAAACACGCCGCAGAGAACCTCGCGCAGGAATATTACGGCCAGTATATCGCAATGGCGAAGATCGGCGGCATGGAAGCCGTCTGCGCCTCCCCGCATTTTTCGGAGTGCATCAGAAAACGCCCCGAGGGTCTAAACGAACTCCTGACGACCGACGTTGGGGAATTCGTCAAGGTGATGGAAGGTTGGCGAGACGCCTTCTTGAGTTCCGCGAACCTTCCGGTGATCGGCGCCACCGAGGCTCAGTTGCAGTCACTGCATATGCCGATTTGCGTCATTCCCGGGAACGATCGCATTCACGATTCTACGGCGGCACAAAGGCTTGCCGCACTCGCGCCGATTGTCGAATTGCACGATGGCGTCGTGGAAAAGCGTTCCAGAGAAAACCTCAAAGAACACTGGGATCCCGACGAGTGGGCTGCAGTGGAGCCTGCTATCGCGGACGTGTTTGCCGACTTCCTGAAGAGGGCTGAGCTCGAAGCGCCCGTTGCGTCAGTCGGAAACACGACACATTATCTCCCGCCGCGGGCGGCTGAAGAAAAGTCTCGCAAATAAAGAACAGTCGAATGGAGGAAAGTATGACTACGTTCCGTGCGATTTTGGGCCTTTGCATCCTGGCGACGGCAACTGCGGCGAATGCACAAACATATCCTGACCGCCCCGTGAAGGTGATCGTCCCCTACACCGCCGGTGGTGGCACCGACACGGTCGCGCGCGCGATATCGCAGAGGCTTTCCGAGAAATGGGGTCAGCCGGTTGTGGTCGAAAACCGGCCAGGGGCAGGGACGACCATCGGCACAGACAGCGTGGTCAAATCCGCTCCGGACGGATACACGCTGCTGTTCTCTGACAGCGCGTCATTCGTGATCAATCCGCACATCTACGAGAAGCTGGCGTTCGACCCCCGCAAGGATCTGGAGCCGATCGCGCTTGCTGTACATCTTGCGCCGGTTCTTGCTGTCTCCAACGAAGCGCCTGGCAAAACGGTCGCTGAACTCCTGGCAGCGGCAAAAGCCAGTCCTGGAAAGCTCACATATGCCAGTCCAGGCGTTGGATCGTACCCCCACGTAGCTATGGAATATCTAAAGCACCTCGCGGGCGTGGATATTCAGCACATTCCGTATAAGGGCTCAGCCGCCGCCGTCACCGACCTGATCGCGAGTCGCCTCACGATGTACATGGTAACCTACTCTGTGTTCGAGGGGCTTGAGAAAGAAGGCAAGCTGCGTGTCATTGGATCAGCTACGGAGAAACGCCTTCCAGATCGTCCGAACCTGCCCACGATCGGTGAGACCGTAAAGGACTACGCGATCAACGTTTGGTTCGGCTTCGCTGCGCCGAAGGGCACTCCGGTAGCCATTCTTGACAAGATTCACAACGACATCTCAGAGATCCTGAAGCAGCCGGACTTCATCGAGCGTGTGCTTAAGCCTCAGACTTTCATCGCGGGCAACCTCACGCGTGGCGGCTTCGCCGAGCTAATCAACTCGGACTACGAAAAGTGGAAGCTTCTCGTGAAGATTTCGAACGCCAAGATCCAATAGCCAATACCGGAGTCATAGGGTGCGATTCATTGACCTCAGCGTCACAATCCGTAACCAGTCATTTGAGCCTGGCGGCCCGGAAATTGTCAGAATGAACCATGTCGAGGCCGCCAGGCGGCGGGCCGCCGACTTCAACTTTCTGCCGAGTGGCTATCCAGACGGCATGGCGCTCGCCCACGAGCGAGTGACCCTCTCGGCTCACGGAGGGACGCACGTCGACGCCCCACTGCATTACGGGCCGCTCTGCGAGGGCAAACCCTCAAAGAGCATCGAGGAGGTGCCTCTGGAATGGTGTTACGGTCCGGGCGTTTGCCTCGACTTTTCCGATAAGAAGCCAGCTGAATTCATCACCCGCGCAGATATCGAGGCGGCTCTCAAAAAGATCGGTCATAAACTGTCGCCGGGCGAGATCGTGTTGCTTCGGACCGATACCGACAAGCACTTCGACAATCCGGAATTTCCAAACCTCCAACCTGGTTTGCACCCCGACGGATGTCATTATCTGCTCGATCAGGGGGTCCGGATGATCGGCATCGATGCGTGGGGCCTGGACCGTGCTCCCCGCGACATGGCATCCGACCACAAGAAGGGAATCCCGAATTCGTTGTGGCCGACACATATGGTCGGCCGTGCTCGGGAATACCTGCAGATCGAGCGTCTCGCGAATCTTGCAGCGCTCCCGCCGAACGGCTTCACGGTAGTTGCGTTTCCGGTCAAGATCGAGCAAGGCACCGCAGGATGGTCCCGCGTTGTAGCCTTGCTGGAAGACTGATCAGGGCCGGTTAGCCGGTTGCGCACGAATGAAACGATCTAAGCGGCGCCCGCGTGAAAGCGGCGCCCGCGATATAATTCTGGATGCGGCAGAGCGTGTGTTCGCATTGCACGGTTATGACGGCGCTGCAATGCGTATGATCGCCGTGGAAGCGAACGTTGCCCAAGCGCTGTTGCACTATCATTTCGCGACCAAGGATAAGTTGTACGGGGCGATGTTCGAGCGCCGGGCACACGTCATCAACGCTTTCCGCGAAACGAGATTGAACGATCTGATGGCGGATGGCTCGCGAACGACGCTCGAAGCGCTTATCGACGTTCTGCTCCAGCCCTCACCAGAGTGGCTCGGCAGCGAGACCCAATCCGGCCAGTACTTCGCGGCGGTAGTCGGAGCGGTGTCAATCGCGCCTGACAAGCGTTCAAAGGCACTCATGAAGCGTTACTACGACCCGATAGCTCGCAAATTCATCGCTTCATTTATCAAAGTCATGCCTGGATTGAGCAAACAGGATGCCGTCTGGGCCTATCTGTTCGCGTTGGGCGCTCGCTTGCAACTAAGCGCATCGAATGAGCGCAGCATGCGGCTTGAAGGAACAAAGCGGCCGACCAAACGTGCTGAAATTCAAGAACAGTACATGCGTTTTGTTGCAAGCGGAATTCGGAGCCTGTCCGATGCGAGCGGGCGAACACGCCGATAAGAGAACGCCTGGTCACTTGAGAGGAAAGGTTTTAGCGGCATAAAGTCTGGCGTTTCGACAGGATGCCTTGCCGCCGGTTTCCAGCTCAGGATCTCTTACCTTACATGATCCACTTGTTCAGATCAGACGCCGCGCGGGCCGAACGCAGGCTCCGCGCGAATGCTGTAAGGCTCGAACAACAACCGTGGCGCACCACGCCGTTGAAATATTGGGGATTAAAGTCTGCTTTGGGTTATTACCGGACTTTGACGGCGACCCTGTCACATGCCCCCCATCCTCGCACGTGGCCCCGACATCGACATGACGAATAGAGCCGCGGCTCTAAACCATAGCGAACCGTGAGGTACGGACTGGAGACGAGCCGAGGGGCACGGTGGTCAGCAAAGACGCAGCATTTGATCTTTCAAAATCTCACGCTGCTTCTTGCCGTATCTCACGCTGCTTCTTTCCGTCGGTCTGCGTGAAGCTAAAATCTCTTTGGCTTGCGGCTCGTACGCGCTTGTTCTTTGGCGAAGCTCAATACAAGCGCAGGCGCGCAAACTTCAGATCGTCACCAAGCAACATCGCGCAAAAGACGCGACAACCCCCGAATGGCCACGGAGAGATATCGGCGTGAACTTCCCGCGAGATAACGCGAGAAAACGTCTCTGCTGATAATTGATCCTCATCCGAAGCCGCAAAACCCCCGCAAAATCGGGCGAAGTTCGCGCTTCCAAGATCGGAAATAGCTATTTGTTATCAGAGACTTGGTGTGTGGCGCGCCGGAAGGGATTCGAACCCCTGACCCCCAGATTCGAAGTCTGGTGCTCTATCCAGCTGAGCTACCGGCGCTGGCAATGAGGCGCCGAAGGAAGTGATCTCCAGCGCCCGTTCATCCGGTGTGATTACAGCCAATCGCCCGCGATTTCCAGAGTCTGCCGTCAACATAAGGAGCGCGCTGCTCTTTGCGGCGGAGACGGGCCGTACCGATCCGCCAGGGCACGCCACGCAGCGGAAACGTCTCCCGCCCGGCTGTTCACAGGGCGTCGACTTTGGTCTAGGACATCTGATCAAGTGCCGCAGACAGGAGGGACAGCCGCCATGACCGGAAGATTCACGGCCCGCGCCGCCCTGGTCGTGTTGGTTGCGGTGATTTTGCTAGGCGCCGGGATCTTGTGGTGGCTGTTCAAACATCCAGACATGGCCCAGACTTTCCTGAACAAAAGCTCACCCGGCACGGCGCCAAAAGCGCCGGTGCAAGCTGAACGCACTGTTCCGGCCGAGAAGCCAGCCGGGAAATCCATCCCCTCCGCGACCGAAACGATCAAGGATCTTGGCACGCAGATCGGCACTCCCAAGCCCACCACGCCGGAATCGAGCCCGCAATTCGACGTCGCGCGTATTGAGCCAAATGGCGATTCAGTCATCGCCGGCCGCGCAGCACCAAATACCAAGGTCGAGCTTCTGCGCGATGGCGAAGTGCACGACGAGACCGTTTCGGATGCGACGGGCGCGTTTGTTCTCGTTCCAAAGCCGCTGCCGCCTGGCAAATACGAACTGAAATTGCGCACCACCGAGCCCGGCGGTAAGTCCACTGTATCAACTCAATCCGTGGCCGTTGAATTAGGCGCGCCTTCGCAGGACAAGGCCGTTGCGGCAATCACGCCTGCGCCAACAGCACCACAAAAGTCCGTTGCTGCGACCGACACACCTTCGGCCCCGCAGACCAAGCCCGCACCGGTACAGGATGTTAAGCCGGAGGTTCGTATCGACCTTGCGGAAGCACAGGATGGCGGCAGACTCCTCGTCTCTGGCCGTGCATCACCTGGCGCAAACATCCGGCTTTATCTAAACGACTCCTTTATCGCGTCCGGCACAGCGTCGGCGGATGGCCAAATCAGCTTCTTCATCGGTGGCGGCGTGAAGCCGGGCGAATACCGAATCCGACTGGATCAGGTCGGCCCGTCGGACAAGGTCATCGCGCGCGCCGAGGTTCCCTTCAACGCGCCGACGACAATCGCGTCCGCCCCTGCGACGAGTGGTCCGGTATCAAGCGGTCCCGCCTCGAGCGCACCTCCCACTGCCACGCCTTCGGCGCCGGCCGCCTCAACGTCGCCACCGGCAGCGGTCGCCGCAGCGCAGCCCCCTCAACCAGCGGCACAAGCGCCAGCCGCCGCGGCCACACCGCCAGCGTCCACTCCAGACTCAAAATCACAGCCGCAGAGCCCGCCGACAGCTGCATCATCGCAGCCCGCGGCGAGCGAAACCAAGCCTGCGGCGAGCGAGACCAAGCCCGCTGCTCCGTCGCAAGTGGCAACGGCACCGGCACCGCGTGCCGAAACCGGCACACCCGCCGGGACATCTGCACCGCAAGCACCTGCGCAGCGCGAAGCGGCTCCCGTCATGCCGCAAACCGAGCCCGCATCAAAGGCCGCAACTGCGCCGCGCTCGGTGCAGGATACGACGCCGAGCGCAACGCCGCCGGCCGTAGCAGGCTCCGCTGCAAACGATGCCGGCCCGACGCTCAACGCTTCACCGTCACAAAAGTCTGTCGTTGCGACCGGCCGCGGCAACACCGTCATCATCCCGAATATCGACACGCGCGTCGTGATCCGTGGAGACAATCTCTGGCAGATCAGCCGCACGACCTACGGTCGCGGCATTCGATACACGGTGATTTACAAGGCCAACCGCGATCAGATCCGCGATCCCGACCTGATCTATCCGGGACAGATATTCGTCCTGCCCAAGGCGCGACCGTAGCCCAGGGCGATGATACGGCGGCCGCGATGCGCTTGCGGTGCCGGGTTCTGAAAGGGCTCGATGACATCATTGCGGATTGCGCTCGCGCTTACGCGATGAGTTGTCGAGGTCGTCGTGGTGAGGAGCGGCGGTGGCCATACGCGCCAATCGGCAGGAAAATGGCGCGCCCGAAAGGATTCGAACCTCTGACCCCCAGATTCGTAGTCTGGTGCTCTATCCAGCTGAGCTACGGGCGCCTTGTCACGCGAGCGGCGGCCTGACCGAGATCCCGAACTCCCGGAGACTATGCCGGGTGCCGTTCGGTACGGTCACGAGGACGCAGGGCCAGCGCAACGGCGGATAGCTATCGTCCCCCTTCCCGGATGGCAAGGCTTTTCGACGGGATTGTTGGGCTTAGGCGCTGACGCGTTCGTCTCGCCAAGCATCCAGATCGACGGCCTGATCCGGAATCGTGAGGTGGAAAGTCGCTCCGATTGTTCCTTCAGCCAGCCTGATCTCGCCGCCATGCGCGCGGACGAGCTCCGCCGCGATAGCAAGACCGAGACCGGTGCCGCCAGGACGGGTCGAGCCCGAAAACGCCTGGAACAGATGCTCGCGCGCGCGCGGCGGGAAACCGGGCCCCGTGTCCGATACCTCGATCACCACCACGCCGCCCTCGCGCCGGCCAGTGACACGGATCTGGTCCCGCAGCGCATTGTTGGGCGCGCGCGCTTCCAGCGCCTGCAGGGCGTTGCGGGTGAGGTTGAGCAGAACACGAAACATGTGATCGTGGTCGGCGTCCATCTCGAGCCCGCGCTCGATCGAGACGATCCATCCGATGTTGCTTTCGGTATTCAGACCAAGTGTTTCGTGCACCTCTTGCACCAACGGCTCGACCGGGATCATGCGCCTGTCGGGAGGAGCCTCCTGGGCACGGCCATAGGACAGCGTCGATTGACAGAACTCGATCGCGCGTTCGAGCGTCCGCACCAGCTTGGGCGCAAACCGTTGCACTCTTGGGTCGCGCACGCTCGACAATTGGTCCGACACGAGTTGCGCGGACGCAAGCATGTTGCGCAGATCGTGGTTGATCTTCGACACAGCGAGTCCAAGAGCGGCGAGTCGAGAACGCTGATGCAACATCGACGTGAGATTGCTCTGCATCGACGCCAGTTCGCGCTCGGTGACGCCGATCTCATCGTTACGTTTGGAGACCTTGATGGTCCGGGACGGATTTTCGGGATCGGCACGAAAAGCCATTATATTTCGGGTGATGCGCCGCATCGGCCGCACAAACATGACGTGCAGCGCCAAATAGACGAGCGCCAGCGTGGACGCCGAAATAATCAGCGAAGCAACCAGCACATTGCGCGAAAAGCGAAACATGGCGCGTTGCAACGGCTCGTTCTTGATGAGGATTTCCAGGAATTCGCCGTCACGTGGAGCCGACCCGATGACTTGAAGGATCGTGGCTTTCGAATCGAAAAGCCCGTGATAGGCGCCTCGCACCGCATCAAACCAATCAACCTCGCGCAGGTCGAAATTGCGGTGAGTCTCGGCCGGCATCTCACTGACCGCGAGCAGGCGCCGGGTTTGCCCGGTTTTCATGACCACGGCTTCGGCGCCGATACTGTTGAGAATGTCGCGTGCGAGATCGTCTGGAACCATGCCGCTCGGTGCGGCGTAGAGAACCAGCGCTGCGGTGCGCGCCGCCGCGAGACGGTCGTTCAGCCAGTTGAGGCGAAATATCGAGACCGACGGCACATAGATAAGCACCTGCACGATCATGATGAACAGGATCGTCAGTACGAGGAGCTTGCCCGATAGCCCGAACCGCGGCACGCGGACCGGCCCATTATCGTCCAGATCGGTCATCAGAGATGCCTTATACGGGCTCGACGGACATTGGGCGAGCCTCCGTATCGAAACTATGATGCGGCGGGGACGCTCGGACGTCAAACCAGGCGCAAAGATGGCAAAGGCTGCGCGGATTTATGGTTAACGGCGCGGCGGCCTCAAATCGGACGCCTGCGAGGCGCGGCGGGTCCTAAAATTACCGTCGCAGGCCCTTGGGGTGGTCCAGAGCCGAGCGCGCGTCCCTGATCGCTCCGCGAAAAGCCGTCCCCTCGGAATACCTTGGCGCTGCGAGCGGTCGCATTGACGACACGCCAGCAAGTCCCTTATAAGCGCCCGGAATTCCGGCACCGGCGGGCCTTTTCGCGGCGAGCATTTTCGCACGAAAGTTCGCAGCCAAGCGCCGGTGCGCACCACCCGAAGCATCCGGCATTGCGCCGCGACCAGCGGAGACTATTCCCGTGAAACGGACCTATCAACCGAGCAAGCTCGTGCGCAAGCGCCGTCACGGCTTCCGCGCCCGCATGGAGACCAAAGGCGGCCGCAAGGTCATCTCGGCTCGCCGCGCGCGCGGCCGCAAGCGTCTCAGCGCCTGATTCAGGGCGGCCCGGAAGGCCGGCCCGGATGGAGCGCCTGAAGCAACGAGCGGATTTTTTGGCCGCCGCAGGAGCGCTCAAGGTGCCATCCGCCGGATTTGTTCTTCAGGCGCGCGACCGCAGCGACCAGGACCCGGCGCGCATCGGCTTTACTGTGTCCCGTAAAGTCGGCAATGCAGTCGAGCGTAACCGTGTCCGCCGGCGCCTGCGCGAACTGGTTCGCCTGCAATCAACCGATGGGTTGCGTCCCGGACATGATTATGTGCTGGTGGGGCGGCGTGCGGCCCTGTCCGCCGACTTTTCCGATTTGGCATCGGATTACAAGCGTGCGGTCACCCGCATCCACACGCTGCGACCGAGCATGACACGGCCGAGACCGAAGCCGAAACCCGACCTATCGAACACCGGATCCGCGAGCTGAGAACATGATCAACGACCAGAAGAACATGTTTCTTGCGATCGGGCTTTCGCTGCTCGTGATACTCGGCTGGCAATATTTCATCGGCGGCCCGCAGCTTGAGCGTCAGCGCGAGGAAGCCAAGTTCCGCCAGCAGCAACAGACCCAGCAGCCTGGCCAGCAGGCCGCGCCGGGCACGGTTCCGCAGGCAGGCACAGCCGCGCAGTCCGGCACCACAGCGCAGCCCGGCGCGCCAACGATCCCCGGTCAGGCGACCGTTCCCGGCCAGACCGTCACCCGTGACGCCGTCCTCGCCGCTTCTCCGCGCGTGAGAATCGAGACCCCGACAATCCACGGCTCGATCTCGCTGCGTGGCGGCCGCATCGATGACGTCGCGCTGATCAAGTATCGCGAGACCGTTGATCCGAAATCACCGGCCATCGTCTTGTTGGCGCCGTCCGGCAGCCCGCATCCGTTCTACGCGCAGTTCGGCTGGACGAATGCGGCCGGCGGCAAGGTCAAGGTGCCGGACGACAACACGCTCTGGACCCAGCAAGGCTCAGGCGTGCTCGGCGTCGGCAAGCCCATCACCCTTACCTGGGATAACGGTGAGGGCCTCGAATTCCGCCGCACCATAAATGTCGACGAAAATTACCTCTTCACGCTCGAGGATACGATCGTCAATCGCGGCGCCGATGCCGTCACTCTGTATCCCTACGCGCTGATCTCGCGCCACGGCAAACCCGAAATCCTCGGCTATTACATCCTGCATGAAGGTCTGATCGGCGTGCTCGGCGACAAGGGCCCGCAGGAAGTTTCTTACAGCAAGATCGAGTCGGAAAAGCAGGTCAGCTTCCCCGGCGTCGTCAACGCGTGGCTCGGCATCACCGACAAATACTGGGCCGCGACCCTGCTGCCGGAAACCAACGCGAAGCTGAACGCAACCTTCTCGGCGCGCGATCTCAACAACCGCAAGGTCTACCAGACCGACTATCTGCTCGACCCGGTGACGGTCGCGGCCGGCGGCACCGGGTCTGCGAAGGCGCGGCTTTTCGCCGGCGCCAAGGAAGTCTCGCTCATCGACAATTACGACAAGACCCTCAATCTCAACCGCTTCGAATTACTGATCGACTGGGGATGGTTCTACTTCATCACCAAGCCGATGTTCTGGATGCTGGACTTCTTCTTCCGGCTGCTCGGCAATTTCGGCCTCGCGATCCTCGCGGTCACCGTCATCATCAAGCTCGTGTTCTTCCCGCTCGCCAGCAAGTCCTATGCTTCGATGGCGAAGATGAAGGCGGTGCAGCCGCAGATGGTGCAGATCCGCGAACGCTACGCGGACGACAAGGTCAAGCAGCAGCAGGCCTTGATGGAACTGTACAAGCAGGAACGCATCAATCCGCTCGCGGGCTGTCTGCCGATCCTGATCCAGATCCCGGTCTTCTTTGCGCTCTACAAGGTCCTGTTCATCACCATCGAAATGCGGCACGCGCCGTTCTTTGGCTGGATCAAGGACCTTGCGGCGCCGGATCCGACGACGATCTTCAACCTGTTCGGCCTGATCCCCTGGAATCCGGCCAGCGTTCCGGTGATCGGCGTCTATCTGATGATCGGCGTGTGGCCCATCATCATGGGCATCACGATGTGGTTCCAGATGAAGCTGAACCCGTCGCCGCCGGACCCGACCCAGAAGATGATCTTCGACTGGATGCCGCTAATCTTTACGATCATGCTGGCGAGTTTCCCGGCCGGCCTCGTGATCTACTGGGCCTGGAACAACACCCTGTCTGTGTTGCAGCAGTCCTACATCATGAACAAGCACGGCGCGAAGATCGAACTCGGCGACAACATCATGGAGCTGTTCGGCAAGAAGAAGCCGCCGACACAGGACAACCAGCCGCCGAGCGGAAAAAAGAAAGCTTGAAGACCGCAAGAACGAATTTCGAGAATGCGTCATCGCCGGGCCAATCCCGGCGATTTCGTTTATGGTGAGGACATGACGCTCAAAAGCGACTTCGCCAAAAGCGAGATCGAGGCCGGACGCAAGCTGTTTGCGGGCGACTGGCAATTCATGTGGGCCGCCGCGTCGGCCGAAACCCTGCCGCCCATGAAAGGCCTCGAGATCGCCTTTGCCGGGCGCTCGAATGCCGGCAAATCCTCGCTGATCAATGCGGTCACCGGGCGCAAGGCGCTGGCGCGCACCTCGCACACGCCGGGCCGCACCCAGGAGATCATCTTCTTCCAGGGCCCTGACAATCTGCGGCTCGCCGACATGCCGGGCTATGGTTATGCCGAGGCGCCGAAGGCCAAGGTGAAGGCCTGGACCGACATGATCCATGCCTATCTGCAGGGCCGCGCAAACCTCGCCCGGGTCTACGTGCTGATCGACGCGCGCCACGGCATCAAGGATGCCGACCAGCCCGCGCTAGAACTGTTGCGCAAGGCCGCGGTGTCGCACCAGATCGTGCTCACCAAATGCGACCAGCTTTCCGCAAAGGACCTCGCCGATCGCATCACCTCCGTCAGCGAAGGAATTGCGAAGAGCGCGGCGGCCTTTCCTGACGTCATAGCCACGTCGTCACGCGATCGGACAGGCATTCCCGAATTGCGCGCCGCCATCGCCAGGCTCATTGCCGAACGTCGATAAGGAGGCGTCATGCTGCAGGTTCTGATCGCGATTGCCGCCCTGTTCGGAGCCGCCGGTGTCGTCCTGACCGCGGCGGGGGCTCACGCCAAGCCGGGCGCGGGGCTCGACAGCGCCGGCTACATGCTGCTGTTCCACGCGCCCGCGGCAATCGCGGCTAGCGCCGGCATCGCAGCCGGGGTCATCAGCCGCCCGGCCGGTCTTGTCGCGGTGGCCGTACTGCTGCTCGGCGTCGCGCTGTTTTCCGGCGATCTCGCGCTGCGCGCTTTTGCCGGGCACCGTCTGTTCCCCATGGCGGCGCCGGCCGGAGGCATAGTGATGATCGGCGGCTGGGTGCTGCTTGCCGTCTCTGCGTTCATCGCGATGCGCTAGCCCTTCCGGTTTCCGGGGCGGCCAGCTAAAACCCCCGCGCCATTCGCCGCAAGGACATCCCGCCAAGGACTCGCCGCATGACGGTCTCACCTTTCGATCAGGCTCGCATTCTGTCCGAAGCGCTGCCGCACATGCAGCGCTATGACGAGGAAATCGTCGTGATCAAATATGGCGGCCACGCCATGGGCGAGGAAGACGCCGCTCGCGCCTTCGCCCGGGACATCGTGCTGCTGGAGCAGACCGCGATCAATCCGGTCGTGGTGCATGGCGGCGGGCCGCAGATCGCGGCGATGCTGGGACGACTCGGCATCAAGTCACAATTCGCGGGCGGCCTGCGTGTGACCGATGCTGCAACCGTCGAGATCGTCGAGATGGTACTGGCCGGCTCGATCAACAAGCAGATCGTCAGCCACATCAATCAGGCTGGGGGCAAGGCCGTGGGCCTGTGCGGCAAGGACGGCAACATGGTGATTGCGCGCAAGGCCGGCGGGCCGAGCGGCGCTGCGGTCGCCGACGTGGTCGACCTCGGATTTGTCGGCGAGCCCGAGACGATCGACACCACCGTGCTCGACCAGATCATCGGCCGCGAACTCATTCCGGTTCTGGCGCCAATCGCGTCGGGCCCGAACGGCGAGACCTTCAACGTCAATGCCGACACCTTCGCTGGCTATATCGCCGGCGCGCTGAAGGCGAAGCGGCTGCTGCTGCTGACCGACGTGCCGGGCGTGCTCGATAAGAACAAGAAGTTGATCCCGGACATGTCAGTCAACGACGTGCGCAAGCTGATTGCCGACGGCACCATTTCGGGCGGCATGATTCCGAAAGTTGAGACCTGCATCACCGCGCTCGAACAGGGCGTCGAGGGCGTGGTCATTCTCGACGGCAAGGAAAAGCATGCGGTGCTGCTGGAATTGTTCACCGATCACGGCGCCGGCACGCTGATCCACCGCTAGCCTGGCTTACGAAGCACGTTGCGCCATTGCAGACGCTTGACAAAGCGCGCCGCAAAAGTACATATAGTACATATATATTGTATATAATACTATTGAGCGGCGGCGATGTCAAAATACGATCCTTTAGGGGAGTTTCTCCGCGCCCAATCGACCAGCGAAGTGCGGCTCAGCTTCGCCGATGTCGAGCGCATTACGCGAACCAAACTGCCATCCTCGGCGCGGTATCGCGCCTGGTGGAGTAATAACCCGACCAACAGCGTGATGACCAAGGTCTGGCTCGACGCGGGATTTGAGACCGAGCAGGTTGACATGGCCGAACGCAAGCTTGTTTTCAAACGCGTTCGGAAAAGCGAGGCATCGCCCTCGGCGAGCGGCGTACCGGGCCGCCACCCGCTCTTCGGACTTTTAAAGGGCCTCCTTCGGATCAATCCCGGCACCGACGTGACAAAACCAGCCGACCCTCACTGGGGCGACAGGTAGCGTGCGCCCGCTGCTGCTCGACACCTGCGCGCTGATCTTCATCGCCGAAGATCAGAACATCAGGCAGGAGGCCACGGATTTGATAAACGGCGCTCATTCGGCAGGCGTCCCTACATACATCTCGCCAATCAGCGCCTGGGAGATCGGGTTGCTGACCTCCCGAAACCGAATCCAGCTCCTGACCTCACCGCAACGATGGTTCTCGCGGATACTTGAAACGCCGTTGGTACACCTCGCCGACATGCCGCCTGACCTCTTGGTCGAGTCGTCATTCCTGCCGGGCGAACCACCGCGCGATCCTGCCGACCGGATCATCGCGGCCACGGCGCGAGACCTTGCCTGTACGCTCCTGACGCGAGACCGCGCTCTCCTTGCTTACGGCAAGCAAGGGCACGTTCACGTCGTCGAATGCTGATGGACTGAACTCAGCCCCGACCTGACATGCCACGGCCGCCCGCAGGCGGCCGTGGTCCCTTCCCCCTCGTGCTGCGCTACGCAATACTCAAGCGCTCACGACGGCGTCATATCAGCGGGCGATCAAGGCATCACATAGGCGTAAATGCGGCCGCGCGGATAAACCGCTTCGCCCACCCGCCGGTTATGATTGCCCGAGATGATGATGGGATTTCCCGACTTGTCGATGCCCGACACAATCCCGACATGCCCGCCGCCGCGGCCGCGCGACATTACCGCGATCGCGCCGACCTGCGGCCCGGATACGCGTCGCCCGTAGCTTGCGAACGAACGCGCCATATTCGAGCCGGTGCCACGCCGTCCGGACTTTTCCAGCACCATGTTCATGAAGCGGGCGCACCACAAAGCCCCCATCCCGGTCGGATTGGTGCCGAGATACGCACGCGCGGTCGTCACCAGCGACGACGAACCGAAGCCGGACACCGGAGCAACGGCTGCGTGGGACGCACGTGCCACCGGAGATACGTACCGGGCCCTCGTGCGCGACTGCCGGGTGACGGTGGTGCGGGCCTGTCTGGCATGGCGCACGTTGCGGGCCACGTGACGCCGCGGCGTCACGGCTGCGCGACCGGCGAGGTGCATATATTGATTGCCCGCACCTAGAATGCCGCCGGACGCCGGAGCGGGCGCCACGGCGGCCACATGATGGCGTACGACCTTGTGTTTGTAGCGCCGCGCTTCGGCCGGCGATTGCATCAGCATGATGGCTGTTATGATCGTCGCCGTCACGGCGAACATCTTCGATAGCGTCACGTCAAGCTTGCAGATCATCAGTCGGTCAGTCCCTTTTTCTTCTTGAACGCACCCCGCGGTCTGATCCGCGCGGCATCACAAAGACGCCGCCGTGAGGGACACGGCGGCGAGGCCTGCGCGATGACGGGGGATAGGGGCCGGAATGGGACAACAATCCGGCGGAGCGATCACTTCAGCTTTCGCGCTGAAACATCGGATTGCCACAGAACAGAATATGGCAGAGCTTGCGCGTCGAACGACGTTAACGCTTGCGCGTCAGCAGGAAGACGGCCTGTTCGCCAAACAAATTCCAGAACCACCATGGCGCGTTGATGCGAAGTTTGCCGCCCCACGCATTGAGCGCGACCGCAGCCTCCATTTTTACGCCGATCTCATTACACAGATCGCGAAAATCGCGGATCGTGCAAAAGTGAATGTTCTGCGTGTCGTACCAGGTGTCTGGCAGGTTCGAGGTGCGCGGCATACGGCCAAAAAACAAAAGCATCAGCCGGATTTTCCAGTGACCGAAATTCGGGAACGACACGATCGCGCGTTCGCCGATCCGCAGCATGTGCTCGAGCACCACACGCGGCTGCCATGTCGCCTGCAAGGTCTGCGAAAGGATCACATAGTCGAAGGCATCATCCGGGTAATCGGCGAGATCGGTATCGGCGTCGCCCTGGATAACGGCCAATCCCTTGGCGACTGACAGGTTCACACCCTCGCGCGAAATCTCGATGCCGCGGCCATCGACATCCTTGGTCTCGGTAAGGATTTTCAGCAATTCGCCGTCGCCGCACCCGACGTCCAGCACCTTGGCGCCGAACTTCACCATCTGCGCCACCACGAGCAGATCGACGCGCGAGCCCGAGGCGGTGCGCGCCACATGAGGGGTCGTCAGTTCGCGTTGAGGGCGCGTATGCATGTTCATTGCTGGTGCGTAAGACCGCGCGTGCGCGCGGCGCCATCGAGGAAGCCGCGAATGATCGCAAACAATTCCGGCTCATCGAGCAGGAAGGCGTCGTGCCCCTTGTCGGTGACAATCTCGGCGAAAGAGACGCGGGCGCCCGCGGCATTCAGCGCATGCACGACGGCGCGGGATTCCGACGTAGGAAACAACCAGTCGCTTGTGAAAGACACCACACAGAACCGTGTCGGGGAATTCTTGAACGCGTTGGAGAGCACGCCATCGTGCTCCGCGGCGAGGTCGAAATAATCCATCGCCCGCGTGAGATAGAGATAGGAATTGGCATCGAAGCGTTCGACGAATGAAGAGCCCTGATAACGCAGATAGCTCTCGACCTCGAAATCAGCATCGAACGAGAATGTCGGATTGCTGCGGTCCTGGAAGCGCCGACCGAATTTGCGATGCAGCGCCGCGTCCGACATGTAGGTGATATGCGCGCCCATGCGTGCGACCGCGAGACCGCGATGCGGGTTGGTGCCTTCAATCAGGTAGCGGCCATGCCGCCATTCAGGATCGGCCATCACCGCCTGACGGCCGACCTCGTGGAAGGCGATGTTCTGTGCCGAATGCCGCGTCGCGCAGGCGATCGGCAGCGCGCAGAAAACCCGCTCCGGGAAGCTCTGCGCCCATTGCAGGACCTGCATGCCGCCCATCGATCCGCCCGCGACCGCAAACAGCATGTCGATGCCGAGGTGATCGACCAGCATCGCCTGCGCGCGCACCATGTCCCGGATGGTGATGACGGGGAATTCGAGTCCGTAGGGCTTGCCGGTCGCCGGATCGATCGATGACGGGCCCGATGAGCCCATGCAGCCCGCGACCACATTGGAACAGATAACGAAGTAACGCTCCGTATCGATTGGCTTGCCGGGACCGACCATGGTCTCCCACCAGCCGTTCTTTTTCGTCACCGGATGAACGCTCGCGACATGCTGGTCGCCGGTGAGCGCGTGACAGACAAGAATGGCGTTGCTGCGCTGAGCGTTGAGCCGTCCGTAAGTCTTGTAGGCAATGTGAAACGGCGACAGCGCTATGCCGGAATCGAGCTTCAAGGGGCGCTCCGGACCGAAATGGACAACGAGCGACTCGCGCGCGCTCTCCGCCTCCCGTGTACGGCCACCTTGCACTGACTTGAGTTCGGCCTCGGCCATGACGCTGTCACCCGGCACACTGGACCCGGCACTGATGCCTCAGCGATCCGGGCCACCGGCCCTTTGGCCGGTCGTTCTAGGTATGCCTAACCATCGTTAAGTCAATGTTTTCTTTGCTTTCGCGGGCCTGCCCACCTAATCATGATCCCACCGTTAACGAGCGAAAACATGTCCGATCAGGTCCACAAGACTGCCCCATCGCTCGCCGCCTTGCGCGGCGAAATCGATCGTATCGATGAAGCCATGCATGCGCTTTTGATCGAACGCAGCGAGATCATCGAAAACCTGATCAAGGTGAAGGGCACCCAGGAATCCGGATCTGCCTTCCGGCCAGCACGCGAAGTGGCGATGATGCGCAAGCTGGTCGAGCGTCATCGTGGCATCCTGCCCCTCGATACCGTCGAGAGCATATGGCGGGTCATCATCGCGACCTTTACGCACGTGCAGGCCCCCTATTCCGTTCATGCGGACCTCACGGTCGGCGAAGCAGCCATGCGGGATTCCGCCCGCTTCCATTTCGGCTTCACGGTCCCGTTCATCGCGCATATGGGCGCAGGCCCCGCGATTGCCGCAGTCGCCGCCTCGAAGGGCGACCTTGCCTTGGTGCCAGCCGTATCCGTTGCCGGTTCGGGGGCCTGGTGGAGCGCGCTAGAGGGCGAAAGGGCGCCAAAAATTATCGCCCGGCTGCCCTTCGTGGAGCGACCCGATCATCCGGCCTCGCTGCCGGTTTTCGCAATATCGCACCCGGCCGCGGACGCAGTCATGGCCGAGGTGGAGGTTCATAGCGTCCGTGTGTCGGGCTGGGGCGCGGCCGCCGCGCGCACCCTTGCCCCTTTGGCCGAAGTGATCGCGGAGCCGGATGGCGCCTTCGACGGCGCGGCGCTCCTTATCTCCGTCCCGCAGGGTCGCACCCTCGGGGCCATCACCGACGCACTGGTCAAAGCCGGTGCTTCCGTGCGCTCGACGGCCCTCGTCGGCAGCCACGCGACCCGCTATACGCTGTCCGGCAAAAACCACGTCGCCGCTGTCCGATAATCCCTGCTTGTCCCTTGTTTGAGGTTTTCTGAATGACCACGCGTCCGCAGCCGCGCCCCGGCGTTATGGATATCGCAGCCTATGTGCCCGGCAAATCATCAGCACCGGGTGTCGACAAGATCCATAAACTGTCCTCGAACGAGAGCCCGCTCGGCGCGAGCCCGAAAGCGATCGAGGCCTACAAGTCGATCGCCAATGAACTGCAGGATTATCCGGACGGCGCTGCGACCGCGTTGCGCGAAGCCATCGGCCATGCGCTGGGCCTCGACCCTGACCGCATCATCTGCGGCGGCGGCTCGGACGACCTCATCAACCTGCTCGCGCGCGGTTATCTGCAGGACGGCGACGAGGCCATCCACACGACGCACGGATTTCTGATGTACCCGATCGCGACGCTGGGGGCCGGCGCCAAGCCCGTGGTCGCACCCGAGAAAAACCTGACGGCCGACGTCGATTCGATCCTCAAAGCGGTGACGCCGAAGACCAAGATGGTCTTCCTCGCCAACCCGAACAATCCGACCGGCACCTATATCCCGTTCGACGAAGTGAAGCGGCTGCATGCCGGCCTTCCGCCGCATGTTCTACTCGTGCTCGATGCGGCCTATTGCGAATATGTCAAACGCAACGATTACGAAGCCGGCATCGAACTGGTCTCGACGTCGGAAAATGTCGTGATGCTGCGGACCTTCTCGAAGATCCACGGCCTTGCGGCTCTGCGTCTGGGCTGGATTTACGGTCCTGCCCATATCATAGACGCGCTGAACCGCATCCGTGGTCCATTCAACGTCAACGCAGCCGCGATCGCCGCCGGGATCGCATCGATCAACGATAGCGCGCATCTCGACAAGGCGCGCGCGCATAACGACAAATGGCTGCCCTGGCTGACCACCGAGTTGGAGAAGCTCGGCATCAAGGTGACTCCGAGCGTCGGTAACTTCATCCTGCTGCATTTCCCCGAGACGCCGGGCAAGACCGCAGCGGAAGCCGACAAGCTGCTCACCTCGCGCGGCGTGATCATGCGGGCGGTGCGGGCCTATCAGCTTCCCAATTGCCTGCGCATGTCGATCGGCAGCGAAGAGGCAAACCGGCTGACGGTAAAGACGCTCGCCGAGTTCATGGGGAAGTGATGCTGACGCTTGCGTCGCGCTCTCCTACTTCACCTCCCCCCTTGCGGGGGAGGTCGATACGCGCAGATTTGACTGCGCGTATCGGGAGGGGGGTCACTTTGAAAAACGTCTCGCAGCAATACCCCCCTCCCCAACCCTCCCCCGCAAGGGGGGAGGGAGTAATTCGATTGCGGGGCCAATACTGTGGCGACTAAACCCACCATCTCCCGCCTTGCCGTTATTGGCGCCGGATTGATCGGCGGCTCGGTGGCGCGTGCCGCCAGGGCTGCAGGCGCTGCGCAGACGGTGGTGGTGACGGACGCCTCGGCCGACGCGCGCAGGCGCGTGCGCGAGATCGGGACGAGTTTCGCAGACATAGTTACCGAAACCAGCGCCGAAGCAGTGAAGGATGCGGACCTCGTTGTCATCGCAGTCCCGGTTGGCGCTTGTGGCGATGTCGCGAAAGAGATTGCCGGCAATCTCAAGCCGGGCACGATCCTGTCTGACGTCGGCTCGGTGAAAGCCTCGGTCGCACGCGAGATGGCGCCGTTCGTGCCGAAGGACGTGCATTTCATTCCCGCGCATCCGGTGGCCGGCACCGAGAATTCGGGCCCGGATGCAGGATTTGCCGAATTGTTCGTCAATCGCTGGAGCATCCTGACCCCGGTCGAGGGGACCGATCCGGCGGCGACCGAAACACTGAAGGCGTTCTGGGAAAAGATCGGCGCCAATGTCGCTGTGATGACGCCGGAGCATCATGACCTGGTGCTGGCGATCACCAGCCATCTGCCGCATCTGATCGCCTACACCATCGTCGGCACCGCCAATGAACTGGGCGATGTCACCGAATCCGAGGTGCTGAAATTCTCCGCCGGCGGCTTCCGCGATTTCACCCGCATCGCGGCGTCGGACCCGACGATGTGGCGCGACGTTTTCCTGCACAACAAGGATGCCGTACTGGAGATGCTCGGCACCTTCAATGAGGACCTCTCAAAACTTACGCGTGCGATCCGCCGCGGCGATGGCGAGGCGCTGTTCGAGCATTTCTCCCGCACGCGCGCAATCCGCCGCGGCATCGTCAGTATCGGCCAGGATTCCGCAGCGCCTGATTTCGGCCGCACGCCAGCGCCGCTGCCGATCGCTCCGATCCCGCGGCCGTACGCGTCGGACGATGATTGATTCAGAATAACGGCGGGGTCTGGCCGAGTTTCACCGGACCGAGCGTCGCGACGCCATCCTTGAAGCGGAGCGGCATGCGCGTGGCGCGCCGGCCTTCCAGTTGGACCTGCTCACCCATCAGCGATACCGCGCCTGCAAGTGCCCCCGGCGCCATCTGGTCGATGAGGCCGAGTGCTGCACCAAGCCGCTGGCTGCGACTGCCGCCTTGTCGCGCCAGCGCCTCCATGCCGAGCGCGGGCAGAATTTTCTCGGCTCCGCTCGCCGTCACCGTCAATTCGCCGTCGAGATAGCCCTGCGGCGTCAGTCTCAGGTTGCCCGACGCGACAGCCAGCACATCACCTTGCTTGAAACGGACATTGCGGATCTCGATCTGGCCGTTGGCCTGCTGAACCTCGCGGAAGCGCTCGGCCCAGGATTTAGGCTGGAAGTTACGCAAGCCGACCAAACGGCTGTCGCCGTCGAAATCGAACGGCTGCGCAAGGACCGGATGCCACGACTGTGTCGTCGCCGCCTTGAGCGAAGTCGCGACGTCGATCACCGGATTTTCCCGCACCGTGCCGGACGCCACCCGGCCATGGAGCTGGGCTTTTTCTGCGGTGAACACACGCCCCGGTGCGCCCGAGACGACCTGATCCAGCGTGAACTTGTCCGCGACAAACGAAACCCTTTGCGGATTGCGCGGCGTCCCGCGGAGGCTCAGCTGCGCCAGTGACCAGTTCGCCGTCATTTTCGGCGGCTGGCCGGGGTCCGAAACGGCGACCGGGGACTCGATTTCGGCGAGGACCAGATTCGGCTGATAGATTTGCACCGCGGCAAGGACATTGCCCGCGGCCAAGGAGACCGGCGGCCGGGCCTTTGCGAATTCCGCGGTTGCCTGATTGCAACGAAACTCGATCCGGAACGGGAAGCCGCCCAGAGACTGCGAGCCGCATGTATAGACACGGCCGCCTTCCGCCTCGCGCGCGATCCAGCCCGCGATGGTGTCGCGGGCGCGCTCGGCGGCGTAGAACCAGAATGCGCACCAGCCAGCGACGACGATCACCAGCACAAGGAAGGGGATCAGCCAGCCGATCGAGCGGCGGCGCGCGGGCGCCGAATAATGGTCCATACCGTCGTCCTTTGGCTCGATCTTTTGCCCTCTTATAGCGCCAAAGGGTAGCGGAATGCGGCGTTTCGATGATACGGGCACGCCTGTTGAAGTCTTTCCTCCATTGGTGGAATCAGAGCCGGGGCTCTATTTGGTTTTGACGCGGTTTGTTCACGCGAACCCGTACGGCTTCGCCTGAAAGTGCTCTCCAAAGGCTATTTCTCACACCCAATGAAGCTCGCAATCGACCAGATTCCCGAAGATTTGTGGGTTTTCGGCTACGGGTCGCTCTTGTGGCGGCCGGGCTTTCCATTTGTCGAGAAGCTACCGGCCCGGGTCACCGGATTGCACCGTTCGCTCTGCGTCTATTCCTTCGTCCACCGCGGCACCCCGGAACGGCCTGGGCTGGTGCTGGGGCTCGACCGCGGCGGCGCGTGCCGGGGCATCGCGTTCCGGGTCGCCGCGGCTGAGCGCGCGGCAACGATCGCCTATCTGCGCGAGCGCGAGCAGGCGACGGCCGTCTATCTCGAGGTGCTGCGCAACGTGACACTGCTCGGCAAGCCGGAGCGCAGAATCGAGGCGCTGACTTACGTCGTGGATCGCGGCCACCCGCAATATGCCGGCAAGCTATCGCTCGATCAGCGCCTGCATCTGATCCGGCAGGGGCACGGCCGCTCGGGTCCCAATCCCGAATATGTGCTGGCGACAGTCGCCGAACTCGAGCGGCTCGGCTGCCGCGACGCGGAGCTGCATGCGCTGGCGGAGCGGTTGAAGGGTGCGGGCCACGGCTAGGCGAAACGCGGCATCCGCTCGCGCTTATTGCGTGCTGCCGGCAGCCTGCTTACCCATCGCCACCAATTCCGCGGTCTTGTTCTCAATCGCTTCCTGCAGGCGATCATAGAATGTCTGGCGATCAAGCCCCGGGCCGATCGGCGGAAGAAACTCGACGCGCACCACGCCGGGGTATCGCTTGAACGAACGCCGCGGCCAGAACAGCCCAGAATTAAGCGCCACCGGCACACAGGGCACGCCAAGCTCGGTGTAGAGAAACGCGACACCGAACTTGTATTTCGGCTCGGCACCGGGGGCGCGACGCGTCCCTTCCGGGAAGATGATGATCTCGCGGCCCCTCGCGGTCTCCTTACGCGCCCGCTCTGTCATCGCCGCGAGCGCCTGCGAACGCCGTCCGCGGTCCACCGGGATCATCTCGGCTTTCGCCGCGCACCAGCCGAAAAACGGAATCCACAGAAGCTCGCGTTTCAGGATATAGGCCGGATCGTCCAGCACCGTGATCAGCGCGAATGTCTCCCACATCGACTGATGCTTGGAGGCGATCAGCGCGGCACCCTTTGGGATATTTTCGAGACCGCGAAATTCGCAGCCAATGTTGCAGATGACCTTAAGGAGCCAAAGACTGACCCGGCTCCAGTTTCTGACCATCGCCAGCAGAACGCCGCGCGGCATGAGCAGCGTCGGCATCGCCGCTATCAGATAGACGAAAAGCACGAGGTAGAAGACGACATTGAAAACTATGGAACGGACGACAATCACCATGGCGATCCGGATCTGATTACGAAAACAGTTGGTCGATCACCGGAACATGAATGCGGGCGATCGCAGCCATGTATTTTACATACTCGGTGAACAAAAGCCGCAGCGTCGCACCCTGGGCCCAGCCCGCCTTCAATTGCTCGCTGACCACCGGGAATTCGATCAGCACAATATCCGGAAGCTGATGCGACAATTCCGTCATCGCGCGCGGCATATGATAGTTCGAGGTGACAACGATCAGCGACTTGAAGCCGCGATCCATCACCCAGCGGCGCGTCTCGGTGGCGTTGGTAATGGTGTTGACGGCGGTGCGATCGAGATCGACGCAGCACGCAATAATTTTCTCATGCTCCGGGCGCAGCCGCGCGATCTCGCGCTCACTCGTCATCGGGTTGACCCCGGAGATGAGCAGCCGCTGTCCTCGTCCATGCGCCAGAAGATCGATCGCATCCTCGATCCGGGACGCGCCGCCGGTGAGGACGACGATGCCCTCGGCTTTCTCAGGGGACGCGATTTCGGCTGCCGGCAGGCGATACAGAAACCACAGGAAGCCGAGACAGAAAACCAAGCCGGCCAGAACAGCCAACCCGAATAGCCAGCCAACGGCACGCAGCAGCCGGCCCGGGCGGGCCCGCGGCTCGGTGCGTGACGGCTGATGTGATTCGACTGACGGCATGGGTCTTCAGCCCCTATCAGAATCACGTCCAACAGGGCTTGGCAATGATGGTTCCAGCATGGCTCAGATCGAGGCGATCGTCTGCTTCACGGTCCGCCGTGACGCCTCGGACGCGACTGCGGCAATCACTACAATCTGGGCAACGATCATCCCATAGCCCGAAAATCCCAGCGTTATCGAGCCGAACAGCGCGGCAAACTGGTCGGCCCCTGCATTGCCCCGGATCATCGCCTCGACCGGCGCGATCAGGGCGAAAACGAAAATCGCAGCGGCGCCCCCGATAGCGCCCCCTTTGAGTCCGAGCCACAGGAAGTGGCGCTGGAATTGTCCGGCGATAAACCGGTCCTGCGCGCCGATGAAATGCAACACTTCGATGACAGGCCGGTTCGCGGCCATCGCTCCGCGCGTTGCAAAGTTGACGGAAAGAAACGTCACAACGATTACAAGCCCAAGCACGATAATGCCGATCACCATCACGAAATCGGTAATCGCGCGCATTCGTCCGATCCAGCCGCGATGATCGTCAACCGTGGTTCCGGGCACCTTGTAGTTGAGCGCTTCGCGCAGTGCAGTAACGTCAAGATTCTCTCCGGAGGCGAGCTTGACCACAATGACGCGGGGGACGGGCAATTCGTCGAGCGCTAGCCCCTTGCCGATCCCCTTTCCAAGCCATGGTTCAAGCAGACCCGCAGACTCTGCCTGCGAATACGCACGCACGGAGGAGACGCCAGCAAATCCGCGCACGACTTCGGCCGCCGTCTGCACCGCGGTATCGGTATTGCGGCCCTCGACCGGCCTGATCTGGATCGTCACTTCTCGCAAGACTTCGGCCTGCCAATCGGCCGCATTCATGCGCACCAGCATCACAGCGCCGGTGGTCAGGGACGCGAGAAACGTCATGATCGCCACAACGGCGACCAGGGCACGCCCACCGATCGACTGGTGCGGGACGATCGGCGATT
>VFQN01001520.1_pt1 | contig 38647 bp, 46 predicted proteins | sample 3512371 | NCBI WGS metagenome assembly VFQN01 (sample SAMN10412370, study PRJNA504923) | tailings metagenome | isolation source: Replicate 2 from Balatoc abandoned mine | place: Philippines: Itogon, Benguet | collected 2017-08-28
GTTGGCGGGGTCGTACATGCCCCGGCTGAGCTCAAAGCTGGCGGCGCCGCCCTTCCGCCGGCCCGCATCCACCTTCTCCTCGTTGGCGGGGTCGTACATGCCCCGGCTGAGCTCAAAGCTGGCGGCGCCGCCCTTCGCCCGGCCCGCATCCACCTTCTCCTCGTTGGCGGGGTCGTACATGCCCAGGCTGAGCTCAAAGCTGGCGCCTCGCAGGCTGGCCGCTGCCATCCCGTGCAGCACCATAGCGCGCAGGAGTGACAGGCCCTGGTGTGCTGCGGGGGGTGGGCGCGTGGATGGGGCAGGACGCGTGGGGTGTGGGTTATGCGCCGTCCGCCGCTCCTCGCAGGCTGGCCGCTGCCCTCCCGTGCAGCTGCATCGCGTGCACGAGTGGCAGGCCCTGGTGCCGGGCGTGCTGCGGGAGGTGGGCACCGCGTAATCACACCCAGTCATGGTCATCACGCCTGCAGAGTCTGTGGCAATATGGAGCCTGAATTGCAGTACTGTTCTCCTGTTGGTGAGTTGACACGACATACATAATTGATGGCCCACTCAGGCCCAGGTACCGTAAGGAACAATTCGTGGGCCAGTTCAGTTGAAGGGCCAGCTTTGCCAGGCCGTATTTAGGTGGTTTGTGGTGGTCCAGGCCCAGCGCCCCCCAGCGCCCTACTCCCACTGTGCTTGCACCGAATGCCGAACCCCTGCAATTTCGCCGATTGTGGGACAGGAAGCCGTAGACCGACTGGCTGACTGTGTAACACTGACATGAGGGCCCAGGGGAGTATGCAAACAGGACCCCATCCACATAAATGCACCCGTGACTCTCACTCCTCCGAACGCCCGCAACAAGGCCGCCACGCAAGGCCACGCCCGGCGGCAGCGCTGGCGCTATGCCGCGGCTCCACGCTCTTAAAATCCCAAAACAAGTACGCAGATGTAACCCGCAGACGCGGGCATGCCCTGAAGCATTGTGAGGTGCCGGCAGCTCGCCTGCCCTCCTCTGTGCGTGTGTTGGAGCCGTGCAGGTCTGGAGCTACACATATCTCCTGCACACACCGGCTAGTACTACCAGTATACCAGTACGACATATGCGCACCAGGCTCACACCAGATAAGTCCCATTCCATCTTGGTCAAGCAATCCACAGTCCGGAGGCACCCACATGTCAGTTCGCCGGTGCCCTAGAGTTCCCCGTCCAACTCGTCGGCGTGGAAGGTACAGAGTGAGACCCTGGCCAGGGAGGTGATCGACCAAGGGGCAAGGAAGACCCAACCCTTGGACATCTACCTTACTTATGCGACCTCACTGTCATCCGCAATCCCACGCGTTCACCCGACCGGTCCGAAGCCAATTTTCAACAACAACGACATGACAATCAAGCGTGCGATACAGAAGCCGAGTTTGGGATGAGCGTCGTGGCAATTCATGCATCCATCACCCAACCAGTGTTTGCACGGGTCTTTCGACGAAGGCATTCATGAATAAGTCACACGTGGAGACGATTCATAGCAACCGACACGCGCTGCACCACCAGCCGTACCAGCCCATGCGTCGCCGCCGCCGCAAGGCCTGCGTACTCATCTCAAAGCACCATCAACCACTCCCCCACCGTGCCGGCAAACTCGTACACTACCCCTTCCACTCTCCCACCGGACGCAGTACTGCCGCTCAAACAAGTTCCATGCATGTGCACACGTATCACCTCAGGCCGCAGTCTGGTTGTGTATTACCGATAGCCCAGCTGCTGCAGCTCCTCCTGCACCAGCTGCCTGCTGCGAGCCGACAGCAGACCCGCACGTCGCAGCTCCGAGTCCCCCAGTGCCGCCAGGTCTGTCAGCGAACCCACCCCGCTGGCCGCCACCCCCCGCACATAGTGCTGCAGGCCCAACCGGACCAGCAGCTCCTCAACCGGACCCGCCAGCGGCTGCAACAGCTGGGCTCCGGAACCGTGTACGACAGGCGTGTTCGACATCGAGTGGACGAAGGTTGGAGACGCGGCGCCGGAGATTGCGGCGGCGGAGGCCTCGGATGCGGAAAAGCCTAGGGGATTGGTGTAGATGCGAAGGTTGAGGGCCGCAGGGGAGGCGCCGGTGCCGCCTGAGGGGGAGGACAGGCCAGTGCGGCTTGGGGCTGGCGGTGGGTGGTGCCTGGGGCTGGGGTTGGCGTCAGGGTTCAGGTTAACCTTGGAGGAGGTTTTCAGGCGGGCCAGCCGTGCACGGGTCTCCTCCGAGAGCCCTGCGTAAGCGTCGGAAGGGACCCCAGCGCCGCCGCCGCCGCCACTCGTGCCGGGGAACGCAGGCATGGAGCCTGGTGAGGTAAGGGAGGTCCCCGTGCCGCCTGAGAAGGGATACACTTGACCCTGCGCCGCCAGCTGAGCCGGGGACATCACCGCCAGGGAGGACAGCAGCCGCCCGCCGATAGTACTGCTGGCGGCGGCGGCGATGGCGGCGCCGCCGCTGGTGCTCCCGGCAAAGCTTCCGCTGGCGCTAAAATTGCTGCTGGCCCCAATGCTGCCGCTGCGGTCGAAGGAGGCGATGTGGCTGCCGTTGCCGCCAGCCAGCATCGCGCCGCCGACGGAGGCGGACTTTGGCGGTGGGACGGCACCCATGCGCCGCATCACCGCCGCCGCCATGTCCGACGGGACCTTGCTGAGCGGCTCCGAAGCCGACGACCCGTAGGCTCCGCCGCCGCCGGTGTCCGCCGCCGACACACCTGATGATTCGCCGACGAGGTGCGGCAGACCGGCGGTCTCCTGCGTGTTGCCGTACGGACTGAAGCCGTCAGGCAGTTCGAAGGCGTCCTCCACACAGCCAGGAAGCTGTGGCGCGGAGCTGCTCCGCGGCCCGCCGCCGTTGCTGCCGCTGCCGCTAGGGACCACGCCCCCCTCCACCGACAGGTTGACTGGCACCGCGCTCGTCAGCACGCCCGTGGCTCCAGTAGCCCCAACCAGCTGTTCCTGTTGCTGCTGTTGCTGCTGCTGTTGCAGTTGCAGGATCTGCTGCTGCAGCTGCAGGGCGGTCAGCAGCTGCTGCTGCATGACCGAGGTGGCGAGGGGCGAGGCGGAGGCGGCGCGAAAGGACTCCCGCCGCGACGGCGCCTTGGATCCCGGCCGGGAGCCGCCGCGGGAGCTGCCAGAAGGCGGCACCCGAGCCACGCTGGCGGCGGCCGCAGCCCCCGCGGCAGCAGGCACGGCTGGAACCCCCGGGCCAGCCACTGCCACCGGAGACGCAGCCGGCACCGCCTGCCCCTGCCCCTGCCCCTGCCCCTGGCCTGCAATGGGCATCAGGTCCTGTACCAGGCTGCCGTCCGACACGCGCGACCCATGCCTCTCGCTGCCGTACTGTACAGCGCCCACCCGGCCATGGAGCAGGGAGAAGACGCTGCCCTGGTGCACCCCCTCACCGCTGTTGCTGCCGCCGGCGCTGCCCAGGCTGCCCAGCAGCGCGTCGTGCATGTGGCCGCCGCCAGCGGCGGCGCCGCCGGTCGTCGCGTTGGTTGCGTCGCTGCCGGCCAAGGCGGCCATTGACAGGACATTGGCGGCGGCGGTTGGCGTTATAGCGGCGCCGGAGTCGTTGGAGGAGGCGGCGCGCTCGCTGCCTAGGGTGCCCACCAGCTGTGGAGGAAGGATAACCGGTGATACAAGTAACCGCAGAGTGCACCGCAACGCAACGGGACACAGACGACTGAGGCACCAATGGAGTGCGGGAGAATGGGGATGTGCTCAGGGCAGTGTGCGCGGGCGCATGGCGGTCAGGGCAGGATGGGAGGAAGGGCACAAGTGGGCAGAGCACGTGCGGATCGCCCACTTTGCACATGGGTGTAAGGCAGGCACGAGACTCACCAAGCCTCCGGGCAGATGGTGCTCCCCGGCGGGGGCCACCTGCGCCAGCGTCACCGCGAAGGCGGAGGCTGCACGTGGGGCACCGTGTGGAGTAACGTTAGTGGGGCACCGTGTGTGGCAACGTTAGTGGGGCACCGTGTGTGGCAACGTTAGTGGAGCTCTGGGGCACCGTGCATAGGGCAAGCGCCAACGTGGAGTCGAAGGCTGCTTATTATCAGGGAGCAAGTCAGAAGGTACCGCACAAACGAGCGTTTATAATCGCCAAGTTGCAGGACCAGGACACCACAGGTGATGATTCATGAACGCCATATCTTGCCAATTTGCAAGGCCAAGGCACAATAGGTGAGGACTCAGGAGCGCCGACGCAGTAATGAGAGGCTTCAGGGCCGTCCCCACGCCACTGGCCTCGGTGCCTTGGTGCTGCTTGCAAACCCCACCCACCGTCGCTCTCCGCCATGCTTTCCGCGCGCCCGTGGTGCACCGCCGTCGAGCCGCCGCCCGCGCCGTCCCCCAGCCTCCTGTCCGTTATGACCGGAATGATCTTGAAGCCGCCGCTGCCCCCTCCTCCCCCAGACGCCGACGAGCTCCTTCCCCCCGCACTTTCGCCCCCCGCCACCGCCCCGGGCACCTCGCCCACACCCTCCGGCCCGTTGGTCCCAGACCTCCGCCCCCCGCCCGCCATCCCGCTCCCCGCCACACTCAGCCTCCCCAGCGCTAGCCCCCCGCCAAAGCTGCCAGCCCCAGGGGATCTCCCCCCGCCTGTCCCTGCCCCCACGCCCCCGCCGCTCATGCTGCTCTGGGTGCTCAGGCCCGCGTGCGCTAGTGACTGCGCGTGGGGTAAGGACGGACCAGAGTGCAACGGTGAGCCCGGTGCGCCTAGGGAGCAGCTGAGCACGGTGAGCCCTGACGCGCCGTTGGCCCCCGAGCCCGATGAGGCCCGCAGGTACTCTGCCACCGAGGTCTGGTCCAGCTTGCCGATGTCCAGCATGCCGTAGGTGGAGCCGTCGGGGCCGGTGGGGGGCACCAGCAGGAACGTGCGGATGATGCCCAGGCTCTGTGGTGTGGGTTAGGGTTTGAATCAGGGCCGAACATTAATCACCCGCCCGACGGACGGGGGTTGTTACAATGCCGGCAAGTCAGGGAGGCAGTTGGCAAGTGCGAGCAGGACTGCGTTGTTCTGGCAACTCTTGTCTGACCGCAACGCTTCGCCCGCCCTCCCGTGCCCCCGCCCACCTGTACGGAGCACGTGGTGTACGGAACGAAGGCTTCCCCGCCCGCCGCCCGCACGCGGTTGAACACGGCTTCGCTGACGTGGATGGTGTTGGGCAGCGCAGTGGCCTGCGGGAGAGGGGTGGGAGCAGGTTCACGCTGCAGGTAACATGCCACGAGTAACCGTCCAACCAGCTTACCGGTGCCGAGCGCCTTGCAGCATACCGCTGCTCCTCCCACGCGCATGTGCAGTGAACCCATGCCACCGCAACTGACAACGTGACCTAGGGCCGACAGCCATGCCCAACCGGTCCCTGTAAGAGTTTTTCGACACATGGTTGTAACGGAATCCAGCTGCGCTTTACCGCGCACTCCTGCTGTGCCGCTAACGACCCCACATCCACGCCCCGCCCCCACCTGCAGTCCCTGCACCAGGCGCAGCGTGCCCCCGAACAGGCTGTAGCGGGGGTACTTGACGCCGATGATGCCGCCGTGAATGGCGCCCACGTGCACGCCGATGCGGATCTGCATCTTGCCCAGCGTGTCGGGGTACGGCAAGCTGTCCAGCGCCGCCAGCATCTCGCGTGCCAGCGCCAGTACGGTCTTGATCTGCGGTCGTACGGCAGGTGAACGGTAGGCGCACGGCAGGGACCGGGAAGCGTCAGGTTGCCGAAGGATGCATGTAGAAGTTAGGCAGGCAGGCAGACGTGAGAGCAACCGGCCGGTGGCACAGACGCCGGCTGGCTCGGCACGTGTCAGCCACAGGGGGACCAGTGTGCGGGTACGGCAAAGTGAAGCAGCTGCAGGGCCCCACCTGCATGACGCTGCTCATGTGCTTGTCCTGGGGCATGTGGCCCACGGCCGCGACGTAGGTGTCCGAGTGGCAGTCCATCTGTGGGCGGGTGGGGTGGTGAGGGGGAGGGAAACAGCGCTCACATAGGTGACGCGCAGGCACATGAGCAACCAAAAGGCTTGGCGCACCCTGCGACTTCTGCCTGGGTAATCAACATGTCGCAAATGAGACCGGCCGTGCTGATTGATGGCATTCTGCAGCCGCACCTTGTGCACGCCCATCTGGTCGGTCAGCGCATCGAAGGTAGAGAACAGCCTGGTGGGAAGCACGGACACAAGGACAACAGTAACACCAGTGTGGAATTGTTTGGGCCCACACGATACAGGGAGCCGTGTTGTTTTTGTGTGGGTCTCGGTATACAGAATGAGTCGGTGGCCTGAGCACCAAGCACGCGGCAGCATGGCCAGAACCAATAAGCGAGCAGGAGCGTGTGCTTACCCAACCCAGCGCCCCGACATCAATACCAGTGCGGAAATGCACATTGCGCATCGCCGTTATTGCCTACTATGTGACACAACCGCGAATCGCGCTGACACCGCCCTCTTGGGCTGCCGCTGCCCCACCTGTTGAGCATGAGGATGCAGTCGGGCGTGTCTGCGGTGGCGGCCAGCGAGCTGAAGCCCACCACGTCGGCGCACAGCAGCGCCACGTCGGGGAACTTCTCCACCAGCACGCGCGTGCCGCCGCGCAGGCCCGTCAGGATGTGCGGCGGCAGCACCTGCACGCGTCACATCCCAGGTGCAAACACAAAACTAAGCGTTGCACACGCCGTCGTCGCGCCATGCCCATGCGCTCGCCCAAAAAGGAGCCCCTGCCGATGCCCACGCCAGCCGGCGGAAGCAACTGGAAGCAGCAGGGGCCCTCGCGGAGTCCAAGCGACGCAAAAGAAGCAGCTACGGCCATGGCCCACTAACTGATGCGCCATGGGCCCATTCACCGGGGCCCAACACGCCCTCCCTCACCTGCCGCAGCAGCGACATGTTGCGCTCGGCCTCCGCCTGCAGCTGCGCCACCTCGCCCATGAACATGCGCAGCTGCGTCTCCACGCGGGCCATCACCTCCTGCGGTTGGAAGGGCTTGGTGATGTAGTCACAGGCGCCAGCCTGCGGGTAGAGGGGGCGGGAGAGTGAGGACAGCGGGGTGCGCGGCGTGTGTTGGCACGGTGCGTAGGTGGCTATGTGCGACGGCAGCGTTGCAGAAAAGGAGCGGGCGGGAGGTCAACATAGGGAAGTGCTGTCGGTATGGGTTGACCACAGGGGCCTACCGCAACCGGCGATGGCTGGGAGGGCAAGAGGCATGCGGCCTTGCGGTGACCGCCTGGGGTGTACCATGGTCGGCAAAGCACACATACACATGCACATTGCGTGTCACGCTGTTAGCCCTTGTCCCACCTGCAGGCCCTTAATAACGTCCTTTGTGGATGCCTTGCCGCTGATCATGATGATGGGCGGGGGCACGCCGGGCGTCAGGCTGCGCATCTTGAGGCACACCTGCAGCGGCGCCCCGCAGCACCTCTCAAGCAACCTTCAGTGCACCAACCCGACTATTGATCACCACAACACGACGTGTGCGGTATCGGCAAGGCACGGCAGCGATTGCAGCAACGCCCCTGCCCCACCTCGTGTCCGCTGAGGTCCGGCAGCGTGACGTCAAGCAGGACCAGCTTGGGCTGCGGGTCCGAGGTGAGGTACGTCTCCAGCGCCTCCGTGCCGCTGGCGGCGTTGAGCACGTCGTAGCCCTCGGAGCGCAGCAGCTCCTCCAGGATGGTCAGGTTGACTGCGTGGCGCACAGGGGAGGGGAGGGGAGGAAGCGGTGTGTCGTTTACTGGTATTTCCAAGATGCAAACTAGTATCCGCGACATGGCAGAATGCACCCCAACGCCCACGAAAAAAAGCCATACCAAGCCGCGTGCCCTGAGGCGCTGGCCCCGTGCCCATGTAAAGCCCACACCCACCTGGGTCGTCGTCCACAATGAGCACCCGCACTGGCTGATCGCCGCGGGCCAGCACCTCATCGTCCCCCGCGCCCGTCGCAAAGTCGGCCACGCCGCCTCCGATGACCGACGGGCTGCGCAGTACGGCACTGCGCCCGCCGCCCACCGTCGTGTCGTCGGACGAGTTGCCGGCCAGCCGCTCATCCAATCGGTCCGAACCCACAATGCTCCTCCTCGTTTTGCGGGGCACCTCCTTGGCGGCCGCGGCCGCTGTCGTGGCCCCGGCGGCGGCCGCCGCCGCCGCCGCGCCAGCGGCGGTTGACGCCGCCGGCGGCGCCGAAGGCGCCGCCGCAGCCTGCACCGGCGCGGCCGCGACAGCGGCCGGCGGCGGCTGCGCCGCCGCCGTTGCCGCCGGGCACAGCGGCTGCACGTCCCCCCTGGTCCTGAACACCAGCTCCACCCACGCGCCGCTGGGCTCCTTGTTGCCAAGGCGCATCATGCCCCCCATCAGCACCATGAGCCGCTTGACCAGCGTGAGGCCCAGCCCCATCTGCTCCTGGGGGCTGCCGGTGAGGGGGCTGTTGAACTTGTCCAGCTGCTCGGCGGAGAAGCCGGGGCCTGGAGAGGGGGAGGAGGGAGGACCGGCAAAGCAGGTGTAGGGTTGTGGGAGGTGGGTGTGGGTGTGGAGGTTCAGTGCTGAGTGCTTGGGCGAGATCGTGGGGGGCAAGGCAGCGGGAATGTTGCCCAGTGCCTGCATGTGAGTACGTGTGCGTTGTTTCGGGGGAGAGAGTCCGTGGCAGCTCAGAAAACAAAGCATTATGTTTGAGGTCAGGAGTCCCTGGACTGTATATCTTCCTCATGGCTGCCACGGCTGGGCGTGTGCGCATGGCATGTCGAGGCCTTCAGTGCATGGGCCACTGTGTGATGAGGAAGTGACCAGACGTGCGTACCAAGTGAGCAGCGGCTCGGCATGGTTTGCAAGTTACGGTAGACCTTGCAGTCAGTATCGTGCACGTAGGGTTGTGCAATGCCGAGGTTCAAGCGTCAGCAGCTCAGAAAACAAAGCATTAATGTAAGGGTCAGGGTTCCCAGGACTGTCTTTTCCTCCTTGCTGCTTGCCACTGTGTGGATCATACACGTCCATGGGTATCGTGGAGGGCTGGCGACGTGCCAAATGCAAGGGTTGGCAGCTCAGTGGCAAAATGGATATTGCGCGTCAGGAGATCCGCATCTTTGGGAAAAAAAGGTGTCGTCCTTGCCGCATGTGCTGTGCTGTGTTGTCCTCTTTGGGATGCTGCAGCGCGTCGAATGGCAGCCAGTCCGGGCCCTGGCCAGACCTGCCAGCGTGTGCCACGTGCCTACCGTATGCAACGTCCAGTATCAGCAGCCCGGCAGAAGCCCAGGAAACAAGCAGAAGGCACAATGCAAGACTCACTCGCCTGCGTATGATATACTGCTACTGCCCCAAGTATCGTAGTGTGCTGCTATTCGGGGTGCAATCGCTGCCCTCTCTCCTTCGCCCCTCCCCGGGCAAGGGTGCTGTGGCTCAGCAAACAAAGCATTATAGGTTGAGGTCAGGAGTCCCTCGACTGTCGTGATCCTCATTGCCACCGAGCACGCACTTGACCCTGTCTGCCCAGTCGCCCAGCTTGCAAGGGACATGGGTACATACATTCCATGCGCGTACGCGAGCACCCTACGACGGGTGTGCGGCCACACCTCACGGCTACTGTTAATGCACTTCGCGATCTTGTGGCCCATGTGAGTGGCTGTCAGTCGCAAGGCCGAGGCGCTGACGAGTGAAAACCCATGCACGCACGACACGTCCGAACCCGTGCCCACCTGTGTCGGACACCCGCAGCGTGACGGTGCTGGTGTCCGCGCTTGTGCTGGTCTCGATGGTCACCCCGCCCCTGCGCGTGTACTTGAACGCGTTGGCCAGCACAGTATGCACCTGCGGGGTAGCGTCGTCGCACGCGGTGTGAAACGGTACAGTAAGAAACGCGCTGCCCATAGCGCTCTGAGTTGCAGCTGTGCTGGGACAGCGGCGCCCTAGCGCGGACCCCACCACCGTACGCACCAACAGGGCCTCGGTTGCGTGGCGGGGTGGGGAATGGAGCGATTTCCAGCCGAACATGCCGATGCTGTACTGCTATGACCTCCAGCGCAACACAAGCGGCTGTCGCTTGGCCATCGAAACCGTCCAGTGTCGGCCGGCCCCCAACCCTCATAATGCGACCCAGCCAGCTGGCACCAAGCGCAAACGCATTCCCGCCCGGCCTCCCTCGAGCTCTCTCACCGTCTGGTACAGCCTCGAGTCGTCGGCGTACACCAGCAGCGAGGGGTCTTGCTCCTCCGTAATGGACAGCCGGGAGCCCACCATGGGCGACATGCGCTTGAGCACCTGCGGGCAGCGGGCGGCAAAAGGCACGAGGGGAACGGGTGCAGTGGAGGTTGGACATGCGCCTAAAGCCCTGAACACAGGGGAAGAAGGTACGTGGCCATGTGCGTCCCTAGTGGCTGTCTCGCTAGGCCAACGGATGGCGGGCGGGCTCACCGTCGCCGATGCGGCAAGCAATCCACGTCCCAGTGCCCTGACACGCAACACCGAGTGCGCTACTAATCCCTGGCTCTTGCATGCCTGGATAGGGTTTAGTCTGTAAGGCACATGCCCAGCGGCCTGATGGCATGCATGCGCGGCGCACCCCCATGCCCAGGCGGTTTACGCGCACCTCCATGCCCTGGCCCCTGACTGGTCTAGGTCCGAAATGCCCTGACCCCTGGCCCACGCACCTCCTCCACTGCGTTGGACAGCTGCACGCGGCCCGCGTTGAGCTCGGGGTCTCCCTCGTGCAGCGTGCGCAGGCAGTCCCGCAGCTGGTTGATCATGTTGAGCAGGTGGTAGGCGCAAGCGCGCACCACGCCAAGCTGGTCGGAGGCGGGCTGGGGCAGCTCGCCAAACGTGCCCTGCGGCGGGGAGGGGGGAGCGGGATGACGAGTGTCCCGACTGGCAGCGCAGAGATGCTGGGCCCACAGGGCGCAGTCCTCCACCACCACCACCACCATGCACCAGCCCCCTTTGCCCTAACCTGGGTTAATCATTCTTACGCCTCACCATCGACCTCGTCGATCTACAGACCTCGTCTGTCGTCCTACCGCTTAAACCCCCTTGCCCTACACTACCACGTCTTGGCCCCCGAACCATCACCAAACGACCAGCGACCCCTGCCCCACCTGCAGCACGTTCTGGCTGAGCGCTAGCACTCCGTTGAGTGGGTTCTTCATGTCGTGCGCGATGTCGGACGAGTGCTCCCGCAGAGCCTGCACCAGCTCCTGCCAGCTGCCGCCGCCGGCCGCAGCGGCAGGGGCGGGGACGGGCACCTCCACGCGCACTTCAACGGGCACTTCCTGCAGGCAACCCAGGTGAGCGAATGCAGTAAAGAAATAGTACCAAGTAATGCCGCGCCGGGCGTGGGGGTGCGACCTGCACCACCACGCGCACCTCAACAGGCACTTCCTGCAAGCCAAGAAGGAGTGGTCACTAGGGCAAACAGGAATGGACGTCGTGTACACTGTGTAGCCCACAGCTACCCGTGCTTCCTGCAGCCTAGTGGGAGGCGCATGAAGGAGGGTCCCATGGCAAAGGGGTGCAAGCAGCACTGCGGCCCTACTCTCAAGCCCTTTGCACCGCCGTAGCGACCCAGCCCTGGAAATACCAAACCAAACGCGTTCGCTGTCGCACCTTGATGACCACCCGCGTCTCGCCCTGCGCATCCTCGCCCTCTCCGTCCCCTTGTGGAGGCAGCAGCTCGCACTGCACGCCTCGCTCCTTGGTGCTGCTGCCGTGCGCGGAGGAGCGCCGGGTAGAGGCCGGCCGGGCCGGTTCCGGCTCCGTGCCGCCGGGGCCCGGCAGCAGCACGCCTGGGTCCGCCTGCACGCCCTGTGAGCAGCGGGCAAGACAGTGCGCGTGTGAGCGGGCACGTGGCAGGCGGCGAACGTGATACAACGCGGCGGCATGTGGCAGGCGGCACGTGGCAAGCGGCGAGCATAAGTGCACGCGGCGACACGGTGCAAAATGCGCGCTGTGGGGACACAGCATTACTGGCACCTGCAGGGCACCATTGCACACGTCCCTCCATGCCACGTGCGTGCTCCTCAGGACTCCAACCCCAGGGGTGCACCAGCCCCTCGGCTCCCACCACTGCCGGCTGCCCACCGCGTGGCCCCGCTCGTCCCCAAGACATCCACACGCCCAGCGACCAATACTATTCAAACCCCAGCCTTTCCACACGCGACCGCACCTTATCCTCCCGGGGTGCCTGCCCCCGCCCCCGCTCGCTGCCAGGGCCCCAACCTCCAGGAGGAGGCGACCCGGCCGGCCCCGCCGCCAGCATGCCGCTGAGGCTGCCCCCTCTATTGTGCTGCTGTTGCTGCTGCTGCTGCTGCTGCCACAGCAGGTCTAGGCTGGCCCTGCTGCTCCCGCCCTTGCCCGGCGGGGTGAAGGTGGTGCGAGCCATGTACAGCAGCTGGTGCAAGGAGAGGTCCGTCAGCCGCCAGCTGCCGTCCTCGCCGCTGTTGCTGCTGTGGTCCGAGCCTGGGGCGCGGGGTACCGACAGCGCGCACGATTTAGTGTCATGGGCTCAGGAGGCCGTCGGCCCCCACCATCTGGTCGGGCTGATGCTTGGCACAGCAACAAGGAGCCCGACGACTATGAAAGGAGGCAGCCGGCACCAGGTCATTACCAGCGAAACATCCCTGAATGCGCGTCTTCATGAACGCAAGGCCCCTTCTCCCCGCCTGCTGTCCCACGGAATCTCCGGCCCTGCCCCCTGCAGTCCCGGCCACTCACTTTCCGTGATGCGGTACAGGTCGCCCACCTCCAGCAGCCGCTGCGGCAGCAGCGCCTTGGGGCACACGGCGGGGAGGGGCCACACCCGGTCAGGGATTTGAGCGGTAGGAAGGCAGGCACAGGGGGGCCACGGGGCGCGGTGGGGACACCATCGGCAGGAAGGGCCGGTACAGGAGGCGGTACGGATGAGGGAGGGCGCGTGCCATAGGTGCATGGGCAGGGCGGGCTGTGCGAGGCCAGGGTGCAGCTTGCAGGCGTGGACGGGTGAAATGGCCAGGGCGGGAGCGGTGCGCCGGCACGGGGTCGGGGTCAACGGGATGGGCAGACAGGCCTGTAGCGGGCGCTACCTCACAGCGCGGCCAATCGGACACAGCCCGCACCTGTGGCACGAAGCCCTCGCTGTCACTGCCCCCGCAGTCCCCGCTGCTCACTAGCCGCCTCAGGTGCGGCTGCGGGGATTGCAGTTCGCTGCCGCCGCCGCTGCCGCCGCCGCCCCCCGCCCGGCTCCCACCGCCGGACGCGCCGCGCCACGCCGACCAGAGGCAGCTAAGCAAGCCGCCGCTGTTGGTGTCCTGTCGTTGACGTGGCCGCGGCATACAAGTGATACTCATAGACTGGACAGAGCCTCAGGGCGTGCATCCGGCCCGGTGGCAGAAGGTTTTTTATTGGTTCACAGCTCTAGGTTTATTGATTATGGCCTACTACTTAAGACGGTTTCTACTTCAACCAATCAGGCGCGTCCCTCAGGGTGGCTGCTACCTTCGCCTGTGCATGGAGCGTGTAAATGTGAACCGGTAGCACAGTGGGGTCGTACGCAGCTGCAAGGCCGGCCGGCTCCTCGCAGTAACCAGGACAGCTGTTATTGGCCGCCCCAACCATTGTCAACAGTGGCCTGCCTGCAGTATTCTGGTTCGGAGTGCCTGCATGCATGCCCCTACGTGTGTAGCTGCCGCACGCCCGCATCAAGCCCCGCCATGCCCCGCATGCCCATAAGCCATACGCCCTTGGTACGCGGCATCCGTACAGGTATGCGAACCCCTCCCACCTGTTGCTGCTGCTGCTGTTGTTGCTGGGGTTGCTGCTCGTCCACGAGGGCTCCCAAGCTACGCACGCGCAGCACGCCCCCTGTCCCGCTGCCGGCACGTGTCGTGACCACCAGCATGCTGGCGGCGTACCGTACCATGCCGTAGTACGTGCCCATGGCCACGGGCAGGCCGTACAGTACGGCAGTAGTGCTAAGACGCCACAGCGCGGACGCCAGGACTGTGCCGGGGCACGGGGTTGTTGAGGCGTAATGTGAGTATTATGGTCGGGGTGCGCGGAAGACAGGGCACGGTAATGAGGAGACGAATATGTGGCGTTGCCACCAAACCGCCATGCTCTGTGCAGTGCTCTTGCGCTGCACACCGCAGTATTACAGGTGGTCCCATTCCCAGGGTACGCACAGCGGATCGAGGGATAGTCCAAGCCGTACGGCTTCCTCAGCCCACCTGGTATGCCGCCGGCTGTGGCACCGCCGTTGAGCGTCGCCCCCACGGCCGCTGCAGCCACCGCCTACACGGTAAGGGTTCGCGTCTTTCACTGTGAAGTATACTGGCCAGTCTAAACGAAAGCCGTGCCGTGAAGCATGTCTGGGGCGTGCACATGCTTCCAGTCGATTCGGTCACACTTCAGTGAGGTGGCCCATGCCGTTTTGACCTCAGAAACCGTTGCCGCGTTGGCCCGTCCAATGCGGCATCAAATGGTCCTGCAACCACCCACCACGCACACAGCGCTTCTGCCAACACCCATCGTGCTGTTGTCCCGGAACCACTGCGCCTGGCCATCTCCCACCCTTGCACACAGCAGCCGCACCAGCATCAGCCCCCCATCAACCCCCAACCCACCTGAAGCAGCTTGCATGCCGCAAAGACGCACGTGACTGCCTGGAGCTGACTTGGCAGCGCTAGCTGCTGCTCGCTGGACACGCCGCCGCTCCCCGTGCCCGCCACCCCGCCGGTCCCCGTGCCCGCGCCCCCGCTGCTGCCCGTGCCCGAGCCTCCGCCATTGCCCGGACTCCCTCCACCCCCAACGGCGCCAGACACCGAGTGCGGCCGGCCGCTGCCGCTCCGCGACCGGCCAGCAGCCTTGGCCCCGCCAGCGCCGCCCTGGCTACTGGGGCTCAGCCCCGATGGCGCTGGTGCAGCATCCAACGACCGGCGAGGGTCGCCGCCGCTGCTGCTGCTGCCGCTGCCACCGTTTGCGTTGCCGAGAGAGTCAGAGCTGGCACCGGTCGCAGAGGTGATGCAGCGGAGTAGGACGGCCGGCAGGCTGGGTGCCACGTTGACGACCAGCTCCCGGCAGAGCAGCGTTACGCCCACCACGCCCACGGCTGTGCGGACTGCGGGGAGGCGCGAGGAGTGGTGCGGCAGGGGATGCGTGCTGTCTTGTGCTCCAACAAGGACGGTACGGGCGTGTAAGACTGTGTGAGACTGTGCCACACTGTGTGGGAGGAACCGCCCCGGTACACACAGCAGTGAACGTGTATGGGCATGGCCGGCTATAATTGGGGTGCGGCTGCGTCAGCCGTCCAAGGAGTGAATGTGGAACGGCATACCTGGGGTGAGGTCTGTTGCTACGGCCACGGCCAGGCCTGTCGCCGCTGCGCCTAGTTCAATGAGGGCACATCGGCGGATACTGGCTGTGGTGACGCACGTGCTTCCCGGCGGTAGGGTAGCGACCAGCTGCGACAGCAGCCACCACAGCGGTGGGATGCTGCATGCCCACTGGATGTAAACAAACAGAGCGCTGCGAGTGTAGGGAGGACCAGGGGCCAAGGCAGGTGATCCAGGGTGAGCGCTCAGCGGACAGGCAAGGTGTGCTTGTGTGCCATGGCCACTGCGGCCCCAGCTGATACAGCCATCGTGCATACCAACAGTATTAGCCGGAGACCCGTCCCCTGAACATGGCCTGTGCAAGGAAGGCCCAAGAGGGCCACACATGCCTGGATGCAGGTTGAAGGACCCTTCCAGTGTCAAGCCAACGCATGCAGCTACCCCATAAACGTATGCTTGCCTTGGTATTAGAGCCTGCAGTAGTCCAATGCCATGCAGCGAAAGCGCGGCCAGAGTTATTCGGCTGGTAAGTTGGTGGTCGCTGCCGGGGTCCTGTGTGCGCCTGCATCCAGCATGAGGCACAATCCGCAAAGCAAGGAAAATACTTGTAAGTTAACTAGGTGTCACATCAGCGCACAGCTATCTCTTGTTTTTTTAATTGCGGTCGCCTTTTTTATGCTTGTAAGCGACTGCCTACACTAACATAACCCTCCAGCAACTTACAGTAAAATGGCAACAAAAGCGCTCAACGCGCTCGCGCAGACGAAGACCCACGCCTCCCCGGGCGGATTCCACATCGCTGCGCCGCCCGTGCCCCACGGGCCGTGTCTGCTTAGTCCAAGTACCTAAATGTCTGAGGTGAGTAACACTCCATGGCAGGGCCGAGGCAGGGGGTATGCCCCTCCGTTGCCTGCGTGCCCGAATTTCTGGCCCTGAGCGGTCTGACAAATTCGTGCGAAGGAACAGGGTGCTTGTGAGCAGACTGACTGGGTAATTGCAGTAAGCCTTAATTGTCGCATTCACTGGCCCGTGCACCAGGTCCAGTGATGCGGCCACACTCGTCCCATATGACCGTACGGTGTGAACCAGGTGTGAAAACGACGCCCCTGCAGTCATTTGTGTAGCCACGCGACGCCCTGGAAATCCCCGTTTACTCACAAGGGCTGGTCTAATAGGACCACCTGCGATGGAATGAGCAGGGGACGGCCGCGCAAACGGAAGTGTCAAGTGTGGCAGGTGGTGTGGCAGGGCTGCTACGTGTCATCCCCTGCTCCAAACGCAAAGCCCGCTGAGCACAGTTGTCACAGGTTGTCACAGGTGCTTACGGCTTGAACGCTGGTTTCGTGCTGGAGCGTGCGTCACGACTGCCAATCTGCCGCTGGTCAATGGCCGCCGTACCGGATGGTGCACAATCCCTCGTGCGTGATTTACGGTTTTTTTAGGTACGGTGTTATAGGGCCTGGTACATCAGGCAAACCTTTACGCACCCACAGATTTCTGTCAGCAATTGCTGCTTTAACCTTGGCTACGGACCGTTCCTCCGGATGGGAATAGCTACATCCTCCAAGGCGTAAGCTTGGCGTCAAGCCGCAAGCAAGCTGGCCTGTACCGGTATGCTGCTTGGCTCTCCATGCAGCCGGCAGGGTTGTACTTCTTTTGATCAGGACATGGAATCTGTGGCAGGCCCTCTGTTTTTGCTCCTCGTTGCGTTGCCCACACTGGTACGGGGTCGTGCAAAACGTATCAGGCACCCATGCCCGACTCTGTCAGCCTGGGACGAACATTTTTCGGCAGGGATGTTGCACCAGATCGCACCCAGCGCTCATCCAGCACTGCTATCTCGTGCTAAACGGTGCAAACCCTATGAGTACCAGTACCTCGCAGCATGGTTGGGGTTACGGTAGCCAATGCCGCCACACAGGACCATACAGGACCGAGCTGGGACCGACCGGTATGGTGGTGGTCCCACGAGCACATCCATTTACACTGTGCATCTCCCCGTTGATGCCTTACCTATCCACCCACCCGCCCCTTGCATGGCTGCAGTCCTGAAGCCCCATGACGCTAGCATTTCGGCCACTCTGGGCCTTCTGCTCTGGGCACATAACGACATGCCACTACCGTAGTGTAATACCTTGGTGCTGCCTACATGCCTGTCAAGCACGCTGCCAGGTCCTGCCAGGTCTCACCGACCCAGGCGCGAGGCAGAGTAACCAGTTGAGGCTTTGACCCTCGCCTCTCGCCTGGCCTCGCACAGCCCTACACGCACGTTGCCTACGAGTGCCTACCTGTGCACACATACAGCTACGGACATCAGCAAGCAGGCACGCACGCATGCTCCTACGCTGCACAAGGATGTCTCTCTTGCGGCATGAGGGCAACGGTGGGGTAGGGGTGGGGGGCAACAGTGGGCTAACAAGCGCGGGGTGCAGTGGTTGACAGGGACAGCGGCATCATGAGGTCTCCCCTGCTGCGCGAATCGGATTCGCCACACTTTGTCGTCCTCGAGTCAGGTTGGTGTCGTCCTCACACCGTTCGATGCCTACCGCAGAAGTCAAACCTTGACGTGTGCGTTGTCCTTCTATTGTCCACACGCATTCCCGGGTGAAGCGCTATGGTTTTAGTTTTTAGGACGTTGTAGGTGCACATTGCGCGGTGTTTATTGCGGGTGTACCCATCAATGCACGATGTAATTTACGAGTGGTATGTGCGGAGCTGGCGTGGTCCTAAAGCCCTGCAATGCTCTTGGCTGTGAGCTGCTGCCACGAGCCAACCGTTCTCTATGTTCACGTCGTTAACTGCAGCCATACAGCGAGCCAAATAAGCTTTTCAGGGGATTCTTTATAACTGTGCCTAACAAATATCACAGATTCATACGTCTAGCACTTGCTGAGGCTTCATAAAGCCAGTCTCAGTTCCGAAATTTATACGTGGCCGGTGCACTTCAACTTCAACGTCAACACCAACTGCTGGCATGCAAAGCCGTAACTATGATCTGAACGTTTAGCATGTGCCCCGATTGGGCGCATGCCACCACACTTCTGTGCATCCTTGTGCTCTTGGCCGCTCCCGGGACGCCCGCAAGCCATGTAGGCAACAGGATAGATTTAAGTTACGCCTGCGATGGCTCACTACAGTGCTCGCCCGTCATAACAAGAGCCGCCCGTAATAAAAGCGAGAGTTGTTGCCTCGACCTGCGCGCTCTGCGGAGCAACAGCAAGGCGTATGGAGCCTACGTATCACACGAAGATGCACCTGATGGATGGGTCGTGCGGGTCGGCACTTTGCGGGAGTCGACTATGCTGGTCGAGGGTAAGGAAGACGCCCCTACCCTGGCTCACAGCCACCGCCTCTGTACACGCCAACCTGTGTTACCCCCTGTTAGCCAGCTTCTGCCATACCCTGAACAAGCCGTGTTTGTTCAATGCCAGCAGTGGTATGCGTGATTCCACTGCTGAGTCATGTTATCATGTGCCTGCAAACCCCTCCCCGCAGATCCCAGCGACTTCACGCGCATCCTAGGGCTCCTGCTGAACCCGCTGCCTGCAACATGGCAGCCTTCCCCTGCCCGGCTTCCTTCGCCGGTCCAGGATGGCGAGCGCTGGCCCTCTGTGCCTGGGACCCAGCGCCCTGGGCTTATGACACACAACACCAATCCACATGCTGCAGCTCCTCAGCAGGACATCAACACGCGTGCAAGGGATCTGGAACAGCCCACTCGTGATCTGGGTCAGAGGTACAGCCGAGCTCACCAGCATGGAGGCGGCCTGGGTGATGAGCGGAGGGCGACAGTGCACCAGCACGCTGCCGCCAGCGCTGCAGCAACGGCTAACGTCGCTGTCGAGCTGGTCTCATGCAGTGTGCTTGTGACGCTGCCGGAGGCGGCAGCTCAGGAGACGTGTGCCACGGCGTGCAGCAGCTGGGCTGCTGCTGCGGGGTTGGTCCCGACGCAAGGAGCAGGCCTGGGGCCGGGTGCGGCGCCGGAAGGCGCCTATGGGGGCGGCGGCGGCTTGGCTGCACGGAAGGCTCAGCAGTTAGAAGGCCCTGAGGGCCGGGGGCGAGCGGCGCGCACGGTCGAAGCTGACAGCATTGGCGGCGGTGCTGGAGATGGTTACGTGGGGTTGGCGGTGTGTGGGTCTGCACACGTACTGTCAGGGGTCGTGCGGCTACGTACGTGGGTGCAGGCGCCATCAAGGACGAGGCCAAGAGGTGCTGCGTCCAGCGGGCGGGGTCAGCAGGGGAATGATAAGGTGCGGCTTCGAACGCAGCCCCGGGAGCAGCAGGAAGCAGGCGAAGAGCAGCAGCAGCAGCGTCGGGCCATGCACGCTGCCATAGTAATGCGCAACGTGACCATCCTGTGTGGGGCTGTTGCAACTGAGCAGCCTGGGTACCTAGACCAGGCACTGGCAACCGCTGTTGCCGTGCCGGACCTACATCCTCATTCGAACGGGGGACCGGCTGCCAGCACTAGCAGCGTGGTACATGCAGTCGAAAAGGACAGTAGGCACACGAGTCATGGCGGGATGGACCCACAGCCGCAGCCCCAACAGCAGCCGCACCCGCGCGCCGGGCAGCTATCGGGTGCGACCAGCATCCTGAAGAGCGCTGGCAAAGGGGCGGCGGCTGCCGCTGCGGCAGCCCCTACAGGTCTCGTCTCAACGGAGAAACCTGGGCTGCCAGCAAAGGCTGCGACCCATGGCGGCGCCGCGGCAGAGAGCGGCGCAGCTGTGCACAGCGCACGGCAGCTCACCTCAACCCTGGGCCCCGCACGTGGCTCAGGTGGTGCTACCGGTGCGGCCGCGAGCGGCGGGGCCCGTGGGTCTGCAGCAGGGCGGCAGCCGGACGGTGCACGGCACGCGGCGGCCTCACGCGGCGTCAGCAATGATGCTGCTAACCCCGTGCAGGCGGCGCTGGCGGCCGGCGCATCGTTGCTGGTCCTGTCTGTGGCTCTGGGCGGCTGCCTGTGGTGGCGCGGCCTCGGGCGGCGGAAGGCGCCCGACGCCGCGGCCGTGAGGGACGGGGCACGCGCTGGTGCCTCTGTAGGCGTAGCTCTGGGGACTACCATATCAGCAGGAGCTGCGAGTGCAGCACCTGTTTCAGGGGAAGCCCGGGAGGTCGGGCCGGACGGGGGAGTACCAGCGCCCACTGCCGGAGGCCTGTGCGAGGAGTTCTCGTTGCGCCCAGGAGGGGCCAAGGCTGTCCCGGCCTCGGCCGCAGGTCGGGGCGGCGACGCTGCAGCCCAGGTGCAGGCGCTCGGCCCCGCCGGCGTTGAAGTGGGGCCGTCCCTGGCACTCCCACACCCAAGGGCCCACTCGGGCCCCCCCGGCGGGGGGCTGCTCTTAGCCAACACGCTGTCGACGGACATGGCGGCGCCGTCGAGGTACGGCAGCGGGCTTGATGCACCAGGGGAGTCTTTCCAGGATGGCCGGCGGCTGTCCAGCCATGGGCAGGTGCAGCGTGCCGTGCTGCACGACCCGCTGCAGTTCGAGCTGGGGTTAACGCCCGGCTTGAACTTTCCGCGCATCGTGCCGGCATCCGACTTGGCGCATGACAGGTGCGGCAGGGTGCGTGGGGGAAGGGTGACACCAAGATGCGTGTGCGGGGGGATTGGCGGCAGGTGCGTGCTCGTGAACGCGCAGCACGGGCGCAAAGGTGCATGCACGTGGAGCGTGTCCAGCTTGTGGGGCACGGTCCGCGTCCAGGCAGTATGCACAGCAGGTAGATATGGACAGGCATCTCAACTCGTGGTGCTGTACAAGAGAACATGGGCCACGATGCTGGACTGGCCGTGTGCGTAGCGCCTAAGCGACATGCGTACGACAGCTCTGCCGCCGCGGCCGTCACCCGAGCACGGCCATACCTCTCCGTCGCGCATTACGGCCAGTACCTTGACGCAGTTCTCTCCCTACCTTTCTCCCTGTGTGCTGGGTACAGCATGGACCTCGGCTCGTGGCCCCTCAACGCCCGGGCCCCCACGACGCCAGGGGACAGCTCCCCCGCCCTCACGGCCGCCACACAGGGCCGCACAGGCGGCCACCCGCTCGTGCGCTCCTTGACACCACCTGTACCTTCCGACTCTCAGCTCCATCCTTCGGGACATCCCCCTGGGAGTGGCGGTGGTGGCGGCAGCAACGTGGGGGCGAGCGTTGGCTGGCTGCACAGTGGGGGTCCCGGTTGGGGCGTGGGCGGCGGCACGGCGCCTTCCGTGGTGCTGCTGGGTGCCGCGCTTGCGTCCAACCTGCACCGGCTAAGCAACCCCGAAGCGCTCTTCTCGACACAGGTGGGCTGACGACGGCGCACTGCCACGGCATGCCGCTTTCTGGGGGGCTGATTTCGGCTGGTGTGTCGTGGTGCATGACCGAGCGTTCCCAGCGCGTTGCTACTCTCCGCCACCGCTTGTGTACATCGCTGTTCCTGAGGTTGCAATACCGTTGTGTGAAAGGTACAGTCCTCTTTAGGCTGCATCGTGCATTTCTGTCAGCTTTACGAGCCCACGGTCCGTGCGACGGCCAACCCCAGGATATACCCGAGTGCCCCGAGGAGGAGGACGAAGTGGCCGGTGCACTTGCGAGGAGGACCTCCCTTGGCAAGGCCGCCGCCGGCGGCGGCGGCACCAGCGGCCAGCAGCGGTGCGAGAGGAGCGGCGGCGCCGACGGCGCCACCCCCGCCGTCAGCGGCCTCCTCAGCGGGAACACCTCCCAGGGGGACTTTGCTGGCGGCGGCGGTGTCGGCGACGGCCGGCGCAGCGGCGGCGGGGCCATGGCCACCGGCGGGGCCGGCACAGACACGCGGCCGCCGAGCTGCGCCGCCCCGCAGTCACTGTGCAACTTCAGCAGCAGCGGCGCGGTGGGCTGCGAGACGGGCGGCGCCAGGGAGCGCAACAGCCAGCTGCTGGACGTGCTAGCGGTACGTAGCACTGGCGGTACCCCTGCCTTTTCTCCCTCCACGTGCTGTTTCGGACTCCGGCTGCCGGCTTCAGGCAGTTTGGTTCATGCCATACTGACCGTGTGCTGAACGTTTGCTTCTGCTCGCTCTCACGGGCGGTTTTGCGCTGGTAACTGCAGGCTGCGCCTGCCCTCGAGGGAACCGGCGGGCTGCTGGCAGCGCGCGATGTTGTGATAGGTGCGGGGCCTGGGGTGGGGGCCTGCTGCCATCCTGCGAGCATAGGGGGTGTGGATAGGTTATTGTGGACCGTGAGGCCACAGGCCCACAGCCTTGCCCTGGCACCCAATGCGTTGTGCAAACGATTCTCTGTAACGGAAATAAATGGTGGTCCGGCTGCCTGCGTCAGGAGCATGTGGTGTATGTTCTCCGAGCGCACGAGGCACCTTAGGGGGGAACGCTTCTTGTGAGCGCCGTGCAATAGTAGTCAAATCGAAGCTGTTGGTTGCTGTTGGCCGCTACCGCAGATACGAGCGCTGCGCTGGGCCGCGGCTCGCACGCGGTCACGTTCAGAGGTGAGGCAGCGAGCACGGGAGTTCCCTTGCTGGTCGGCCTTGGGGCACGTTGTCGAAAAGGCCGTCGTCCGCGTTTCACGTGCCACGTGCTTGCCTTCATCTCTTTTGCGCTCATGTACCAGTACTATCATGCTGGCTTCCACACCCTTTGCATGTGTACACAAACTGCTGCAGGACGTTGGCGCGGCACGGACGTTGCCGTCAAGGTCATTGCGTACGACCGTGGCGCCAGCAGGAAGCTGCAGGCAAGTTGGCAAGGCCAGGGTGGTCTCAGCTGCAGCATGGCCTTGCGCAACGTACTTGCATCATTGCATCATTATGGCATACATCATACCACACCCATATAGCGTCCGCGCCGCGCCGGGGCCCAGGCTTGAGAACTCACGGGTTGTAAATGTGGATGGTCGATTGGCAGCCGAAGTCCGCTTGCCTGCGCTGCAGGGCGAGCAGCTGCCCTTTGGCCTGACCAACCACCCCAACGTGGTCGCAACGCACTACCACTTTTATGTGCAGGTGGGGTGCGCAGCCGCAGTGTAGCTGCACGTGTGCTGGTGTGCGTGCATTCATCCAAGCGCGTTGAAGCCGTAACGCCCGTCGCCTAGAGTTCGAACTCCATGTTTCGTCCTCATGGCCCCCTTGGCTCTCGGGACGAGCCCTACTGGGCCGGTGACTGTCACTGTAACTATAACCGTAACGCTGCGGCAAGCGGATTGCGTTGCCTGTGCTGGCCCTATGAGTAGTGGCACACCAGCCACCATACTTGCTTGTACGCGACTATGCTGATTCCGACGACCACCGTTACCCACACTGCGGCCCCTGTGGCTTGTGACCCTGCGGCCGGCGACCACCAACAGGCCCCTATTGCCACAAAGGCAGTGCCAAGGCTTGGATCCACGCCAGGGGCAGGGAACACGGGCGCGGCGGTAACGGCCGGCGCGTCTGCAGGCCGTACACAAGGCTACCAGGTCGGTGTGCGTTACCAAACGGCAAGTTGCGCCTGCCTGCCAGTTCAGGGCGCAGAGTGGACTAGGCGTATCGCCCATAATAGCACGAAGGGCTCCGCGTATCTACGCAATGACTGCTCCCCTCTCCTCACCCCGCAGATTAGCCAGTTGGACCCTCCACGGCCAGGGCCCCCGCCCCACGGGATGCAGTCACCCCAAGGCTACGGCGCCCGGCTGTCCTCAAACACCTTCTCATCCACAATCAATCCAACACTCGCTTTGCACAACCGTACTGGCAGCGTTGGGGGCGGCGGCAGCGCCGAGCCAACAGGCAGCACCAGCGGCGGCGGCGGCAGCGGAGGCCAGGCGGTAGCGCGGAGTTTCGGAGGTGCCGTCACGCCAGCCCAAGGGCCAGATCACGCGTTCATGTACGAACTTGCATGCGCGGGCGCCGGCAATCCGCGTGCCTTCGTGCCGTGCACATCCTCGCTGTCTGACTCGCGCCGCGTGCACGTCAGAGAAATACGGGCCAGCCTGGACAGCCCTGTGAGCGGGAAGACACGGGCCGCGGCAGTGCCAGCGGATGCCCCGGGTATGGCTGCCGCTGCGCTTGGGAGCAGTGCGCAGCCGCCAGGTGCTGTGGGGCAAGCAGCGACCCGCGGGTCGGCCCACGACGCGCACCCCAGCAGGGCCCGGCACAAGCCGACCACACTGACCGGTGTGCGACGGGAAGGGGGGCTGTACATGACGCTCATGCCCGCCAGCGATGGGACGCGAAGCGGCAGCACCCTGGCGCCTTCCAGCGGCGGCAGCGGCGGTGGAGGGGCTGGCAGCGGGCAGGGCGGTTGGCGGCTTGGCTCCGCCGGCGGAGGGTCCACTCCTGCGCTTCCGATGCCCCAGCTGCCCGCGTCGCTCCAGCTGCGGAGGGGCGCTCTGGACGGGAGCATGGCCGGCGCGATTGAGAGCCCCAGGCTTCCCACGGCCCATATCACCTCAGGTGTGCAGAAAGGGTGTGGCGATGGGTGAGTGCAGAAGAAGTTGCATGCCACCGACATACTTCAAAGTGTCAAGGAAATTGAGTCAACATGGTGTCTGAGGTGACGCACTGTATGACGTAGGCGGGTGGCGCGTGGCAGCTGTGGTTGGTGCTGACCCCCTTGTTTTCTTTTAACTGACAGTGGGGAGTACCACAGTCTTGACTCGTACCCAGATCTCTGATCTGCACCACTATTTCCCCCCGAAAACACTGCCCCACAGCTGCAAGCGACGATGGCCACACCAGCTCCATACTGACTGGGGCCGGCGGCGCCATGGGCGGTCGCATCACACCAACATCCATCAGCACGAACGAGCTGGAGCGACAGCTGCTGCAACTAGAGGGCAACACCAGCCCAAGCAGTGCCGGTGCCCCGGACCCAGAGACCGCTGGCGGCGACAGTGCCCCAAGCCCAGCTCCTTTGCCTGTCGTCGCTTCAACCATGGCTCGAGCATCCGCGTCCTCGAGAGCGGCTGGAACGCCCAAGCCTCCGGGCTTGGTGTTGTGCAGTGGCATGGCCACAGGTGGCGGCGGGGGCGGGGGTAGCTTTGGCAGCGGCGTCGACAGCGGCGGGGTTAGCGGAGGCGTATCATGTGCGCAAAAGCCAGAACTGAACGCTACAGCGGCCATCTCTTTGTGCGAGGCGCACGGTCAGCCCACAGGCCGGCTACCGGAGCGTCCCGGCTTTAACCAAACCGCGAGTGATGGAGCAGGTTCCCTGTCGCACGGGCCTCTGGAGTCCGCATGCCGTAATCTGGGCAGCCTCGCCGAAAACAGAGCCGGCGCGTCGGGTCCGGAGGCTGACTTGGAGGCACGCGCAGGACCGCGAGCTGCGCAGAGCGGTGACGGCGTTGGGCCCACCGGCGGCACCGATTCCGGCCTGGGTGGCGGTGGCGATGGTGGTGGCGGTGGCCGTGGCACTCGTAGCGGCGTGGGATCCATGTCGTCTGAAGGCAGCGCGTCCGAGTTCCAGCGGGTCACAATTGGCTTGACGCTGGCTGCGGCGGCCTCGTCTGACATCAGTACGTCAGAATCTGTGGCTGCTGCGCTCCTGGCGGTGGGTCACGTGCAGGACGCGGGTGGTCATGCTGGGGGCAGGCAAGGCAGCAGCGACAGCAGGAGCGGCAGCGGGACCAACAGTGGGAGCAGGGGCAGCAGCGGCGCGCGCAACCTGCAGCAGCCCACGCAGCCGCACAGGCTGCAGGACAGCAGTGCGAGTGAGCCCTTGGTCGGGCGGGAGCGGTCGTCTGGTCACTCAACCAGCGGCGGCAGTAGTGTGCTGTTCCGACCCATGGGCCGGTGCGAGTCGGTTCCGGAGGAGGCCGTGTTTGGACCCCGGGCGCAGACCGTCCCTGGTATGGAGTGTGGCTTTGAGCACGACACAGAGGGTGCTTTAGGGGCCTGGGATGCAACAGTTGAAGGCGGCGGCGGTGCTGCACTTCCGGAGGGTGCTGACGGGCCCGCAGAGGCAAGCACAGCGAGGCACGCAGGCCGCCTGGCAGCGACACCGAGCCCGGCCGGAGGGGCGCCTGAGGAGGGGCAGCCGCCGGCCCCACCGTCGCCTTTCATGGCCCTCGCCGGGCGGAGCTTCTCTGTGCACGAGCGAGAGGAGAGCCAGCACCAGCACCACCAGCAGCAGCAGCGCGCGAGCCGGCGGGACCGGGCCGAGCCCGTCTTCCGGGCCGAGCACGTGGACCATACACCCCCAACCGCAGCAAAGGCTCCCATGGTCCAGGCGCCCGCGCCAGCGGCCCCCATGGTTGACCCCCGTGTGGCCCTGGACGGCTCCCTGCGCCTCAACTCGCGGCCGGTCGCGGGCGCCAACACCCGGCGCGCCTCCACAGGTGCCTCTGGGGGCTCTGAAGACCTAGCCGCAGCGATGTCCCCCAAGGGCGCCCCGCCTACCCCCAGCGCCTCCGTACCCGCCGCGTCCATGTCATCGTCCTCCCCATGGCATCCCCCACCCGGTCCTGAGCAGTCCCTGACACTGTTGCCCGTGGGGGATTTCCCTGGCAGTGGCGACGGCAGGGGCAGGTTGCACACCGTTTTCGACGCTACTTGCACCGATACCAGCGGTGGCAGAGGTACCGGAGATTGGCGGGCTAGCGGTGCCATGAGCGGCGGCGGCGGTACGGGCCTCGGGCCGCTGGTGCCGTACAGCATTGGTGGCAGCGATGCCTCCGTCGGGCCTGTGGCCGTCGGTGCCGGCGGCGCCGTAACCTTGCAGCAACGGCCTGACGGCAGCCCGTCGCGTGTCATTCAGTCATTACCGCTGCCGGAGCCGTCAGCCGGAGCTGCCAGCAGCAGCGGCGGCGGCGGCGCTGCCGTTGGCACGGCTGCCTACGCCGCCACCGCCCTGATGCTGCTGGAGTCGTACGGCACAGGCAGCGACTGGGCGACAAGCAACATGGGTGGAGCTGATTTTGGGGGTAGCGCCATGCGCGGTCTCCGCCTCAGCGGTGCCGGCGGGAGTGGTGCAGCTGCCGCTTCCCAAGGCACGAGCAGTCTGCACCTGACGGGGCTGACGCTTGCGAGTGTGGAGGGTGGCGGCGGCAGCGGCGTGGTGCTGGCTCTGGGCGGGGCAGCGGCCGACGGGCGCGGCGGCAGCAGCTTCCACTCACCGCTGACATGCCCATTGGACGGAACTCTGGTGCGCAGGCCGTGCTTACTGGATGTACGCGCGAAACGGGCTGCAGGCATGGCGGACTGTGCATGGCAACCATTGCGCACTCCGTTACACTGCTCCGCTGCTCTGCCTTGGTCTGATACCGGTATTGCCTTGGTCTGATACCGGTACCGCTGTTGCCGGTGCGACGCAGGTATCGCTGCTGGCTGCAGAGCACGGCGTTGGGAGCATGGGGATGGGCAACCTCGTCATCGCCAGCACCAACACATCCAAGCTGGTAAGCCTGGAAGTGCATCGTTTGCTCCTAGTCCCACGACCCCATGGCAGCACTACTGTCGCTCACCTATCCACCCCGGCAATTAGGTGAATGCGCTGTTTGTTTACTCGCCCCAGAAATGAGCAGTGACCATGCGTGCCTTCGCCGCTGCAACCCCGCAGTCACGCTTTTGCACCCGCACAACTCCGCTCTCTGCTGCATGCAGGGCCTGGATGAGCTCCTGGAGCGGCTCAACACCGCCTCCTCAGCGGCGTCCTCCCTGGCCCTGCACCAGCACCTGCAGGCCGGCGGCTCTCTCCCTCGCAACCTGGCGGGCTCTGGAGCCACCAGCCTCAACACACGCACCAGCTACGGCTCTGCCGCAGGCACAGCCACCACCGGCACCGCAGACCCGCCCCTGTCCCCCTGCATGAACATCAGCCGCGGGCCCTCCTTTGCGACGCAGCCCTCCTCCGAGCTGCTCGCCGGCTTCACGGCAGGTGTCGCCAGGGCGGTGCAGCGCGTGGCCCCACTGCCGCTCAGCAGCAGCACGGAAACCAGTGGAACCGGCAGCATACCCTACCCTGACGCTCATCCAAACCCTCGTGCGCCACACCCTCTGGCGCCTGCCGCCCTAGCACTACCGCCGTCAGCGCCGCCACCGCCGTCGCCGCCGCCACCGCCGTCGCCGCCGCCACCACTGCAGCAGTCGGCTGTGGCCTCGAAAGTGGTCCTGATAGCGCCCACCCTGGACCCGCCCTTGCCCGGCCCACTTGCCCGTCCCAGCGGCCTGGCACCCGCCCGCCTATTCTCATCGCCGTCCCACCGACCCATGGGTCGGGATGGCGACAGCGGCCAGGGCCGGCTTTTGGGTCCCGGTGCCGTTCTCGAGCTGGACACAGACGTCCTTCACTTCCCCACCACCACCACCTCCAGAGTCCATGCGCACGCGCGTGCGACCAGTCCCGGCGGTCGCCTTTTCCCAGCCTCCCTCCCAGAAGAGCGCACCGGCGGCGCCGCCGCGTCAGGCATGGCTCTACCCTCGCTCCGCCACTCGCAGTCAAGCCCCCTGGGCCTGGACCGCCGGGACCGTACTGCATGGTCCCTAGCCCAGCCCGCCCTGAGCCGCCAGCACACCTACCACACGCACCTCCCTCCTTCCATGGCAGCTGCCATTGCTGCAGGCAGCATGCGCACCCTGGCCGCAGACGTGCCGCATCGGTCCGCCTCCTCGTCCCAGGTGCAGCCCCTGCCCCGGTCGCCCAGCCGCCTTAGCGCCTCAAGCGGGGGAGGGCTGCTGAATCCTACAGACGGACGGCAGCAGATTAGGCCCGGCCCCAGTACCGCCCTGAGCGGCTACGCAGGTCTCCTGCCTGCCCAGGTGGAGCGGCCCACAAGTGGAGGGGTGTTCTCACAACAGGTAGCAACAGCGGCTGATGGCAACGGCGGCAGCGACGTGACGGCGAGCGGGAATGGCATTCACAACGTCGTACCGGTCGGCACGGCGGGTGCCGCCAGCACGCCGCCTGCCAGCGTCACATGCACCGCCAGCAGCGGCGTGGCGCTCAACCCGTGCACCGGTAGCCTTGGAGGCAAGGGCGGTTGCAGGGTGTTGAACGAGCTGGGGGGTACACCCGTGGCAGCGACGGGTTTTGGGACGGTGGCTGGCAGTGAGCCATACGGGGAGGATGCGGGGGCGGCAGTTGCGGAGAGGGTTTCTCGCGGCGGCATGGAGGTGTCTGACGGAGCGGTTGCGCCTCCGCGTCCAGCGTGCACGTCGGTGGCTGACTTTGCAAGCCAGGACCCAGCCGGAGCGCCCTCCCACCGCCCGCAGCACAGCCGGTCCCAAACCAGCAAAGCTGTCGGAACCCCGGCGGAGCAGACTGGCCCGATTGCGGTGGTGGAGGTGCTAGACGCGGTGCGGCAGCCGCAGCGGATGTCAGGAGAGCAGAGGCAGCAGCAGGGGGAGCAGGAAGGGTGGCACACGGCGAAGCAGGGCCAGGGGGAGCGCCACGGCCAGGATAGGAAGGGTGGACTACAGCCGCAGCAGCAGCAGCAGCAGCACGATGCAAGACCGGGCAGCCGGGAAGCAGCACTAGAGGTGCTGTACGTGGCACGAGGGGTTGGAGGCAGAACGGAGATGACAAGGAAGCAGATGGTCTCAAGCTGTGAGGAGGAAGTGGAGGAAGCGGAAGCAGGGGAGGAAGCGGAGGAAACGGCCACGGGGTTGGCAACAGGAACAGCCGCAGCTGCAGCACCAGGGGAGTTGGGTGTGCGGCAGGGCCAGGGCCCAGATGCAGGTGAGGGTCTGGCAGGGACTGCGATTAAGTCCTCACAGCTCAAGGCAGAGGAGATGCACACGTTGCCAGCTGCGGCGGTGGTGCAGAGCATGGAGCCAATGGCCGGTGAGCCGTGGTCTGCAGGAGCTGCCGGCAGGCATACAGCGGTTGACACTGCACCACCATTAGCGGCAGCAGCGGCACAGCTATCGGCCGGACAACCCGCGCCTGGCAATGCTCCCGGCGGCTCGTCCTCTCACCACCCGGCGGGCCACGCACAGCCCTTCGCCGCGCAGTCCGCGCCCGTTGCCCCATGGTCCTCCTCAGCCAACTCTATTGCCGCTCCCCTCTCCCCAGGCGTCGCCCAGCCAGCCACGCTCCCCACCACCATCCTCCCGCCCCACCAGCAACCCGCCTCGCCCTCCTGGTCCGCCTACTCCTCCTCCCCGCTGCCCATGGACACCGTGCTCCCTCCCTCTCTCCTGTTCCGCGACGGCCCATCAAGCCAACCCCACGCCGGCCCGCTGGGACACCTGAAACGTCCACCGCGGGTCCGAGACGTCCGGGAGGTTACAGCTGCCGCCAGCAACCGCAGCGGCCTATCCAGCTTGCCCGATGCCGTTGCTGCCGCCTCTGCCGACGAGCCGGCACACGCCGGCGGGGGCCTGTTGCCGGCAGCCGGGTGTGGCGGCGGCACCGCCGCTGCCGGAATCGATAGCCTCGGCGCCGGCAGCGGCAGCGGCACCCACACCGCCGATGCTCGCCTGCTTTGCTCCACCTCCACGCACGAAGCCACGCTTGGGTGGAACGTGGTGTCGCCAAGGGGCGGCTCCGCCGCCACCGGCAGCAGCCTGCAGGCCACGGGTTCTAACCTCCAGGCGGGGAGCAGCGCCGGGGGGCAGGAGGGCGCTGCGGGGCCGGGCCGCGGCAGCGCCTCGCAGCTGCTGACGAGCGGCAGCATGGGCTCCGAACTCGCGGGCTTCACGCCGCTGCCGCCGCCGCTGTCGTTTGAGCCTTGGAAGGTGGGTGGTGCCTGGACATGCGTGTAACACCACGGCAGCCTTTCGTTAAGCTGTCCTAGAACCTGTCATGAGAATCAGCAAAGGGCTGCGGAGTGTGGGACGTGTTTTTCTGGTGGACCTCGAGCGCTTGCCCTAGGTCCCGGTCTGGCCGCGTACGTGGTTTCAACGAACACGTGACGTCCAGTCCTCCTCCTGATACGCACGCAGGCCGGCGGCTACCCCATTAGCCCCACCGCAAGCGGGGCACTCAGCCGCACCGTGAGCGGCAGCCAGCCCTCATCCGCCACCGCAACAGCTGGGGCCGCTCCGGCGCATGCTGCCGCCGGGGGTGCGCGCTACGTGCGGCGCTCCGGGTCCCTCCGCGCCTCCCCCTGGCAGGGCCTGGGTCTGGGGCTCGGGCTGGTCCCGGAGGTCTCCGAGACCACCTCTCCCTTCCCTGACGAGGACCCGCCCGCCACCGACACGCCTACTTCTGTGCACCGTCCAGCAGGCCAGTCGGAAGGCACAAGTATGGCTGCCTCGGCCCAAGCCGCAGGCCCTGCGCAGGAGGCAGGAGGCACAGGGGCCGAAGCAGACCAGCCTCAAAGTCAGCCACCCGGGCTGCTGGGGCTGCCCGGCCTGGGACGTCAGGGCTCGTCAATGTCGCAGGTGCAGTCCCCAACGGCCTGGCTCCCCGAGGTGGACTCCAGCCCGCTGACCCAGTCCTTCCTGCGCAACAGCAGCAGCAGGGGCGCGGCTCGCCGCCTGCTGCTGGGGGGCCCCCCGGTGGCTGTCTCCGCAACCCAAGCTGCGGACACTGGCAAGCACCTTGGGCTACCACACAGCACGGCCTCCGGCACGGAGGGTGGGCGATCCGCCGCCGCCGATGGCGCGGCCCTGGCGCGCGTCAGGGCCAACGTTGCGCCCGCCAGATCAGCGGATGCGGCTTCAGATGGCATCTTCGACCGCGTAAGTGGAGGGCACCGGAGCTCCAAGACTGAGGCCGACGCAGGGGCAGACACGCCGCGCTTCCTGCCGTACCCAGGGCCGGCTGCCTTGGGCCCGGGATCCTTCTTCAGCGACAACCCCCGGCCTGGCGGCAGAGGCGGCACGGCAGCAGTAGCCACGGCGAACATGGTGCGGCGGACAGCAACGGATCCGTCCCTGGGCCACCCGCAGCAGCAGCGTTCGCCGCCAACCCGCACGGTGCCCGGGGTGTCCGGAACCCATACTACCCTCAGCGGCTCCGGCCGCCCCGTCATGGCCGCGGAGGAGGTGGCCGTTGGGGTGGCCGCAGCGGCTGGCAGCGACGAAGCGCCAACCGCCAACGGCCGCACGGCTGAGCGCCAGACACACGTGGATATGCTGCTCGCGCAGGACTCGTTCTCCGGCCCCGTGGTCCCCTCCGGGCCCGCCTCCTGCATCTCCCAAGCCCGGACGGGAGGCTCCACCAGCCCCTTCATGCCGCAGGCCGCCCCCGTGCCTCAGCCCGACCCCGCGCACATTCGGCGGTCCGCCACGGCCCCCAGCTGGCGGCAGGTGGCCACCGAACAGGCGGTCGCCTTTGCCAGGAAGCTCCGTCGCCATGAGTCTACGCCCGCAAACGAGCCACCGCAAGCAGCCGCCTCCACCACCACCACCGCCGCCGCAGCCCCGGCCGCCGCTGCTGCTACCGTCGCCGCCTTCCGCCCGTCCGCCACCTTCCGGCCCCTAGCCACATACGAGCGTCACGCGCTGCCGCCTGGCTCCCTGCTCAGCGGCCATTCGCACACCACGCTGACCACCGTGGGCCGCAGCAGCACTCTAAACGGCCTAGAGTCCTACCTGGCTGAGGCGGACGAAGACGGGGACAGGGAAGGGGACCTGCCTCAGGGCCACAGTGGCAGCACGCTGGGAGGGCCAGCTGCCGCGGGGTCCAACGCGGCTGGTGGTGGTGGTGGTGGTGGTGGCAGTAGCAAGGCCGGCTTGCCAGACGGCGTGCCTGCCGACGGGGCTCTGGATGTCGAGCTGCTGCCCCTGCCGCCGCCAGACGCGCTCGCAACGCGCCGGGGGGCCTCCCGGCGCCAGGGCGGCGGCGGTGGACCGCACAGCCCCAAGGTGTTCCATACCGTCAGCCACCACGCGCCCCGTCGCTCGCGCCCTGGCCCGCCGTCGCCCCTGGCCTCCAGCCTTGCGTCCCCAGTGGACGGCTACCCAGGGCACCGCGGCAGCAGCGCCCTCGCCCTGCGCCCCCTCAGCGGCGGCGGCATAACTGCCCACAGCACCCTACCCCCAGCGCCAACCCCGCCCCAATCCGCTGCCCTCGCCCGCCCCAGCGTGCTGCCCCCACGCATGGGCAGCGGCGGCGCGCCCCTGTCACCCTGGGGCCCGCTGTCACCCACTCAGCCACAGGAGCTCCTCTCCTCCCGTGGCGCCGGCGGAGGCCGCGACCCACGGGTCATCGCGGCGGCCGCCCCAAACCAGAGGGCCGCCTCCGGCCCCGCCCCAGGCCTGCCCCCCTGCCGGTACCAGCCCCACCCGCACCTCTCTCCCCCTGGGCTTGCTGTCGCGTCCCTGCCTGGGCACATGACGCCCCCTTTGGCGCCGCCAGCGCCTCTCCTGCCCGCCGCTATCCCGCCGCGTGACAGTGCCGGTGGCGGTGGTGGCGGAAGCCAGGGCATGGCGCTCGTCAGCCCTCCCTCGACACCGGGTGACTCCACCCTGTACGGCAGCCGGAGGATGTCGTACGGCGCAGGCACCGGGTCCATTGGCACGCTCATCACTTGGCCGCCGCCGCTGGGTGACGTCACCGCGGGGTTGGGAGGCGGCGGCGGCGGCGGCGGCAGCGGCCGCGGCAGCAGCAGCATCTGGAACCAGCACCCCGGGGGCGGCGGCAGGCAGGCATCGTACGACGCCGTACATCCGTATGCTGCAGACGAGGCGCTCCTGCAGACGTGCACCACCGTGCAGGCCTGGCTGCAGGTGCGTGGCACGTCCCCGCACACCTGCCCAGCAGCACTGAAGTAATTGTACGTTCGTGACACTTTCATCCTGGAACAATGGAATGAAACGCTTCTCCTCTTACCTGTGCCTGCTCACACCAGACCTGCACCCCACAGTTAAACCCTCCTTCACCCGCGCGTGGTCCCTCCCTTTTCGGCTTCCCGCAGGCCTCTCTGGGCGGCCAGGGCTTCGGGGGCGTGGGCATCGTGGTGTGCGAGATGGTGACAGGGGGCTCCCTGGAGGCGCTGCGCCTGCGCCTGGCGCCCCCGGACGAGCCGGTGCACGTGGTGAGCCGCCGGCCGGGGTGCCGTACATTTATGGTGTCCCGTTGTTCGTTCGGTGGGGTCATGTGGGCGTCGCAGGTGTGTGCTTGGGGCCGTGGCTGCGGTGTTGGGCGGCACAGGGCAGCAGCTCGGGTGCAGTGGCCGGCAGGTGGCTGAGGCCTGGAGCAAAGTACCTGGTGAACGGCGAACGGTCCTACCCAAGATAGAGACAAGACACAACATCTCTGCAATAAAGTTTGGGAAAAGAGGGAATGCAACGTTGGAGCCCTTGCTGTATTGTTCTTGTTTGTAATTATGTTGCTGGAGATTCCAGCTACTGAGTTGCGAGCATACAGTCGTTTTGCCTGACACCGCAGCCATTGCTCTGTCTGTCATGCGTGCGCATCCTCCGGCTGCTCGCACCTGGTTCCATCCACCACACTTTACAGCACACCTGGTCCACGAAGCCGTCCATACGACAGGTACAGTGGTCCCCTCCGAGATGGCTGCGGTGTTGGTGTTGGGCAGCACCCGGTATCAGTTGGTGTGCTGATGCACAGCACATTTCCAGCAGCGTAGGAGCGAGGCCCGGCAAGAACAATTCACCATGTGCATTGTGTACGCTTGCCACGCAGCTGGTGCACGCAACGCTTCGCTCTCATCCCGCTGCCCCCACCCCGTCCCTCGCAGCTGGTGCTGCTGCAGCTGTGCCGGCAGGTGGCGCTGGGCATGCAGCACCTGCACGCGCGGAGGCTAACCCACGGGGACCTGCGCGCTGCCAACGTGCTGATGGCGGAGGACCCCGCCTCGCCGCTGGGGCTGCGGGCAATGGTGCGTCGACGTTTCGTGTCGTACAGTGCTGTCACGGAACCTTGGGGCTTTCTACTAGGTCAACAGGGTATTGATGTATTGCAACACCACGTCGCGCACTGGCATTGGTGCAGGCATCACCGCTCCGATGCCGCCGTACCGCATCAGCTTAACCTGGAGGGAACAGCTCTGTGTACACGGTCGCCATATGAACTCACACGCACGCAGCGTGCCTTAATCGCACGTGTGCCAGCGTGCCAGTCACACCTGTGTCTCTCAAGTTACACTGTGGAACGTCACAGTGTTACCTGTTGCAATCGCAGTTACCCCATCTGCCCGCCCCCTTCTCGCTGCCAGGTGACGGACTACGGCTTCACGCGGCTGATGCTGACGGGCCGTGCCACGCTGGCCCCCCGCCCGCACGGCGCAGCCACCCACCTGGCGCCCGAGAGCTGGGCAGACGGAGCAGCCACGCGCGCAGGGGACGTCTTCGCGTTCGGCATCCTCAGTGAGTGGGCGGCTGGAAGGTGTGCGTATACCGTCGCGCACAATGGTGGCACCTGGTAGCACCTGTCCACGCGTGATGGTACCTTGCAGCAGGGGTTTTCCTTGCCTACTGCTCCCCTGCCCCTTAACCTGCATACGGTAAGGAAACCCGGCCAGCCCTGACGCTGCCCAGGGCCCACGCTGTTGCGTGTCAGCGCAGCCCCTGCTGGTACCCGCAAGCGCCTAGCAGCAGCACGCAATCCGTGCTTGTTGCACTGCTAGTCCTGGGTCCCTAACCGCCAGGCACGTGTTTGCGCGCCACAGTGTGGGAGCTGGCTGTGGGCCGCGCCCCCTGGCCGGGGCTCACTGCCGGCCAGATGCTGGCGCGTGTGGTGTTGGAGGACTGCCGGCCGGAGCTGCCCCCGTGGCTGCCCAGCGGCTACGTGCAGCTGGCGCAGGTGCGTGCCGGGGGCAGGAGGGGAAGCAGTTAGCAGTTAGCAGTTAGTAGCTGCGCTGGCGGCGTATGCGGCTCTTGTCGTCTTGTAGTGTGGTGCCGCATTTGCCTTGTGCAGTCGCAGCGTGTTGGGGGAGACGCATCGGTAACGGTGGCTTGCTACCTTGCACACGGCAGCTTTGGCGTGTACCTTCCACCAAGACCGCGATGAGCGCGCCCTGACCTGTACGCATGCCGTGCGTATCATGCCGTTGCCGTGCCGCTGGCGTGCAGGCGTGCTGGGCCCGGCAGCCGCGCACCCGGCCGGACTTTGCGTCCGTGCTGCAGTGGCTTGACGAGCTGATTATGGAAGTGCCCCTGGAGCAGCACGCAGCGGCGGCAGCGGCGGTGGGCGCGGCGGCGGCGGCGGCGGCGGCGGGCGGGGGCGGCGCCAGCCCGCCTCCTGCACCTGGTGGTTCCGGTGGTGGTTGGCGCCTGGGCAGTGGCGCTGGTAGGGGGGTGGATGCGGGACGGGGGATGGGGCGCAGCAGCGGGGACGGTGGGTTGGTGGTGGAGGAGGGGCGTAGGGCTGGGGTGGCGGAGGGGGTGAAGGTGAGGGGCGGCGCGGAGCGGTGGTCGACGGGGGCGGTGGCATCGGGGGTGCTGCCGCCCTTTATAGCCATTGACATGTAATGTAGGCTACCATGGCGAGTGAGCTCGGCTGCTCGGAGTTGGGTTTGCGAGGGCAGGGGGGTATGGTGGTGTTAGTGCTGTGTGCGGCACCACCGAGTGCATCGAAAGAGTGTGAGCTGGCTGTGGGCTGTTGTACGACCGGATAAGCTCAAACGGCTTGAGCTGAGGCATTGCAAAGATGCATCGTATGCCGGGGGGGGGGGATGTAAGCTGTTGCCGGAAAACGGTGAAGGGCGGAAAGCGGCACGTGCGTGCAGCAGGGAGGGCAACGTTGAGTGGATACGCACTCGGCAGCAGAGGGGCGAGCCTGCAGTTCTTTACTGACGGTTTTATGACCCCACACCGGTGTTTACGCGGAGCATAGTTGGGTCGTGTTGGCAATTGTCAACGTCCCATGCGTTGCGTAAGATGCGTACTTTCCGTTGCTCGTGGTTGCGCGTTGCTCGATAAGGCATGGGGGCGAGCGATGAGGAACACACTCGGCGGGGGTGACAGCGTGGAGGGAGAGGTGGTGGGGACGCTGCGCATCCGCCTGCGGTTGGATCAGGCTGCGTTTGGACGTACTGTTGTTGTGCAGCGGCTGGTGCTTCCATGCGAGCATGTTGTACTGAATGCGTTGGTGCGGCTTTAAGGCGTCCTGGCCGGGGGCTGTGCCGCTGGCGAGTCCTGGTTGTGCCTGGCCCCGGGTTGCTTTCACGCGCCTCCTCGTGGCTGTTTCAACCAGGTCCTTCGGGCCCTTTCTCGCCCCAGTGACCATGTTACACAATCTGTGCATGCAAGTTTCGCTCTACACCTTCACGGCTTTGGGTTTAGCCGGGTTAAATGTGTGCATGCGCACGTGAGTCGACAGGCCTTGGGTGCAAGACAAGTGCAAGACAGGTGCAAGACAAGTGCAAGACAAGTCTGTCGTGGGCATAGGCGTGTGGTGAGTGTGAGCTGTGAGGATGTGGTGTTTGTTGTGGACTGATCATCGCACCATACGCGCCTACGGTACAGGCAAGCGTATGGACTTGGTACAGCAAGTAAGCGAGCGCAGCTGCCTGACCGACGGAGCTGTTAGGTGCCACCCGGTTGCAGCGGGACCCTTGGTGCGTCAGGTTGCATGGACCACCCCCTCACGAGACAGATGACACATGTTGGAACCTCTCGTTGTTACAGAGCAATTTGTACTGCTTGCACGGTCTTGGCATGGCTCAATCAGACAACGTAGCACATGCATGCCGCTCATCCGACGCTGGGGTTGCCACCAGGCCCCCTCTTAAGAGCCTCAACGGCCCCACAGATGTACCGGTGCCGTACCGGCGACACAAGTGGCCACGTGTCAATGTAAAAGCTACAACTTACCGGTATACTACAGACTGTGCACTTCAAAAGCGCTAGCATGTAATGCAACTAAGGGCAGCAACTTGTACGAACTAACGAGTCTAAAAAAAAAAAAAAAAAAAAAAAAACCCTCCACGAGCCCGAGCGCACGAGCCCTTCACGACCCACACCCTAAGGCATCGATACCGGTGAAGGCAATGCATGTCTCGCATCTCCACACCTGCTGCTAGGAAACCTGCTAAAATGCCCCCCTGCTGCTCACCTGCTAAACCGATACATAAGCCATGCACACCGATACCCTGATGCTGCAATACCGATAAGTCAAAACGCGCAATCTGCCCACACCAACTCGATGTGTTTGGCGTGCACGAACATGTCAGCGAGACCCACGACCCCTGGACCCCCGCTTCCAGTCCAGGAGCGTGCGTTACCGTACAAGGGCCCGTCCATAGGAAGACGGACGCGGCCGACTCAACCCTACCCATGCATCAGAGGCGAATGCGTCCATACATCTAGGAGCTGCCACCCATCCCGCGCTACACCTATCTCCTACCCAGGACGGGCTCGCTGCGTGCCTTCACAGCACTGCGCTTGCATTGCAGCCGTACCGACCATACTCCGGCACCAAATTCGGCCCCACCGTTTCGGCGGATGGAATACAGTCTCATGTCAGCAGTCAGTTGTCTCCGCTCCGCCGCTACAGGCCCCTTTCTCATTACCGCACGGCCACGAGGAAGTGCGGGGTCATGTCGGCAATGTACGACGGCTTGCACGCCGACGTGG
>VFQN01001521.1_pt1 | contig 38615 bp, 34 predicted proteins | sample 3512371 | NCBI WGS metagenome assembly VFQN01 (sample SAMN10412370, study PRJNA504923) | tailings metagenome | isolation source: Replicate 2 from Balatoc abandoned mine | place: Philippines: Itogon, Benguet | collected 2017-08-28
CGCCGTGCCCGGACACTGAGTGGGGGGGGGGCGCGGGGCCGGCGGGGGGGGGGGTGGGGGGGTGGGGGGGGGCGGGGGTTGGGTTGCAACTGTACAGCGGCAAAGTCACGGCCACTGGGGGGCATCGCACAGCGGGCGGGGGCATCGGGGCTTCTCCCTAGTTGCCCGAAAGCGCTGGCTTGCCCTCCGCACTTCCCTCCCTACATTCTCTACAGAGTAGCAACTGTGTACCCTACCGCCAAACCGGCCTCGCCGTGGCCCGCTGCCCCCCTCCCCCAGGCCTGCTGCTGTCCTGCATCCGCGACCCCAACCCGGTGGTGTTCTTCGAGCCCAAGATGATGTGAGGGGGGCGGGGCGGGGGGGGGGAGATCAGGGTAGGGCCCGAGAGCGGGCAGTCGGGCGCGAAGTCATGGGCGTGGAGGGCTGAAGGCGTGGGTGCTGGGTGTAGGCCGAGGCGATTGCGCGGCGGCCTAGCGCTGCCACAGGCGGGCTCCTGCCTGGCCGCAGTGCCACAGGCAGTAAGCAGTGCCCAGTTGCACCCGCCCGGCTTGGCCGCCCTTGGGCTTGACCCCGGTTTCTCGCCCGCTCCTTTCCACCCTTGCCATGCAGGTACCGCACGGCGGTGGAGGACGTGCCAGAGGTGGGGGGTGGGAGGGTCGGGGGCGACGGGTAGCTGCGCACGTGGCCGGGCATGTGTGCAGGGTAATGGAGGGGGTGGGGGTTGGGAAACCTCTGGAACCGAGGATTTCATGTGGGGTTGCTGAGGGTGGCGTGACGGGCGAGGGCAAGGGCGAGGGCGCCGTGCAAGCCGTCCCACCTGCCCTGCCACCCAGCTGGGCTACCTCCCCACCGCTGCTTCCCAACTTCAGCGCCGCTGACTACAACAGCGCACTCCGCTCCCACTGTTGTGCCACAGCGGTTGCGTTTTGCTTGTGGCATGGTGTTTTCCACTCCTTCCCCATCACCGTCACTCCGACGCTGCCCCATCCTCGCACCCAACCGCGACCCCCTCCTCCCCCCCCCCAAGGGTGACTACCAGGTGCCGCTGGGTGTGGCCCGTGTGGTGCGGCAGGGGGAGGACGTCACGCTGGTGGGCTGGGGGCAGCAGGTGAGAGAGGGGGGTGGAGCTGGAGGGGGGTGGAGCGAGGAAGGGGGGGAGGGTGCGGACGGGTTGCTGAAGATCCAAGCTGGTGGTGGTGAGGATTGGGGCAGCAAAACAGTAGGGACTGTGTAGATGCTGAGCGGTGCCCTCGCCGCGCCCTGCCCTGCCCTGGCCCTGGCGTGGCGCGCCACCTGCGTCGGCCGACCTGCAGCACCACAGTGACCTCCGGAGCTGCCCCCGCTGGCTGCACAGCTTGCGAGGTGGTGGTTTCCCGCTCACCGCGTAAGCCCTGCACTTCGCTCACTGAATTCGCTCTCCCTCCCTACCGCTGCCACCCCCCCTTGCTTTTCAGGTGCTGGTGCTGCAGGCCGCCGCGGAGCAGCTGGAGGCGCAGGACGGCATCCGCTGCGAGGTCATAGACCTGAGGACGCTGGTGCCCTGGGTGGGTGGGTGGCGGGGAGGGGAGGGGAGGGGAGGGGAGGGGAGGGGGGGGGGGCACGCACTACCCGCACTGGCGACTGAGTGCTTGGCAAACGCCCGTACACGCCCTGCCCACCCCACACACCCGCCCTGTGCCTTCTCCTGTCGTCCCCCTCCCACCCCAGGACGCTGAGACGGTGTGCGCCAGCGTGTCCCGCACGGGGCGGCTGGTGGTGAGCCACGAGGCGCCCCTCACAGGGGGCTTCGGGGCGGAGGTGGCGGCGCACGTGGCGCAACGGTGGGTACAGGGGGCGGGTGGCACTGGGTAGGGCGGGGCCTGGCGGGGGTTTCCATGACAGTTAGGGTCAACGACAGGGGTAAGGGAGAGGGCAGGGGTACATATGCGGCTAGTGGCGGACCGCAATACACCGCGTTGTGCGTGAGGGGAGGGAACCGGCAGGTGTGTCGTTGTCCTGACTCTGCCCGAGAAAATTGGAGTTGACAACCCTGCTGCGCGCCTCCACACTTCCGCCCCTTCCCCTTTGCCGGCCCTTCTCCCCCCTGCAGGTGCTTCACGCGCCTCGAGTCTCCCCCTGTGCGTGTGTGCGGCGCCGACACGCCCTTCCCGCTGGTGTTCGAGCCGCTGTACCTGCCGGGGGTGGCGCGCGTGGCGGAGGCGGTGCGGCAGGCGGTGGACTTCGCGTGAGGGGGAAGGAGGGAGGGGGCGGGGGCAGGGGGGCAGGGAGGGAGGAGGACGCGTGACACTGGGGAAGGTGAGGTGGGAGCAAAGGTTGAAAGGATGGAGCTGGGTTAGGCGGGTGCATTGGGATCGCCGCGTATGATTATCAAGCTAGGTGGAGGCGCCGGTGGTGTGATAAACTGCGATGGAGGCCTGGGGTGCAGGGGGCTGATGCACGAGCAGGCGCGAACTGAGGAGTGTACCAACAGGGCTTACGGACGGTGTTGTACTGCAGCGAGCTTGTATCCAATAAAAACCGGTTGTGCTCGTATGGCTTATGGCTGATCACTTAACGGGTGGGGCAGGACGGTGAACATTTGCCGGCCGAGGCTGGGAACTGCTTCTGCTGGTGCAAGGTGGTTGCATGCATGTGTTGGTGGATGAGTAGTCGAGTGCCGTTGGCCGGCCGGCATCCTGATGGCGCGGCGACGCTGTTAACGTTCTGCGTTTCTGATTTAAGGATGGCTCTAGGGCACATGCACGTCGACTGGCACGTGTAAAGTGCAAGGTTTGATGGCTGTGTGCCTGCTGGTTGTATGTCTTAGGCAGGCAGTGGAAGCTGTTTGAACGACGCTACATGTACGACAGTGCATTTATGTGGTATATGCAACAGTCCACAGACGGTTGTTGTGTGCGCAAGTGTTTAATAGACGGCTGCAGTTACAGAGGCCAGGACTGGAGTCATCCGTAACACTGCAGTATTACTGCGACGAATCAGATACGGTACACGCCGTAAGCAAGGCTGGCTTGTAACAGCTGATATTGCTTAGTCAAAGGAGTGCCGAACTGCTGCGATTGTAACGATCCCCCTTGCTGACAGCAATTATTTACACAAATAGGAGCAGGTAGGAGCAAGTCGACACACAACATCCGCAATGGGCTGCCGACCTGCCGACGCCCACACAACCGGCCACCGGAAAATGCTTCATGCGCTGCCGTGTATTCAGGTGTGCTATGTAGTCGGGTGGCTCCCATGCAGGCCGTCCGCAGCCAAGTCACACGTACGAGGTACAACTGGTACAATTGCGTCAGTGTCAGTGCACAACGCGTCCACGCCTTGCCCACCAGTTTGCTGTTGGACCCTGTCCATGCCCACGCAGGGGCTATAGCATTGACACAGGGGTGCACAGGGGCCTTGCGCCCTTGCCCCGTTGCCCCGAGGCCCCCCGCAGGCAGCCGCTGCAACACTGCCGCCCCTCACGTACGATGCGACCCTGCACAGCCCCGCAGGACCTTGTTTCGTACCCTGACCACACACCCATGCATCCGTCCATGTGCCCTGAGCGCCATGCCGTGTCACAATCCGTCCCACCTCTGCATGCCCTATTCCATCAGCATGCGATGCGCTCATGCCAAGACCGTCATCGGACTGGGGTGCGAAACCCTGAGCATCACCACCGCTCCCACGTCGCTACCTGTGCGCCGCCAGCCTGCGGCACTCGGCCCACGCCACCAGCCCCAGGCACACCCCGTAGCCCACACACAGCGCCAGCTGCAGGTCCAGGGCCGACCGCCGCTCCAGCGCCCGCTCCCTCTCTTTCATCCGCTCCCACTCCCGCTCCCACTCCTGCTCCGGACGCAGCCGCTGCTCGCGTCCCTCCCCCTGCTGGCGCCGCCACCGCGCCTGGCACTCGGCCACAAACTCCCTCCGCTGCCGCCGCCGCTCCGCCTCCACTGCAGCCGCCTGCTGCAGCGCTTCCGTGTCAGCCTCCGCCAACCCCTCGCCCCCGGCCTGCACCTGCTGCTGCTCATCCTCCTCCTCCTCGCCCTCCGCATGCCACACCCCGTGCTGGTCATCATCCGGCCCCACCTCCCACTCCCACTCCGCCAGGCAGCAGTAACACTGCGCCAGATCCTTCGGCGACGCGCCCTGCCGCACCTTTGCCTCAAAGCCCTCCAGCCACGCCGCGCCGCCGCCCGCCTCCGCCGCGCCGCTGTCCACCAGGCCCCTCAGCGTGCCCCAGTCCCCCCGCGCCACCGCCCCCCGCACCGCCTCCTGCAGGTGCAGCCCGCAGCCCCGCCACACCACGCCCCGTCCCCACAGCCACGCCGCCAGCGCCTGGCAGCCGCTCTCCGCCGCCGCCGTCAGCACCTCCCTGCCCCACACCACGCCCCTGCGCTCACTGCTGCCGCCCCGCCTCGGTCTCCACCACCAGCCCCACTTCTGCTTCCGCTGCTGCTCCTGCTGCTCCAGCTGCTCCTGCTGCTCCCGCTGCCGCCGGAGGGCCTCTTCTTCCTTTTCCTCCTGCTCATGCAGCCAGCGCACAACCGGCAGGTTGCCACGCCGCGCCGCCGCCTCCGCGGCCGATGGCGGCCTGCCCACCCCAGCCCCAGCCCCGCCCTCACCCTCACCCCAGGGGAGGGCCAGCGCGGCCGCCTGGTCGCCCTCGCCATGACCACCGCCCTCGCCCGCACCGTCGCCCCAGGGAAGGTGCAGGTCCAGCCCGGCATCCTCCTGCTCCCCAGCGGCCTCGTCCGCCACACCAGGTCGGTGCAGGGGCCAACCCGCCGCCACAAGCACCTGCACCGCCGCCAGCAACTCCGTATCACCATAGCCCCCCTCGCAGCCACCTGCTGCTGCACTGCCATTGCCACTGACGTCAGTGTTGACGGTGCGGCTGCTTCTGCCGCCGCTGCGCCCCCACCCGGCCCACACGCTGTTGCCGGCCTCCGTACGCCATCGGGCGATCACCTCCCCCAGCTCCACCTCCCCCCGGCCGCACCGCGCCTCCGCCGCCAGCCACACCACCATGGCCACGTGCCCACCCGCCGCCGCCCGCAGGTAGGCCTCGCCCTCGTTGAGCGTCATCTCCCCGTCCCACGTGGGACATCCCCTGTCACGCAGGTACGCCGCCATGGCCACGCTGCCCGACCCCGCCGCCGCCAGCCACGCCTCAGCCCCCAGCCCCGCGCCCCACTCCTCGTGCAGGCAGCGCACGGTGTCCACCTGCCCCGCCGCCGCCGCCGCAACCACCTCCGGCGCGCCGCGCGGCCTCAGGCCCCTGCCAGCCAGCCAGGCCAGCTTCTCCACGGCTTCCTTGCAGCTGCCGGCAGCCGCCTCGCACAGCCCCACCGCCTCCACCGGCGCCCCTGCTACCTCCACCAGCCACTGCGCCGTGGCCAGGTCCCCTTGCCGCAGCGCCGCCCACAGCGCGCCCTCCGTCCCCACCTCCACGTCCCGCTGCTCCCGCAGCCACACCAGCAGGCCCCTGTCCCCCGCCCCCGCCGCCGCCTCCGCCACCTTGCCCCACGGCACCTCCAAGCGGTGCAGCCCCCTCACCGCCCACTGCACCTTGGCCACCGAGTCCGCCGACGCCGACCCCGCGGCCGCCACCACCACGTGCCTGTCCAGCCACCAGGGGCCCGCCAGCCTCAGCGTGGCATCCGCCCCGCCGCTGCCCAGCATGCCCCGTACCGCCGCCTCCCACTGCCCGCACGCCTCCGCCGCCGCCTGCAGCCGCCCCACGTCGCACTGCGCCGCCGCCGCCACCGCCGGCAGCAGCGCCTCCCGGCCGCCCGGCAGCAGCAGCAGCGGGCAGCGGCGCAGCAGCCACGCCAGCGTCGGCGCTACGCGCTCCGCGGGCGCACGTGTCAGGGCGGCGAAGACGGGGTCGGTGTACGGCACACCCTCACCGCTGCTGCGGTACGGCAGTGGCTCGGCGCGGTCGGGGTCGGCGTCGTCCACGGTGTGTGGCGGGAAGAGGCAGGGCTCTAGGGCCTCCCACGCGATCTCCAGGTTGGCCTCGCAGCCGCTGGCGGCGGCAGCGGCCATGAGGCTGAGCTTCTGGGCGAAGGTCATGTGGGGTAGGGCGTCCCGCAGCATCTCGCGCGCGGCCTGCTGCAGCAGGGGTGTGTCCAGGGCGCGGGTAAAGTGCAGGGTGCGGTGGCGGGGGGCGTCGAAGTGGGCGGCTGCGGCCTTGCAGACGCGGCGGCCGTTGATGGTCAGCTCGGCGGGCGACAGGGCGGCCAGCACGGCAGGAACCAGTTCGGTTGGCACGGACACGTGTACGGCCCGAGAGGCAGCGTCTGGGTCAGACTCGGGCGGGAAGCCGTGGGAGCTTGGAGCGAATTCCAGCCTCGCTATCTGAGGGACGGGAGGGAGATCCAGGAGCGGCAGAGGTTGGCAGGTTGCGCAAGTAGAGCGTTTGGGCGGGGCAGCACAACCCTAGACCGTGGCTACTGCCATGCCTCTGTGGACTTCACACGATTGAACCTAGGCCAGCCATCTTTTGGGGAACGACATGTTTCTGACTAGTCAGTACCTGTGTGAGGGGAACAGCAGTCACTGGGCTTGCAGACGCGGCATTTACCTTGTCATCGCTCCTGTGCGCGCCCCCGCGTGCGCGCCTCCCACCTCCATACTCCCAGCAGCAGCGTATTATCACCATTGAATACGTTATAAACATCATGCCGGGGCAGCCGGCGTCGGCTTTGCAGTCGTAGTCGGGGTCGGTTCGCCGAGCATGTGCGAGCACAACTGCAGAGCTTTTGGGCGGTGGCTGTCGTACAGCTGCACTACATTTGACGCACTTTGCAGCTATGTACTAGGATGGTCAAGGAATGCGATAGCGGTTCTTATGGACTCGACAGCGGGTTGATCGAGGCAACCCCAAACTGCCGACACCTGCCCGGAGACACGTGGGGCAGGGCCTGCGCGTGGCCGCCCCGGCCTGCAGCCTGCTGCTGCCCTGTATGCCGCTGACCTGCACGAGTTCAACGACAGTAAATCACGTGCAGCCTAGTAGCATTCATAGCGCTAGTTGTGTGCCTGAAGTCCTTGTTCGCACTTCGGTACTGTCCAAGCGCCCGTGGGTCAGCTGCGCATGGCAATATGTCGACCGGACTGTGGACAGCCGGCCAGGTTAACGTTGATACAGCAGTGACCACGCTTGACTTCTAGGCAGTTGAGGCAGACAGTCGCGGTGGGCCAAGTGTCAGGCACCAAGGGCAGGCACCCTACGCCTGCACCCTGCTGCACCCTCCCTCCCCACCGAGCGTGCAACGTTAGTTGCAGCCGTCGTGTGCATTCACAAAGCCTGTACCCAACCAAGCACTTTGATGACAGCCGCCACACTACACATTGCGTCCAGCGTGCGTCCACCCAGGCCCACCAGGTTCACATTGACCCCTTCAAAAAGTACTGCCCCGCACGTAACCGTGCCTAGTGGCGGCAGTTTGCAACGAATTGCGACGACATACCTTCCATGTAAAAACACAGACAGTTACCGTATGGTGGCGTAAGCTGGCGACAAGACGGTGACAGCGGTGGCGGTGTGGGGCCTGGCGCTCAAGCCTGCCCCTGTACCCGGCCCGCTCGCTTGCACGAACGACGTGAACCCAGCTGCATCATGACGAGGAAAAGCCCCCTCCAAAGCCCATTCACTCCAGTCCGATTGCTACACAAGCCAGATCCCCTACACCAGGCATGGCATCGTGTAAAAGTCATGGGCGCACCCCAACCCCATCCCTGAACCTCCCGTGTCACCGCTCTGCGTGGGCTTCTCCCACACAATGCTCCCGGGCCACGTGGTTCAGCGCGCTACCCATGCATCTACTCGTCCACACCGTGTATGACTTCGTGAACTCCTACTCCACTAGCAGCCACTAGGGTACTCTAGCACGTACTACCTCCAGTTTCAAAACCCTCTCCTGCTCACGAGACTCTGCAAAGGTCAGTCCTGCTGTCAGTACTGTAAGCCCGCCCAACGGCCTACTCAGCCTCCGCCTCCCCCTCCGCCCCGTCCTTCCCCTCCCTCTCCTCGTCCTCCGCCTCCCTCGCCGCATCCCTTGCCGCCTTGCCCGCCGCGCGCTCCGCCGCGCTGCGCCTCCACCCCTCCGCCGCCTGCTGCTGCCGGCGCTGCTGCTGCTGCAGCTGCTGCTGCTGCCTCAGCGCGGCCAGCACCTTGTCGGCGGCGGCCAGGAAGTCGCGCAGCTGCAGCAGCGGCTTGGAGGGCTCGCGGGGGTCGAACTCGTCCTGCATGGATTGAGACGAGGGTGATGCAAGAAGACATGATGGCGGGTTGCCGGCAGAAGACTAAACAGAGGGCTAAGCGCTCAATTGCCGTGGGCCGGGAAGCGCAAAAGGGCGGCTTGGGACTCCGGGAACTGAACGCCGCCAGATGCGTAGTTCATGGCGGGCGTGGTGTCCATAGCGGCAGAGGCTCAGTAACCATGCACCTGTTCCCGAAGCCCTGGAGCTTCCTGAGTCACTCCCTCTGCAGGCATTTCCTCAGCGCAACCCCTGGCGCCCCGCCCCTCTCTCACCATGAAGAAGCCCGCCAGCTCCCTCAGCCGCGCCATGAGCCCCGCCCGCAGCTCCCCCAGCGCCCCCACGCGCGGCCGGGCGGCGGACAGGAACCCAACGCACACCGCCAGGAACGCGCCGTCGTGGCCGTCGGGGCCAGCGGCGGCTCCGTCGCCGTCCCCGTTGCCGTCATCACCGTTGCCGCTGCCCCCGTCGCTGCCTGCCACCTGCTGGGCCCCCTGCTGCCGCTCCTGCAGCACCGCCACCTGCCCCTCCATCAGCTGCAGCCCGCCCGCCAGCTCGTCCACCATGGCGGATACCGCGGAGATCTGGGGTTGTAGCAGTCGGGGTGAGGGGAAATGTCAGGTGACGGAGGGCGGGGGCGAGTAGGGGCTGGCAGTGCGTCGACGGAGGTGTGGGCGCAAAGACGGGGTTGGCCCAGGAGCCCGCGGCACGCAGTACATGATGTGCGTGGTGCGGAGTGCTGCGCCTACCTGCACGTTGGCCGCTGCCTTGACCGAGGCCAGCTGCGCGGGCAGTGCCGCCAGGTCGGGGTGCGCGGGCAGCAGCGTGGACATCACCCACTGCAGCAGGGAGGTGCTGCGGGAGGGCGGGGGGGCGGCAGGGAGGAGAGGGCGACGGGGAACGGGGTGTCAGCGCTTGGTTGGGCAGGGTGGTGGGAGCAGAGCAGGGCGACACGCACACGGCGGTCTGCGAGCTGTGCTCTCTGGCACCATCGCCTCTCCCTCCCCCGCCGCCCGGCACCTACGTCCTGTCCGCCGCCTTGACGTTGTACAGGCTGGGCAGCACGTCCAGCTTGAAGCCTGGGGGGTGGGGAGGGATTGGAGTTTGTAAGGTGCTGCGCAGAGTGTTGGGGGTATCAGTACTAAGCCCGGATGTAGGTGCTCAGCGCGTGAACTGTTGATGGCGACATTTACGGGGTTGTAGGGTGACCCTGGAGGTCTGCAGACGGAGTACCGGCATTCCATCGCCAAACGTCGCTGCCGGACAAGCAACCTCCGGGTACCAGCCCCATTGCCCCTCTGCCCGCCCACCTGCCGCGCCCGCCCTGGCGGTGCCCTCGTTGAGCGTGTTGCCCACCTCCAGGATGTGGCCCAGCAGCAGCTGGGAAGGGGAGGGCAGAGACCGAGGAGGGAGCGTTGATGTGACGACACAGGCATGCACACTGCGCCTTGGGCGGAACCTAGGCAGGCCCGGTGAGGACATTACAGGAACGGTGCGCATCCCCCTGCCCTCTCGCTATAATGACCACCCCGTCTCCCCTCCCCACCCTCGCCCCACCTGCAGTCCCGCGCTGCCCCGCACGTCCTCCACCGCCCGGTCCACCGTGGACACCAGCTCACGGACCTGCACGTGGAGGTAGGGAGAGGGGGAGGCCAGCATGGCGAGGAGACGGTTGGGGTCCGGAAAGCACTCCAAGGACTGCAGCTGGAGCGCACGGTGCAGCGACATTCCATGGGCGAAGTAAGGGATGTGACGCCTCCTAGCGCCCTTTTGAAACGTTTAACCGGTCCAACGCCTTGGTGCCTTTACTGCGAAGGATAGGGAGGCTGCGCACCTGCTTCTCCTGCGCGTCAAAGTCCTTCATGAGGGCCATGGCGCTGAGGCGCTGCTCCAGGAAGGGCACGCGGCCAACCTGCACGGAAAGCACATACACACGTGCCAGGCAATCAAGGCACACCCGGAGAGTTGGTGCACCATGAAGCCAGGGCAAGAGGCTCGAGGAAAGCCCAACTACAATGCTGGTGCAGACGTCAGCTCCAGTAAGACCCCTTGCCCCACCTCCATGAAGTACCGCTCCACGGGCCCCAGGTGGGAGGGGTCACAGCGCCCGCGGTAGCGCTCGTGGGTGCCCTGGGGGAGAGGGCCGGACAGGGCGGGAAGCTTAATGTGGATCAAGTCAGGTTGGGGGCGCTTTGCAGGGTGGGCGGTAGGATGGGCCCACAGCATTCATTCTGCTCATGTCCCGGGTGTGTTCCCCACCTGCAGGTAGGCGGCTATGTCCGCCAGCTCGTGCGGCTGCGGGGCGAAGCGCAGCAGCGCGCGCAGCTGGTCGGAGCCCAGGCGGCTGCCGTCCAGCCGCAGCAGGGCGGCGGCCAAGGAGGGCGCATCCATGCGGGTGCCTGGGGGAGGGGTGGTTGGGGCTGGATGAACAGGGGATGCTGCGTGGACGCACGCGGCAGGGGTGCAGTGGGTGCAGAGAGGAAGTCTCTGCAATGCAGGAGCATGTTCCATCAACAAGAAACAGCCACACAGACGACGAAACGGACGTCGTCTGAGCGTAATGTACGTCTAGTTGGAAGCCGAGTACCGCGAGCAGACACAAAACCTCCCATCCCACCGCCCCACGCACCTGACAGCAGGATGCTGATGTTGTGCGCCCGGCCGTGCTCCACCAGCCGCACCTCCCCGCCCTCGCCACCTCGCCGGCCCGGCCCTCCCTGCTGCCCGTTATCGCCCCCACCGCCACCCTGCCCTGCCCCCTGCTGCCCCCCGCCGCCCGCCAGGCGCTGCAGCGCCGCCGCGTTCTCCGACAGCGTGAACAGCGCGCACAGCTCCTCGCGGCGCTCGGGGTCCATGGAGGGGTTGGAGGCCTGGGGGCGGGGAGGAGATGGAAGTGAGGGGGCAGGGGAGCGGTTGCAGGGAAGCATGTGAAGTAAGGGAACGCCTTCACCAAGCAACAAAGAGAAGTGCAGAGGGTGGTGTGGAGCGCTGCACGAGCGAAGCAACGGTAGTGGTTGTCGCGCTCAGGCTCCCACCTGCAGCTGCGCCCAGAATGTTCCTGGCTCCGCCGCCGCCAGCTTGTCCCAGTGCACCTGCTTGAGCCGCAGCCGCTGCTCGCGGCTGGGGGTCACGCGCTTGAAGCCTGGGGCACAGGGGAGAGGTCCCGGAGAGGAACGAAGCATTAAGGGGATTGTATGGGACTAAACTCCTGGGGAGCGGCCTTTGGCGGCCTGACCTTGGTGGAGGGGGGTGGATACGCTATGCTAACCACTCCTTACGGTAGGTACGCAAAGGTCCGTTGCTTGAGCGTACCTTTGGGCAGCGGCCGGTTCACGGGTGGTGGGGGCGGCGGCGGCGGCGCACTGCCGGTTGACCTCGTCGGCAGTGCAGGGGGCGGCGGCGGCGGGGCCTTGGCGGCCTGCGGCGGCGCCGACTGGCCCTCGTCGTCCGCCGCCCCCGCCTCCTGTTTGAGCGGCGTCCAGCGGCCCAGGGTGAGCGGCGAGGTGGCCACGGAGCGCATCTCGGGGCGGCTGGCGGCGGCGCTGCCACCCGAGTGGTCCCGCGCGCGCAGCACCAGCGACAGCAGCGGGGACACCGGCGTGCCGTACAGGGGCACGCTGCTGCCGCCCGAGGGGGAGGCGGGAAAGGCGGCGGCGGGGCCTGGGGTGGGGGTGTCGGTGGCAGCGGCGGCAGGTGCGCCTGCGCCTGCGGCAAGGCCCGGGCCGTTGGCGTGCGCTGAGCCTGCCGACTGGCGGCGGCGCTGGTCGTGCGCCAGGATGAGCTGTGCGGCGGCGTGACGCTCATCGCGCGGCTCCTACGGGAAGGCAAGGAACAGGGGTGAGGGCACGAAGGGGCGGACGGGAGCTTAGCCATGCAATGTGGTCAGGGAGCAGAAGGGTCGCACTCCCACACAGTGTCGGGATACGTTTTATTCTTGTGCCTGCACTACTTGGCCGATGGCTGCCGGTACCCTCAGGGCCTACGTCCGTCCTTGCCGTCTGCGTTGTTACCCACCTGCATGCCCCTGCGAGCCAGCTCCCGCTTCAGGTCCTGCAGCAGCCGCTCCGACTCCGGGCCATCGGGGCCCAGCGCCCACTGCGCGCCGCTGTCGCGCGCCCAACTGCCCACAACGTCCACCCCACCCTCCTGCTCCCTGCCCTCCTGATCTGCCTCCCATTCCCGCGGCTGCTGCATCCCCGGCTCCCAGCCCGCGTCCCCGGGCCCCAGCGCCCGGCCGGCAGCCCTCTGCAGCCGTGACGGCCGCGGAGACGCCTCCCGGCTGCCGCTGCTCTCATCGCCGCCGTCCTCCGCGCCCTTGCCTGAGCCCCGGCCCCTGCTTTTCGCGGGCCGAGCCGGGCTGGCGCTGTGAAGCAGTACGGGCGTGCCGAAGCAGCACGCAGCTCCGCCTTCCTCCAGAAACTCCTGCCCCGCAACTGGTGACTCAGCGCCCAGGACCACGCCATCGGCATCGGCTACGGAGATGCTTGGGAAACCGTCGTCAGGGTGTCCGACACGCGGCAGCACCCGGGCCACGAACACGGAGCCAGCCGTCCGCAGGATGGTCCCTGCCGGTGCTGCCTGGACTAGGGCTGGGGTAGCGCGGGGCGCAGCAGCAGGCGCTGCAGCCGGTGCCGCTGCCACGACGTCCAGTCGGGCCGCGGGCAGGGCGGCGGCAGGGCGGTGCGCCTTGGAGGCCGGCGTCAGGAAGGACAGCCCCGCCAGGAGCGCGGGCCGCCGGCCGGCGGGCGCATGTGGGCTGAGCAGCTCCTCCAACTCCTGCGAATTGCCAGCCAAACCCCTGCCCCTGTCCTCCGCCTGAGCGACCTTGCTGCCCTGCTGCTGCTGCTGCTGCTGCCTCGTGACAGGTCCCGGCGCCGAGCCACAGGACGAGGCGTCGGAGGCGTGGGCCCAGGGGGAGCTTCGTCCGGAGGTGGGGACGGCGCCGTGGGGCGTGCGGCCCACCGCCTCCAGCGCGGCGTTGATGACGTCGTCCAGCTCCGCGCCCTCGGGCAGCAGCAGAGCCTCACCGCCGGGGCTGGAGACCGCGTGGCCCTGGCCCTGCTCCAGGCAGGGTTCGGCGCCCTGTTGCCTGCCGCCCGCCTGGTCGGGATCCAGGGGCCGCAGTTGCTGATGCGTGGGGTAGAGGTGTGGGCGCTGCGTGTGGTGCTGCACGGGCGTGTCGAACACCAGGCGGCGCTCCACGCTGAGGGCGCTGCGGCCGGCGCCGAGCGGGGTGGGCGGCACGCCCTCCAGGCCCGCGCACGGGAACTGCAGCAAGGGAGAAGCCGTTCAGGAAACCTACACGGTCACCTAATGCACTTGCATGGGTACACGAACGACACGTGAGCACAGAGCGGCACGGCAAACCATGACAAGGGGCAACCCCTGGTCGCACCTGCAGGGTACGCGGCGCGCTGTGCTCCTCTGCTGCCCCGCTGCCGCTGCCAGCCCGGCTGACGCTCCCAGGTGTTGCCCCAGGACCCAGCGGCAGTAGCACCAGCTGGGCCCCAAACTCCTCCTCTCCCATGCCCCCGTCCACCAGCTCCTCGCCCTCGTCCCCCTCCTCCAACCCGTCGTCCCCTTCACCCCCGTGGTCGTCACACAGGTCGTGCATATCCGCTTCCGAGTCGCTGTCGTGATGCAGGCAAGGGCCCCAGCCTTGCCCCGCTTCCTCGCCTTGAGGCTCCGCCGTTAGGGGTCCAGCATCGCCGCTGGACCCGAGCCCCTGCGGCTGCTGCTCGTCCACTCCGTACGGCATGCGACGGCGCATGCTGCTGCTGTTGCCGTACCTGTCGACAGGGGACAGCGGCCGCAGGGAGGCCAGGGCGCCGCTGCCGGAGCCGTGCGAGCCGCGGCTGCTGCTGGTGCTGGCCGCGCTGCCATCGTTGCTGCACGCAGTATGGTGGTGGCGCTGGTGGTGGTGGTGCTGGTGACGCTCTCTGCAGTTGTCGGGTTGGTTGCTCTTTGAAGCCATTGCGGGCTCTGGCAGCAGCACTGCGCCTGCTGAGGAGGCTGGGCTCACCCGGGGGGCATCTGGCGGCGGCGGCGAGGGCTTGGCGCCCAGGACGGCGGCTGCCTGCACATCCCCGGAGGGATCAAGCGGCTGGGCCTGCTGCCCAAACGCCCGACCCACTTGCCCCGTGGCGGTGGAGTGGAGGTGCCGGCTGGTCTCGGCAGTGGGGCCGCCTGAGTTCTCCTTGTCGTCCTCGTCGGCCGTGCGCCAGAGCCGTCTGTAGTCGAATGCCGCAGAGGCACATGCTGCGGGACTCCCCTCGGCTACGGCTTGAAGGCCTGGGCCCGGGTGCAGCTCCGCCGTAGCGTCCCCCCAATCGGGCTGCCTTTCATCACCGCCATCGTCCTCTCCTGCCTCAACAGCGTACGCATCTGCCCCCAGCTCCGCTGTCTGGGCCAGGTCGTCGCCGAAGCTGCAGCTGCTGCCCCCCGCAGACGTCGCTGAGCATGGCGCCTCCGCCGGCGCCTCCTCGCCCACCTCCACCCGACCACCTGTCGGCGTCTGCAGCATCCCATGCTGCACACCCACGTCCACGCCCACAACCAGCCCCTGCCCAGGCCCGTCGCCCACCGGCCCAGCCGGCCCATCCTCCACGGCCTCCGGCCAGGTCTCCAGCCGGGGCGAGCCGTCCTGCGTGCCCTGACCCGCGGGACGCGAGGTGGCCCCGGAGCGCGTGGGGCTGGCCCGGTGCGCAGCGGCCCACGGCGCGCCGCCCGGCGCCCGGCCGCCAAAGGCGACAGGGGAGTCCCCTGGGCCCATCATGCGTGGGAAGCTGAGGCTGTGCCGCACGCTCACGCTGCCGCCGGCCGTCATGTGGCTTCCAGGAGAGCCGGGCGCGTGGACGGACGCAGGGCCCACGGCGCCGTGCCACAGGGTGGGCTCCATGCTGGCGGCCGGCGTGGTGGCCCTGCTGCCGCCTTCCGCGGGCTGGCTGCTGGGCCCCGTGTGGTGGCGCCAGCGCGTTGAGGCCTCGGTGTGCGGCCCTGCGAAGCCAGTGGCTGCAACCGCTGGTGCCACCATGGTCACTGTGCCGTGGCTGGGGGGCTCACGTGCAGCTGGGGTGGGTCCGAAGCCGCCCACGTAGGCGGCAAAGGAGAGGCTGGGCGGCGCGTCGGGCGTGGGGAAGGACTGTCCCGTGGTCTGCAGCACAGGAGTGGCCTGCGTGCTCGCAGCAGTGAAAGGCAGTTGGCTCCCGGCAGCAGCTGCGTTAGGTGGGAGTCGGGTGGACGGGTCAGCCACAGCGGAAGGCGGGTTCGCAGGGGGCCAGGTAGGCGCTGTACGCTGGTCGTTGGCATGTTGGGCCCAGGGGTTGGGGGCATGAGCACTACCAGCCGTCAGCCCCAGGTGGTCGACGCTGGGCTCCACGGGGGACCAGGGGGACACGGGTGGGTTGGCCGTGGTGGTGCTCAGCCCTGCATTTCGCTGGGGCAGCGCCTGGTGCTGCTGCTGCTGGGGGGCTGCCCAAGCACTGCCTAACCCGGACGCCACAGAAGGGGCAATGGGCGCGGTGATGGAGCTGTAGGGCAAGATGGTGGGCTTGTACTGCAGGGTGGGCGATGCGAGTGCGAACTGACGGGCGTATGCCATCGGTGCCACCGGAGGCAGCGGCGGGCTGACGGGAGTGGCGACAGGTGGCCTGGGGGCTGCCGGTAGCTGAGGCGCAGCACCCGACCCCAGGAACGGGTCTGTGGCGGAGGTAAGGAATAGGCCCTCAGCGGCCGCGCCGCCAAAGCTGGAGTGGCGGCGCTGAGGAAGGGGTGAGGCGGCTCCAGCCCCATGCAGGCGCGGTGTAGTTGGGCGGGAGTGGGCGGGCGTGCCGTTGAGGGAGGACTGCCGGCTGATCCGCCTGCGGGCAACACGGCACACACCAGAAAGGGGCAGATTGGCAATCTGGATCAAGGAAAGGGGCAGAGGTGTCATCTCTTTGCTGTACTGCACTTACGGTGCCTTTCGCATGTGATGCAACTTACACCCATGATTGACAGGTAAGCGGAACTGCCTGTAGGTGTAACATTGTCTACAGTAAGACCCATCTCCCATGCAACATCGGCACCACCCACCTGTCGCAGAGCTTAGCGATGGAAGCGCTGATGCGGTCGTTCTCGCTGAGCGGCCGCCCCTGGAATGCCCGCGGCGCCGCCACGCCCCCGGCCGCAAACGCCGCCAGGATCTCTTCATCGCGCGTGCGGGGCCGCGGAGACGCCGGTGCGCCGGCCCCTCCTCCCGACCCGCCTGCCGCAGGAAGCAGCTGCCGTGGCAGGTACTCGAAGGAGCTCTGCGCACTGAGCGCCCCGCCCACACTGCTTAGAGGGGAGCCCGGCGGCAGGTGTGCGAAGCGGCCAGGCTGCCCGTACGGCGAGGCGGTGGGCGAACCCTGGCGCGAGTGCAGGGGCGACACGGAGCGCTCGGGGACCTGGATGGTCAGACTGCGCTGCCGGGACCCCATGCCGCAGCCAGCAGCAGCGACTGTGGGGAAGGCTACGGCTGCCGGGCCTGCCGGCGGCAGCCCCGGCCACCTACCCATGCCGGGTACGTCACCCGGCTGGGAGCTGAACGAGCCATTCCCACGGCTGGACAGCGGATGGGAGATCAGGCCGGTAGCAGGCAGCTCGCTGGGGGCCCCGAATGGCCGCGGCCAGGGCCGGTTTGAGGTGGCGCTAAGCAGGTCAGCGGCGGCCTGGACCGCGGGGTCGGGGTTGGGGCCGGAGGCGGAGCTGGTGTCCTCGGCGCCGTCCCGCGGGTCACCTGCCGCTGCGCCAAACTGCAGCGAGTGCCGTACGCTGCCGCCCACAGAGCGAGGCCCGCCCACGGATCGCACCGGGGAGAAGACTGAGTTATGCAAGCTCCTGCTCATGCTGCTGGTCGCATCGCTGGCCGCTGGCCCCGCGCCTTCTGCCGCGTCCGCCCGCCAGGCCGCAGCCAGCGTGTCCGCATGCAGGGGCGGGCTGTGTTGGGCGCCGGTGTCCTGCGTCTGGTTGAGACTGTGCTGGCTGCGGACCGCCCCTGGCCCAGGTGTGGCAACAGCGGACGCCCAGATGGGCGACGCCGCCTCAGCCGACGCTTCCACCCCAAACCCAAAGCCCGTCACCGGACCTGGCGCCGGCCTCACGCTGCCGTGGCTGCTTGCCGGGCTGTCAGCTGCCACGTCGCCCAAGCGGGCTGCGAAGGGCCGTCCGCCGCTGGCGGCCTGACTATCCCGGGAGGCCATGGGCGAGAGCGTGAACAGCGCCTCGGCAGCGAGCAGCTGGGAGAGCGAGCGCCGCCCGGAGCCGCTGCCGTTGCAGCCGGCGACAGGCGAATGGCACCCGCTGCCGTCGGCACTACCGCTGGCGCTGTTCCTGCCGCGCTGCGAGCGCGTGGGCGTGGCGATGCCCACCCGGGCGTTGTAGGCGTCCATGAGCTGCGGGGACATAAGCTTGAAGTCCGACTCCTCCGTGCTGCTGGCCAGGGACAGCAGGTCGTCCTGGCCCACACGGCCGGGAGGGGACTGCGGGCTGCGGCAGAGGCGCGGGGCCAGGGCGGACTGCATGGTGGCGGGGCTCCCAATGGCACCGTGGGCAGACGGTAGATTGGCAGCAGGGGAGGGCGGGGAAGGGGCTTCGTGAGAGGGTAAAGGAGGGTGAGGCTGCGAGAAACGGACGTCCTCGTGCGTTGGCAGTGGCGCTTGAGGCGGTAAGGACGAGGAAGCTGCTTGGGATGCGGAGAGCGAAAGCGGGTCGCTGGCTGCAAACCCTCCTTCTAACGCTGTGTTGCCGTCGTAAGTGCACAGAAGCAGGCCGCCGCTGCTGCGGGTGCTGCCTGTGGAGCCGGTGGGGGAGGCCAGGGGCGCTGGGGAGGACGGCACAGCCACGGCGTCTGGGGCCGTGCAGGGCGTTGGCACAATGGGCTCGTAGGGCAGGGCCGTAGACGTGGTAAAGTAGCTGTCCCGCTGCGGCGGCGGCTCACGGTGTTCCTGCTCCACTATCGCCTCCTGTCCAGCACGCTTGAAGGTTCTCGCAAACGAGGATGAAGCAGAGTGGGACTGCACCGCCTCACCAGCATCACCGCCCCTTGGTGCCCAGCGGTGCAAGACAGTTCCGCGCCCGCGGGCCGCTGCCGGGGTCACCTCGGCAGCCCCTGCGCCCGAGAAGCGCTGCCGCCGCTCTGCCACCAGGCCGGCGGTGTCCAGCCCGTCGCCCTCCTCGATCCCGTGCGCCCCCGACTCCGACTCCACACACCCCTGCCCCAGGTGCAGCCGCTCTGGGGCCAGCCGCCCCACCGCCTGCTGCTGGGCTTGGTGCTGGGGCTGCTGCTGCCCAGCGTCCTGCCCGAACAGGGAGCCCCGCGGCAGCGCAGACCCTGCTGCCACGTAGAGGGGCGACGGAGGGCCAAGCTTGAGCGACAGCTTGGCAGCTGGGGGCCTAAACACGCCGCTTGCGGCGCCTTCGCTGCTGCGCACATCCTGAGGCGCGTCGGCAGTCTCGTTGGGGGCCCAGCTCATGGCCAGGCGGGTCACAGCGCGGGGAGCGCGGCTGCGAACGCCTGGCGCAGGGGCCACCGTTGGCGCCTCGGGTGCAGGGGTACTGTCCACACCGTCAGCCGCGGCGACGAGCTCAATGGCTACGGCGTCGAGACTAGGGGGAGGTAGAGAAGCATCGCGGGGTGCGGGATGGCCAAAGGGCTGTCCGCTGCTGGACGCACAGCCCAGGACGTCGCATGGCCCGTCAGCAAGCTCTGCATGCGGCCTCGCTTCGGCTGCAGCCGGGGCGTCCCCCTCTGCCGGGCGGGCTGGGGACCACCCAGGGCTGGCCTGCGCGTTAACTGCATCCACCGTGGGATCCAGGGCGGAGAGTGGGGCAGGACGGCGACATGGAGGGGATGCCGCCCTGCAGCTGTTGCCGTCCTGTGCAATGTCTGCACTCTCCAGCAACGGGCCCTCCTGAGGCGCTGCCGAGGGTCGTGACCCTGCCTCCCCTGGCTGCGGGAAGCCCGCAGACCCAAGCGGCTGTGCAGGTATTGCTTGTGCGGCAGCTGCCCCCAGCCAGTCGGCCTCGCCTGCGGTGCTGCCGCCGGCAGGTAGGATGCTGTCGACCGCCACGATGATGGGCGAGCTGAAGCCGATGGGGAGGGGCAAGGCGCCTGAGCGGCCGACTTCTTTGGGAGACCTGCGCCAACAAAAAGAAAAGAGAAGGTACATCATGACTCAACACAGTTGGATGTCACACAGCGTCTCAAACGGCACGCCGCACGGGCCGGCATAAACTGTACTGCCTCTGTACCGTGCTCATAACCTGAGTGACCGCACCTCGATCAGACGCTCACCTGTCGGTTGCGCTCTCGTCCAACTGCATGTGCAGCCTGGACAATGGCTCCTCCAGCGGCGACTGCAGCTGCTCGGGCAGCACAGGGTCGGCCCCACTCTCCCCCGTGTCGCCCGTGCCGCAGCTGCCCAGGCTGCCCTGGCTGCTGCTCGTCCCGAGTCCAGCTCCTCCCTGCAAGAGGCAAGGGCAATGCCAGGGCATGCGGGCGGTGTGCATCAGCGGTGCACCTAACACTAGCAGCAACGCCTGCGGAATCCTCTCAGCTGGAACTAGGGGCACGGTATATGCCTTCAACTCTAATGCAAAAAGCCCAAGACCCTCTCCACAATGCTAAGCCTCCTCAGACGCCCAGGCTCTCACCCTACTCCACACCTCCAACCGTGAAGTTTCGTCATCATCACAAATCGGTCTTGAACAAGACGCCAACGCCTCCCGCCTACCTGGGGCAGTTGGCTGCACAGCCAGGCCGGCTCCTCGGAGCCACTGCCGCCGTCCTCATCCTCCTCCAGCAGCAGGCCCACCCCCACGCCGGACCGCCCGGCGCCAAGGGGCACCTGCGCTCCCAGCAGCAGCGGCACGCCGCCACCGGCCTGCTCCTGCGCGAGGGCCGCCTGCAACAGCACGTCCCCGCTGCTGATGCCAAACTCGGTGGAGCGGGTAATGCTTGGCTTTGGCTGCTCCTCCTCCAGAGCAGGCTGATTCTGCACCCGCACCTCCTGCTGGGCCTCGGGCTCGCCTGGGCCCGACATCCCCGCTGCAACAGCCAAAGCCGCGGGTGCGTGGTTGGCCACCGCATCCTCGTCACCACCTACTGGAGGCTCCGGCTGCTGCGGCCCCCCTTCCTGCGGGGCCGAGAAGCCCATGGCCGCCGCCAGCAGCTGCGCGGGCGGCAAGGAGGGCAGCTCCACCACGGGCGCCTCTGCCTGGTACCGCCCGAAGCTGCCCTGCCGGCCGAAGCTGCCCTGTCCACCGAAACTAGCCTGCCGGCCGAAGCTACCCATCTGTCGCGTGGCGAGCAGCCGCGCTTGGAGTGGAGGGGGTTCCTCTGCTGCGGGGCATGGCCACAGCCAAGCGTCAGAAGTTCATGCACTGTTACTCCAGGAGGCTTCAGCTGACCCAAAACACCAACTGTGAGTGAGTGGCGCACAGCGGACTACAACAAGGTGTAAGGCGGTGTGTTTGCGTGTGCCTTGTGTGATGCACGCTCTACAACCGCAAATTACCTGCAGGCTGAGGCTCTGCTCCAGCCACCGGCAGCACGGGCAGGGGCGGAAGCATCGGCATGGGCGGGCCGGCTGCTGCCGGGCCATTGGTGGCGCTGCAGCAGCTGCCCACCGCCCCAGGGTCCTCCGCTGCAGCCGACACAGGCGTGGCTGCGGCCTCCACGCCACCCGTTCCTTCATCTTCCGCTCCGCCGTGGTCGGGCATGTCAGGGAGCGGGAACTGCACACTGCCACAGGAGGACACGGGTGAGGGCGGCTCCAGCATGCCCTCAGCCCTGTTGACGCGACCGCCGGGCGCCCCACCCCGAGCTGCAAGAGTCGCAGCTGCCGCTACGGGCGCGGCAGATGCGGCGCCGCTTGGCTCTGTGGCCGCGGGCCGCGCGGGGTGGCTGGGCGTGGGCTCCACGCGGCCCCCAGCAGCCCCCAGGTGCTCCGAGAGCTGCTGCTCGGCCTCCTCGGCCTCCCGTTCCAGCAGCAGCAGCTCAGCCTCCTCCGCGCTAAGAGACTCCACGATCAGCGCCTTGCCCTGCGGCGAAGGGGTAGAGATGGCATGACCTTTAGTTCCTGTACCACCCAACAAAAGCAGACACAACCAGCGCGTCTAGCACATGCACGTAATATACTGCGCTTCCTTGGCTTTGCCCTTAACCTTTCCGCCCGCTTACCTGAACATGGACCGTGGGCGTCCCGCCGGCGACGTGGCCTTGAGCCGGCCTGGCCCCAATAGGGCCGTGGGGCGGTACGGAGCGCCATCCGTACGACACGAGAGTCGACTGCGACTCTGAGGTGACGGCCTGCACCTTGGTAGGATGCTCCGCAGGCTCAGGAACAGGGTGGGTAAGCGGCTGCAGCTGCTGGCTGCCTGCGGGCACGGCGCAAACAGTGCTACCGCCACCCTCGCGGCCTGACGTCTCCTCTCCGGCTGCAGGCTGGGCACCGCCACCCTGGCGACCCTTCACCTGCGCCGGCTGCTGAGCCAGTCCAAACGGGAGCTCCGAGCGGTGCACGATACTGTGTGCTGCTGGCTCCTCCAGGGCTTGGCTGGCATGGCTGGCACGTACAGCTGGAAGCCCCTCGCGGCTTTGACCTCCAGCAGCACGTCCTGACACGCCCGCGCCGACAATGCCCAATGCCGTGGGCAGCCTCACTGCACTCTCCCCTCCGTGGGGCTGCTGCTGCTGCTGCTGCAACTCCTCCACAGCACCCCCATCTGCCTGGAGGCCTAGGCCCATCTCCGCATGTTCATCCGCAGCCATGGCCAGCAGCTCGTCCACAGACCCCGCGGCAGCCCCAGCCGGCCCGTCCCGCTTGGTTACGCTGCCGCCCGGCGTGTGCCGCCGCACCACGAAGTCGGACACCTCGGGCGGAGTGGCGGGCGAGGGCAGCGGCATGTGCGAGGTGCCCTCGCCGGTCTGCGGCAGCTGCTGCCAGCCCACAAGCCCCTGCTGGTGCTGGGGTTGGCGAGGTGCCGACGTAGGCCCGGGTTCGCCGTGTGACAGGCTGGCGGTGTAGGGGCTGTCCCGCAGCAGGTAGGTCATGTCGCGCTGCGCCCACGCCCCAGAGTGATCCGACGGCTGCAGGTTGGGCGACGGCGCCTCGGGCGGCGGCGCGCGGGGCACGGCTGCGAAGCCGCGCAGGGGCAGGCTGGGCGCGGCGGGCGGTGCGAGGGCAGCGTCGAAGCGGCCCTCCAGGCGCCCTGGGGGTGTCCGGCGGCACACACGTGTCACACACTGTTCAAACAGCGCTACGCCTGCGGTTTGATGGGATGCAAGCATCCCACACCTCGACATAAGCATTACTCACGTGTAGAACTTCCCTTGGTAACATGCAAGGATATAGTACCATACCTGGCCCGAAGTCAAGGCTTCGCCCGCCGAACGGTAGAGCTTGCGGCAGCGGTACTGCAGCTTTGCCTCCCTGGAAGAGCAGTAAGAAGCAGCGTTGGCAGGTGTTTGGAGCAACAGCGCGGTGTAATGCAAGCCCTTAGCACGTTCCACACTTGTTAATGCTTCATACTCCCAAACGCCATCCAACCTGCTGAACACCTCTACGGCACAAAAGGAACCGTGATGACTCACCCCTGCATTCTTGTGCGCTTGTCCCGCCTGAGCCTGCGGTAGCTTGGCGGCAATGCGGCTGACGGCCTGCTCCAGCGCAGACATCCCGGGGGCAGCACCCACGGCCGCATCCGGCGCCGCCGCGGGCGCTGCAGCTGCCTTGGCCTGCGGGTCGGCCGGCAGGGAGTCCGCTGGCGAGAAGTCGGTGTACCGGTAGCTGCGGCCCTGCCCCGTCGCAGGCCCGTGGGCCGCAGCGGCAAGGTGGTGGAAGGGCGCGCCCTGCCCCAGGTGCACCTCCGGAACTTGCTGCTGCTGCTGCTGCTGTTGCTGCTGCTGCTTCCGCTTCTCCGCTGAGAGCGGCGAGATGAGCACCTTCTCGGCGGCTGCCCCGGGGATCTGGCGCAGCACGGAGCTGCCGGCGCCGGCCTGCACGAGGCTGAGCAGCACGCTGTCGGGAACCGCAGCGCCGAAGGGGCGGCGGAGGCCGTCCGGCAGCGGCTGGGCTTCATGCGCATTGTGCGCCTGCTGCAACAGCTGGGACAGCTCTATGGGTCCGCCAGTCTCGTTGTTACCGCCGCCACCACCCACACCGCCAGCAGGGACAGCGTTGGCAGCAACGCTCCCACCGCTAGGCCCCCCCATGGCGCCTTTGCCGGCGAGCCCTGCGCCCGCCATGAGCGTCACCTTGACACCATGCCTGGGCCCCGGCCTGCCGATGCCAACGCCCGCCTCCATGGAGGCTGCCACGCGGGCAGCGGCAGCGGCCGTGGCAGCTGCCGTCGCCGCTGCGGTATGTCCCGCCGGCACCCCGGCGCCGTATGGGCCAGGCGACCGGGCGCGTGGAGCCAGCGGGTCACGGTAGATGGACGGGCGAGAGGGCACGGACGAGTGACGGGTACCCTGGGCGGCGGCTGCAGCGGCGGCGGGCGGTGGTGGGGCTTGAGGTCGTGATGCTGGGGCGGGCACGCGGGGATTGCTGATGTTGGCGCCGGGTACCACCTGTGCCGGCGCAGGCTTGGTTGCCCCAAGCCCGTTGGCCTCGGCCGCTGTCTGCCGTGGCGCTAGCCCACTGCCGAGGGCACGAAAAAGTGGAGCGGCGGCGTCCCCTGCTGGTTTCTTCGCGCCTGCGGCTGAGATAACGGCCATCGGCGCTGCGGGAAGGTTGGGCTGCTGGCTCACCCGCAGCGGCCCAGGCTGCTGCTGCTGCCCCTGCGTTGGCCGTGGCCGCCCTGCAGCGACGCCATAGCTCGCCCATGCGCCCGGACTGGGGTGCCTGCTGCGGTCCTGCCCCCGCAGCTGCTGCCCCTGGGATGTCTGCTGCTGCTGCTGCCCCTTTACTCCAGTCTGCAAGGCTGCTGCCAGCTCGGCCGGGCGAACATACAGGTCCTCGCCGCGGCCCTGAACAGGCCCGCCATCCAGCGTGAACAGGTTGCCAGTATCCCTGTCGTGCTTGTCCCGCCCCGACTGTGATAGCCTCCTGGCGGCGTGGGCCGCTGTGCGAGATGATAGCGGCCCTGCAACACCCGCTGGGGTGGCTGCAGCTGGGGCAATGGGGCGCTTAGTGATGGGGGCAGCACTGGCTCCAGCCCCAGAAACGCGCGCAGATGCCGCCCCACTCCCGCCTTCTCCCCCGACTGCAGGCGCTGGCATCTGTGCTTGACCTAGCATAAGGGGCGGCACTGTTGCGTTCACAGAGCGCTTCGCGGCAGCGAACGCGATGGCCGTTGCCGGAGGACCTGCGCATGCGGCTCCAGGCTGCTGGGGCGCTGCCTGGTTGGGTTGCGGCTGAGCGACAGCTCCTGGACTCTGCTCTCCACTGGCTGTGCGCTGCAGAAAGGCCATGTTTGGCCCAAAGTAGTGTCCGCCAGCTGACCGAGGGCTCCCAGCTGGGCTGGGCTGCCGGTCGGAAGGGACTTCCAACGGCAACCCGTCCGCGCCATACACGGGCCGCTCTGAGCGTCCGGCGGGGCGCCATGGAGGAAGTGCTGCCGATGAGTCATCGCTTTGGCGATACGCGCTGTCCTTCTTTAGAATGCGCGAGAGTCCGGCCGGTCGCTCATTCTTAGGCCGCTCTTGGCCAGCCGAGTCCTTTTCCTTCTGTCCAGACTGCCTGAGACCTATCTTCATGACGTGCATTGTTGCTCCTAACAAGAGAGTGTCAGGCTGGCAGCAATCAGTTGGTCGTCAAGCATCGCAGGTAAGTAGCCAGCACCATGCCTGCGATGAAGCCCCGGTATCCAGAACGTCATGTCCACGATTAAAAGGCATGTAGGGCGGACCATAATTTTGCGGGCGGCAGAGTTGTGTTTTCTCCTAGCTGTCCCGCCTTTCCGGCAAATTTGAAATACAAGGCCCAAGACGGCCGTCTTAATTATGTTGCATGTATAATCGCAACTCCTATGTACGCTTTGTATCATGGCTTGGCTCGCGCGAAGAAAGCACAGTCATAGCCAGCGACATGGGCGGGGACCGATGTGCCGGTAACGCCTGGCTAACCCGGACACGCAAAAAAGGAATTAAAGGAGCAATTATGCGGGTACCTTTCACATGCTGCACTGCCCTCTACCGTCCACCTCGTGGGCGCGCTGGAAGACTGGGAGAAGGCAAGTCGCTGAAGTCAAGGACTACGCATCTAGCGCACATTAAGCCAGGCAATCAAAAGACGCGAACATCTCATGATGTCTGAGGCTACACTGCACAAACAACAGTACAGACTTGGAGACCCGTGGGCCGCTTGGGTGCTTCGTTTGCGTCCCTTGTCAGCATCGGACTCTACGAGCGGCAGCTTGTAAACGTGCACGTATGACAGAACTCTTGCATGTTTGCGAAGGAACGGCAGCTATGCGTGTTCCTGTCGATGCAAAGGCGCTTCAACATCGCAATGAACGTCCTCATTGTTTTGCAAGGCCAGGCAGTTTTGGCAGTTTCGGCACATATCGTTGGCGATCACAAGTATGCTCTCGGAAATAGATTGACAGCACATCTTCCGTGCGCCTTGTGAGCAGCTCTAGCAACGACGCGTTCTCGCGCTGCCAGAAAGCTGCTGACTGGCGTCGGCCTCCATCCAACAGATCCCAAACGTTGTAATGCGCGGTTTTTGGCAGCAGGGTACACCAGGTGCTGCTGCTGCACCCCCGCGGTCATCGCCCTCGTCGGCCTCTAGCCCTCCCACTCGCGACCCAGTTGCCGACTACGCAACCGTCGCGACCGCCACCGCGAGCGCTCTCGCGCCCTCCCAGGCAGCAGCTTCCGGTGGCACCACCGTCACCATCACCAGCAGCAGCCGGCGCCGCGGGCAGCGCTCGCAGGCCATGTCATCAACCGCCCCTGCAGCCGGCAATGACGACGCCACCCTACAAAACCCTAGCTCCCAGACCACCCCCAAGCCCTCCCCTTCCCGCTCCACCCTCTCCCCCAACAGCACCCCCTCCCCCACCATGCCAGCCCGCTACCCACCCGCCTCTGCCCTGACAGCCCACGCACCAGCATCCGCTGCTGGCGGCAGCCCGCACACCCCAGCTGCCACGTCAGCAGCAGGCGGTGCCCCCGCCCACACCCCCGCGTACGACAGCTTCCTGTCCATGCGACGCCGTACAGTGTTCCTGATCAACTGCGTGGGCGTCATGGAGCGCATGGACGAGCAGATCGTGCCCGCGCTGTCGCGGCCGCTGGGCTGCGCCTTCCGGGCCGGGCCGCACGCGCTGGGCCTCATCACCTTCGCGCGGGCGCTGGTGCAGGCGGTGGCGTCGCCGCTGGGGGGCATTGCGGTGAGCGCTGAGCACGTGGGGGGCGGGGGTGGGCCCGGGACAGCCCGGTGTGAGAGCAGTTGCTGCATGGCCGAGTGCGGGTCCATGGGCTTCAGGCCGCCGCAGTGGTGGAGGGCGCAGCGCTGCAGCCCCGCGGCTCTGTAACATTACAAGACGTGAGTTCGGCGGCCATGTGGTGCATGGCGTGTTGGTAAAAGGCGGACATACATGGGCATGGGCGTCAGCCATGAAAGGCAGCCAAAGTTGTGACTGAACGCACAGGGCTTGCACCTTGCAGATTGCCCCAACCACGGCAATTTGCCCTCCCTCCACACCAACCTCCGCCCCGCTGCCCCCAGGGCCACTACTGCGACCGCGTGGCTGTGCTGTTCGCGGGGTGCGCCATCTGGGGCTTCTTCGCCACCGCCTTCTCCTTCGCAAACACCGTGCACCAGGTGGGCGGCAGATTGGAAGGGCACACTGCTGGGCCAGTGGGGGGAGGGAGGGAGGCTACCGCGGGTGAGCGGCCAGCAGGGAGGACGACATTGGAATAGGACAAGCGTTGGGAAGGAGAGATCGAGCGTGCCGCAGCCATCCGTCGGCACCGGCAGGTAGTGTCGTCGTTGTGCCCCTTGCTGCCACCTGGCGGAACCATGGGTCCATGGCACTGTTGCAACAGGACCCATCCACCGTCAACTGCTGACCCACATCGCCTAGTAGCCCCGCAGGCCCCACTCACCTCCCGTCGCGCTGCGCCACCCTTCTCGTGCGCTTTCCTGACCATGTGCCCCCTCTCCCCTCCCTCCCTCCCCTCTGCCCCCCAGGGCATCATGGCGTGGGCGTTCAACGGCATCGGCCTGGCGCTCATCATCCCCAACTCCCAGTCCCTGGTGGCGGACTACTACACAGCCACGCGGAGGGGGGAGGCGTTCGGCACGCTCATGCTCACGGGTGGGGGCGGGGGACTGGGAGGGGGTTTGGGGGGTTAGAGAGTCCACGCAAGCGCTACCGGTACTGTACCGTAACTGAAGGGGAGGCAGGTGCACGGGAAGGGACGAACAGGAGCGAGAGGAGGAGACGGTTACATGGCATGGCCAGTAAGGCCGTACTTTGTTCCAGAGATGCGCAAGCTAGCGTTAACATACCACACGCAGTGTGCGCGCACGATCTGCAGTTGCTGTGGAACGACGACCGGTAAACGCGTCATGGTTCATCTGCCTTCTTACGCCCGTTTCGCTTTGTCCTCCTCCCCCACTGTCACGCACCCTGCACGCAGGCGCTGTGGGAGGCATGCTGGTAGGTTGCGTGTGACTAGGCCAGGCTAGGGCGCACGGGGAGAGGGGAAGTCCAACGCATGTGGCTTCACGTGGCTGTGTTCGGCCGCGTCGGACGGTGGTAGCCGCTGGGCCCACCAAGGCCTGCATCACACCGTCACCCACCACAACGCCGTTTTCCAGGGCACGTCATTGGTGACTTCTGCTCCTCCACTCCATCCCCGCCCCTAGAACGCTGCCATTTTTGGAAGGCCACACCTAGCGCCCCACCCCCAACCCACGTCGGCCCCCTGCTGCCCCGTGTCCTCCCCCATGCGTGACCCCCCTCCCTCCCCCCCCAGGGCTCCGTGTACGCCACCAACCTGGGCGGCTACACGCCGTTCGGGGTGGAGGGCTGGCGGGTGGCCTTCGTGTCGGTGGGGGCGGGTGAGCCGTGAGGGGGGGCGGGGGAAGGAGGCGCGGAGCGCCAAAGGGGCGGCTGCGAGCGTTTCAGAAGCCACATTGTGCCGTGCTGCTCTACTTGTGACCCTTTGTTACGCCTTTGGCCGTGCGCACGTCGTTCCGTACACAGTTGCCATGTGAAACGTCCAGGCCGCATCTTGCTGCAATATAATTGGTCATCGGTTCACATGTCATCACCCTCACTTGCACACCCTCAACGTTCTGCCGCAGTGTCGCTGGCCATCGGCGCCGCCACGCTGCTGCTGGCGGTGGACCCCCGCCGCAGCACCGCCGTGGCCGCAGCAGGGGGCCGGCAGGGCGGGTACGTGCACCTGCCCACAGATGAAGACACCCTGGCGCTGGAGGGCTGGGAGGGTCAGTGCGGGGAGGAGCAGGGCGAGGACAAAGAGCACGGCGCCAGGAGGAGGAGGCACCACCGCGGCAGCCGCCGGAGCAGCCTCCAGCCGCAGAACGCTTCTGCTGCTGGAGCCGCCGCCCACACCGCTATTGTGCCCGTGCACCGTACGGGCGTGGGGGCGCTGAGCGTGCCCGAGGTGGTAGAGGAGGGGGAGGAGGAGGTGGGGCAGCAGCAGGGGACGGGCGAGGGCAAGGGAGGAGGGAGCGGCGGTTCGGGCACAGGCAGGGGCGCACGGGGTGATGAGGATGGGGATGGGGACGAGGGGGATGTTGAGTGGGGCGGCGGGGCGTCGTCCTGCGCCGCGGAGAAGGAGCCGCTGGTGGGAGCCAAGGGCCGCAGGGGGCAGGGGGCGGGGGCGGGCGGGGGCGCGAGCGGGGCTCCGCGTGTGGCGGACCTGGGCTGCCCCGCCCCCCACCTGCTGCCCAGCCCCCGCCGGCCCCTGCTGTCGCTGCAGCACGGCCACCGCCACCCGCACAGCCCCGTAAGACACAAGGCGGCAGCTGGTGGACGCGATGGCAGCCAGGCGCCCGCGCACAGGTCGGGGTGGCTGTTCCCCGCAGCCGCAGCGCCCCGGGCTAAGGCAACTGACGACTCGCATGTTGGTGGCCCTGCTGACGGCAAGGCAGCAGCGGGAGGCTGGGCAGACACGGCTCCGCAGTGGGAGGCGGAGCACGCGGAGGGCGGGTTCCACGTGGTGGGGTGTGCGGTGGAGGGCGGGAGCGCAGACGCGGCGGTGGCGGCAGCGGCGCTGGGCAGCAGCGGGCGGCGGCCGCTGACATGGGCCCGCATGCGGGCCATGCTCACCACCCCCACCTTCCTCATCATCATTCTGCAGGTGGGCGGGGTGGGCTGCGTGTGGAGCAGGGGTTGCGCCGGGGCGTTGGGGCCGGGCTGCGCATCCAGGATGCACATGGATACTCGGCGCGGCTCCCTGCAGGGGCCTGGTCGCTACTCATTCGTGAGGTATAACAACGGCCCAAGGTGCACCCTTCATACGGTACCGGTATTCGCCGCCTGACCACATCCCCAGCGAGCTCCCGCGACACCTGACGATTACCACCACCGGCATTTTCACCCCAGGGCATCGTGGGCAGCACCCCTTGGAACGCGCTAGTGTTCCTGTTCACCTCTCCTAACCCACACAAGTTCACATCCCTGCCGTCCGCGGCCCCCCCCTCCCCAGGGCATCGTGGGCAGCACCCCCTGGAACGCGCTGGTGTTCCTGACGCTGTACCTGCAGCTGCTGGGCTTCTCCGACCTGGCCGCCTCCTGCCTGCTGGCGCTGCTGCTGGGCGGCACGGCGGCGGGTGCGCTGGTGGGCGGCTGGCTGGGCGACCGGGTGGCGGAGAGGTGGCCAAACCACGGCCGCATCGCGCTGGTGCAGGTGGGGTGGGGACGGGGTGGGATAGACTGGTGTGGGGTGGGCGGAAGGGGGTGGTGACGGGGCAAGAGAGTGGGCAGTGGGGAGGAACAGGGCCGGGGAGGCTGAGTGCAGGTGGTGTAATCAATGCGCTCGACCGTAACGGACAAGAGCCTGCGCTTCCCGTCAGCGGGCGCCCCTGGCTTGGTGTTGCTGGCGTCCCTGGGCGAAGTCCCCAAAACGTCCACAAGCCACCCACGCCCGTTGCCCTCACATGCCCGCATTCCCCGCCAGACCCCTTTGGGCCCCACCCCCTTCCCCGTACCCCCGCACAGTTCAGCGTGGGCATCGGCGTGCCGCTGACGGCGCTGCTGCTGCGCGGCATGCCCATGGAGGCCACCAACGGGGCCACGGTGGCCTACGCCACGCTGCTGCTGATCACGGGTGGGTCGGGGGCTGGGGCTGGGGGACAGCTGTCCGGGCAGGTTGGGGGCGGCGGCTGGAGGAGGGGCGAAGTCGGCGAGGGGGTGCGGCGGACACTCGCGAGCCGGGCCCGTAGACCAAGGTATAGCTTCGTGGCCACTACACTGCAGGTTTGACCAGGCTTGCGCCCACAGCCCTGGTCGCGTGCGTGCTTCCATGTCGCCACGCGCCCCTTTGTCACGCCCCGGCCTTCCCCGCTGGCCCCCCTCCCCCTGCCAGGTGTGCTGACCAGCTGGGCCGCCCCCGCCTGCAACAACCCCGTGTTTGCGGAGATCGTGCCGCCCGACATGCGCAACCTGGTATACGCCTTCGACAGGAGCTTCGAGGGTGGGAGGGGTGTGGGACGTGGGGTGGATGTTTGTGCGACTTGTGGTCTACCTTAACAGGGGAGTTCAATTAAGGGTGGTGGCCCAGGGCTGACGTCACGCCGTATACATGCTTGGCAAGCATCGGAAGGCCGTGGACGCACGCACAAGTCATCCTGTGCTGTCGGCGTCCCCGTCCAGCTCGGCTCGGTGGACTTGACAGGTCCACCCGTTAACATCGTACCTCTGATCCTAACAGACCCTTACCACCGCCCGAAACCCCCCCCCTCCCCCCCCCCCCCCCCTTTTCCTGCGTAACCTCTTTCCCCCCCCCCCTCCCCCCCAGCGCCCTTTCCGCCCTGGGGGCACCCCCGGGGGGCGCGGCGGCGGAGCGTTGGTTCGGGTTCGAAGGCGTGGCGGCGGGAGACACGGGGTGCCACTCGCACAACACAACGGGTGGGGTGGGGTGGTGGGCAGGAGGGACCTGTGGGGTGCAGGGCTGGGGCGTGTAAGCCAGCGCGCTGAGGGCGGTGCGGGGGCTCGTGCACGGGGCTGCGGAACGCTCTGTCAGGCGCTGAAGGCGAAGAAGTCGCCCGCCTGATCGCATGGCCTAGTGCGACCAACACGATCACTCCCCTTCCAATCTCGCTCGCCCCTCACACACCCCTCTCTCCCCTACACAACACCCCGCAGAGGCTCCCCCCGCCGACCTGGTCCGCGCTCGCGCCCTGGGGGATGCCATGCTGCTGTTCATGGCCGTGCCGTGGGTGGGTGCGGGGAGGGCGGGGTGGGGCGGGCGGGCTGGCGGGCGCACGGTGCGGGTGCCTGGTCGCACGCAGGCACTCTGGTGTGTGGCCCCTGCCTTGAGATCAGCACTGCGAGGCAGCCCAATACGGTATCTGATGCTACAGGCGCTGTGCCACGGCCCTAGGAACCCTCCAGGCCTGCAGGTCCATCCAAGCGGCCCGTCACATGCTATGTACGGCACTTGCGGTTATACCTCCCAACCACACTCCTACTTCTGTTATGACAAACGCACACGCCCAGGCGGGAGGCCATGCCAAGCTGTATCCCATTGCTTGCATTCCCCCAGCCTAGGCCCCACGCTCATGCTCGGCACCAACCCCCGTGCCGCTTCCCTTCTCCCATCTCCCCGCCTCCCCGCCCCCCCCCCCCAGACGCTGTGCACGCTGTTCTACACGGGGCTGCACTGGTGCTACCCCAGGGACAGGGCGCGCGCACTGCAGCCGCAGGTGGGAGTGGCAGGATAACATACAGAGATCTGGATCCATGCACTGTCAGCCAGTTGCAGTGTCCAAGACACGGGTTTAGAGGGAGGCGCCACACAAAGTATGGAACGGGGAGCCACGTAGCCACAGCATGTTGCAGTGGCAGTCCCACGTCCTACCTCCCAGTCCGGAGGGCAGTGGCAGAGGGCCGGACCATTACGTACGGTGAGCTGAATCCTGGCCGTACAGATATGAGCGCCGTACCGTTAAGCCACAACCTCTGTATGTATGTGCTGCCCCTCCGCCGGACAGGTGGCCGAGGTGTTCGGCAGCAAGGGCAGGCGTGGGCTGCGCCATGGTGGCAAGGGCAGGCGTGGGCTGCGCCATGGTGGCAAGGGCGCCAGCAGCAGCGGTGGCGGCAGTGGCAACGGCGGCAGCGGCAGCGGCAGCGGCAGCGAGGAGAGCCTACTGCCGGCGCCGCACTGCGATGTGTGAGGTGTGACGTGTGGCGGAGCGAGGGGCGCGATTGGCGGAGTTGGGGGAGGCAGCGGGTCAGGCGGCAGGGGCGGGCGGCGGGACGGGCGGCGGCGGGGCAGGCAGGCAGGCAGCAGCACATGGCGCCTGGGGGGTGACCCGTGCAGTAGCTCTAGCCTCTAGGGACGGGGAGCACCAGCGGTGGAATTCAAAATCGTACACTAAAGCGCATGCGTGGCTCGGTTGCCACGGGCAGCCCGGGCCAGGGACGGACCCACGTAACCGGGTGGCTTGCATGGGGCGAGTACCCAAATTCTTGTTGTCGTACCAGCTTCTGCTAGGCTCAGTTGAGTTGCACTTCCGCCACTGTGCTTGGCGTATCAGCTCATCAGTTGCGTCGTGTGGTGTGGTGTGGTGGTAGGGACGTCCGTTTGCTTGGCAGCGTAGCGTGCGAGAAGATGGGAAGTGCGCCTTGCACCTGCACCTGCCATGCAACTACTTTCTATGCGTGGTTGCTTGCTGGTGTTTGCCTTTTTTGGGTGTGTCGCTTTATGGTTGAGATGCGGGGTAGAGAGCGAGGTCTGGAAGGGGCAATCCTGCAAGGGAGGGCGCAGCATGTGGCACGTGCATGAGGGCATGGGAGCTGCGTATGCTGAGCAGGTCCCGGGCGCTGCATACACTGCATGACCTGACCTGGGCCAAGCCGATGCCGACCCTGCCAGTGCATGTAATTGGGGGGCTGTGAGAAGCTGTCCATGCAGCACAACATGCAAATAAAGGCATGCAATGCACAGGCATCGTCTTGCATGCATGCATGTGTGGAGCAACTGCCACGCGCAGCTGCACAGCACACGTGGTCACTGTGAAGCAGTAAGCCCCACCTGAACAGAGGCCAAGATGAGCTTGAACGCATCGTGCCATAAGTCCGCTGGCAGTCCTTTGAAATTGGGAGGGGGAGCCGGGGAGAAACACACGCGTCGGGTAAAGCAGGGGGTTTACAGGGGTACGGTACTCCTCGTGCTACCGTGTTGTGCGGACAAGAGGCAACTCACATGCCAACGAAGGAAAAGGCCATCCAACATGTTTGTGTACCGGCAATATAGCAGGGGCCACAGAGAGTCGTGTGGAGGCACTTTCAAGGGGGTTTCGCGTGGCTGCACAAATGTGTGCAACCCGCCTGGCTTTGGTTCCGTCACGAGCTTCTGCAGGCTACTGCGGGACAATCTTGCTGCCCCAGCAGCAAGAACAACAAATCAACCAAACGCATGTATTATTTAGATATGCAGGAGCATAGCATGGGCAACATTCTGCGCATCCGCGCATGGCGCATCCGCTGCTCTGCTCTTTCTGGCGGTTAGTGCAGGCTGCAACCGAAAGGGCGCCCGCGGACTGCATGTGCAGAGCCGGTAACCGATCTGCGGGACCTACTAGTGAAGCAAAAAATACTCTTATGCATCCCGAAAATGCGCTGCAACACTGTCGTCTCAGCCGATTTCAGCGCATGCTGCGCTCGGACTGACGGTGGTTGAAGAGCCTCCTACGTCGGCGGAATGCTTTGCAGCGGTTCTGACGTGCGCGCTTGGCATGCATCATGTGAAAGATTGTAAAGTGTGGACTTTATGTGGGTGTGAAGGTGCGCATTCGCCGCGGCGACGGCAGTGGCATCGTGGTTCCGGACGGCAGGGGAGTTGAGGAAGCACTTCCTGTCTACCCACAGCACCACAACCGGGAACTGCTCATACGTTGTCACTTGATATCATGTGATGTCTTGACCGAACTGCACCAGAGCTACAAAGCGCCATGGAAACTGCTCCCGACGACCTCTACGCTGTCGTCACTGGCCTTGTATGCAGCGCGGTTTATGCAATTGCTGAACTCAAACGACGAAGCAGCTCTGGGTGGGTCACGAGCTTTGGTGTTTGAACGTTTCTTGCTCCGCCGGTTCTTCTCTTCATATACCAGCTTAAACCTATGCCGCAGCGTACCGCAAGATAGGCAAAAGATTAAGATAAATGAACAGAAGCTCGATGCCCCGGGAGTCTATGGCGAGGTATGACCAACGCAGCATCGCAACGCCCCTGCAACAGGCGAACGCAGTCAGCCCTCGGGCGGCAACATGGCTTCCCCTATTCGTTTTATAGCTGTAGATGTCGCACATCGCAAGGCCGATCGAGAGGGTTGAATTGCTACGCATGCGCTTTCGAAAGTCGTCCTGCACTGGGAGGCCGTCCTGCACTGCATCTCGGCGACGTTCCTTTTCGTTTGAGGCCCAACACTAGTTAATTTCATCTGCGCAGGTGTACCGTCGGTTACCGCCATTCGAGGACGCCGCAGCGTCACGAGGGCTAGCGCTGCTGCTCAGCCCTGCCCTGTCCGCTGCAGGCTGTTCCCCACGCACGATACACGACTCGCCACAGGTTCGTAGTGGGTTGGCAGGCCCCAAAACTCTGAAGGCCTCCTTGCTAGCCATGATGCAACGTAGCAGCCCTTCCAGGACTACGCGCCCGTGTGCGCAAGGGGCCTTCTGCATATCACGTTCACCCAGTGGTCATTTAGTAACCCCACGTGCTTACCCTTCCCTGCCTGTATGTAGGTCGACGACCACCATCGAATATCAGCTATCCTTCCGGCTTACGATGACGCCAAGTCGCCATGCAGCGGCTTGGCAGCCAGCCCGCTGCCCTACTACACACCCATCCGCCACCACTCCTCAGCCTCCATCACCTCCCTCTCGCCTGTTAGCGGCCTGCAAACAGAACCACCCGCGCCCCCCAACAGCAACGTTTTTGCACCTTTAGCAGGCAGGAGCCACCGCTACAGCCCCATCAGCAGCTGCAGCAGCAGCCGCAGGAGCAGCATCAGCGGCGACGCTGGAAGCGGTAGCGCCATGGGCCCTGCTGGCGGCGTCAGCGGCAGCCCGGGATGCCCCGACCTGGCCGGCCTGTTCGCCACGCTGATGACCAACATCATATTCGTCAGCAGCGGCAGCGACACGGACAGCTGCAGCAGCTGTGGGGCCTGCGGGAACTCCCCTGCCGCGTCCTCCCGGCGCGCCTCCCCGGGGCAGCCGCGGCGCTGCGGCACGGGTCGGACGCCACCCGGGGGCATCACGCCTCTTGGGCATACCCCGGCGCCGAGTCGCTGCACCAGCGGCGGCGGCGCGCAGGGCAAGGGCGGAGATCACAGGGAAGGCGGGGAGGCGTGCGGGCCGGCCGTGCCGCAGGGCTTCGATGCCTGCCGGGCCCGCAGCAACCTGTCGTACGGCATGGAGCGGAGGGAGTCCGACAGCGGGGACGACCAGCAGGCGGACTCGGGCAGCTGCAGCCACCGCGACTGCCGCCATAATGTGCCTGCACCGGCTGCAGGTGGGCCGGAGTTGGACTCTGGGTCTTCCGCCTGCCGCACGGCGTCCTGCCCGCTGGTGGGGGCGGAAAGTGGATGCGGCTCGGAGGGCTGCTCCCGGGCGAGAGCTCCGGCCGGGGATCTGGGCCCGCGGCGTGGCAGCAGGTCGCAGGATGGCACGCGGTGCAGCAGCGGGACGGGGGCCGGCTGCGGCGGCGTGCTGCTGGTGGGGGACTACCGGCCGCGCAGCAGCAGGCAGCTGCTGGAGGTGCAGGGCGGGTGCGGGGGTCGAGGGCCGTCGTGCAGCGGCGGCGGGATGAGCGCAGGGTCTGGGTCGGGGCTCGGATGCGGCCTGGTGCAGGGACTGCGGGGTGTGGCGTCCTCTGCGGCGATGTCCTCCCTGGCGGGGGCGGACGGCGAGGAGGGCCTACGGTCCTGCTCCTCCAGCTCGTTAGTTGGCAGCAGCAGCGGCGGCAGCAGCAGCAGCAGGGGGAGCAGCGCGGGCGGCAGCAGCGGCAGGGGCACGGGCGGCGGGTGCACGGCGTGCTCCTCGCCGGGCGGGCCCTCGGATGGTGGCGCTCAGCCGGAGCTGCACAAGGGCGGCCAGCGGCAGGGATTACATGAGGAAAGCGGGACCGCTGTTGCCACCTGTAACAGCAACAGCAGTGGCCAGGGGCAAAGCGGCAGTGCCGTTGGACAGGGCAACGGGGCAGTGGAGCGCCTGCGCATTGAGCCTTCCGCCACTGCGCCAGCCGGCCCGCTGGTCTCGCCGTCCGCCGGCCTCTCCCCCCGGGCGCTGCACCTGCCGCTGCCGCCCGCCACGCCCGTGCCCGACGACTTCCTGCAGCAGCAGTCACCCGCCCCCACCGCAGCCACACCCGTAGATCCTCCCTGCACCCCGCAGCGGCTCGACCCGCTCGACCCCACCCAACTCCCCGCCGACCTGCCTCCCCTCACCTCCAGCCCGCAAAGCCCCTTGGCCCCCAAGTCCTTCCACAGCCGCACAGCCGACCGCCCCAGACCAAAGGCCTCCCCCTCACCCTCCACATCCATCGTCTCCGCCTCCGCCTCGGCCCTGTGCCGCTCAGTGGACCGCGCGCCCTGGGGGTCTGGCGCCCGCGGGCTCCCTAGCACCACCCCTCCGCACGCCCAGCACCCGCGGCCGCACCCCCTGCGGCGGCCCGGCACGCCCCCAGCCCCAGGCGCCATCACGCCGCGGGGGAGCGTGGGCCCCAGGCCGGGCAACATTCCTGCTGCTCCCGGCAACACTCCGTCCGCCCGCAGCTCTCCGGCGGCAGTCGCGACCCCTCGCTCGTTCCGCGGCGCGGCGCGCTCGGGGCCGCTGCCCAGTTCGCCCGTGACGCCGCTGGCGGAGCCCTCCAGGGCGGGCGCACTGCCTCACGCCGGCGTGGGCAGCAGCGGCAGCAGCGTGTACCAGTCTACCCCGAGACCTGACAGGGTGTGGGGCTCGGGTGCTAGCGGCAGCTTCCGGCAGGGGCTGAGGTGCAGGGAGGCGGAGCAGCTGGCGGGCGCGGCGTCGGCGGGGTCGCCTCTGACCGTCAGCGCGGGCCCCAGCCCCAGCCCCAGCTACCTGCGCCCCACGGCGGCCTCCATGGCCCGGGCGTCGCCGCTGGGGGCCGGGAGCACGCCACCCTGCTCTGCCAAGCGCGAGCAGCAGCGGCAGCAGCAGCAGGACAGCAGCCCGGGCCTGGTGCTGCACACGCGCATGTCCATCACGAGCGTGGGTTAAGGGTTAGGGGCTGTAGTAAGGCAAGGTGCCGTGGGCACGTCGCATTCGGGCCGAGGGGTGTTGGGTTGGAACTGGATTGAAAGCTGGTGGAGAGGGGTTGGGCAGTTACGCGGGGTGGCGGCAGGTGGTGCGCCTTACGAGCCGGTGGCCGTAAGGAGGAAGGTAGTTTCGCGGTGTGTAGGCGAGCTACAGCTGCGCCGCAGTTTGGCTGCAGTTATCTGCATTGTGCGTCAGTCATCATGTATGGATGGTCTTGCAGAATCCGGCGCATGCCGCATGCGGGAGGTGGGAGGGGGTTGCAGGGGTCTGTCCTATCCTGTGACAATAACGATATTCTAGATGGTGGTCTTAGGTTAGGGTAGAGAAGCCTGCATATAACAAGAATTGATCTCTATGTGGTTTGTAGGGCCGTGGTCGGTGCAGTTGTTGCCAGCATTGCCGTAGCGGGTTTAAAAAGGGGTACATGAAGGGGTGGGGCGGGCGCAAGTGCTGGTAATACAGCGAATAGCAGAGCTGGCGGCGGCACGGGGTTGTTTATCTACGGTGTGCAAGTCAGTACTTGGTGCTGTGACGTGAAGTAGGCACTTGATTAATCAGAAACAGACCACATAAACCACCATCTTGTGACCTACGGTATTGCTGTGATCTTGGTACCACTGCGTTGTGCCCCCCTGCGTTCAATAGTGCAGGGCGGGCCTTCCTCGTTCTCGGCGCTTCATTCGGGCTCATGCCATCGTTCTGCCTGACTGACGTCAGTTGCTGTTGTGCATCTGGACTTCGACTCGTTGGTCCATTTAGCAAGTATTCCTGCAATTTTTTTTTTTTTTTTTTTGGCATTTTATGTTACAATCCAGGTGGTGTGGCCACACGATCCTTACTGGTCCCGACCACACCGATCAGGAAAGGCGAATCAACGGAGTCGTATAATGTGAATAGCACTGTTCATGTAT
>VFQN01001523.1_pt1 | contig 38594 bp, 35 predicted proteins | sample 3512371 | NCBI WGS metagenome assembly VFQN01 (sample SAMN10412370, study PRJNA504923) | tailings metagenome | isolation source: Replicate 2 from Balatoc abandoned mine | place: Philippines: Itogon, Benguet | collected 2017-08-28
GTTTCCATTTCATCTCGGCCCTGCAGGGGCAGGGGGTTGCTGCGGTGCTGGCCTCTGCGGACGCCGCCTATGCCGCGGCCATGTCCAGCCTGCCGACGCCGCGGCTGACCCGGGCCTTGCAAATGGCGGTCCAGCAGCAGCAACCGCCACGGGCCGGCATGGTCAGGCCCAAGCTGCGTTATGCCCATCAGGGCGGACACAATCCCCCGAGGATCATCATTCACGGCTCGGCGCTGGAGCGGGTGCCTGATACCTACCGCCGCTACCTGGAACGATTCTTCAGGGATGCGTTCAAACTCACGGGTACGCCGCTCCGGGTCGAATTCAAGAGCGCGCGCAACCCGTATGCCAGGGGTGATGCAAAACGCAGCTAACTCTATGGCCAGACTTAGAAATTTAGGCTAGAGTGATCTTTCCAATAACGACAACCCAGAGGGTGCCATGAGTAATAAAGGGCAGCTGCTACAAGACCCGTTCCTGAATGCCTTGCGCAAGGAACACATTCCCGTCTCGATTTATCTCGTCAACGGCATCAAGCTGCAGGGCCAGGTCGATTCCTTTGACCAGTATGTGGTGCTGCTGAAGAACACCGTGACCCAGATGGTTTACAAACATGCCATTTCGACCGTGGTGCCGGCACGGGCGGTCAGCCTTCAGGCTGATGATAAGCAAGATAAGTAATTGATTTTATTGAATATTTTAGATGTTTGATCGTCCGGGCAGCGGCACCTCGGCGGTGCTTGTCGCCCTTGATCTGGGTGATCCGGACTACGCCGAAAGCCTCGAGGAACTGCAATTGCTGGCGCGCAGCGCCGGCGTCGCCGTGGTGGCCGTGGTCCGCGGACGCCGCGACCGGCCGGACCCCGCGCTGTATGCCGGCAAGGGGAAAGTCGACGAAATCGCCGATACCGCCCGGGAAAACGGCGCTTCGGTGGTCATTTTCAACCACGCCCTGAGTCCGATCCAAGAGCGCAATCTCGAGCGCAAACTCTCCTGCAGGGTCGTCGACCGCACCAGCCTGATACTCGACATCTTTGCACAGCGCGCCCGCAGCCACGAGGGCAAGCTGCAGGTCGAACTGGCGCAACTCGAACACCTGGCAACGCGGCTGGTACGCGGCTGGAGCCATCTGGAGCGGCAGCGTGGCGGCATCGGCATGCGGGGGCCCGGCGAAACACAGCTGGAAACCGACCGCCGCCTGCTCGGCAAACGGGTCAAGGTCCTCAAGGAAAAGCTGGCGCGCGTGCGGGCACAGCATGCGACCCAGCGGCGTTCACGCTCCCGCGCCCACGTATTCTCGGTTTCGCTGGTCGGCTACACCAACGCCGGCAAATCGACGCTGTTCAACCGGCTGACGCGCGCCGATGCCTATGCCGCGGACCAGCTGTTCGCGACACTGGACACGACAACCCGCCGCCTCGGCGGCATCGAAGGGGTCTCCGCGGTGATTTCCGACACCGTGGGTTTCATCCGTCACCTGCCGCACACCCTGGTCGACGCGTTCCGCGCGACGCTGGAAGAGACCGTGCATGCCGACCTGCTGCTGCATGTCGTGGACGCGGGCAGCCCCGACCGCGATGCGCAGATTGCCGCGGTCAACGCTGTTTTGTCCGAGATCGGAGCTGACCGGGTGCCGCAGATCATGGTCTTCAACAAGATCGATCGCACGGCCCTGAAGCCGCGGGTCGAGAGGGATGAATATGCTAGAATTTCACGCCTTTGGTTGAGTGCACTGACGGGTGACGGAGTCGACCTGCTGCGTTCTGCCATCGGCGAACACGCCCTGGACGCGGCGCGTCCGGGTCAACCTGAAGCTGCCTGACCAATCCTGCCCGACCCCATGACCGAAATCTCCCCGAGCTTCCGTGAACGCCTGAAAAACGGTCTGGCCAGAATGCTGGCGCCGTTGCTGTCCCTGAATGATCCGCAGTGGGGGCGCCGCCCCGGCGGCGGCAACCAGGGGCCGCCTGACTTGGACGAAATCTGGCGCAACCTCAACCGCAAGCTGAACCGCCTTTTGGGCGGCAAGGGCGGCGGCGGTGACGGCGGTGGTGCCGCGGGCGGCGGCGGGCCTTCGCCCGGCGCAGTGGGTGGCGGGGCGGGCCTGCTGGCCGGCCTGGTTGCCGTGGTCTGGCTTGCGAGCGGCTTCTACATCGTCAACGAAGGCCAGGAAGGCGTCGTGCTGCGTTTCGGCAAATTCGTGGAGACCACGCAACCGGGACCGCGCTGGCATCTGCCGTACCCGATTGAATCCGCCGAGGTCGTCAACGTGAAGCAGGTGCGCACGGTTGAAGTCGGCTACCGCAACAACGTCAAGAGCAAGGTGCTGAAGGAGGCGCTGATGCTGACCGACGACGAGAACATCGTCGACGTTCAGTTCGCCGTCCAGTACGTGCTGAAGAGCCCGAATGATTACCTGTTCAATCACAGGTCGCCTGATGACTCCGTGCTGCAGGCCGCGGAAACGGCCATCAGGGAGATCGTCGGCCGCAGCAGCATGGACTTCGTGATTTTCGAAGGCCGCGCGGAAGTCGCTGCCCGCGCCCAGAAACTGATGCAGGAAATCCTCGACCGCTACGGCACCGGCATCAGCATCAGCAAGGTGACCATGCAGAATGCACAGCCTCCGGAACAGGTGCAGGCGGCATTCGATGACGCGGTGAAGGCCGGGCAGGACCGGGAGCGCCAGAAAAACGAGGGCGAGGCCTATGCCAACGACGTGATTCCGCGTGCGCGAGGCATGGCCGCACGACTGATCCAGGAAGCCGAGGGTTACCGCAGCAGGGTGATCGAGCAGTCCCAGGGTGATGCGTCCCGCTTCCGCCAGATTGTTGTCGAATACAACAAGGCGCCGCAGGTGACCCGCGACCGCCTCTATATCGACGCGATGCAGCAGATCATGAGCAATACCAGCAAGGTGCTGGTTGACCAGAAGAGCGGCGGCAACCTGCTGTACCTGCCGCTGGACAAGCTGATGCAGGCGCAGTCCGCGGGGGCGGGTGAGCCCCCCGTGATCAAGCCGCCGGAAACCGCGCCTGCGGACAGCGCTGCGCGCGGCCGCGAAGCTTTCCGCAGCCGTGACCGTGAGGTGCGTCAATGAAGCAGAATTTCGGAGGAGTCGTGATCGGCGCGGTGATCCTGGCGCTGGTGGTCGCGATGTCGATGTTCGTCGTCGACCAGCGCCAGAATGCCATCGTGTTCCGCCTCGGCGAAGTGGTGGCGATCAAGAAGGATCCCGGCCTGTATTTCAAGGTGCCGCTGCTCGACAACGTGCGTTTCTTTGACGTGCGCATCCTGACCATCGACACGCCCGAACCGGAACGTTTCCTGACTTCGGAAAAGAAGAACGTGCTGGTCGACCTGTTCGTCAAGTGGCGCATCACCGACGTGCGCAACTATTTCACCTCGGTGGGCGGCGACGAATCGAATGCGCAGAGAAGGCTGCTGCAGACCATCAATGACGGCCTGCGCGCCGAGTTCGGCAACCGGACGGTGCATGACGTGGTGTCCGGCGAGCGCGACAAGATCATGGACCTGATGCGCAAGAAGGCCAATGAAGATGCGGTCAAGATCGGCGTCGAAGTTCTGGACGTGCGCCTGAAGCGGGTCGACCTGCCGCAGGAGGTCAGCGAGTCGGTGTACCGCCGGATGGAGGCCGAACGCAAGCGGGTGGCCAACGAACTGCGCTCGACCGGCGGTGCGGAATCGGAAAAAATCCGCGCCGATGCCGACAAGCAGCGCGAGGTCATTCTTGCGGAGGCTTATCGCGATGCGCAGCGGATCAAGGGTGAAGGCGACGCGAAGGCGGCGGCGAATTACGCCAGGGCCTACGAAGTCAACCCGGAGTTCTACGCGTTCTACCGCAGCCTCGAGGCTTACCGCGCGAGCTTCAAGAACAGGAACGACATTCTGGTCCTGGAACCCAATTCGGAGTTTTTCAGGTACCTGAAATCAGGCGGCAAAACCGGCGGCAAATGACCGGGGGCACCTCCGGCCGTTTTGCGGTGGTGTGTCTCCCGGCGCATGGCTGACAGCCTGCTCGCGGCGGTGGCCCTGATGCTGGTGATCGAGGGATTGCTGCCGTTCCTGCTGCCGGCCGCCTGGCGGGACACTTTCCGGCGGTTGATCGAGCTCAGTGACGGGCAGCTGCGCTTCATCGGGCTGGCATCGATGCTGGCCGGGCTGGCGCTGCTGTACTTTGCGCTGCACTGATTCCCCAAACTTCTATAATGCGCGTTTGCCCCTGAACGCGCCCTGAATGCCCACGCCATGAGAACCTGGCTGCTGCCCGAATACATTGAAGACGTTCTGCCCGACGAAGCGCGCCGGGTCGAGCGCGTACGCCGGCTGATCCTGGACGATTTTGCGGTTCACGGTTACGAACTGGTAATGCCGCCGCTGCTCGAGTATGTCGATTCGCTGCTGACCGGCACCGGACACGACCTGGACCTGCAGACCTTCAAACTGGTCGACCAGTTGTCGGGGCGGATGCTCGGCGTGCGCGCGGACATCACGCCGCAGGTGGCGCGCATTGATGCGCATCTGCTCAACCGCGGCGGAGTGACCCGGCTCTGTTATGCGGGAAGCGTGCTGCGGACCCGCCCGGATGGCCTGAACCGCACGCGGGAGCCTCTGCAGATCGGTGCCGAGATCTACGGCCACGGCGGCATCGAGAGCGATGTCGAAGTGCAGCGCCTGATGTTGCGCGCGCTGCGCCTGGCGGGAGTCCGCGAAATCTCGCTGGATATCGGCCATGTCGCGGTGTTCCGCGCCTTGCTGCGCCGCGCCCGGGCATCGCGGGAACTGGAATCCGGCCTGTTCCAGGCGATGCAGGCCAAGGATGCGCCGGCGATCATGGCCCTGGCGCGGGGCCTGGACCGCGTCACCCGCGACGCACTGGCGGCCTTGCCCGGGCTTTATGGCGGACCGGAGGTGCTGGCGCGCGCACGCCGGGTGCTGCCGCCACTGCCGGAAATCCGCGCGGCGCTGCGTGACCTGGCTGCATTGTCCCGGCAGTTCGCCGATCTGGTGCCGATCCGCAGTTTCGATCTCGGCGAATTGCGCGGTTACCACTATCACAGCGGCGTCGTTTTTGCGGCTTATGCGAATGCGCGCCCGAATGCGCTGGCGCAGGGCGGGCGTTACGACGAGGTGGGCAGGGCTTTCGGCCGCGCGCGTCCGGCGACCGGTTTCAGCATGGATCTGCGCGAACTGGTGGCAGCGGGGAATGATGCGTCACGCCAGTCGCGGATCCTGGCGCCGTACCGGCCGGATGACCGTGCGCTGCAGCAGCGTATTGCGGTCCTGCGCGGCCGCGGTATGGTGGTGGTCGAGGATTTGCCGGGACATGCCCGCCACCGCGCTGAACTGGCTTGCGACCGGGAGCTGGTATGGCGCAAAGGCCGCTGGATTATCCAGAAAATAGTTTAGATTTATTGTATAATTAATTGATTTTTAATAAAAATTGATCCGGCATTCCGCTGTCGGAGTGATCAGCAAAGGCAAGGTTATGAGCAGGAATGTGGTGGTAATCGGCACCCAGTGGGGTGACGAAGGCAAGGGCAAGATCGTCGACTGGCTGACCGACCGCGCCCGCGGCGTCGTGCGTTTCCAGGGCGGCCACAATGCCGGGCATACCCTGGTCATCAACGGCAAGAAAACCGTGCTGCACCTGATTCCGTCGGGCATTCTGCGCGACAAGGTGGCCTGCTACATCGGCAATGGTGTGGTGATTTCGCCGGAAGCCCTGCTCGAGGAAATCGATACCCTGAAAACCGCCGGCGTCGACGTTGCCGGCCGGCTGAAAATCAGCGAGGCCTGTCCGCTGATCCTGCCGCACCACGTCGCGCTCGACCGCGCCCGCGAGGCGGCCAAGGGTGCGGGCAAGATCGGCACCACCGGGCGCGGCATCGGCCCCGCGTACGAGGACAAGGTCGCCCGCCGGGCCATCCGCCTGCAGGACCTGTTCTACCGCGAACGCTTTGCCGCGAAACTGGGCGAAGTGCTGGACTTCCACAATTTCGTGCTGAAGAACTATTTCAAGGCTGAGCCCGTGCCGTTCCAGAAGACGCTGGATGACACTCTGGCTTTTGCCGAACGCATCAAGCCGATGGTGGCGGACGTGCCACGGCTGCTGTTCGAGGCACAGCAGGCCGGCGACAACCTGCTGTTCGAAGGCGCGCAGGGCACGCTGCTCGATGTCGACCACGGCACCTATCCCTTCGTCACCTCCAGCAACTGCGTCGCCGGAGCGGCGGCTGCGGGCGCCGGCATCGGGCCGCAGAACCTGCACTATGTGCTGGGGATCACCAAGGCCTACACCACCCGCGTCGGCTCCGGTCCTTTCCCGACGGAGCTCGAGGACGACATCGGCAAGCAGATCGCCACCCGCGGCAACGAGTTCGGCGCCACCACCGGCCGGCCGCGGCGCTGCGGCTGGTTCGATGCTGCTGCCCTCAAGCGTTCAATCCAGATCAACGGCGTGTCCGGCCTTTGCGTGACCAAACTCGACGTGCTAGACGGCATGGAAAGCGTGCAGATCGGCGTCGGCTACAGGATGAGCGGCATTGCCCGTGACATCCTGCCGTTCGGCGCGGAACTGCTGGCCGAGTGCCAGCCGGTGTACGAGGAAATGCCGGGCTGGCAGGACAGCACGGTGGGCGTAACCCGTTTCGACGACCTGCCGCAGGCGGCGCGCAATTACCTCAAGCGCATGGAAGCGGTCTGCGGCGTGCCGATCGACATCGTGTCGACCGGAGCCGACCGCGAACACACCATTGTCCGCAGAAACCCGTTTGACTGACAGCGATGAGCGCGGAGCGATGAGTGATGAGCGCAACCCGGGCTTGCAGGTTCGCACGACCCGTTTTGCGCTGACGATCATCCGCTTGTGCTCTACATTGCCTGCGGGAATGCCGGGGCAGGTGCTGGGGCGCCAGGTCCTGCGTTCCGGAACTTCAGTGGGTGCACAGTATCGCGAGGCGAGGCGCGCCAAATCCATTGCCGATTTTGTCAGCAAAATCGAGGGCGCGTTGCAGGAAATCGAGGAAACCGGCTACTGGTTCGAACTGCTGACGGAATCCGGACTGGTGGCGCCTGCCACCATCCAGCCGCTGATGGCAGAAGCACATGAACTGACGGCAATGCTGGTGGCCAGCGCCAAGACCGCCAAAAAGAAAAAGCGATGAGTGCGGAAACTCATTGCTCATCGTTCCGCACTCATCGCTGCCTTTTGGTGCCCAGAAGAGGACTCGAACCTCCACGGTGTTACCCGCCAGTACCTGAAACTGGTGCGTCTACCAATTCCGCCATCTGGGCAATGAGGGCGGCATTCTAGCCCATGAAAGAAGATTCTTCAAATGAAAAAACCTAAAAAATCCGCCGCCGGCGGATCCGTTTCCCGGCGTGATGCGGATCCCTATGGCGCGCGCGAAGCCGAGCGTTATGAACACCCGGTGCCGAGCCGTGAACTGATCCTTGAAATCCTCAATGAGGCCGGCGTGCCGATGGACGAGCGGGATGTGTCCCGGCAACTGGACATCGGCAGGCGCGACCGCGAGGCCTTTGCACGGCGCATCGCGGCAATGGAGCGCGACGGCCAGATCATGCGCAACCGGCGCGGCGATCTCTGTGTCGTCGAAAAACTCGACCTGATCCGCGGCCGCGTCATCGGTCACAAGGACGGCTTCGGTTTCCTGCAGCGCGAGGACGAAGGACCGGACCTGTTCCTCGGCCCGCGGGAAATGCAGAAGGTACTGCACGGCGACCGCGTGATGGCGCGCATCAGCGGCATGGACCGCCGCGGCCGCCCCGAGGGCAAAATCGTCGAGGTGCTCGAACATGGCCAGCAGCGGCTGGTGGGACGCCTGCGCGTCGAGCACGGCGTAACCTTCGTCAGCGCCGAAGACAAGCGCATCAGCCAGGAATTCGTGGTGCCCGCAGGCGAGGCAGGCAAGGCAAAGCCGGGGCAGGTGGTCAGCGTCGAAATCATTTCACAGCCCGGCCGCCATGCGCAGCCGCTGGCGCGGGTGGTCGAGGTGCTCGGCAATTACGCCGACCCGGGCATGGAAATCGAGATCGCTCTGCGCAAACATGCGCTGCCGTGGATTTTTCCGCCGGAAGCGGAGGCGCTGGCGGCAAAGCTGCCGAAGGCGGTGCGCAGCGCCGACCACAAGGGGCGCACCGACCTCCGCGATCTGCCGCTGGTGACCATCGACGGCGAGACGGCGAAGGACTTCGACGATGCGGTGTGGTGCGAAGCCGCGGGCAGCGGATTCCGGCTGGTGGTGGCGATTGCCGACGTCAGCCATTACGTGAAAGCGGGCGATGCGCTGGACGAGGAGGCGCGCAACCGCGGCAACTCGGTCTACTTTCCGCGCCGGGTGATCCCGATGCTGCCGGAAGCGCTGTCGAACGGACTGTGTTCGATCAACCCGGATGTCGAGCGGCTGGCGATGGCCTGCGACATGCAGATCGACAGCCACGGCGTGATCAGGAGCTACAAGTTTTTCCCGGCAGTGATGCGCTCGCATGCGCGCCTCACCTACACCGAGGTGGCGGCCATACTCAAGGATGCGCGGGGTGCGACGGCGCGCCGCCGCCGTGCGCTGGTGCCGCACCTGCAGGCGCTCTACAGGCTGTACCACGTACTGGTGAAGGCGCGCTCCAAACGCGGCGCCATCGATTTCGAAACCATCGAAACCCAGATGATTTTCGACGACAGGGGCAAGATCGAGAACATCGTCCCGGTGATCCGCAATGACGCCCACCGGCTGATCGAAGAGTGCATGCTGGCGGCGAACGTCTGCGCTTCCGATTTTCTGCACCAGAACCGCCACCCGATGCTCTACCGCGTGCATGAAGGGCCGACGCCGGAGAAACTCGGCGCGCTGCGCGATTTTCTGAAGGGTTTCGGCCTGCAGCTGTCGGGCGGCGACACGCCGCATGCGCTGGACTATGCGAAGCTGCTGGCCAAGGTCAAGGACCGCCCGGATGCACAGTTGCTGCAGACGGTGATGCTGCGCTCGCTCAAGCAGGCGGTGTACACGCCCAAGAACACCGGCCATTTCGGACTGGCCTACGAGTCGTACACCCATTTCACTTCGCCGATCCGCCGTTATCCGGACCTGCTGGTTCATCGCGCGATCAAGGCGGTGCTGGCAGGACAGAAATACGAGCCCGGCGACTGGGCGCAACTGGGCGCGCAGTGTTCAATGACCGAGCGCCGCGCCGACGAGGCGACGCGCGATGTCACGGCCTGGCTCAAGTGTTATTACATGCGCGACCGCGTCGGCGAAGTGTTCATGGGCAGTGTCGCCGGTGTGGCGGCCTTTGGCGCCTTCGTCGCACTGGATGATGTCTATGTGGAAGGGCTGGTGCACATCTCGGATCTGGGCAAGGACTACTTCAAGTACGATCCGGCGAAGCACGAACTGATGGGGGAGCGCACGCACCAGCGTTACCGGCTGGGCGACCGCCTGCGGGTCAAGATTGCGCGGGTCGATCTCGATGGCGCCCGCATCGATTTTGTGCTTGCATAAAATATTTTTATAATCAAATACTTATATAAATGTCCGAGTTGCAGCTGATCCACGGCTTCCATGCGGTCACCAGCCGCCTGCGTCAGCGCGAGGGTATGGTGCGCGAGATCTACATCGACGCCTCGCGCCGTGACCAGCGCGCGCGCGATCTGCTGGCGCTGGCGGAATCGCGGGGCGTGCGGGTGATTCCGGTGGACGCGAAGCGGCTCGACGGCATGGCCGGACAGGCTCGCCACCAGGGCGTGGTAGCTAAAGTCGAGCCGGTACGCATGCCGGCCCACATCGAGGACGTGCTGGAAGAACTGACCGAGCCGCCGCTGCTGCTGCTGCTCGACGGCGTGACCGATCCGCACAATCTCGGTGCCTGCCTGCGGGTGGCCGATGCGATGGGCGTGCATGCGGTGATCGCGCCCAAGGATCACGCGGTCGGCCTCAATGCCACGGTGGCCAAGGTGGCGAGCGGGGCGGCGGACAGCGTGCCCTACCTGATGGTGACCAATCTTGCGCGCACCATGCGCGAGTTGAAAGACCGCGGCATATGGCTGATCGGTGCCGACGGGCAAGCGGAGCAGGCGCTTTATGACATCAAACTCGCCGGACCGCTGGGCTGGGTGCTTGGCGCCGAGGGCGGGGGACTTCGCCGCCTGACCCGCGAGACCTGCGACGAACTGGCACGGATTCCCATGCTCGGCAGCGTCGAGAGCCTGAATGTCTCGGTCTCGGCCGGGATTTGTCTCTCGGAGGCAAGGCGGCAACGGCGGCCGGCCTGAATGGAAGCACCGTTTTCCCGGCGCCGGCGCCCACCGCCGTGTCCGGACCGTGAGATAAATCACGGTATCGCATCCTCCTCCGGAACACCTGCAAAATTCTCGCCTTTCCGGGCAATAAGCGCTTAGAATTCAGGGAGATCAACCGCCGCCCGCGGGATTTTTTCCGCGGCGAGTTTTGCGGTGCAAAGATAAACGGGGGGGCCATGCGCAGATCGATTGTGCGACGCGAACAAATCCTGACCGGGGCTTCGCAGTCCCGCCACATCAAACCCACGGCACTGGCACTGGCTGTCGCCGCCTGTTTCAGCGGCGCGGCATTGGCCAATCCGACGAACCCGACGGTGGTGCACGGCACGGCGAGCTTCCAGCAGGCCGGCAACATCCTCAACATCACCAACAGCGCCAACGCGATCATCAACTGGGGCTCGTTCTCGATCAGCGTCGGCGAACTGACCCGCTTCATCCAACCCTCGGCCCTGTCCGCGGTCTTGAACCGCGTGACCGGCCAGGACCCCTCGGTGATCCTCGGCGCCCTGCAGTCGAACGGCCGGGTGTTCCTGATCAACCCCAACGGCATCCTCTTCGGTGCCGGTTCGCAGGTGGACGTGGCCGGACTGGTGGCCTCGACGCTGAACCTGAGCAACGACGACTTCCTCAACAACCGCATGCGTTTCACCGACGGCGCGGGTGCCGGCAGCGTGGTGAACCAGGGCCAGATCACCGGCGGCAGCGTCTACCTGGTCGGCAATGCGGTGACCAACAACGGCCTGATCACCAGCCCGAACGGCGAAGTGGTGCTGGCCGCGGGCAACAGCGTGGAACTGGTGAACCCGGGCACGCCGAACCTGCGGGTGGAAGTGGTGGCGGGGGACAACGAAGCACGCAACCTCGGCACCATCAGTGCCGAAGCCGGACGCATCGGCATCTATGCCGGACTGATCCGCAACAGCGGCACGCTCAATGCCAGCAGCGCGGTGGCTGAAGGCGGGCGGATCCTGCTGAAGGCAAAAAAGGACATCACGCTGGAGTCGACCAGCGTCATCGACGCCAGCGGCCGCGGCGGCGGCGAGATCATCGCCTTTGCCGACAACAACATGTATGTCGATGGCGTGCTGAATGCTTCGGCGCCGGTCAGTAGTGATGGCGGATTCATTGAGACTTCAGGTAAGAATCGCGTCAAGGTTGCCGGCTCTGCTTTCATCACAACAAAAGCAGCCTCAGGGAAAACGGGGACATGGCTGATTGATCCGATGGATTATTTAATTGATCCTGAAATCGGAGACATTTCAGGATTCGATCTATCCCAAGATTTGGAAAACACGAATGTCGTTATTGCATCTACGCAAGGTAGTGTCGAAGGTGGTGGTGATATTGTTGTTAATGATGGTATTTCCTGGAGCAGCGACAACAGCCTGACTTTGACTGCGGTCAGGAACGTGGTCGTTAACGAAACCATTTCCAACACCGGCAATGGCGCTCTAAATCTTTACGCGGGCTGGAATGAAAGCAGCCCAGAGGCGACGCCGACGCTGAAACCAGGCATCGGCAGTGTCATTATCAATAATTTAGACGGTAACTTTATCAGCGTCGGCTCAACGATCAACATGGCTGCGGGTGATTTGGTACAAATTTTTGCACCCGTGACGGCCACCTCTCGTTCGTATGGCGGTGCAGCGAGCATTTCACTCACCGGCCGCCAAATTGAAATCAATGAATCGGTACGTGCCGTTGGTGGCAATGGTTCAGGTGACGGTATCGGCGGGAATGCCCAAGTGCTGTTATCGGCCGGTGCGGGATCCATCGAAATTGACTTTCAGGGAAGTTTGGAGGCCTATGGCGGTAACGGCGGGTACGGTGGCGGTGGAGTTCCGGGAGGCGCGGGTGGAAATGCGCTGATTCGTCTGACGGCAGGAGGTCAAATCAACCAATCGGGCCTGATCAATTCCTACGGCGGAAATACAGGATATGACAGCGCGTATGGTGGAAGCACTGGTGGCAACGGAGTTATCGAACTGACGTCCTCAAGCCAAATCAATATTTTCGGCGATGTTTATGCAAATGGTGGATTTGGTATTGGCGGCGGAGCCGCATCGATTTCGATGTCCGGCACCACTGGGGTTACGGTTGGCGACTACACTTGGGTAGAGGCCATTGGCGGAAACGGATTCAGCTCTTATGGTGGCAACCCGACTGGTGGTGTTGCGAGTGTTCAGTTGTCCAGTTCGAGGGGAAGCATTAACGTCATCGATGGTGGTGAGATCTACGTAAGCGGTGGCAACGGTGGGCAGAACGGCGGCCTCTATGCCAATGGTGGGGCGGCGACGGCCAAATTGACTGCTGCGCAAGGCATCCAGATCGACGGATCCGAAGGCTACTCTTATGTGCAAGCCAGAGGTGGTTCCGGTAATACCGGTGGCGATGCTCGAGTGGAATTGCTGAACACGGGTTCCCCTAGTGCAATAGGGTTGACCAATGGCGCAGGGATCTATGTTCAAGGCGGCGACGGTGCGGAGGGAGGCAACGGTGGTGTGGGGGTGGTGATGCTCAGTTCGGCCGGGTCGGTGATGCTTTCGGATGCGTATATCAACACTTACGGGGGCGGCGGCGCGTTGAACGGTGGTGCGGGGATTGTGGCGCTGAGTTCGGCCGAGTCGGTGATGCTTTCGGATGCCAATATCAATACCTACGGGGGTAACGGTGGTTTGAACGGTGGCGCATCACAGATTACGGTCAGTGCCAGCGGGAATACGACTGTCAGCAATACCAGCTTATGGTCATCCGGGGGTTATGGCTATAACGGGCAAGGAGGCGCCGCCTCCGTCAACCTGTTTGCCGGCGGCAACGTGCAAGTGGAAGGTGCCGAGGGCACGGCTTGGGGAGGTGGCGGCAGCACGGCGGGTGGTCTGGCCGGTGTCAATGTAATTGCCGGAGGGGCGATCACTGTCGATAACCTTGGTGGCATTGAAGGTGGTGAAGGTATGCAAGGCTTCGCCATGAGTTTTTACAACAACTTCGAAGCCTTTGGCGGGGATTCCTATGGAGGCAGTATTGGTGCTTCCTCGGTTGTGCTGGCTGCGGCCAGCAATGTCAATCTGATTAACGGTGCCAGCGTGGATACGGATGGTGTCGTCGGACTCGGCGGCGCCAACGTAATACTCGATAATGCCTATGTGTCGGCAGATTCGGGCATTCAAGTCGATACTTCGGGCAGTTTGCAGTTGACCAATGGTAGTAGCCTGTACAGCGGTCAGAATGTCGTCATCAATACGGGTGGCGGGGTGCTGGTCGATTACAGCTATGTCAGTGCGGCGAATGATGTGATCATGAAAGTGGGAACTGCCGTCAACATGAGCAATGGCGGCGTCATTTCGGCAGGTTCTCCAACCACCATTAATCTCACGTTCCCGTTGCTGGCCAGCGGAGGCTTCTTCGTGAACGGTATCGAGGGCGTGGTTTTTGACGAGGCTACATTCACCGGGTTCATGGCGAATGGTGATGCGGCGGTATTGGGTGAGTCCCTGAAAATCGTTTATGGCGGCGGCAGCGTCTTGAACGTTCCCACTGATGCTCTGATCGTGGCGATGGGTCAATCGACCAAACCACCCGATCCCGAGAAAGACAAGGACGTCTTTGAGGAGATTAGCGACGAGAAGAAAAAGGACGCGCCGGTTTGCCGCTGAGCGCTGTTCGGTGCTGGATGATCAAGCCCCGGTTCACGGCCGGGGTTTTTTTCATCCACGCTGCCGAAGCAGGCAGGCAGTCGTTGAAAGCCGGAAGAAATCTGCCATAATTCAAGGCATTAATGCCGTAAAAGGGATTCCGGTCGCGGACAGTACTGATGGATGGCCGGATCAGGGGATTGGTCAAATAAGTGTTATAAAACAATGACTTATATAAAATCATTACGTCGCCTGCCTGGTCTCCTGCTGTTTGCCGTGGCCCTGTCGCTGCCAGCCATGGCCCAGGAAGAGGCCATTCCCGCACCCAAATTCCAAATCAAGAGCTTCGAAGTGACCGGCGACTCGATCCTCGGCGCCGAGCTCGTGCAGCGCCTGGTGATGCCGTTCACCGGCAGCAACAAGGATTTCGGTGACGTGCAGCGCGCGCTGGAGGCGCTGGAGGGGGAATACCGCCGCCGCGGTTATGGCGTGATCCAGGTGGCACTGCCGGAGCAGGACATCACGCGCGGCGTGGTCCGCTTCAACATCATCCAGCCGAAAATCGGCAAGGTCACGGTCGAGGGCAATCAGCATTTCAGCGAGGCGAACGTGCGCCGCGCACTGCCGTCGGTGAAGGAAGGCGACACACCCAATTCCAATGCCATCGCGCGCAACCTGCAGATTGCCGCCGAGCACCCGGTCAAGCAGACCAGCGTGCTGCTGCGTTCGGGCGCCAACGAGGGCGTGGTCGACGTCAATGTCCGGGTCGCCGACAGCCGGCCGTGGCGACTGGTGGCCACGCTTGATGACAGCGGGACATCCGACACCGGATACACCCGTCTGGGCCTCGGTTTCCAGCACACCAATCTCTTCGACCGCGACCACACGCTGTCGCTGCAGTACATCACCTCGCCCGACAAGATGGACCAGGTGGCGATCTACGGCTTCGGCTACCGCATTCCCTATTACCGCCTGAACAGCTCGCTGGACCTGTTCGCGGGTTATTCGGATGTCGACTCCGGCACCGTGGCGGGGCTGTTCAACGTCAGCGGCAGCGGCACCATTTTCGGCGGACGCTGGAACTACTACCTGCCGAAATGGGATGACATCGAGCACAAGACCTATCTCGGCCTCGACTACCGTGCCTACAAGAACAACGTGACGCTGGGCGGCGTGGGGTTTGTGCCGGACATCACCGTGCACCCGGTGTCGGTCGGTTATGCCGGCATCAAGCGCATGACGGCCAGCGAATGGTCCTTCAATGCCTCGCTGGCGGCCAATATCCCGGGCGGCAACGACGGCACCGCGGCCGATTTCCGCCGCACCCGCGCCAATGCCACCGAGAATTACGTGATCCTCCGCGCCGGAACCAGTTTTGCCCATGCCTTCCGCAACGAGTGGCAGGCCCGCGTCGCGCTGACTGCGCAATACACCGAAAACTCGCTGATTCCCGGCGAACAGTTCGGCATCGGCGGCGCCGACACCGTACGCGGCTACCTGCCGCGGGAAGCGGCCAATGACCGCGGTTACGCCACGCAGCTGGAACTGTATACCCCCAACTTTGCCGACAAGGTCGGGCTGGACGACAAATGGCGGACCCGCTTGGTCGGTTTCTACGATTTTGGCTCCGTTTCGCGCAACAACGTCCTCCCTGGAGAGCAGGCCGGTAAATTCCTGGCCAGCACCGGCATCGGCCTGCGCCTGTCCTTCGGCAAAAGTGTCAGCCTGCGGGTCGACCTGGCGCAGATCCTCAAGGACCACGGCACCCGCCAGAGCGACAACCAGCGCCTGAACGCCGCCCTGGCGGTCATTTACTGATTCCGGACGGGGGCTACAAGCCCTTGATCCGGCAGGCTGTTCCTGTATAATCCCGCCCTTCGCGCGGCATCTGTCGCGCGCGTTGTTCATACCCGTCCTTGCCGCACCGTGCTCGCATCACGGGCGGCCCAACAGCCCAAAAGGAGACTTGAATGCGACATTACGAGATCGTTTTGATTGTCCATCCGGACCAAAGCGAGCAGGTGCCGGCGATGCTTGACCGTTATCGCCAGATGATCACCGGCCGCAAAGGCGCGATCCACCGCCTCGAAGACTGGGGCCGCCGCCAGCTGACCTACCCGATCCAAAAGCTGCACAAGGCGCATTACGTGCTCATGAACATCGAGTGCGACAATGAAACCCTGGTCGAGCTGGAACATGCCTTCAAATTCAACGATGCGGTGCTGCGCCATCTGACCGTCAGCATGGAAGAGGCCGTGACCGGCCCCTCGCCGATGATGCGTGAAGAGAAGTCGCGCCCGGTCCCCGCCAGCGACGAGTCCGCCAAGCCGGCGGCGGCGCCCGCGGCAGCAACGGAGAACGCGGCCTAGGCTGCAGCACGGTGGGCGGAAACTCGGTCAGCCTGACAGCAACCTTGGCCGCGATGGAACCACTGCGCCACACCCCCGCCGGCCTGCCGGTCGTCGATTTCATCCTGGCTCACGCTTCGCAGCAGACCGAAGCAGGCAATCCGAGGCAGGTGGAATTCGAAATGCCGGCCAAGGCCACCGGTGAAATCGCCACCCGGGTCGCGAAGATGCGCCAGGGCTGCAGGGTGGAAGCGCAGGGATTCCTGAACCGCAAGCATCGCATGAGCAGGCAGATGGTCCTGCATGTCACGAACATGGAAATGATCTAGGAGAAGCAAAATGCCGAGAATGGGCGGAAGTGGTGGTAAAGGAAAGTTCAAGGGCAAAGGCAAGGACGGCCGCAAGAAGGGCAATGCGCTGTTCCGCCGCCGCAAGTTCTGCAGGTTCACCGCGGAAGGCATCAAGCAGGTGGACTACAAGGACATCAACCTGCTGAAGGATTTCATCAACGAAAACGGCAGGATCATCCCGGCCCGCATCACGGGCACCAAGGCGCGTTACCAGCGCCAGCTGTCGATCGCGGTCAAGCGCGCGCGTTTCCTGGCGCTGCTCCCGTACACCGACCTGCACTGAGAGGCCAGACATGCAAGTCATTCTTCTTGAAAAAGTCATCAATCTTGGCACGCTGGGCGACGTCGTCCGCGTCAAGGACGGCTACGCCCGCAACTTCCTGATCCCGCAGGGCAAGGCCAAGCGCGCGACGACCGCGAATCTCGCGGAATTCGAAAAACGCCGCGCCGAGCTGGAAAAAGCCCACGCCGAAGTGCTGGCGCAGGCGCAGGACAAGGCCACGAAACTCGAAGGGCTGATGCTGCAGATCACCCAGAAGGCCGGCGTCGACGGCAAACTCTTCGGCTCGGTGACCAACTCCGACATTTCCGAGGCGCTGAAGAAGCAGGGCTTCGATGTGCCGAAGTCGCTGGTGCGCATGCCGGATGGCCCGCTGAAAATGATCGGTGATTATCCGATCAAGCTGGCGCTGCATGCCGACGTGGTGGCCTCGATCACCGTCTCGGTGCTCGGCGAAACCGCCTGAGCGGGGTGCGGCGGCACTGAATCCAAAGCGTTTTTTGGATCGGCAAAAAAGGGCTGGCGACAGCCCTTTTTTTTCGCTACATTGAATTGAAACTGCGGTTCCCGCAGTGTTACGGATTCAAAAAAATCCGTTAATAATCAAATACTTATAATATATCTGCTGCCATGGTCCAAGTTGTCACGCCGTTTGCCAAGGACACCCAGCTCGAAGCCGCGCGCATGCCGCCGCATTCCGTCGAGGCCGAGCAATCCGTACTCGGCGGGCTGCTGCTCGACAACGCGGCCTGGGATCGTGTTGCCGATGTCGTCACCGAGTCCGACTTCTACCGCGCCGACCACCGGACGATTTTCCAGCACATTGCACAGCTGATCGAACTGAACCGGCCGGCCGATGCGCTGACCGTCACCGAAAGCCTGGAGCGCAGCGGCAAACTGGCCGACGCCGGCGGACAGGCCTATATCAGCTCGCTGGCGCTGAACACGCCCAGCGCCGCCAATATCCGCCGTTATGCGGAAATCGTCCGCGAGCGTTCGGTGCTGCGCAACCTTGCCGCGGTGGGCACGGCGATCGCCGATTCGGCCTACAGCCCCGGCGGCAAGGATGCCCATGTGCTGATCGACGAGGCCGAGGCCAAGGTGTTCCAGATCGCCGAGGCCGGCGCCAAGACGCGCCAGGGCTTCACCAAGATCGATCCGTTGCTGACCGAGACAGTCGAGCGCATCGACATGCTGTACAGCCGCGAGAACAAGCACGACGTGATCGGGCTCGCGACCGGGTTCGTCGACCTCGATCGCATGACTTCCGGACTGCAGCCGGGCGAGCTGATCGTCATTGCCGGGCGGCCGTCGATGGGCAAGACCGCGCTGGCGATGAACATGGTGGAAAACGCCGCGCTCGACAGCAAGAAGGCCGTCGCCGTGTTCAGCATGGAGATGTCGGGGCCGCAGCTGGCGATGCGGATGATCGGCTCGGTGGGCCGTGTCGACCAGCACCAGCTGCGCACCGGCACCTTCCAGGAGGAAGACTGGCCGCGGCTGGTGGATGCGGTCGGCAAGCTCAATGATTCGCAGATCTACATCGACGACACCGCGGGGCTGAACTGCCTCGAGGTGCGCTCACGCGCGCGGCGCATGCACCGCCAGTGCGGCGGGCTGTCGCTGATCGTCGTCGACTACCTGCAGCTGATGTCGGGCACCTCCGGCGGCGGCCGCGACGAGAACCGCGCCACCGAGATCGCCGAGATCTCGCGTTCGCTGAAGGGCATCGCCAAGGAGTTGAAAGTGCCGGTGATCGCACTGTCTCAGCTCAATCGCGGCGTCGATTCGCGCCAGGACAAGCGGCCGATGATGTCGGACCTGCGGGAATCCGGGGCCATCGAACAGGATGCGGACGTGATCCTGTTTATCTACCGCGACGAGGTCTACAACTCGGATTCGCCGCGCAAGGGCATCGCCGAGATCATCATCGCCAAGCAGAGGAACGGCCCTGTCGGCAAGATCGACCTGACTTTCCTCGGCCGCCACACCCGCTTCGAGAACTACGCCGGCGGCGGCATCGGCGGCCCGGACTACTGAGCCGCCAAGCGGTTCAGAGTACTTCCGCCGCCTGGTCCGCCAGCCGCGACCGTTCGCCGCGCATCAGCGTCACGTGGCCGCCATGCGGCCAGCCCTTCATCCGGTCCACGACATAGGTCAGCCCCGAGCTGCCTTCGGTCAGGTACGGCGTGTCGATCTGCGAGATGTTGCCGAGGCAGACCACCTTGGTGCCGGGGCCGGCGCGGGTGATCAGCGTCTTCATCTGTTTCGGTGTCAGGTTCTGCGCCTCGTCGATGATCAGGAACTTGTTGAGGAAGGTGCGCCCGCGCATGAAGTTCAGCGACTTGACCTTGATCCGCGAGCGGATCAGGTCGCGGGTCGCCGCGCGCCCCCATTCACCGGCCTCGTCATCGGTCTTGTTCAGCACGTCGAGGTTGTCCTCCAGCGCGCCCATCCAGGGATTCATCTTTTCCTCTTCGGTGCCAGGCAGGAAGCCGATGTCCTCGCCGACGGGCACCGTGACGCGGGTAACGATGATTTCCGAAAACAGTTTTTCATCAAGGGTCTGCGCCAGCCCCGCGGCCAGCGTCATCAGCGTCTTGCCGCTGCCGGCCTGGCCGAGCAGGGTGATGAAGTCGATGTCGGGATTCATCAGCGCGTTGAGCGCGAAATTCTGCTCGCGGTTGCGCGCGGTGATGCCCCAGACGCTGTTGCGGGCATGGCTGTAGTCCTTCAGCGTCTGCAGGATTGCGGTCTTGCCGCTGACTTCGCGCACCTGGGCCTGGAAGGGCTGGTCGCCCTCAAGGAAAACGAACTGGTTGACCAGCAGGCTGCGGCACAGCGGTCCGCTGACGCGATAGTAGGTGTGGCCGGCCTGCTGCCAGGACTCCATGTTCTTGCCGTGGGTGTCCCAGAAATCCGCCGGCAGGGCACAGATGCCGGTGTAGAGCAGATCTGTGTCTTCCAGCACCTTGTCGTTGAAGTAATCCTCCGCGGCGAGCCCCAGCGCGCGCGCCTTGATCCGCATGTTGATGTCCTTGGACACCAGGATCACCTGCCGCTTGGGATGAAGCTCCTGCAGGTGTTTGACCACGCCGATGATCTGGTTGTCGGCCTTGCCGCTGGGCAGCGTGGACGGCAGCTGGCCGTTCATCGCCTCGGTCTGCAGGAACACGCGTCCCCGGGCCGACTTGTCGCCGTGGAGTTCCAGCGGAATGCCGCCCGAGATGTCGCCCTCCAGCGCGCCGACCATTTCGTCGAGGTAGCGGCTGGCCTGGCGCGCATTGCGCGAGACTTCGGACATGCCCTTCTTGTTGTTGTCCAGCTCCTCGAGCGTGGCCATCGGAATGAAGAGATCGTGTTCCTCGAAGCGGAACAGGCTGGTGGGGTCGTGCATCAGGACGTTGGTGTCCAGCACGAACAGCTTGGTGGCGGCAGTGGCGATGCGGGTGACGACGGCGGAAGAGGGTGCTGCCTTGCGCTGGATCATGTGCCTCCTGGCGGACGGGATGAAGCAGGGGGCATGGGGAGTCCAGCCCCTGCGGAAACGGGCGCCCGGGAGGTCAGGCCAGGGTTCTTGCGAATTCCAGCACCTCCTGTGCATGCCCGGGAACCTTCACGCCGCGCCACTCGCGGCGGACTATGCCTTGGCCGTCGATGACGAAGGTGCTGCGTTCTATGCCGCGCACCTTCTTGCCGTACATGTTTTTCATCTTGATCACGCCGAAGGCCTTGCAGGCCGCCTCGTCGGCGTCGCTCAGCAACTCGAAGGGCAGACCCAGCTTGGCCTTGAAGTTTTCGTGCGACTTGAGGCTGTCGCGGGACACACCGTAAACCGCGCAACCCGCCTTGACGAACTGCGCGTGCAGGTCGCGGAACTGCTGGCCTTCCGTGGTGCAGCCCGGCGTGTTGTCCTTCGGGTAGAAGTAGATCACCAGGATCTGGCCGGGCGGGGGGCCCAGCCTGAAGGTCTTGCCCCCGGTGGAGGGGATTTCAAGTTCCGGTGCGGGTTGGTCCAGCACGCTGATCGGTTGCCGTGTTCGGTGTGGAGTTGAAGCTATCTTGGACGAATTCGCCGGGACATGCAACAGGCGGCGCAAATTGCCCCGAAAGGTTCATCTGGAAGAAGCATTTCCGTAAACTGCCGGAGCGAACATTGCACGGTCGAATCGGATAGCGGGGGTTGTCATGAACATTGCAGTGATCGGATGCGGCTATGTCGGACTGGTGACCGGTGCATGTTTTGCGGAAACGGGCAACAGGGTGACCTGCGTCGACAGCGACACACACCGGATTGCGCAGCTGCGGATGGGGCTGCTGCCCTTCTTCGAACCCGGACTCGGCGCCCTGGTGCACCACAATGCGCACCGGAAGCGCCTGTCATTCGCGGTCGACGCCGCGGCGGCGATCGCCGGAGCGGATCTGGTGTTCATCGCCGTCGGCACGCCGCCGCTGGCGCACGGCGGCGCCGATACCCGCCAGATACTCGACGCCGCCGCGACCATCGGCCGCCACATGGCCGCCGGCTGCATCGTGGTCAACAAGTCGACGGCGCCGGTGGGCACCGCGGAGCAGGTCCGCGCGGTCCTGGACAGGGCGGCGAGGCAGCGCGGCCTCGCCTTCGGCCACGCAGTGGTGGCCAATCCGGAATTCCTGCGCGAAGGCAGCGCGGTGCAGGATTTCATGCATCCCGACCGCGTGGTGCTCGGAGTCGATGGTGCGCGGCCGGAACAGGTGATGCGCAGCCTGCATGCGCCCTTCGTTCACGGCCGCGAAAGGCTGCTGGTGATGGGGCTGCGCGACGCGGAGCTGACCAAGTACGCCGCCAACGCGATGCTGGCCACCCGCATCTCCTTCATGAACGAGATGGCGCGGCTTTGTGATGCGCTGGGCACGGACATCGAGAACCTGCGCCGCGGCATCGGCTCGGATTCGCGCATCGGTCACGCCTATCTTCATGCCGGCTGCGGCTACGGCGGGTCCTGCTTTCCCAAGGACGTGCGGGCGCTGATCGACATGGCGCGGCAGGCGCGCAGCGACCTCGACATCCTTGCGGCGGTCGCCCAGGTCAACGAGGCGCAGAAACAATGGGCCTCCGGCGTCATTGCCGGACGTTTCGGCCACCGGCTGCAGGGACGCCGCTTCGCGGTCTGGGGACTGTCGTTCAAGCCCGGCACCGACGACCTGCGCGAGGCGCCGGCGCTGGCGATCATCTCCGACCTGCTGGCCGCCGGCGCGCAGGTCTGCGCGCATGACCCGGTGGCAATGCCGCGCGCGCGGCGCGAATGGCCGCAGCAGTGGTTCGAATCCGGCGCGCTGCAACTGGCCGCAAATCCGCTGGATGCGGCGGACGGCGCCGACGCGCTGCTGCTGGTGACGGAATGGAACACTTTCCGTTCCCCGGATTTCGCCGAAATCGGCAGGCGCATGCGCGGCCGCCTGATCGTCGACGGACGCAACCAGTACGACCCGCAGCAATGGCATGACCGGGGTTTTGAATACGCCGGAGTGGGGCGCGGGCACCTGCTGGCCGCGAGGCGCGCGGAAGCGACGCTGGCCGCCTGAACTCAGGCCGTCTGCAGTGCGGCTTCGGCGGCGACAGCGCGGGCCAGCGCCTGCATCGCCGCATCGCCGTGATCCGGCAGCGTCAGCCGCGGTGCCTGCGGCAGGCGCGGATAGTGCGCCACGATGGCACGCGTGTAGGCCGGATCGTAATGCCGGACCAGCAGATCCTCGGTCAATTCATCCCAGGCCTTGCCGCGCGCCAGTGCCTGCCAGCGGTCAATGACGGTGTTGCCGTGCAGCGGCCGCAGGCAGTCGAGCTGGCTGTTGAGTGTTGCCGTGTCGGCGAGGAAATGGGCATATTCATCCTTCAGCAGCGCGACGCGCACGCCGACCGGCGCCTCGATGACCATGCAGCGGCTGGCCCACATCGCGGCGATCAGGGATTCGGGCACGCGCAGCGCGCCGATCTTTTTGCTTTCGGATTCGACGAACACCGGCCGTTCCGGCGACAGCGCCTTCAATCGCGCCCAGAGCCGGCTTTCGAACATTTTCTGCGAAGGCTGCGGCTGGTCGGGCAGGTTGCCGAGCACCGACCCGCGGTGCGCGGCCAGTTCCTCGAGGTCGAGCACCTGGGCGCCCTGATCCTGCAGCGCGCGCAGCAGCCGGCTTTTGCCGGTGCCGGTCATGCCGCAGATCACCCGCCAGTCGAAACGTGCGGGCAGGGTTTCGAGTTCGGCGACAACTTTGCGGCGATAGGCCTTGTAGCCGCCCTGCACGCGCCCGACCTGCCAGCCGACACGGCTCAGGATATGTGCCATCGCGCCGCTGCGTTCGCCGCCGCGCCAGCAGTAAACCAGCGGCCGCCAGTCGCGCGGCTTGTCGAGAAAATGCGCCTGCAGGTGGCGGCTGATGTTGGCGGCGACCAGCGCGGCGCCGATTTTCTTGGCGTCGAAGGGCGATTGCTGCTTGTAGAGCGTGCCGACCTCGGCGCGTTCGTGGTCGTTCAGCACCGGGCAGCTGATCGCGCCGGGGACATGGTCCTCGGCGAATTCGCTCTCCGAGCGCACGTCGATGATGGTGTCAAAGCCCGACAGCACGTCCTGCGCGTCGATGTCGCTGAGCCGGGAATGTTGGGGAGGCTTGGGGAAAGTCATTGTGTGCCGCGGATTGTACTGCATGCACCGCGGCTCTCCCCGTCAGGGCGGCAGCCCCTGGCGCAGCCTGCGCAGTACAAAACGCGCCGGATCGACGGCGGCCGCCAGTTCGTTCTCCAGCGGCAGCGGCTCGCCGCCGATCCTGCAGGCGATGATTTCGGCGGCAAGGCCAGCCCACACCAGTCCGCGCGAACCGTAGGCGAAGGCGCCGTAGAGGCCCGGCTGCCGCGGCAGTTCGCTGACCGGCCTGCCGCGCCACTGCGGGCCCTGGATGCGCAGTATCGCGGTATCGGGCAGGGCGCCGATCAGCGGCAGATGATCGTTGGTCGCCGCGCGAAAACCGACAAACTCCTGCTGCAGGTCGCCGTCATCGGCTGCGGCTCCATCAGGCCACAACGCGCGCAGGCCGGCGAGGTTGCGCGCACGGTCGGCGACCCGCGGCCCGGCCAGATCATCGTCCTCGTCGAAGGTGCTGCCGGTGACCAGGCTGTCGCCGAGCCTGACCAGCGTGGCGCTGCCGGCGATCGCGCAACGCAGTGCCGGCAATGCGGCCGCAATGCGGCTCAGTTGGCCGCGGATGCGGCGCAGGCGGCACAGCCCCGGCGCCAGGCGTCCCGCGTCATGGCTGTTGGCGAGCACGACGACCGACGCCTCGGCGAGCAATCCGCCGCCGGCGTCGAAGGCACGCCAGGTGCCGTCTTGATGATCCAAGCGCTCGACCCGCGCGCCATGACGGATCTTGATGCCGGTGGCAGCGAGTTGTGCGCTGATCAGCTCGCTTGGGTCCAGCCAGCCGCTGCCGGCAAACCAGCAGCCGCCGAAAGCCGTGTGCAGGCCACAGCGTTCGCGCAACGCGTCGCGCTCCAGGAAAACCATGTATCCGGCCGGGAAACGCAGGCGTTCAACCGTGTCCCGCAGCGAGCGCTCTTCCGCGGCATCGGCGGCCGGCCAGGCAAGACCTTCGCGCGAACCGGTCAGCACATGTCCGCGCCGCTCCAGCGCTTCCCAGTTCCGCAGCGCGGTCAGCAGACCCTTGCGCACCAGGCGCGAAAGAATCGCATCGTCGGGTGACAGGTGGGGATGGAACAGCGCGGCAGGCAGGCCGGAGGCGCCGCCGGCCGGACCGGCGGCAGCATCGAGCACGGTGACCGGATGACCGCGCAGAGCCAGGTTTTCGGCGATGGCTGCACCCGCGAGTCCGGCGCCGATGACCAGCACCGGTGCAGCGGACGGGGCGGGCGGCGGAATTTCCGCGGAGCGATGCCAGGCTGGTGGCCTGAATACTGCGGCCAGCCGGTGGCGCTTGCGGCCGTATCCCGGCAGGCGTTCGCAGTGGAAATGGGCAGCGGCAAGGCCGTCACGCACGGCCCGCGCCGCGGTATAGGTCGCCAGCGTCGCGCCGGGTGCTGCAAGGCGTGCGCAATGGTGGAACACCTCCGCGTTCCACATCTGTGGGTTGCGCGCCGGTGCGAAGCCGTCGAGATAAAAGGCGTCGAAGCGGGCTTCGATCGCGGGCAGCGCCTGCGCGACATCGGCGAACAGCAGCGTCAGCACCACGCGGCCTTCATCGAAGTACAGCCGGTGCCAGCCCGGCAGGGCCGGCGGCCACTGTGCCTGCAGTTCCGCGGCCGGCGCAGCGACGTCCGGCAGCCGGGCATGGCAGGCTGCGAGGTCGGCGGCGGCCAGGGGATGTTTCTCGACCGCGAAATAGTGCAACCGTCCGCAGCGCGCCGGATCGTCGCGCCAGGCCTGCCAGGTGGCAAGAAAGTTGATGCCGATGCCGAAACCGGTTTCGAGCACGCTGAACAGCCGTCGCCCGGCCCAGCACTGCGGCAGGCGGTTGCCGGCGAGGAACACCGCGCGCGCCTGCGCCAGCCCGCCGTCGGCGCTGTGGTAGACGTCGTCGAAGGCCGGCGAGTACGGCGTGCCATCGTCGCGGTGGACCAGCGTGGCGGGTTGCAGGGACATGCGCTGTGCGGGTGGCCTCCGCCTCGTCAAGGCAGGGGGCATTGTGTTAGTTTCGGGCTGTTGCAGTGAACCCAGAGTGTACCGGCAAATACCGGCCCGTCATGAACAAAACCCCCGACACCGCGCCCCTCCGCCTGACCCAGTTTTCCCACGGCGGCGGGTGAGGCTGCAAACTGACGCCAGCGTTGCTGAGCGAAGTTCTGGCCAATGTCCCGGCCGCGCAGCCTTTCAAGGACCTGCTGGTCGGCACCGAATCGAGTGACGACGCCGCTGTCTATCGCATCAACGACAGCCAGGCGATCATCGCGACGACCGACTTTTTCATGCCGATCGTCGACGATCCCTACGATTTCGGACGCATCGCCGCGACCAACGCCATTTCCGACGTCTACGCGATGGGCGGCAAGCCTTTCCTCGCGCTGGCGCTGCTGGGCGTGCCCGTCGGCAAGATCCCGATGGAAGCCGTGCAGCGCATCGTTGCCGGCGGCCACGACGTCTGCACTGCGGCGGGCATCCCGATCGCCGGCGGCCACTCGATCGATTCGCCGGAGCCGATCTACGGCCTGGTCGCGCTGGGGTTGATCCATCCCGACAAGGTCAAGCGCAACGACCGCGCGCAGGTCGGCGACGTGTTGATCCTCGGCAAGGGCTTGGGCGTCGGCATCATGAGCGCAGCACTGAAGAAGGGCGAGCTGCGCGACAAGGCCTACCAGCAGATGATCGAATCAACAACGAAGCTCAACACGCCGGGCGTCGCGCTGGCCGACATGCCGCAGGTGCATGCGCTGACCGACGTCACCGGTTTCGGCCTGCTCGGCCATCTGCTCGAAATCTGCCGCGGCTCGCAGCTGAGCGCCGAAATCGAATGGTCAAAAGTGCCGGTGCTCAGCGCGGCGCGCCATCTGGTAGGGCAGGGTTTCGTCACCGGCGCTTCCGACCGCAACTGGAACAGCTACGGCCACGATGTGCTGCTGCCTGCCGGCGATGCGACTGCGCCGCGCAAGCTGCTGACCGATCCGCAGACTGCCGGCGGCCTGCTCGTTGCCTGTGCACCGGAGGTGGCGGACGCGGTTCTGGCCGTGTTCAGGACAGAAGGCTTTGCCGATGCCGCCGTCATTGGCCGCCTCAGTGCCGGTGCCGCACAGGTAAAAATATTATAACTATTTGATTTTATTGATATTTTTTAACTGCGGTGCAAGCGTCTTCCAGACCGTGTCGAGAATCAGCGGCTGCGCTGCCGCGGTCGGGTGCAGGTTGTCGGGCAGGAAGTAATCGCGTTTCTCGGCAAAACCCTCGAGCAGGAAAGGCACCAGCGGCAGCTTGCGTTTCTTCGCGATCTCACTGAAGGTCGCCTGGAACTTTTCCGTGTATTGCTGGCCGTAATTGGGCGGTATGCGCATGCCGACGACGATCACCCGCGATTTCGCTTTCTGTGCCGCGTCGATGATGCGCTCGAGATTGCGGCGCATCGCATCGAGATCGGAACCGCGCAGGCCGTCATTGGCGCCCAGCGCGAGAATGGTAATGGCGGGGCGGTGGATCTTTAATGCCTGCTCGATGCGGTTCGCGCCGCCGAGTGTGGTTTCACCGCTGATGCTGGCGTTGGCGACCGTATAATCCAGCTTCTTTTCACGCAGCCGCTGGGCGAGCAGCTGGGCCCAGTCCTCGCCACGCGCCAGCCCGTAACCGGCGGACAGGCTGTCACCGTACACCAGGATGGTCGCCGCACCGGCGAACGACGGCATCAGCAGGGTCAACAACAGGAACAAGCGGATCAGCATGAGCGAAGAACTCCGGAAAACAGAAAACGATGAAATGGTCCGCGTGGCGGGCCTGACGAAGCAGGTTACCACCGGCGATTCCGAATTGACCATCCTGCGCGACGTGAGTTTCAGCATCGCATCCGGCGAGGCGGTGGCGGTGGTTGGTGCCTCCGGTTCCGGCAAATCGACGCTGCTGGGCCTGCTGGCCGGCCTCGACACGCCGACCGCGGGTTCGGTGCGTATCGACGGTGAAAACCTGTTCGCGCTCGACGAGGACGGCCGCGCCGCCTTGCGCGCGCGACTGCTCGGTTTCGTGTTCCAGTCCTTCAACCTGCTGCCGGCGATGACCGCGCTGGAAAACGTGATGCTGCCGCTGGAACTGGCCGGCGCGGCAAATGCGGCGGCGGAGGCGAAATCGCTGCTCGAACGCGTCGGCCTCGGCCAGCGTCTGACCCATTACCCGAAACAGCTTTCCGGTGGCGAGCAGCAGCGCGTCGCGATTGCCCGCGCCTTCGTCACCCAGCCGCGGCTGCTGCTGGCCGATGAACCCACCGGCAACCTCGACGCCGACACCGGCGCCGGCATCATCGAGCTGATGTTTGACTTGAACCGCGAACGCGGCACCACGCTGGTGCTGGTGACCCATGACATGGACCTGTCGCGGCGCTGCGGCCGCGTGCTGCGGCTGGCCGGCGGGGTGCTGCAGTGATGCGTTTCTTCGGCGAACTGGCCCTTGCGCTGCGCCTGCTCGCGCGCGACTGGCGTGCCGGCGAACTGACACTGGTCGCGGTGGCGGTGGTCGTGGCCGTCGCCAGCGTGACCACCGTGGGCTTCTTTGCCGACCGCGTGAACCAGGCGCTGAACCGCCAGGCCAACCAGTTGCTGGGCGCCGATCTCGTGGTCTCGGGCGACCGGCCGCTGGATCCGCAGTTCAGCACCGAGGCGCAGCGCCTCGGCCTGCAGGTCACGGAAATGCTGCGGTTTCCCAGCATGGCCGCGGCCAACGGCGAAAACGTGCTGTCCGAAATCAAGGCCGTCACTGAAGGTTATCCGCAGCGCGGCGAGTTGCGCATCAGCGATGCGCTGTATGCGCAGGATCGCCGCGCGACTTCGATTCCGGCAGCCGGTACGGTATGGGTCGATGAAAAACTCTACACCCGGCTGCAACTGAAAGCCGGCGACACCGTCGAAGTGGGGCAGAGCCGGCTGCCGGTCGGTGCCATCATCACCCAGGAACCGGACAGCGCGGTCGGCTTCATCAACGCCGGACCGCGGGTGATGCTCAACATGGCGGACCTGCCTGCGACGGGGCTGGTGCAGGGCGGCAGCCGGATCCGTTACCGCGTACAGGTCGCGGGCAACGCGGCCGCGGTAGACCGTTACCGGGCCTGGGTCGACAGCCGGCTGGGGCCCGGACAACGCGTCGAAACCATCCAGGACGCGCGCCCCGAAATCCGCTCGGCACTGGAACGCGCCGAAAAATTCCTGAGCCTGACCGCATTGCTGAGCGTGATCCTCGCCGCGGTGGCGATTGCGCTGGCCGCGCGGCGTTACCTGCAGCGCCACCTCGATGCCTGCGCGATGATGCGCTGCTTCGGCGTGTCCCGCGGCAAGGTGGTGCGGCTGCATGTATTGCAGTTCATCGCGCTCGGTGCCGCGGCCAGTCTGGCCGGCTGTGCCGCCGGCCTGTTGGCGCAGCAGGGGCTGGCGATATGGCTGGGCTCGCTGGTCACCGTCGAACTGCCGGCTGCCGGGCCGCGGCCGGCCGTGCACGGCTTTGTCACCGGCCTCGCGCTGTTGCTGGGATTCGCGGTGCCGCCACTGGTGGCCCTAGGCCGGGTGTCGCCGCTGCGCGTGCTGCGCCGCGACCTCGGCCTGCCCGGCGGCAGCGGCTGGCTGGGTTACCTGCTGGGCACCGCGGTGATCGCGGGACTGATCATCTGGAAGGCCGGCGAGTTGCGCACCGGCGGCCTGGTGTTTGCCGGTTTTGCCGCGGCGATGCTGGTCGCCGGGCTCGCAGCCTGGGGCGTGATCGCACTGGTATCGCGACTGCGCGGTTCCGGCGTGTCCTGGCGTTTCGGCATTGCCAACCTGCGCCGCCGCCGGCTGGCGAGCATCCTGCAGATCGTCGCGCTGGGCATCGGCATCATGGCGCTGCTGACGCTGACCATCATCCGCAGCGAACTGCTGCAGCTGTGGCAGGCGAGCCTGCCGCCGGATGCACCCAACCGCTTCATCGTCAACATACAGAAGGACCAGGTTCCGGCGCTGAACAAGTTTTTCGCCGCACGCAACATCGCGGCCCCTGAACTGTATCCGATGGTGCGCGCGCGCCTGACCGGCATCAACGACCGTGCGGTGACTTCCGCCGATTACAGCGACGACCGCGCGCGACGCCTGGTCGACCGCGAGTTCAACCTGTCCTGGGCGACAGAGATGCAGCCCGACAACCTGCTGGTCGCCGGCCGCTGGTGGGGCGATAAACCCCATCGCCGCGACCAGTTCTCGATGGAGGACGGCATCGCAAAATCGCTGGGCATCCAGATCGGCGACCGCCTGACCTTCGATGCCGCCGGCAGCGTGTTCACCGCCGAAGTCACCAGCCTGCGCAAGGTCGACTGGGACTCCTTCAACGTCAACTTTTTCCTCGTCGCGCCGCCAGGCCTGCTCGAAGACAAGCCGCTGAGCTATGTCACCAGCTTTTACCTGCCGCCGGGCAATGTCGAACTGCTGAATGCGCTGGTGAAGCAGTTCCCCAATTTCCTGCTGATCGATGTCGCGCAGGTGCTGACCCAGGTGCAGGCGATGATCACCCAGGTCTCGCGCGCGGTGCAGTTCGTGTTCCTGTTCACGCTGATGGCGGGACTGGTGGTGTTGTATGCGGCGATTGCCAGCACCCAGGACGAACGCCTCTACCAGGCCACCATCATGCGCACGCTGGGCGCCAGCCGTACCCAGCTGGCACGGGCCAATCTCGCCGAGTTCGCGATGATCGGCGCGCTGGCCGGCATCATCGCCGCCGCCGGCGCCAACGCGCTGGGTTACGCACTGGCTGACCGCATCATCAACGTCGGTTACAGCTTCAGCCCGGCGGTATGGGCGGTGGGGCTGGTGTGCAGCATCATCGGGGTTGCCGCCGCGGGTTATCTCGGCACACGCCGCGTATTGCGCGTCGCACCGCTGCGCGTGCTGCGCGAACTGTCCTGAAGCCTGTCCGCGGCGCGAGCGCGGAGGCTATACTTCGGCGAAACGCAGCGAGTGCCCATGAGCGATTTCCCGATATTTTATATCTTATTGATTTTATTGACTTTTTTTGCAGGCTTCGGCGCGGTGCTGATGCTGCAGAAAAAAGCTGCGGCAAGGATGACGCTGGAGCTGCAGCAGGCGCTGGAGGAAAAACACCGCGCTATGCTGGGCGATCTGCATGACGGCTTGACGAAGCAGGGTGACCGCATCGGCGGCCAGGTCAGCGAGGCCGGCGAACGCCAGCGCCTGTCCACCGCCGAAGAACTGAAACAGACCCGCGAGGTCCTGCATGCGTTGCGCCTGACGCTGAGCCAGGAAATGGGGGGCCAACGCGAGGCGCTGCTGGAGCGGTTGGCTGCGACCACCGAATCCCTCAACACCAAAATCGACGCCCGGCTGGGTGAAATTGCGGGCAAGGTCAACGAACGCCTCGACGAGGGGTTCAAGAAAACCAACGAGACCTTCGTCAGCGTGATGACGCGCCTCGCCACCATCGACGAGGCACAGAAAAAAATCGAGAGCCTCACCGGCAGCGTCATCAGCCTGCAGGAACTGCTGGGCGACAAACGGGCCCGCGGCGCCTTCGGTGAAGTGCAGCTCGAAGGCCTGGTGCGCAACGTGCTGCCGCCGAATGCCTGGGAGATGCAGTCGACGCTGTCCAACGGCACCCGCGTCGACTGCCTGCTGCGGCTGCCGCCGCCGACCGGGCTGGTCGCCGTGGACTCCAAGTTCCCGCTGGAGAACTACCACCGCATGTTCGAGGCCGGCGTCAACGACGTCGATCATGCGCTGGCGCAGAAGCAGTTCCGCGCCGACATCCGCAAACACGTCGACGACATCTCGAAAAAATACATCATCCCCGGCGAGACCTCGGATGGCGCGGTGATGTTCGTCCCGGCGGAGGCGGTATTCGCCGAGATCCACGCCCACCACGCTGAAACCGTCGAGTACGCGAGCGCGAAACGCGTGTGGATCGTCTCGCCGACGACATTGATGGCGGTGCTCAACACCGCACGCGCGGTGCTGAAGGATGTCGAGACGCGCAAGCAGATCCATGTCATCAAAGATTCGCTGTCGCGGCTGTCGGTGGAGTTTGGCCGTTTCGACGACCGCATGAAGGACCTCGCCAAACACATCCGCCAGGCCTACGACGACGTCGAGAAGGTGCAGGTCACCAGCGGCAAGATTTCGCAGCGCTTCGCGCAGATCGAGGGCGTCGAGCTCGACGATGAGGCGCCGGAAAGCGCAAAAGTGCTGAAGCTCGGCGACGGCCGGGATGGCGCCTGAGGCAATGGGCCTCGGCAGCTGGTTCGGCCGCTGGCGCCGCACACGCGCCGTCAAGCGGCAGCCGATCGACGATGCGCAGTGGCTGCGCCTGATGTCGCGTTTCTCCTTTTTCCGCCTGCTGTCGGCCGCCGAACAGCTCCGGCTGCGCGAGCTGACCGCGCTGTTCCTCGACAGCAAGGCCGTCAGCGGCGTCGGTGGCCTGCAGATGACCCGCGACATGCAGCTGCTCATCGCCGCCCAGGCCTGTCTGCTGGTGCTGAACCTCGACCTTGAGCTGTACGATGACTGGGTCGAGGTCATCGTTTATCCGGATGAATTCGTCGTCGAACACGACTACATGGACGAACACGGCGTGATGCACAAGGTGCGCGCGCCGCTGTCGGGCGAGGCCTGGGAGCACGGCCCGGTGATCCTGTCCTGGCGCGATGCCCAGGAGGCCGACGGCGGCGACGGCTACAACGTCGTGCTGCACGAATTCGCCCACAAGATCGACATGCGCAACGGCACACCCAACGGTTTCCCGCCGCTGCATGCGGACATGGACCGCAAGGCCTGGAGCGAGGTGTTCAGCACGGCCTTCGCCGATTTCGAGCGGCGCCTCGACGCACGCGAGGAAACCGTCCTCGACGAATACGCAGCCGAGGATCCGGCGGAATTCTTCGCCGTCACCAGTGAACTCTTTTTCGAGCGCCCCGAAGCACTGCACGGCCTGTATCCCACGGTCTACGACCAGTTGTCACAGTTTTACCGGCAGAATCCGCTGGCGCGCATGCGCCCGACAGGGAAAAAGGTTTCGGCATGATTACTAAGCTCTCGCGCAACCAAACTCCCTCACCCGGAAGCCTTTCGGGGTGAGGGGAGACCACACACGCATAACAAGTCCAAAAAAATGACCAGCCCCACACCTCGCTTCATCCTTGCCGCCGACATCGGCGGCACCCACGCCAGCTTTGCCATCGCCGAACGCCAGACCGGCGGCGGCCATCGCGTACTGTTCGAAAAATCCTTTGAAAGCCGCCAGTTCGCCGATTTCGACGCGCTGATGGCGGTTTTCCTCGCGCTGCCCGAGCCCGCCGCCGCGCGCGCGCATCTCGCTGCAGTGACCTTCGCCGTCGCCGGCCCGGTGGCCGAGGGCGAATCGACGCTGACCAACCTCGGCTGGAAAGTCAGTGCCGCCGGCGTCTCGGCGCGTTACGGGCTGCCGCCGCTGCAGATCATCAACGATTTCCATGCCGCCGGCCTCGGCGTGCTGGAATTGCCGCATGCGAGTTTTGCCACGCTGCAATCGGCGGAAGCGCCGGAACAGGGCACAGCCGCCATCATCGGCGCCGGCACCGGTCTCGGCGTCGGCCTGATTCACTGGAACGGCAGCGACTGGGAAGTGCTGCCTTCGGAAGCCGGCAACGCCGACTTCGCACCAATCGACGAGTTGCAGGACAGGCTGCTGATGTACCTGCGCCGCACCTACGGCCGCGTGTCCTGGGAGCGGGTGATTTCCGGGCCTGGCCTGATGCGCGTGTTCAGCTTCCTGCAGGAAACCGGCCTCGGCGTGCCGTCAAAACAGCTGCTCGACGCCACCAAACGCGCTGGTGCCGATCCCAGCGCGGTGATCGCCGAATACGGCCTAAACAAACTCGACCCGCTGGCGGTGCGCGCGCTCGACCTGTTCATTTCGGCCTACGGTTCCTTCGCCGGCAATATCGCGCTGACTGCGCTCGCGCGCGGCGGCATCTACATCGGCGGCGGCATCGCGCCGAAGATCGTCAACCGACTGAAGGACGGCAGTTTCATGCGCGCCTTCACCGGTAAGGGCGCGTTCACGCCGCTGCTGTCGGGCATACCGGTCAGGGTGGTGATGGATGCGCAGGTGGGTTTGCGGGGGGCGTTGCGGGTGGCGGACGAATTGACTTCCGGATAAATATCCCGTGCACCGCGATGAACTCAAATCCCTGTTCGACCGGCAGGCCGCCGCTTACGACCGGCAATGGGCGAAGATGGCGCCGATCCGTGAGGCGCTGTATTACCTGCTGGAGTCGGTGTTCTCCGGATTGCCTGCCGATGCACGGCTGCTTTGTGTAGGCGTGGGGACGGGCACCGAACTGGCCTATCTGGCGGCGAAATTTCCAGGCTGGCGATTCACCGCCGTGGAGCCCTCGGGCGCGATGCTCGAAGTCTGCCGCCAGCGGGCCGAGGCCGGGGGTTTTGCCGCGCGCTGCACATTCCACGAGGGTTATCTGGAATCGCTGCCGGCGGATGGACTGCATGATGCGGTGACCTGTTTCCTGGTGTCGCAGTTTTTTCTCGAGCGTGAGGCGCGTTCTGGATTTTTCCGTGCGATCGCGGCAAGGCTGGTTCCGGGCGGCATCCTCGCCAGCACCGATCTGGCCGCGGATCAGGGCTCCAGCGATTACGCGGCGCTGCTCGAAGCCTGGTTCAACATGATGGGGGCGGCCGGCCATCCGCGCGAAGGGCTGGAACGCATGCGCAAAGCCTATGCCGAGGATGTGGCCGTGCTGCCCGAAACGACGGTGGCATCAATCATCGCATCCGGCGGATTCGACGCGCCGGTGCGTTTTTTCCAGGCAGGGTTGATACACGGATGGTTTGCGCGCAAAGGCCTGCCGGTTCAGGACAGCTGACCGGCGCGGTCAGCGATGGCAATGGGAAGAGCAGGTGTTGAGGCTGCCCGCAGCGGTCATGCCCCGGTCCTTGTCTCCAACTCATCGCACCATGCTTCGATCGACTCCCGCATCAGCTGCGGCTGCTCGGTCGGAATCCAGTGCTGAGCGGGGATGCGCACGATGCGGCCCTGCGGCAGCGGGGCGAGCAGCCGTGCTGTCATGTCCGGGTCGCTGTAGGTGCCGCCTGCCGACAGCAACGACAGCGTCGGCGCGAGTACCGATGTCATTGCCGGCAGGGGGCCGGTGACCGCCAGCAGGCCCTGCAGGTAGGCGGAGATCGGCAGGCTGCGCAGGTCCTCGCGCACGGAGTTGTAGCGCGCCTCGGGAAAACGTCCGCTGGCGGCCATCGTCATGCGGGCTCCGCGATCGAGCGCGGCCAGGTCGAGCGTCTCGAGACGGCGCCGGTGCAATCCCAGTGCAGCCAGCAGGCGCAGCGGCGGCGCCAGCGCGGCGAACAGCGGGCGCAGTGCGGCGAGCCGCGCCCGGTTGCCGGTGAACGCCGCGCGAAACATCGGTTCGATCAGCACCAGCCCGGATACCCGCCGCGGCGCCTGCTGCGCGAACCACAGCGCGAGGTTGGCCCCGAGGCAATGGCCGATGACCACCGTCTGCGTCACATGCTCTGCAGCCAGCAGTTCTTCCAGGTCATCACACCAGGTTTTCATGTCGATGCGGCCGCGGAACAGGGAGCCGCCGTGGCCGCGCAGGTCCGGACACAGGATGTCCCAGCCGGCGGCAAGCCGTGTTGTCGCGGTGAATTCAGACCAGCGTGTGTGATTGCTGGCCAGGCCGTGGAGCAGCAGCAGCGTGCGGCGCGGTGCGCCGGTGCGTCGCAGACGGTAGGCAAGTCGAGTACCGTCGGCGGCGACCAGTGTCCTGCCGGATGCGTCAACAGGATCGGGCAATTTTCCGGGGCCGGCTGATCCGGTCATTCACTCGCCGTGAGTTCTTCCCGCGTATTGATGTTGCGGAACGCGGCCTCATCGGCAAACGGCACTTCCACGACCTTCAGCGTCGAATACCAAAGATCGATCTTGCGCCCGCCGCTTTCGAGAAAGGCGGTGAGGCTCGGCAGTACCGATTTTCTGCACAGGCTGAAAACGGGGTGCGGCTGGTCGCCGGTCTTGGCGACTGCGAGTTCGGCGTTGTTCGCGTCCAGCGCAGCCTTCAGTTGCACCACCAGATCCAGCGGCAGGAAGGGGGAGTCACAGGGTGCGGTGACGACCAGCGGGTGCGCGGCTTCGCTGAGGCCGCGGTGCAGGCCGGCCAGCGGGCCGGCAAAGCCGCCGATGGCGTCGGGAATGACGCGATATCCAAGTGATTGATATTGTTCGAGATTCTGGTTGGCGTTGATCAGGAGTTCATCAACCTGCGGCGCGAAACGGTCGATGACGTGCCGTGCCATCGGCTGGCCGCGCAACAATTGCAGACCTTTGTCGACGCCGCCCATGCGCCGGCCCTGGCCGCCGGCCAGCAATATGCCGGTGATCCTGCCGTGGCTGCCGGTCATGCCAGCATCGTCTGTGTCACCGGCTTCACGAAACGCCCGCGGCCGGTGAACAGCAGGTAGTGCTTGTTGACGGCGCGGCCGATCATCGTGATGCCGGTGCGCAGCGCGACGTCGTGGCCCATCTGCGTGAGTCCGGAGCGCGACACCAGGAATGGAATGCGCATCTGCGCGGCCTTGATGACCATTTCCGAGGTCAGCCGTCCGGTGGTGTAGAACACCTTGTCCGAGCCGTCGATGTCTTCCAGCCACATCAGGCCGGCGATGGCGTCCACCGCGTTGTGGCGGCCGACGTCTTCGACAAAGTGCATGATTTCAGCGTTGTCAGCGTTGTCACCGTTGACCGCCGCCAGCGCGCAGCCGTGCACGGCACCGGCGCTCTTGTAGATGGTTTCGTGGCGACGCACGGCGTCGAGCAGGGCGTAGAGGCCGTTTTCGCTCAAGCGCACGTCGTCACGCAGCTGGATGCTGTCGATTTCTGCCATCAGGTCGCCGAACACCGTGCCCTGGCCGCAGCCGGTGGTGACGGTGCGCTTGCTCATTTTTTTCGACAGATTCTTCACCGCCTTGCGCGTGGTCACGGCGGCGGAACCGGTTTCCCAGTCGACCTGCACCGCGGCGATGTGCTCCACAGAAGGCACCAGCCGCTGGTTGCGCAGGTAACCGAGCACCAATGCTTCCGGATGCTGGCCCAGCGTCATCAGCGTGACGATTTCGCGCTTGTCGAGGTAGATCGTCAGCGGGTGTTCGCCGGCGATGGGGGTCGATTCGGCTTCGCCGCGCTCGTTGATCGATTCGACTTCGACGGTGAGCGGGCGGGTGGCGCGGGTGATTTCGAGTTTCGGCATGCCGCGTGCTTATCCGCCGATGTAGGACATCTCGATTTTTTTAAGCGGCACGGTCTGCTGGCCGCGGATTTCGGAGTAGCGGTCTTCGCGCGCGGTCCACACGCCGCCAATCCTGGCGAGGATGGCTTCGTCGCTGGCGCCGCCGCGCAGCAGCGCGCGCAGGTCGTGACCGCCGGTGGCGAAGAGGCAGGTGTAGAGCTGGCCTTCGGTGGAGATGCGAGCGCGGGTGCAGTCGCGGCAAAAGGCCTGGGTCACCGAGGCAATGACGCCGATCTCGCCGCTGCCGTCCTTGTAGCGCCAACGTTCAGCGACTTCGCCGGTGTAATTCGGGTCGGCGGGCTCCAGCGGCAGTTCGCGCGAGATGATATCGACGATTTCACGCGCGCTGACTACGTCATCCATGCGCCAGCCGTTGGTGACGCCGACGTCCATGTATTCGATGAAACGCAGGATGTGGCCGCGTTCGCGGAAGAAGCGCGCCATCGGCAGGATGCTGTGTTCGTTGACGCCGCGCTTGACGACCATGTTGATCTTGATCGGCGTGAGGCCGGCCGCGGCGGCGGCGTCAATGCCTTCGAGCACTTTCGCCACCGGAAAGTCGACGTCGTTCATTGCCTTGAACACGGCATCGTCGAGCGAATCGAGGCTGACGGTGACGCGCTGGAGGCCGGCGGCGCGCAGGGCGGCGGCTTTTTTGGCCAGCAGCGAGGCATTGGTGGTCAGCGTCAGGTCGAGGCCGGGGATTGCGGACAGCATGGCGATCAGCTGCTCGATGCCGCGGCGGACCAGCGGCTCGCCGCCGGTGAGGCGGATCTTCTCGATGCCGAGTTGCGTGAACAGCCGCGCGAGGCGTGTAATTTCTTCAAAGGACAGCAGGGCCGAACGCTCGAGGAACTGGTGGTCGGCGCCGAACTTCTCCTTCGGCATGCAGTAGACACAGCGGAAGTTGCAGCGGTCGGTCACCGAGATGCGCAGGTCGCGCAGCGGCCGCCGGAGGCGGTCGCGGACGGTGGCGGCGGCAGATGCGGGAGTGGGCTGTGTCATGGCCTGAAGCTTGGAACGGAGGCTGATTATGGCCGAGTCGAATCCCGCGGCGCAAGGATGACATCACTTGCAAATCAGGTATTTAGCTGCAACGCAGGGTTGTATGGCTGCGGCTTCTCCCGCAGAATGGCCTTCATGTCCGAATCCCCGACATCCGCAATGCAACGCTGGGCTGCCGCCGTGGTGATGCTGCGCACGCCGCTGAACAACCGCTGGGCCAGCGAAAAATGGGAAGTGAAGGGCGTCTTGCCCGATCTCGATCCGGCGGCGGCCCCGCGGGTGCTGCTGGAGGATGCGGGGCGCCTGGAGGTGCTGCATCCGGGATTGCAGATCACCCTGCAGCGTGACGAGGCCGAGGGCTATTACATGAACATCACATCGCCGCAGCCCAAGGTGTTTGTGCTGTGGCGGATGGACGACGGGATCGCGAAACCCCAGCTGCTGACCGTGAGTTACCACGAGGGCTCGCGCTGGCTCGACAGCGGCGAGAACGTCGACGGGGTCGCACTGCCGCTGGAACTGCTGCCCTGGATGGCGCAGTTCTGCGAAGCGCATTACAAGCCGGAGCCGCGCAAAAAGGCGAAATACGCGACCAACAAGGACAAGGGGCGCATGGGCAACTGGCGCCCCGATTGAGATCCACGA